>VFQS010000059.1_pt1 | contig 160332 bp, 133 predicted proteins | sample 3512361 | NCBI WGS metagenome assembly VFQS01 (sample SAMN10412375, study PRJNA504923) | tailings metagenome | isolation source: Relicate 1 Philex TSF3 active mining | place: Philippines | reverse complement strand
TAGGACTAGTTTCTCTCTTCTCCAAAAATTGGCTATTCCTTCCACGTAACATCAGTATGTAAGATGAGAAATGTTATTGAGATGGTCATTGACCATCTCAACAATGCTTGCGAGCAAATAATTTGTCAGTCAAGAGCATCAAGCGATTTTCTATGACGCAATGAGTTTTAGCAAAGAACTCAAGACAACAGTTTTGGATATGACTAGACTTTGGTGAATCGTTATAATGGCTGTCTTCCTTTTGGATAGAAGTTTTGTTCGTTACTAAACTTAGTAAATTGCTGAATGAAAATTACAAGCGATTGTATGTGACTACAGTAATTAGCAAATGTCCTGCCATTTATGGCAATTAGACTTCCATATTTGTCATTATTTCCATCTTTTACTGATTCCTATAGACGATACTTCTCATTAATACTCCTGTATGACAACAAACATGATGCAACGTTTATAGAACTGGCATAAGATCGAAACAAATGAATAATCAAATACTTCGCGATCGCGAAGTATTTGATTATTCTCAAAATCACGATATGTTGGTGATAGAACTATGAGAACTGTAATTAATCCTCAAGAGTTAACAGGGCTCTCAGAGCAGGAAGTCAGCCAACGCCTTCAAACCGAGGGATATAACGAATTACCAGCTAGCGATCGCCGTAATATTTGGGGGATTATTTGGGAAATCGCTAGTGAACCAATTTTCTTACTATTGCTTGGTTGTGGCGGTATTTATCTATTTCTCGGTGATGCTCAGGAAGCCTTGATATTGCTAGGTTTTGTCTTCTTTATTGTGGGAATTAATCTCTATCAAGAACAAAAAACAGAGAAATCCCTCGAAGCTTTACGAGATCTATCTAGTCCTCGCGCCCTTGTCATTCGTGATGGCGAGCGCAAGCGGATAGCAGGTCGAGAAGTTGTGCGTGATGATTTGATTGTTATCGCGGAAGGCGATCGCATTCCTGCGGATGGGGTATTGCTCTGGTCAACGCACCTCACCGTCGATGAATCACTCCTAACAGGGGAATCTCTCCCTGTGCGAAAAGTTGCGATGGATGATAGTTTGCCGTTACCAGTCAATCGTGCTGGCGGTGACGATTTGCCCTATGTCTATTCGGGAACTTTGGCTGTACAAGGACAGGCGATCGTTGAAGTCCAAGCCACTGGTACAAAGACGGAAATGGGCAAAATCGGTAAGGCTCTCCAAACGATTGAACAGGAAGATTCTAAGTTGCAACAAGAAACGCGGCGAATTGTTAAACAATTAACGATTATAGCGATCGCTATTTGTATCATTGCCGTGGTGATCTATGGAATTACTCGCGGCGATTGGTTGCATGGGGTATTAGCTGGCTTAGCGCTGGGAATGGCGATTTTACCCAATGAAATTCCTGTAGTTCTCGCCATCTTTTTGGCATTAGGAGCATGGCGATTTTCATTGCAAAATGTCCTTACGCGACGTATTCCTGTTGTAGAGACTCTCGGCTCGGCTACTGTGCTTTGTGTGGATAAAACAGGGACGCTCACTCTCAATCAAATGACGGTGCAGCAATTATTTGTTTATCAAGAAGGTTCGCAGAATCCTGCTTTTTACGATCTCACTTTGCATGAGCGCGAAGCCTTGCCAGAGGATTTCCATCGCTTAATTGAATATGGCATTCTCGCCAGTCGTAAAGATCCCTTTGACCCAATGGAAAAGGCGCTGAAATTAGTGGGTTCCCAGCTCCTAGCAGGTACAGAACATCTTCATGATGATTGGCATACTTTACGTGAGTATCCACTATCAGGAGAGTTGCGTGCCATGTCCTGTGTTTGGGAACCCATCGCAGGTGGTGCAAAGGAAATCGCCGCTAAGGGGTCGCCCGAAGCGATCGCCGATCTTTGTCATTTTAGTCCTGAGATGCTCACCGATTTGGAGCTACAGGCAAATATCATGGCAGCATCAGGGTTACGGTTACTTGGTGTTGCTAAGGGCTACCTTTCTCCCGATAGTCCAAGGCATCGAGCACCTATGGATGGTTCCCTACCTTTGCGCCAGCATGATTTTGATTTTGAATTTATTGGTTTAGTTGGCTTAACCGATCCCGTTCGTCCTACGGTTGCCCCTGCGATCGCTGAATGTTATCAAGCAGGAATTCGCGTCGTGATGATTACGGGTGACTATCCATCAACGGCGCAAAATATTGCGAAACAAATTGGGCTAGCCAGTGGTGAAGTGATCACAGGCGCAGAACTTGAACACATGACCGCAGAACAACTGCGATCGCGAATTCGGAGTACGAATATTTTTGCTCGCGTTGTCCCCGAACAAAAGCTCTTAATTGTCAATGCCCTGAAGCAAAGCGGAGAAATCGTGGCGATGACAGGCGATGGGGTCAATGATGCCCCTGCCCTGAAGGCGGCTCACATTGGGATTGCGATGGGCGGCAGAGGTACGGATGTGGCGAGAGAATCCGCAGATTTAGTCTTACTGAATGATGACTTCACCTCGATTGTGGAATCAGTGAAACTGGGTCGCCGCATTTTCGATAATCTCAAAAAAGGCATGGCATATACCCTTGCCGTTCATGTGCCGATCGCAGGGATATCCTTAGTTCCCATTTTTATGCAATGGTCGTTAGTACTTTTGCCGATTCATATTGCCTTCCTGCATCTAATTATCGATCCTGCTTGCACGATCGCCTTTGAAGCCGAAGCATCCGAAGTCAATGTGATGCAGCGTCCACCTCGTAATCCGAAGGAACCGCTTTTTGATCGGCGCACATTGTGGTTATCACTTTTTCAGGGATTGAGCGTCTTAGTTGTGTTGGTAATTGTCTATGCGATCGCCAATTATCACGGCAAATTTGCCCCTGATATTGTCTTGTGTAGTGCAGGAGCCTGTGGTGCAAGGGGACTAGTTTTCACCACCTTGATTGTGTCCAACCTTGCGATGATTCTCACCAATCGCTCATGGACAAGAACGATCCTCAGTACGATGAAAGTTCCCAATGCTTCAATCTGGTGGATTATTAGTGGTGCGATCGTATTTCTGGGATTAATCCTATATGTTCCTTTTTTAAGGCAACTCTTCCAGTTTTCCTATCTGCAATTTGAAGATTTAGCGATCGCCCTCCTATCAGGTATCGCCAGCGTCATTTGGTTTGAGTTCCTCAAATGGAAAAACTCATAAACAAAGATAGGCGGCGCTTCGCGCCGCCTATCTTTAATTTTCTAGTGCGTTACAACGTACCGCTTTTTGCTAAAAAATCAAGCTAATACTCAGCCCTGACCCAACGACAAAATGTAAAGCCACTGCAATGAATCGACAATTTAGTAATAAATCGGCACGATCATGATTCTCGCCAATGAAGGTACATAATTTCCAAGCGATCGGTAAACTGATCAATACGATCGCTGTCCAGATGGGGAAAAAGTTACAAATGATCGCCGCGATCGTAGTTGCATAAATTACCCCACAGAGCCAAGGCAAAAGCTGGGCGGATCTCTTCGTGCCTAGTCTTACTACAGGAGATTTTTTGCCTGCTGCTAGATCATCGGTAACTTGATTGAAATGGGAGCAGAACAAAATCAAACTGGTGATAATCCCGACAATGATCGCGGCAGCAAGGGAGCCAACTGACCAAGACTTGGCTTGACTGTAATAGGCGGCGGAAACTCCCAATGGGCCAAAGGCGAAAAAGCATAAAATTTCCCCTAAGCCTTGATAGCCCAAGCGAAAGGGAGGACCTTGGTAGATATAGCCCAGAAAACAACAAATAGCGATCGCACCGACCACCACCAAATCCTGCTGTAGCCATGAAATCGCCAATACGCCGCTAATTCCTGCTAGTAAGCAAATATTGGCGATCGCAAAGATCACATTTTTTTTGCCTGTGAGATTGACCACCGAATGCGCCTTATTAACATCAATCCCTGTCTCCGCATCAAATACGTCATTGCAGAGATTTTCCCAAACTAAAATCAAAATTGCTGAAACCAAAAAGGTGCAAAAAATGCCCCAGTTAATTGCCCCAGTATCACGATAGGCGATCGCTGTACCTGTCGCGATCGGCACGATCGCCACACTATACATTGGTAATTTAATCGCCGCCATCCATAGCTTGCGAGATGTCTTAGGAGATAGCTCAGGGGAATCAACGAGGCTTTTTACCATATTGAAATAACATCAACTTGAGATCGTCATCTTAATACTTAAACCCAAAGTGCAATCATCTGAGATTTTTCATGACAAAAATTAGTAAATTATTAAGCTTTGCAAAGTAAGATGGAGATAAGTAATTAGAAAAAATTAAACGTACAGGTACTAGAGCAATATGCGCGTGGCGATCGCTGGAGGAGGGTTAGCAGGATTATCCTGTGCCAAGTATTTGGTGGATTTAGGACATCAGCCGATTTTGCTAGAGCGCAGTAACGTTCTCGGCGGCTTGGTAGCAGCATGGAAGGATGCCGATGGCGACTGGATCGAAACGGGGCTACATAACTTTTTTGGCGCTTATCCCAATATGTTGCAACTGATGGGTGAGCTAAATATCCTCGATCGCCTGCAATGGAAACGCCATGCTTTAATTTTTAACCAACCTGAAAAGCCTGGGGTATTGTCATGGTTTGATGTACCCGACATCCCCTCACCCTTCAATATCATTGTCTCGATTCTTCGTAACAACGATATGCTCACTTGGGAGCAAAAGATTCGGTTTGCGATCGGTTTAATTCCTGCAATTGTTCGCGGCGATGACTACGTTGTCTCGATGGACAAATACACCTTCGAGGAATGGCTAGAAATGCGTGGCATCGGTAAGGACATTACCACTGATATTTTTATTGCCGTTTGCAAATCCCTCAAATTTATCGATCCCGATGTGATTTCGGCAACAATTCCTCTTCGCGCCCTCAACAAGTTTTTGCAACAAAAAGACGGCTCCAAAATTGCCTACCTCGATGGCGCACCCCCTGAACGTCTCTGCCAGCCCATCGTTGATTATGTCGTCACAAGAGGTGGCGAAGTCCATACAGGCGTAGCTCTCAAGGAAATCGTCACCGATGCCGAAGGCAATGTAGAAAAATTGATCGTTCAAGGTACAGATGGTTCTCCCAGTCGCGAAATCCTTGCCGATGCTTATGTTTCAGCGATGTCCGTGGACGCATTTAAAAACTATATTCCTGACACTTGGCAAGGCTTGCCCTATTTTAAACAGCTAGACAACCTTGAAGGTGTACCCGTAATTAGCGTGCAGATCTGGTTCGATCGCAAACTTACCGATATTGATCACACCCTATTTTCGCGATCGCCCCTGTTGAGTGTTTACTCCGACATGAGCAACTCCTGCAAGGAATATGCCGACCCTGACAAATCAATGCTAGAGCTAGTATTTGCCCCTGCTGCCGATTGGATCGATCGTCCCAATAGCGAAATTGTGGAAGCAACCCTAAACGAGCTTGCCAAACTATTTCCACAGCATCTCCCCAGTCCTGCCAAAGTCTTAAAGTCCCATGTCGTTAAGACTCCGCGATCTATTTATACGGCAACACCTGGACGAGAGCAATTCCGTCCTAGTCAAGCCACACCAATATCGAATTTCTTTTTGTCAGGTAGCTATACAGCACAACCCTTTTTTGGCAGTATGGAAGGGGCTGTACTTTCTGGTAAGCTAACAGCACAGGAAATCCACAAAGCAAGTCAAAGCTCAAATCAAAAAGCAAGTCATTCTTCTGGAAGTAAAGTCCTTGGTCGAACCTCTAACCAAAACCAGTCAAATCCATCTGTCGTCAGTGCCTAAGCCGATGGGAATGCGTCAGCCAGTCAGTCTGGAGGAAGCCTACGAGATTTGTCGTTGCATCACGGCAAAGTATGCCAAGACCTTTTATCTTGGCACAATGCTGATGTCTGAAGCAAAACGGCGAGCAGTCTGGGCTATATATGCTTGGTGTCGCCGTACCGACGAGCTTGTAGACGGTATGCAAGCAGAAACCACCGATGCTGAAACACTCTTTAACTGGGAAAAGCAGTTGGAGGCGACATTTCGTGGCGATCCGATTCATGCTTCGGATATTGCCTTAGCGGATACTGTTAAGCATTACCCCATGCCGATCCAGCCATTTAAAGACATGATCTCAGGGATGCGGATGGATCTGAAATATGATCGCTACCAAACCTTTGAAGATCTGCATTTATATTGCTATCGTGTTGCAGGTACGGTGGGATTGATGTCAGCAGCAATCATGGGCTTTGAGACTAAAGATCCATCGGTGATTAGTACCGCAACTGAGGCAGCGATCGCTTTGGGTATTGCGATGCAGTTAACAAATATCCTGCGAGATATTGGTGAAGACGCTCAAAGAGGACGTATTTATTTACCTCTTGAGGATTTGCACTATTTCGACTATACCGAAAAAGATTTATTAAATGGTGTAGTTGATGATCGCTGGGTCGAGTTAATGCGTTTCCAAATCCAAAGGGCGCGTGAGTTTTATCAACATGCTGAGGATGGTATTTCGGCACTCTGTCGCGATGCTCGATGGCCAGTATGGTCGTCCCTAATTTTGTATCGCAATATTTTAAAGGCGATCGAAAAAAATCACTACGAAGTCTTTAAACAACGTGCATTTGTCCCTAACTCTGGCAAAGTGTTGGCTTTACCTTGGGCATGGCTCAAAGCCCAGACTTCTTAGCTCTAAAATCCTGAGATCAGGAAAAGTTTATATAATTAACAAAGAATTAAAAAAGGATTCACTCAGTGAATCCTTTTTTAATTCTTAATTGCTTGTTCTTCACTAACAAGGATCAAATCTTCGATATTACGGATCATCGTATTGCAGATATTGTCCAAGGGCAAATCATTAGCATCATGCCCAAAGGGATCTTCTATTTGAATGCCAATCTCTTCAATACCTAAGAGTGTAAAACTAATCAAAGCAACAATTGGGGCTGTCATCCATTCCAGTTGATTAACCATCTGAAATGGTAGTGATAGACAGTAAATCATGAGCAACTGCTTAAGGTGGATAGAATAGGCTAGGGGCATTGGGGTTCTGAGAATTCGCTCACAAATGCCCACAACATCAGTCATTTGATGCAATAGGTTAATCATATCGCCTAGCTGATAGCGATCAAGTTTGCCCTGATGAGTTTGTTTTTGTAAATATGTACTAATCCAAAAGGCAATTTCGAGTGGTGGATGATTCATCGTTTTCAGGCGATCAAATTGGGCAGTAGAGAGATTAGCTGCTAGCTCTGCATTAATTGCCTCTGATCGCAAATGTAGTTTTAAAGCGATCGCAAAGGCTGGCAATAGCTTAACTGCGGCAATTTTGGTTTGGCGATCATGAGGTTCTTGTTCTGAAATTGCGACTAATATTTGTCGGGAGAGATTCCGCACCGTATTTACCAGCAGTCCCCATGCTTTACGACCTTCCCAAAACCTTTCATAGGCTGTATTAGTACGGAATACTAGTAATAAGCCCAACACAATATTCGGAATGATGCTGCCTAAAATCGGGAGAGAAACTTGGATCTTAAATAGATGGAGAATGTAAATTAGAGCGCCAAAAAGCCCACATAGTAGAGAGCGTGGCAACACTTCTGGAACTACTGAGCCTTTCCATCGTAGTGCAATGTGAAACCAACTATCTTTTTTCATGCACTTCTATATCTCTAAATGTTTTTGGCACTTGCCCTTGCTAATAAAACACCAGCTTGGATAGCAATCATACTAACGATCGCACTACCCGCTAAATAAATTACTAACATTGTGATATTCCTCTGTTCGAGAAAACCTCTAGCTTCTAATCCATAGGATGAGAAAGTAGTATATGCGCCACAGAAGCCAGTAGTTGTCATGAGGCGTAATTCTGGTGAGATGTTGCGAATATGCTCAGTTGCTAATGTCAGAATATAGGCAATGAGCAAACAACCCGTTACATTGATCAAGAAAGTCCCGTAAAATCCAAAATCCTTACCCCAGATTACCTTAGCCAATTCAGTTCCATAAAAACGACTCAAAGCTCCAAATACTGCACCGATCGCGATCGCTATGGCATAACGCCCCTTCAACCAAACCATTAATTTTGTACCTCAATTTGTTTTATATAAACTTAGCGATCGCTGTCCCTAAAACCACTGCCCCTAACCCGAATATTACGCTTCCTAACCAATAGACAACCGTTGCCATGATTTGTTTACTTCGCCATAAAGTGAGTGTATCAAACCCATAAGTTGAGAATGTGGTATAGGAACCTAAGAATCCAATTCTAATTAATAAATCTAATTCCGCAGGATAACCAGTAATTCTTTGGGAAATGGTAAAAAAGAAACCTATAGCTAAGCATCCAGTTAAGTTAATAGCAAAGGTAGCATAGGGAAATTTTGTACCAAATTTGGCTTTTGTCCATTCTGTAATGTAAAACCGAGACAGAGCGCCAGCAACTGCCCCTGATGCAATCATAAAAACATTCATAATGTCAGACATTTTGGCATTATAACGTTTTCTATCCTATTCAAGAGAGTTGTGGCGCTTCGCGCCACAACTCTCTTCTGTAGCAAAAAACAGGGAGGTGCAAAGCGCCTCCCTGTTTTTTTGATTTGTAGGGTTGATTTATTAATTAACCCTACCTTACTTTTTTAGCTTTTAGATCTGAGGCACAAAACGTTCTTTTACAGGAACGTTAGTGTACTCAGAAATGATGCGACGGAACTCGTCGCCATCTAAGGTTTCCGCTTCAACGAGAAGATCAACAACTCGATCAATCGCTGTACGGTTTTCATACACAATTTGCAGTGCTGTTTGATAACATTTCTGCACGATTTCACGAACTTGTTGATCGATCTTTGCCGAAACATCTTCAGAATATTGCGATCCGCCACCCATGCTACGTCCGAGGAATACCTCTGAGCTTTGACCTTCAAGGGCAAGTTGACCAATATTGGACATACCAAATCTTGTCACCATCTGACGCGCCATGCCGCTTACCTGTTGCAAGTCGCCACCAGCACCAGTAGTTACTTCCGCAGAACCAAATACTGCTTCTTCCGCAGCACGCCCACCGAGGGCAGCCGTGATCCGAGCGAGGATTTGACCACGAGAGATCAGGGTTTGTTCTTCATCGGGAGTAAACCATGTCAAACCAGCCGCTTGACCTCTAGGAATGAGGGTAACTTTTTGAACTGGATCATGATCCTTGAGTAATGTACCAACGATCGCATGACCAACTTCGTGATAAGCAATCAAGCGCTTGTTACGGCTATCAACGAGAGCCTTACCTTCTAAACCAGCAATAATGCGATCTACAGCATCATCAATTTCTGCCATCGTCATCGCATCCTTACGACGACGAGCGGTGAGAATTGCGGCTTCGTTAAGTAGGTTCGCAAGATCAGCACCTGCAAATCCGGGGGTACGACGGGCGATCGCCTCTAGGGAAACTTCAGGGCTAATCTTTTTGTCGCGAGCATGAACATTCAGTACTTGTAAGCGACCCTTGATATCAGGTGGATCGACATTGATTTGGCGATCAAAACGACCGGGACGCAATAGTGCCGAATCAAGGACATCAGCACGGTTGGTTGCCGCAATCACGATCACTCCAGAGTTACCTTCAAACCCATCCATTTCGGTGAGAATTTGGTTGAGGGTTTGTTCGCGTTCGTCATTACCGCCACCGATACCAGCACCACGTTGACGACCAACTGCATCAATTTCATCGATAAAGATGATGCAAGGTGCGTTTTCCTTCGCCTTTTTGAACAAGTCACGAACACGGGACGCGCCAACACCGACGAACATTTCCACAAACTCAGAACCAGATACGGAGAAGAAAGGTACACCAGCTTCACCAGCGATAGCTTTGGCAAGCAAGGTCTTACCAGTTCCGGGAGGTCCAATTAACAAAACCCCTTTAGGAATCTTTGCCCCAACGGCTGTAAAGCGTTCGGGTTTTTTCAAGAATGTGACAACCTCTTGAAGTTCTTCCTTAGCTTCTTCGATACCAGCAACATCATCAAACATTACGCCTGTCTTGGCATCCATCGCAAAACGTGCCTTAGACTTACCAAAATCCATAGCTTGTCCGGGACCGCCCATTTGATTTGAACGACGGAATAGGAAAAATAAACCTGCGATTAAAGCGACGGGGAAAACTAAATTGCTTAAAACACTCCAGATCGCGCCATTGTTGCTAGGCGGATAAATTGCTAAATCCACACCACCTTCATTGAGTTTGTCCATCAATTCTGGGGCATATAGTGGCAGGTCAACTCTAGCGCGCTGCTCTTTGCCCTCAATTTGGGGATCGCTTGCTACGATTACTGCCGTGCGACCACCATCAAAAATATCGACCTTGCGTACTCGATGTTCATCAAGATACTCAAGAAATCTTCCATAGGCGATGCGGGTGTTTGCTGCATTCACCGTTGGACGACTAGGGGCAGGACGAGCAACTAATGTCTGCCAGCCAAAAAAGCCAATTATCGCTATGGGCAGCAACCACAGCAGTGCAGTTCTCCAAGAGGATTTCATATAGCAAAGAGCCTGATGTTCAAAATAATTTCTTAACTAAACTTAACTTACCACGATCCTCAAGTAATGTAATCGTGCGATCGCAAATATCTATCCAAAGGAAAGCGCTCCATACCCTGATCGAAGTTGTTACTTGCTGCTGTTTTAACATCAGTTCGATAAACATAAAAAATAGTAAGAATCACTAAGCAATTCTTACTGTTTTCGCCATTTGCCCACTGTGAACCAATTCTCAAATGGCGATATTGAGCTCACTTTGTTTTATTTATAGCTGCCGTCACTTATGTTAGGACGAAAGCAAAAACCAAGAAGAGAAAGACGGCGCATTGCGCCGTCTTTCTCTTCTTGGTTTTTATGTCCTGATACGCTTGGCGACAGCTATATGTTAAGTTATGGCAATTTTATAGATTTTATATGCAATTTACTTGACTAATAAAATTTGAAAGGCTTAATATTCGCCATCACGAATTTACATAAAAATTTATATGGAAATTATTGGGGCTTTGTTAGTTACTGGATGTCTATGGCTTTCCCAACATATGAATGATTCCGATAAGAAGAAAGAACAAGAGATGGAGAAAAAAATCAAAGAAAAACTAAAAAATGATCAATATGTGAATATTCGCATCATTGAACAGCCTAAAAACTAATTGGGATATGGAAATTCTTATCTATAGTCTGAAAGTGTCCCATTCGGGGCAATTTCAGACTATAGATGAGAAAATTCAGCATTGCTAATCTTGCGCCTTTTTGAGCATTGTCTTTGGTGAGATTGTTTATGATAGTTAAATTAGAAAGGCGATCGCTTTCAATGGACTTTTAAGATTAGTACAGGTAAAGCAAAGCGCTATCTGTACTAAAGATCGCTGTCAAACCTTGCTTTAAGTCTGGAGTAAAAATCGTGAAGCAAAAGCTACAAGCAATTAGTGGAGAGCTAAAAACTCAATTTAAGATTTTAGGAAGTTGTGTCATAGTCTTTTGGGCTGTAGTTATTGTTAATGAAATATTGCTTGGTGGGAGGCTTAATGCTTTAGGGATTTTGCCTCATCGCTTGATCGGGTTGCGCGGTATTCTGTTTGCGCCATTTTTGCATGGAGGGTTTTATCATGTTGCCGCTAATACACTGCCCTTTATTGTTTTAGGGTGGTTTGTGATGTTGCGAAACATCAATGATTTTTATTTCGTATCTTTCATGTCAGCGTTAATCGGTGGTCTAGGAACATGGCTAGTAGGTAGACCTAATTCTGTACACATTGGTGCGAGTGGCGTAATTTTTGGATATTTGGGATATTTGCTATTTCGGGGTTACTTTGAGCGAAGTTTTGTGGCGATCGCAATTTCCGTGATAGTCGCTATGATCTATGGCGGATTAGTTTGGGGGGTATTACCAACACGAGCCTACATTTCTTGGGAAGGACATTTATTTGGATTTATTGGTGGGATTATTGCTGCAAAATTGTTAGCAGATAAAAAATAAAAAGATAAAAAAGAAGCGGTGCTTTGCACCGCTTCTTTTTTATTTTAAGAAACACTAGTTTTAAGAAACACTTTTAATAGCTTCTAGTAAACTGCGGGTACATGCTCCCTTATCACAAAAAGCATCGATATTTGCCCCGTTAGAGATTGCCTGTGCCTTGCCGCCATCGGCTGCGGAATAAGCCACAATCTTGACATGAGGATATTTATTTTTGATCTCACTGGAGGCTGTCCAGCCATCCATTACGGGCATATGTAAATCCATGACCACGACATCAGGCTCAAGCTTTTGGACTTTAGAGAGCGCCTCTTTACCGTTAATGGCTACTTCTACTGAACCTATACAGTCTTGTAAAGAAAGTGCTAGCTGTAAAGTGCATCGGGTGAGTTCGTGGTCATCCACCACCAAAACGCGCAAAGTTTTTGTAGAAGATGTCATGGTAATTACGATAAGAAGGTCTTGACAATAACTCTATTATGTAAAACAAGATATCTCTTTTTTGTTCTGAAAGCTTCTATCGTAGGGACTAATAAAAATGAGAAGTGACGCTTTGCATCACTTCTCATTTTTGCGTTTTAGCTACGCCATTTTACTTTAGGTAAAATTTGCTTTTCATCAATACGATCGCGATATCTAATCGCAAAATTGAGCAGCGAATCGAGCAAAGCCTCCGATAGAAAATGAGGCTGAAGTCCGAGATCGATGAGATTAGTATTTTTGGCGTTGAAATAATGTTCCTCTAGCTCAACACGCGGATTCTCAATATTTTGGACTTCAACTTTAATACCAAGGGTTTGCCCAGCTTTTTGTACCATCATTGCCAGATCTCGGATTGAGAAAAGCTCGGTAAATTGGTTAAATACACGCATTTTGCCAGACTCCGCAGGATTAGCGATCGCTAGTTCAATACAGCGCACGGTATCACGAATATCAAGAAAACCTCTCGTCTGTCCACCCTTACCATAGACCGTCAGAGGGTGCCCGATCGCTGCTTGGATACAAAAGCGGTTTAGGGCTGTACCAAATACACCATCATAATCGAGGCGATTAATCAGTAACTCGTCCGTACCAGTCTCTTCAGTTAATACACCATAAACAACACCTTGGTTTAGGTCAGTCGCTCGCAAGCCCCAAGCTCGACAGGCAAACTGAATATTATGACTATCGTGTACCTTGCTGAGATGATAAAAACTACCTGGTTGCTTAGGATAAGGAAGAGTATCTTTGCGACCGTTATGTTCAATGGTAATGTAGCCTTCTTCGATATCGATATTAGGCGTACCATATTCACCCATCGTACCTAGTTTCACCAGATGACATTCGGGATTATGCTCTTTGATTGCATATAGCAAGTTCAATGTCCCCACCACATTATTTACCTGTGTGAGTACAGCATGTTCGCGATCGATCATTGAAAATGGTGCTGACCGTTGTTCTCCAAAATGCACAACCGCTTCAGGCTCAAAACTACGAAAAGCCTTCTGCAAAAATTCGTAGTTGGTAATATCACCGATAAATAGTTCAATATCTTGACCTGAAACAGCTTTCCACTTGTAGATGCGCTCTTGAATAGATGCGATCGGGGTCAGTGTCGCCACACCTAACTCATTGTCCCAATGTCGGCGAATTAAGTTGTCTAAAACACCAACCTCATAGCCCTTATTGGCGAGATGCAACGCTGTCGCCCATCCGCAATAACCGTCACCACCAATTACCAGTACTTTCATGAATTCTGTGGGTTACAACTATTTTGAGTTACAGTTTCCAAATTAACCCTATCAGGATTTTACCGATTTGTGATGTGCAAGACCGAAATTTATTAACCCCTGTGTATCTAGAAACACATAGAGTATCAGGACTCGGAGGATTTTTAGATTGCGATCGCTACTTAGGAATTCCAGAAGCAGATTTTTTGCACCGAGGCTTTGCCTCGGTGCAAAAAATCTGCTTCTCTACTAAATCGTTTCAGTGTATATTCGTAACTAGCTCTATGAGATATTAAGAATACATTCACATACTCACGCAATTTAGCGGATCGCAGCCCTTCCTAGGCAGGTGTAATGTATTGAAATAAGACAAACAAGATTAGCCAAAAGCTATTCACTAGTTAGACTAGGACGATTAGTCAAGTATGATTTCGATTGCCGAACTTGCCCATCAACGAGATCCAAAGGCGATCGCCGAAATTATCCGTCAGGAATTACAATCCCTTAAATATCAACATGTTAATGTTGAGGTCAATATTGTTGATAGCAATTTAGAAATACAAATAAGGACAGATTCTGCTATTGACAAAGAAAAACTACTGACATTAATCTCTAGCAACCTCCAAAATTTGCATATAGAATCAGTGGCGAAGTTCAAGGTGCAATGTTGGCGTAATGATGAAATGCATGAGCAGCGTCTATTGTGGACGGAGCAAGTTATGCTAGAGCCACTAAAATCATCTTTATCTCAAACCCTAGAGATAGATTCAGAGCAGATTGAAGTTCCTAAAATCGATGCTCCTGTAGTTCGTGCGCCTGAAACGCAGCTTTCTAAGGATTCTGTATTACAAAAAGCAATTAGTAACCTTTCTAAAAAATATTCGACAGAAGAAACACCTATACGGGTTAATGCTCACCTAATCGATCACCTAGAAGCATCTACATCTGTTCATAGAAATGGTGCACTAGCTAAAGTGCAGAAACCTACCACACAAAAGCACTCACCTATCAATGATTATTGGCAATTAGTACTCGTAGGCTTATCGATTATGCTTTTAGGTCTGGGTATTGGTGCATTCGTTAGAGCAATGACTACCAAGACAGTTACTGAGCCGAGTACCGCAATCTCTTCCGCCAACTCATCCAATGACAAGCCATCAAGCCCCAAGACGGCAACTTCGCAAAACCTTGCAGGTCAAAGTAGTGCTCCAGTTGTGATATCCTCATCTTCCCCTAAAACGCCCCGCGCAAATTTACCTGATATAGCTGCCACCTCCAACTCTACAGCTTCAGAAGTCGCTCCTGTAACATCGAATCAATCAACTAATGGTTCACAGGAAGAGGAGAACCCAATTACCTTAGACAAATTTAATCGTGTGCAAAAAGGCATGACCGTTGAGCAGGTAGAAAAAATCTTTGGTGTATCGGGCAAAGTAATAGCTGAAAATACAGCAAATAATAGTGTGGGCAAAGTTTACTCTTGGAAAAACCTACAAGGTAGTAATGCCATTATTGAATTTAAAGATGGTCAGGTAGTAGCTAAAGCTCAAGCTGGTTTATAACTGTGCTGTGCTACCTATTGCTATAAAATTACATCTTGAGTGATCTATCATGCTATTGATTTAGCGAGATTCAGTCAACTCGAGTAAAAGCCTAGTGGGAGAAAAATTTTTTGGGTATTGATTTACGCAGCTATGTGTACTTAGACAATTTACAGAGACAACATGCTGCTTATTTAGGAACAGTTGCACAAGGCTTTTTACCCTTACCAGGTGATACCTCCATCTGGATCGAGATTTCTCCCGGTATTGAAATTAATCGTATTACTGATGTGGCGCTCAAATCCACCTCGGTCAGACCTGGTGTCCAAATTGTTGAGCGTTTGTATGGACTGCTAGAAATCCACTCCGCTAGCCAAGGGGAAGCCCAAGCTGCAGGTAGAGCAATCCTCCAAATGCTAGGTGCAACTGAAGAAGATCGGATTAAGCCAAGATTGTTATCCAGTCAAATTATCCGTAATGTTGATGCCCACCAAACCCAATTAATTAATCGCTTCCGACGTGGGCAAATGCTTTTGTCAGGACAGACTCTATACATCATGGAAGTTGAGCCTGCTGCCTATGCTGCGCTTGCAGCAAATGAAGCTGAAAAAGCTGCTTCAATTAATATTCTGGAGATTGTTGCGGTGGGCAGTTTTGGGCGCTTGTACCTTGGTGGCGAAGAGCGCGATATTATGGCTGCCTCGGCAGCAGTATTAAATACAATTGAAAATATTAAAGGGCGTGATATCTGGAGCGATCGCAAAGAATAAACTTGTTACTGTTCAATAAGTTTATAGCTCATCTTCCCATCCACAGCATTTACACCGCCATTGTTCTGGTGGTAGCCGCATCCGTGAAAATGATGTGCGGCATTCAGGACATTTACCTGTAAAGATTGGATGCCAACCGCACTCTGATTCCATGGCGGGATCATAGTTATTGGGATCATCGGGTTCCCATAAATCTGCTGAGATAAAATCTGGGCAAACACCCCATTTGGGACCATAGGGATGCAAGGCACAAACTAAGAAGCTAGTGTGCGAGTAAAAGTCACAGCGATCGCATAGGGATATTTTTGCCATAGTTAACTAAAGCGAGCGATTTCAATACCATTTTGACGGATAACTAACTCTAGAGTAAGCGAACTTGCAGGAAAAATTGCTTCTTTAGCGACAGCTCGAATTTCGTAGGGTGATTTCAACTCACTCGCAACCTTAAAAAGTTCTGTCAGAGCATCAGGAGGAAAATTGCCGACTTGACCAGTAAGCGGATTGGCTAACACCCCTTCCCGTCTCGCTCGAAAGCTCACTAATAGGAATAGTTGTTCGAGTCTTGAAGCTAAAGCCTGTGGTGCAAGATTGGGAGTGAATTGTAAAGTAGCAATTTCATCGCCACGTGCAAATATTTGGCGGTTTAGGGTGACATCTGCGGAAATTGCCACTTTAGTTTCTCGTTTCAAAAAATTACCTGCGGAGAGAATCCGAATCACATAACTCTGTCCATCTTTAATGCGGTTTAGTAGTCCTTCTATTTGTGCCTCAGTAATTTTGATAACTGGTTCTTTAGGAGCTTGATCAGGTAAGAAGTCGAGTAGTTCACGGGCATTGCGTTCCGCTTGTTGAATGAGTTGAATACTTGCCTGACGTAAATCTGTATTACTGAGGTTTGGACGCACGACTCCAATTGATAAAAGCTGATCAGCAAAAATTGCTACATTACCTTTTCGTAAAGCCTCAAGGCTAACAATTAACTGTTCACGGGCAGTTTCGAGTGAGGAAATTTCGGAAGTAAGTTCCGATCTCTGCTTTTCGATCGCAATTAAACGTTGTTCGGATTCATCTACTTTTTGCTTGAGGGTTTCGCGATCGCGAGAAATACTGGCTAACTCACCAGAAATACGTTCTTTCTCCTGTCGTAATTGATTACTCTCATTTTGAAGATTTTCTTGCTCTTTAGTTAAATTCTGAATGCGCGATAGTAAATCTGCTTCTTGCTGAGAAGCCTTTTTTAGTTCTTCATCAGCCTTTTGAAATTTATTTTCGACTGTTTGCAACAAAGCTTGAGTTTCTGATTGTTTACGCACAGCTTGGACTAAGGACTTATTAATTTGTTCTAAGCGCTGTTGAGCCTTTTCTTGCTCATTCTTGGCAGCATTTAGCTCAGATTCAACTTTTTGCTTTTGTTCCTGACTACTTGCTAATTCTGAACGAATACTCTCTAAGCGAAATAATCCATCCCTTAGCTGTCCACTTAGTAACAATAAAATACCTAGGGTTGAAGCAGAAATCATCCCACCTGTAGCGATCGTTACTAGGGTCGCAGTATCTCGCGGTCTTAGGTTGAACATACTAAGTCGCGCTCTACCAACCTTAGTGCCAATGCGATCGCCTAAGGTCGCAATGATCCCACCTAAGATCAAAATCGCTAAAATCAGCGTATATCCAGCCATGTAACTCCTAAGTCCTCACGCTGTTGATTTTAGCAGACAAACAAGAGTGACAGTAAACATCCCAATCATAGCTACAGGTACTTTAATAGCAAGTCCCTAACGCGAGTTCGGGATAATTTAAATAGGACTTACGCAATGCAAACGAATTTACTAGTTTTTGGTTAATTGTGGCGCACGCGCAGCGTGCGCCACAATTAACTGATGCGTAAGTCCTATTAAATAGGCTTGAAAGGGTAACTATCTCAAATTCCAGAAGCAAAATCCTTGCTCTGTAAGGCTTTTGCTTCTGGAATGATAAAATTTGTCAGCTTAACCCGCACTGATGTTAAAGCTATATAAGGAAGTTGTTGTCTTGTCTGTGGGTTAAGAGCATAGTGATGTCAGCCATAATCACGATGGTGTTAACCTAAAGCAGGTAGTAAACAGTAAATTAGTTTAGCTTGCACTGTTTTATAGATTGGCAAATATTTTTAGAGCAAAATATGGAAAAGCAACTCAAAATACAACAGCTAGTTGATAATCTAGCGAAGGCAATCGTTGGCAAGGATGAGGCAATTCAACTAGTTTTAGTGGCACTATTTTCGGGTGGTCATGCTTTGCTCGAAGATGTCCCGGGGGTAGGTAAAACTTTATTGGCAAAATCTCTCGCTGCTTCTATTTCTGGAAAATTCCAACGGGTACAATGTACACCTGATCTATTACCCACAGATATTACAGGTACAAATATTTGGAATCCGCAAAAGGGGGAATTTCAGTTTTTGCCAGGACCAATCTTTGCAAATGTCTTATTAGCTGATGAGATTAATCGCGCTACTCCACGTACTCAATCGGCATTGCTGGAGGTAATGGAAGAAACACAAGTAACGGTTGATGGCATCTCGCGTAAGGTTCCTTCACCATTTTTTGCGATCGCCACTCAAAACCCAATTGAATATCAAGGGACTTTTCCGTTACCAGAGGCACAGCTCGATCGCTTTGCGTTATCTTTTAGCATTGGCTATCCTAGCGAAGTTGAAGAATTGGAAATGCTCAAAAGATTACAATCGGGTCAAATTGGCTCAGCGAACTTAGAACCATGTATTACCCCTGAAGAAGTTCTCGAAATTCGTAATCTTGCCACTCAAGTACCTGTCAGTGATGCAACTAGTGAATATATTGTCAATGTGGTGCGGGCAACACGCAATGATGAAGAAATTACCCTTGGTGTTAGTCCTAGAGGTACTTCTGCACTATTGCGATCGGCTCAGAGTTATGCCTTAATCCAGCAAGCACTCGATCCTAGTCGCCAATCTAATTATGTGCTACCCGATGATGTCAAGTTTCTCGCACCTTATGTGTTAGGACATCGTATTATTGCCGCAGGTAGGCGATCGCCTAAGAATATTATTCAGCGCTTACTAGATGTTGTTACTGTTCCTTAAACATTTAAATAAAAAACAAAAGAGGGTTGCGGTGCGAAGCACCGCAACCCTCTTTTGTTTTTTGTTGGTTATAGCGTCATATTAATGCGCCACCGCAGCTAGAGCCACTGCCTGCGGTGCAGCCATAGCAGTAGTCAGCCGTTTGGATTTCTTGGATAATATCTAAAGTTCCCTGTTCTAGAATTTTGGCAATAGTGAGAACTTCTCCATGAAGCGATCGCGCTGGCAGGTTTTCCATCTGATTAAAATCGCAATCATAGATATTCCCTTGATAGTCCACTGAAAGCTGATTGCGACACATGACATGACCGAGTGTAGTCGGATTAAAATTGCTTTCTAAGAATGATGTATATTCCTCTTCTAATTTGCGATGCTGTAAATGGAACTTACTTCTACCAATGGGAAGATTGGTGATTGTAAATAGGTTATTAAAAACAATGCCGAAATGCTTTTGGAGATGAACTTTGTAAGCAGCTTGTAAATTCTGTTGATTGGGAGCAAGGGAAAATTTATTAGTAGTGGGAAGTTGGGGATTGTATACCAAGTCTAGGATTAGCTGAGGATCGCTGCCATAGCCTAAGCGATTGAGCCATTGCAAAGCTTGAATTGACTTGTCAAATACGCCTTTTCCACGCATTTTATCCACATTGTCCTCGAGATAACAAGGCAATGAAGCCACCACACGCACCTGATGCTGAGCAAAGAATTCTGGAATATCCTCATAGCCCTTCTCAAAATAAATCGTCAAATTAGAACGAACGATCGCTTCTTTTCCAGAAGTTCTTGCCGCTTGAACTAAGTCCCGAAATCCGTACAGCATCTCTGGAGCGCCTCCCGTGAGATCCACTGTCTGGATTTGGGGAAAGCATTGAATTATTTCTATTAGTTGTTGACAAATTTCTGGAGATAATTCCTCGGTGCGATGGGGACTTGCCTCTACATGACAATGGCTACAAGCGAGATTGCAAATCTTGCCCAAATTGACCTGTAACACCGAAATATCATATTTTAAAAGTGGGGCTGTGAGCTTCTGGGAAAAGGGTGTAATCGCGATCGCAGGAACTTGCATATATAGACAATCCAAGTCAATTTCTCACTCATTCTGCCATAAACTCAATCACACGAATTTGGATAGCCTGAATCACTTGTTCATATTCATTAGTTAATAAATGCAAAATATCTGACGAGACACTGATCTTTCCCGTTTTACCAACCTGTTCTAAATACTTACATATCTGCGATAGTCTGACCGCACCAATACTAGCACTAGTTGATTTGAGAGAATGGGCTGACAAGCTAAACTGGCTGTGATCTTGATTAGCATAGGCTATTTGAATTTCTTCTAGCAAGTTTTCCGCAGAATTTAGATAAATCGTGACTAGGTCAGAAAATGCTAGATCATCATCAATTGATTGGCGTAAACCCTGAAATGTATCAGCGTTTAAAGTCAGCAAATCAGCAAATTCTGGATAGTTTTTCACTATTGTCGATATGTCTATAATCGCCTTGGTTTCTATATTCTCGACCATAGTATTGCTCCTAACCATAGCGATGTAACTTGCAAAAAAGACCTAGGTTATTAGTCCTTTCCTATAGCGGTTTTAATTTTGCAGTAAGCAAAATTAAAACTAAAATTTTTTACTAGGATTGATTTTGGGATTTTCAAATGAATATGCACTCATTTGAAAATCGCGATAATTGCCCCTATAGTTTTAGTTTACGCAAATTGTCAACTGCTAATGCAATCGTGCTATCTTTCTTAGCAAAACAGAATCTTAATCCATTTACTTTGTCTCGTTCAGGATGACTAAAGCAAGTTCCGGGGACAGCCGCTACTAAAGCCTCCTTAGCAAGACGAAAGGCAGCGCTTTCAGCATCCTTAGCGATCGCTGAGCTATCAGTCCAAATATAGTATGCCCCTTTAGGAAGTACTGGTGATAAACCGAGTTCGACTAAGGCTGGATAAAGCAGATCGCGCTTGCGTTTGTAATCGAGTGCCATATTGGTAAAGTACTCGCGTCCAAATTGCATTGCCGTAAGTGCCGCATGTTGCAGAGGGGCAGGCGCACAGATCGTAATAAAATCATGGATGCGTCGCATAGCAGCAGTTAAGACAGGATTAGCAACTGTATAACCTAAGCGCCAACCTGTGATACAAAAGGTTTTTGAGAAGCCATTCACCACAATTGTGCGATCGCGCATTCCCTCAATGCTCATCAAGCTAATATGCTCTTGTTCATAGATGATGTATTCGTAAATTTCGTCGGTAATGGCATAGACATCGTACTGTTGACAGAGCTTGGCAATTAATTCCAATTCTGTCCTTGTCCAGACCTTCCCTGTGGGATTAGCAGGGCTATTGATGATTACAGCCTTGATTCCTTTTTTAAAAGCAGGTTCAAGGATTTCTTGGGTAATTTCCCATTGTGGTGGTTGCAAGGTAATGAATTCAGGAATGCCGCCCACCGTTGCTAAGTTGGGAATGTAGTTTTCGTAAAATGGCTCAAAAATTAAAATGCGATCGCCTTGATCGATCAGTGACATCAGGGCAATATTTAAGCCTTCCGTTGCACCACAACATACAGTAACTTCAGTGTCAGGATCAACGGTAATCTGATTATCCCGTTGCATTTTTTCGGCGATCGCTACGCGCAATTTTTCCCAGCCCCAGCTATCAGCATATTGATTAAAGTCTGAAGCGATCGCAGTTCTGGCAGATTCCTTGAGGGCTTCTGGTGCAGGGAAGTCAGGCAAACCTTGGGCTAGATTAATTGCACCAAATTTTTCGCAGTAACGGGAGGCTTCACGAATTTGGGATTCTTTGGTTTGTAGAGCGCGTTGTGATAGCGGAACGATAGTCAAGGTAATATCTCTAAATTTATCTCTAAGTTGATTTATCAGGTGCTGTAGGCACTTTTCCCAATATATCAATTAGCATAGCTAGAAATTATGACATGACTAAAATTCCTTTTAGTTTGAGGCGAAATCCCACTAAAACATCTTCTCCTGAGAGATATTCAGGCTTTTGCAGTATCTCTACGGGACTTGATGGACGATAGATTTCTACAGTTTGTGATTCTGGATCGATTAACCAACCTAGCCGCAAGCCATTATCTAAATATTCCTGCATTTTTGCCTGCAACTCCTCAAGAGAGTCACTAGATGATCGCAACTCCACCACAAAATCGGGACACAGCGGCACATATTTCTGTTTTTGAGTGGGGGTTAAAGTCTGCCAACGTTCACTTGTAATCCATGCAGCATCAGGAGAGCGGATTGCTCCATCAGGTAGCCGAAATCCAGTCGAGGAATCAAAACTTTCACCAAGCTCTGCTTGTTGATTCCAAAGCCACAGTTGCCCTGTCAAATTAGAATTACGTCTACCCGTTTCCCCACCAGTTAAAGCCATAACAATTAATTCTCCCTCAGGCGATCGCTCTAGCTTCAGGTTGGGATTAGCGCGAGAAATCTGTTCGAGTTGCTCATCTGTAACCTGAATAGTTGGGCGCAAGTTCAATACCAGAGCCATCTCAGTAGTCTCCTTAGCAAATTTAGGGGCAAAAACTGATCTGTGATTCTTTTATATTTTAGTCCCAGTTCTAACAAAGAAATCAGATTTTTGTTAGTGCTGCAAAGTCATACCACCAAAAATCTTGAAATCACAGAAAAACAAACGTGACTTACAGCAATTTTCGATTAAAAGAACCACAAGAAATTTTTTAAAAGCGTTGCTTTGCAACGTTTTTAAAAAATTTCTTGGTTCGGGTTTGAGCGCAAAGCGCTGTAACATGCGATATGCGATCGCAATAGTAGGTCAAGCATTAACTTTTTCTAAAATTTTAGCTTCATAAGTAACAATGCTCATAGTTAACACATCGCGCCCGATCGCCCTGTAGTACACTAATCATTTAAAAGCGTCTCTACAGTAAACTTTGCGTTTCAACGCGACCTATGGACTTTGCATATCAATACGCATGGCTGATTCCCCTGCTGCCACTTGCCGCAGCACTGATTATCGGCACAGGACTGATCACCTTTAACGAATCAACCAACAAACTGCGATCGCTTTGGTCTGTCCTCAGCGTATCCGCCACAGGCGGCGCAGCCGTCATCGCCTTTAACCTGCTCTGGAGTCAGATTCAAGGACATGCTCCTTATAACTACACCTTTGAGTGGGCTCAAGCAGGCTTATTTCATCTGAACATGGGATTTGTGATCGATCACCTCACCTCACTCATGCTCGTCATCGTCACCACCGTTGCCTTCTTGGTGCAAATTTACACCGATGGTTACATGGCTCATGATCCCAGCTATGTCAGATTCTATGCTTACCTGAGTTTATTCACCTCATCCATGTTGGGCTTAGTTGTGAGTCCCAATTTGGTACAGATTTATATTTTCTGGGAATTAGTGGGGATGTGTTCCTACTTGCTGATTGGCTTTTGGTTCGATCGCAAAGGAGCAGCCGATGCTTGCCAAAAAGCATTCGTCACCAACCGTGTCGGTGACTTCGGGCTATTACTAGGCTTACTTGGTTTGTATTGGGCAACAGGTACGTTTGAATTCACAGAAATGGGAGAAAAGCTGACTCAACTAGTTGAGTCGGGTGGATTGAGCGTGGGACTGGCGATTCTATTTGCGATCCTCGTATTTATGGGACCTGCGGCGAAATCAGCCCAATTCCCACTCCATGTCTGGCTACCAGATGCAATGGAAGGTCCTACACCAATTTCCGCATTAATCCACGCTGCAACGATGGTTGCGGCTGGTGTATTTTTAATCGCTCGCATGTTCCCCGTATTTGAGGAAATTCCTGCAGTGATGAATACGATCGCTTGGACGGGGGCATTTACAGCATTCCTTGGCGCGAGTATCGCCATTACGCAAAATGACATCAAAAAAGGCTTAGCCTATTCCACCGTTTCCCAATTGGGTTACATGGTCATGGGTATGGGTGTGGGTGCTTACGGTGCAGGTCTCTTTCACCTGATGACCCATGCTTATTTCAAAGCAATGATGTTCCTTGGTTCTGGTTCTGTTATTCATGGTATGGAAGAAGTCGTCGGACATGATCCCGATGTCGCCCAAGATATGCGCGTGATGGGTGGCTTACGTAAGTATATGCCAATCACAGCGATCACCTTCTTTATCGGCACTCTAGCTATTAGCGGAATTCCACCCTTCGCTGGTTTCTGGTCAAAGGACGAGATTCTCGCTTCTACCTTCAAGGCAAATCCTGTTCTGTGGGGAATTGGCTTCCTGACCGCAGGGATTACTGCTTTCTATATGTTCCGTATGTATTTCACTACATTTGAAGGTGATTTTCGCGGTAACGATAAGAAGCTCGTCGCCGCAGTCAAAGTGGAAAACTCCGTAGGCAAAGACGCTCAAGCTGATGACGGTCACGGACATCATCATGCTAGCAAGCCCCATGAATCGCCAATTACGATGACCTTCCCTCTGATGGTCTTGGCAATTCCTTCGATGCTGATTGGTTTAGTTGGTACGCCCTTGGGGAATTACTTTGAGTACTTTATCCATGCTCCCTCTGAGAAACTTACAGAAGTACCCGTTGAAGGTTTCACTCCTGAATTTTTATTAATGGGTGGAAGTTCGGTTGGGATCGGCTTGATTGGCATTTCCTTTGCCATCTTGATGTATTTGCAAAAGAAAATCGATCCCAGCGCGATCGCCAAATCCATTGCACCTCTCTACAAGCTCTCCAAGAACAAGTGGTACATTGACGAGATTTACGAAGCTGTATTCGTAATTGGTTCCCGCCGCCTAGCTCGTCAAGTCCTAGAAGTCGATGCCAAAATCGTCGATGGTGTGGTTAACCTTGCAGGTTTTGTAACTGTCGTTACTGGTGAAGGCTTGAAGTACTTTGAAAACGGCAAGGCGCAGTTTTATGCTCTCGTCATCTTCATCGGTGTTCTCGGTTTCGTCATCGTGACTTCGATTTAATTTCTAAATAATTCTGAATAACTAGAAAAAGCGATCGCCTATCAGAGCTTTTGCCAAGTGTATCAGGACATAAAACCCAAACAAGTGAAGGTGGCACAAAGTGCCACCTTCACTTGTTTGGGTTTTGATTTTTTCTAGCTATCTCTTACATTGCTATAAACCAAAAAGAAGGTTCGCTCAGCGAACCTTCTTTTTGGTTATTTAGTCAAGCTAGGTGCAGGTTGCGCTTGTATTACTGCTAAACGTTTATTGTCACGTTTATTAGCTAATACTGGCACTGCATCGCGGAGGACACCAGCTAACTGAGTTGTGGTCGAATCGTACATTTGGGTAACGATTTTAGGATAGAACCCGATACCGATGATGGGAATCAAGAGACAAGCGATGATAAACACTTCGCGAGGTTCTGCATCTACAAGTTCTTGATGAGATGTGAGCTGAGTATTTTCTTTGCCATAGAAAATTTCGCGCAACATCGACAGCAGATAGACAGGCGTTAAGATGACACCCACTGCCATGAGCAAGATGGCAATTACTTTAAAAGTTCCGCTATAGGCATCACTAGTAGCAAAGCCCACAAATACCATGACCTCAGCAACAAATCCGCTCATCCCAGGGAGCGCAAGGGAGGCAAGGGAGCAGGTGGTAAACATCGCAAAGATTTTCGGCATCTGCTGACCGACTCCGCCCATCTCATCGAGGATCAGGGTATGCGTGCGATCGTAGGTTGCGCCCACAAGGAAGAATAAGCTTGCGCCGATGAGTCCGTGGGAAATCATTTGCAACATTGCCCCACTTGTACCGAGATCGGTAAATGAAGCTAAACCGATTAGCACAAAGCCCATGTGGGAAATTGATGAATAGGCGATTTTGCGTTTGAGGCTTCGCTGGGCAAAGGATGTAAGAGCCGCGTAGATAATATTCACAATCCCCAAAATTACGAGGATGGGGGCAAAGTACGCATGAGCTTCAGGCAACATCCCCGCATTCATCCGCATCAAGGCATAACCACCCATTTTCAAAAGGATACCTGCGAGGAGCATGTGGACGGGGGCGGTAGCTTCACCATGCGCGTCAGGTAGCCATGTATGCAGAGGGAAAATCGGCAGCTTGACCCCGTAGGAAATCAAGAATGCACCATAGGCGAGTAGTTGGAAGGTGAGGGGATAGTTCTTGTTAGCAAGGGTTTGCATATCAAAGGAGATCGTATCGCCATAGAATGCCATGGCAAGCCCTGCAACAAGGATAAACAGAGAACCGATCGCTGTGTAAAGAATAAACTTGGTAGCGGCGTAGAGACGCTTGTAGCCCCCCCAAATCGATAGCAAGAGGTATACGGGGATTAGCTCTAATTCCCATGTCAGGAAAAACAGCAGCATATCCTGTACGGCAAAGACGGCAATCTGTGCGCCATACATCGATAGCAGCAAGAAATAAAATAAGCGTGGCTTCAGTGTGACGGGCCAGGATGCCAAGATTGCTAATGTGGTGATAAATCCAGTCAGCATGACCAAGGGCATCGAGAGTCCATCAACGCCGACTGACCAATTTAGCCCCAGATCGGGAACCCATGAGTATTTCTCGACGAGTTGTAGATTGGGGTTGCTGTAGTCATACTTCGTGCAGAAGGCATAGGCGATCGCCGCGAAGTCAATCAGTCCCACAACTAGCGAAAACCAACGAATGGTTTTGCCGTCCCCTTTGTCTGGCACAAAGGCAACTAAGAGGGACATAAGTATGGGGAAGGCGATGATAAACGTGAGCCAAGGGAAGTTTTCGAGACTTAACATAATCAAAAGTAACCGTTGTAATTACCCACCCATTTTCTAGACAGTCATTGTACCTACGGTCACTTAGAGAGTTTGCAGTTATTTATAGTTACTTAAACCTAGTCAATTGCAGTAAATCTGGTAATTCAGACTGGGATCATTACAGTGTCAGGTATTTAGCTGATTGGAGTATCTTTGGGTCTCTTTGAAGATTTGTAAAGAAAAGTTAACAAATGGAGATAATTGTTTACATATCATCGATTTGGAGAACCTGTGGCTAGGGGTTTGCAATTTTCTGCTAATCTCGAAAGTGAATAAATTATTTTTTTTAATAGAGAGATTTTAGGCATGAAAGCACTGATACGCTTTTCTGTTTTATTAGTGGCGATCGCGTCAATTTGGACAACTGGCTTTTTAGGTTCTTTTGGTAGTAACGCTGCATTTGCCGACGAATTACCTCCAACTAATTTTTATACGCAAGACCTTAGCAAAATTGACTTAAATAATGCGAATATCAACACTTTCCGTCAAGTGCGTGGTATGTATCCCACTTTGGGACGCATCATCATCGATAATGCTCCCTACCAATCCTTGGATGAGGTTTTAAACATTGCAGGATTGACCGATACCCAGAAAGAAATTCTCAAGTCTAACGCTGACAAATTCACCCTCAAGAGACCCGATGAATCGATGGTTCGTGAGCGGATTAACAATGCTAACTACAGACTATAGTTTTGTCAGTTGTAGTTCTGTTTCAATTCAAAAAGAGTTATGGCTAAGTGCTGACTCTGCATTCATTCAATAAAAAATTTAAAAGCCTTGCTAAGCAAGGCTTTTAAATTTTTGTAATCTAGGGATTTGCAAAAAGCTATATAGTAGCGATCGCAATGAAGGGCGATCAAGCGTGGAATTTAGAAAATTTGATGCAATTGTAATTGGCGGTGGTGCAGCAGGTTTATATACTGCCCTATCTTTGTCTGACTCGTTGGCAGAACATCCTACGACTCAAGATCATGACTGGAAAATTGCGCTGATTACCAAGGACAACTTGACCATTTCTGCGAGTGACTGGGCACAGGGTGGGATTGCCGCAGTGATTGATCGTAATGACTCAATTAATCTTCATATCGAAGATACCTTACGCGCAGGGGCGGGACTATGTGAGCGCGAAGCTGTTGAAGTTTTAGTTAGCAAAGCAAAGCCTCAAATCCATAAACTTTTAGAATTTGGGGTTGATTTCGATCGCTTACAGGATAAGTCGCTTGCCCTAACGCTAGAGGCAGCACATTCACGGCGACGGGTTCTTCATGCTGCCGATGCCACAGGACGCGAACTAGTTAGCACCTTAGCAAGAAGAGTAGTTGATCGTCCTAATATTCAGGTTTTAGAAGGGGTTTTAGTTCTGGACTTATTGTTAGAAAAGTCTCCAGAAGGCGATCGCTGTGTCGGCGTATCCTGCGTTGATTTGAAGCAAGATCCTGACAAGTTAATCGGTTTATTAGCTCCTGTAACGGTTCTGGCAACAGGTGGAGGCGCACAGGTCTTTTCTCAAAATACTAATCCTCCTGCCAGTACTGGCGATGGTGTTGCGATCGCATGGAGAGCAGGTGCAAAGGTACGGGATCTCGAATTTGTGCAATTTCATCCTACGGCTCTTGCCATTGAAGGCGCACCGAGATTTTTAATTAGCGAGGCAGTGCGCGGCGAGGGAGCATATTTAATTGACCATAATGGCGATCGCTTTGCCTTTGAATATCATCCACAGGGAGAACTTGCTCCTCGTGATGTTGTCAGCCGAGCCATCTTTCAACATTTGCAAAAGACTGGTGAACCGACTGTATTTTTAGACTTATCACCCATTGATCGCGATCGTATTGCCTATCGTTTTCCCAACATCATCAAAATTTGTCAAAAATGGCATATTGATCTTTTCTCGCAACCGATTCCCGTCACACCTGCTGCTCACTACTGCATGGGGGGGATTGTGACTGACACATGGGGAGCAAGTTCCATTACAGGTTTATATGCAGTTGGAGAAAGCTCTAGCACAGGAGTCCATGGCGCAAATCGTCTGGCAAGTAATTCCCTTTTAGAATGTTTTGTCTTTGGGGTACGTCTCGCCGAAAAAGTAGCTCAGGATTTAATTCAACGAAAGAGCGAGCAAATCAGCGATCCTCAGATTGACTTCAGCATTGATGCCTTGGAGTTTCCAGACATTAATACTAATGCTGCATCCCAAGAGCGAATCGCTACTATTCGCCAAGAATTGCGAGAGTTAACATGGCGATCGGCAGGGATTTGTCGTAATGCTGAGGCAATGGAATCAGCGATCGACCAAATCCAAAACCTACAACAAGAAATTTCCACCTTGCGGAGCAAAACTCGCCTATGGGCAGAAACCTGTAACTTGATTGACTTTGGCTACTTATTAGTCAAATCTGCCCTATTTCGCACTGAAAGTCGCGGCGCACATTTCCGCCTCGATTACCCCGATACAGAACCTACTTGGCAATTACATACTCTAATTCATGGTCAAGAAATCTCCGCTCAAGGAGAATCCGTGCCATAAATTCCTAGAAAAATCTAGTAGTTGTCTAAAGTTCTAGGTTTTCGTGCTTTATTTGTCAATTTATTTATTTTTATAGATTTATATTGCTAAAATGTTACATACCGCAATATAAATACAAATTCCCCATAACTTTAGGCAAAAGGAACAAATATATGGCAATTTTTGGATTATTTGGCAAAAAAGATCAAGGCAATGATTCTGAAAAATCAGGAGATTCATACTTCTTAGACGCAGATTCTGCTAAAACCTTTGGTGATATTGACTACATGCGTACACCCAAGGCTGTTAAAAAAACATTCCCAACCGTTAATGGTGTTCAGGGCGCGAAAGTTGTAGAAATCGTTTCTGCTACCGAAAAGACTGAAGGTTCTGAACTAGAATCTGCTAGCAGCAAAACTTCTGAATCGGCTCCCACCCCTAAATTTGAACCAAAACTAAGCAATACCCGTGTGGATTCCAGCATGGATATTTTCCTGAATATGGCAAAAGATATCAAAAAGCGTTAGACAACAATCAAATCTTTGCTAAAACAAAAAGCCCTCGCTCAGCGAGGGCTTTTTGATGATTAGTCAAAACCAAGGAGGTCGAAGATATCACGATCCTTGAGAGGTTGGGCGTAGAGAGGTTCCGCACTTTCGAGCATCGTCTTAGCAAGATTGAGATACTCTTGTTGAACTGCCAGAACTTCTGGATCTGGTTCCATTTCAAATACGGTGCATTTTTTCAAACGACTGCGACGGATTGCATCCACAGTACGGAAATGCGCCAGAGTCTTCAAGCCTACACGCTCGTTAAACTTATCAATCTGATCGGTTCCTTCGCTACGGTTGGCAATGATGCCGCCGAGACGTACACGATAGTTCTTCGCTTTCGATTGAATCGCCGCTACAATCCGATTCATTGCAAAGATCGAGTCAAAGTCATTAGCTGTAACAATCAAGCAGTAATGGGCATGTTGTAATGGTGCTGCAAATCCTCCGCAGACCACATCACCTAATACATCAAAAATGACCACATCGGTATCTTCGAGTAAATGATGCTCTTTGAGTAGTTTCACGGTTTGACCTGTGACATAGCCGCCGCAACCAGTACCTGCTGGGGGACCTCCTGCCTCGATACACATTACGCCGTTATAGCCTTCAAACATGAAGTCATCGGTCTTCAGTTCTTCGGAATGGAAGTCAACGGTTTCGAGAATATCGATAACAGTAGGAACCATTCTCTTGGTGAGAGTAAAGGTGCTGTCATGTTTGGGATCGCAACCAATTTGTAATACGCGCTTACCTAGATGAGAGAAAGCCGCCGAGAGATTGGAGGAAGTGGTGGATTTACCAATGCCGCCTTTACCATAGACAGCAATGACCAAAGCTCCTTCAATCACCATTGAAGGGTCTTGATGCACCTGAAGACTGCCTTCGCCATCTTCGCCTTTATTAACAACGGGGGGACGAACGTTTGCAACTACCAAAATAAACTCCTAATCTTAAATAATTTTTTTACTCCCCTCTCCCATTGGGAGAGGGGGCTGGGGGTGATGGTAATTACTTACCGATCGCTGCTTTTGCTTCGTAGAGAGTTTCGAGAGTGATCGTGCTAATGCCGCGATCGCTCGCAAACTTCTCGGTATTGCGCTTGATTTTGCCACGTACAAAGAAGGGAATCTTCTTCAACTCAGCTTCACCATCCAAGCTCCAAGTAATTCCATCCACGGTTTGGTCAACTGCTTGAGCAACAGGTGTGAGTACAGCTTGGTTAGAACTACCTGTTACGGCGATCGCCTGTTCGGTTACCAAGGATTCGCGTCGTGAATCCTGAGATGGGGCAGTATGCAGATGGCTCATATGACCTTCCGCAAACTCAAAGTCTTCACGGAACATCCCAATCAAATGCTCTTCTAGACCCATCATCAAAGGATGTACCCAGCTATCAAAAATCACATTCGCACCTTCCCAACCCATTTGTGGTGAGTAACGGGCAGGTACATCTTGAACATGGATTGGTGCAGAAATTACCGCGCAAGGGATACCCAAGCGTTTGGCAATATGGCGCTCCATCTGAGTGCCAAGCACTAGTTCTGGAGCAGCTTCGGCTACCTTAGCTTCTACCGCAAGATAGTCATCACTAATCACGGCTTCGAGTCCATGCTTCTTGGCGACTTCGCGCACTTCCCGCGCAAATTCACGGCTATATGTGCCAATGCCTACGAGTGTAAAGCCTAATTCCTCGGTGGCAATTCTGGCGGCGGCGAGAGCATGGGTCGCATCACCAAAAATGAATACACGCTTACCAGTTAAATAGGTGGAATCCACTGATCGCGAGTACCAAGGCAATCGTGAAGCATTAGGATTATTCGCTGAAGATAGGCGTGAAACATCCCAGTTACCCAAAGTGTCAGCTTGCGATCTCTTTAGCGCTTCACTCACATCAATCTCGGCAACCTTACCAATTTCGGTAATAAAATCACGAGTTGCACCAACCCCAATTGGTACAGTCTTAATTGTTGGCTGTCCGAAACTGCGCTGGAGCCAATTGCAGGTGGTAAGAGCAATTTCAGGATAAAGACAAATATTAAAATCAGCATCGGGAATCCGTAACAAGTCATCGGGGGTTGCGCCCATCGGTGCGACTACATTTACATCGACACCTATTTCTGCCAATAACTTAATTACTTCCCGAATATCATCACGACACCGAAAACCTAGAGCCGTAGGTCCAATGATATTTGCTTTCGGACGAATATGTGATTCACGTTTAGGTTTGTGCGTATTTGGTGGCGGCACAAGGGGTAAAAGTAAAGTGCGAACTAGATGATAGAGAGTTTCACTCGCACCCCAATTTTCTTTTTTGGAATAGGCTGGCAATTCCAAGCTGACAATGGGGATCGGTAATTTCATTCCCTTCGCTAACGAACCGGGTTGATCCTGAATCAATTCGGCTGTGCAACTTTCGCCAACTAGCATAACTTGAGGCTTAAAGCGTTCGTAAGCGTCGCGCACTGAGGTCTTTACCATCTCGGCAGTATCACCACCGAGATCGCGAGCTTGGAAAGTTGTGTAGGTGACAGGAGGACGGCGATCGCGTCGTTCGATCATCGTAAATAACAAATCAGCGTAAGTATCGCCCTGTGGTGCATGAAGTACATAATGTACTCCTTCCATACCTGTAGCGATTCGCATTGCTCCCACATGGGGAGGACCTTCGTAAGTCCAGAGGGTTAGTTCCATAGGTTATCTCAATAAAAAACATACAAAGTATTAGAGTGCTTTGCACTCTAATACTTACACAGTCAGTCTTCTGCGCCTCTCAAGGGGACGAGCAAATAACTCTGCTAAATCGGCGGCTTGGTCGTAACCGTGAATTGGTGAAAACACTAATTCAATTGACCATTTCGTTGCCATGCCTTCAGCTTCAAGGGGATTTGCAAGTCCCAGACCACAGACAGTAATATCAGGTCGTGCCTCGCGACAGCGATCTAACTGCTTTTCCACGTCCTGACCTTCTGAGAGCGCTGTACCAACTGGTAATAGATTGATTTCCGTATCCATTAATAGGCGATCAATATAAGGTGTGCCTACTTCGACTAGTTCCATGCCACATTCTCTTGAGAGGAAACGTGCTAGAGGGATTTCTAGTTGTGAATCGGGGAAGAGAAATGCCTTACGACCTGTTAGTGCTTGACGGTAGCGATCTAGGGCAATTTTTGCCCGATTGGATGCTGGGGCGATCGCTTCTTCAAAACGCTCTTGATCAATATTCCAAGCATCGGCTGCCGCTTTCAGCCATGCGGTAGTCCCCTCAATGCCAAAAGGATAGGGTGACGGCAATAATGTTGCCCCGCGAGCCATTAGCGATCGCACAGTTTCGCCTAGAAATGGTTGTGCTAATAACAACCTTGTCCCCTTCCCAATGGGGGGCAAATTAGCAGCACGACGGGGGGGGAAGAAATAAACAGGACCAATTCCTAACTTGTCAAATAGTCTTTGGAACTGATCTTCTACCACATCCGCAAGGCTACCTACTACCATTAAGCTAGGTTCATCATGGCTACGTGGCAACACGGGAACCATCGAGCCTAGACAAGCATCTTCACCTTGAGTGAATGTAGTTTCGATACCACTACCTGAATAATTGAGAATTCTTACCTTAGGAAAGAATCTGTGATTGAGGCGTTCAGCCGCTTTTGCAAGGTCTAGTTTAATGACTTCAGAGGGACATGATCCCACTAAAAACAGAGTGCCAATATCAGGACGACGTGCTAAGAGCTGATCAACAACGCGATCTAACTCTTCATTGGCATCCGCAAGACCAGCCAGATCTCTTTCGCCGAGAATCGCTGTGCCAAATCTTGGCTCTGCAAAAATCATTACTCCAGCTGCAGATTGAATCAAATGGGCGCAGGTACGCGAGCCTACCACCAGAAAAAACGCATCCTGCATTTTGCGATGTAGCCAGACGATCCCCGTCAAGCCACAAAAAACTTCCCTCTGTCCTCTTTCTTTAAGTACAGAGAGATCGGCATTGGTCTTATCAATATTGGTGGCAGGAACTTCTGTGCAAGGCTCTAGAGCCATGTTTTGCTCTCCTATTGGGCTAAATCCCTAATTTGTTAAAAAGGCTATGCCCTGAATTGCTTAGAGGGCAAAGCCCTGACTGATATCAAAAATTGGGCGATCGCAACACGATCTAATAAGTTAATTCTCTTTACTATATTTACTAACACTAAGAGACTGGTTAAAAAGTTGCAAAGGTTTACAGGAGTATTAAAAAACTAAAATTGTTATGTGGGGATCGCCAGTAAATATACTCAAATCATAGATTTAATACTGTTCAAAGAATTGATTTTTATCTATCAAAATTTGTAGTGTGGCTTCACTACGCCACAATTAATCTAAGTCCTATCTGATTCATAATATTGAAATTGAAATGCCGAGCAGCAATAGACAATGCTAGATTTTTGGACAAAGACCAGTGGTACTTGGATTAATATCTTCGCGATCGCCTGTGGCACAAGTTTAGGACTGATCTTGCGTGGGCGCTTTCTTTCTCAAGTGTTACCAATTCTCAAACAAGCGATCGGCTTAATCACCATGTTTGTCAGCATCAACATGGCAAACAGTTTACTCAAAGTCAAAGCTGGGGCTTTAGATGGCGTGATCCTATCGCTGGTTGCCTTAATCATTGGGGGGATACTTGGAGAACTCAGTCAGATTGAGAAGCATTTAGAAAGTATTGGCGATTGGTTAAAAGCAAAATTTAAGGGGAGGGGGAAATTTACCGAAGGATTTGTTGCGGCGAGCTTATTGTTTTGTATTGGACCAATGGCAATTATTGGCAGTCTCAATAATGGATTGACTGGCGATAACAACCTACTAGCCTTGAAATCAGCTCTTGATGGGTTTATTTCGATTGTATTTGCGAGCACCTATGGAATCGGTGTGGGTTTCTCTGCCTTACCTGTTGGGGTTTATCAAGGGCTTATGTCAGTCCTTGCAGGAAACTTAGCCCAAAGCCTACCCGATCCCGCCAATGCTCAACCAGTAATGATCATTACTGGAGTCGGTGGATTGATGCTATTGGGACTCGGTTTAAATTTATTAGAGGTAGCCAAAGTCCGAGTTGCTTCTTTTTTACCTGCTTTAGCGATCGCGCCTCTAGTCTATTGGCTAGCCGACAACATTATTAAGTAACGCAAGTTCGGGATAATTTGAGAGAGGGTTTGCGTAGCAAACCCTCTCTCAAATCCCCAAAGTAAAAGCATTGCTTAGCAATGCTTTTACTTTGGGGATTTAAAAATTTGCTAGCTTAATCCGAACTGACATTAAGTAACGTGAGTTCGGGATAATTTGAAATGGTCTTTGAGAGAGGGTTTGCGTCGCAAACCCTCTCTCAAAGACCAAAAGTAAAACCCTTGCGTAGCAAGGGTTTTACTTTTGGTCTTTTAAAATTTGCCAGCTTAACCCGAACTGACGTTAAGTAGAGGAAGCTATCGTCATCTCTACTTAATGTATACTTTTAATAAGCTCCTCTGTGGCGTGCGTGACTACCGATAATGTGTCTTGATCGATAATCGTTTTTAAGGAGTCTTCGCAGTCTTCGCCGCAGTAAACCAGACTTGCATCTGGGAACTTTAAGTTAGGCGCAGCGCTTCGGCTCCACCTGGTTTTACCGGGTCAAACAACTGAGGTAAGACGGCGTTGCGGAGGGGCATCTCCCACAATATTCAAACAAATACTAAAAAGTGCTTGCATTTAACTGGAATCATGTTATATTAGCTAAGCACAAACGACGCGGGGTAGAGCAGCCTGGTAGCTCGTCGGGCTCATAACCCGAAGGTCGATGGTTCAAATCCGTCCCCCGCCATTGCTCCAAAATAAAAGCTCTAGTTATGTAATAACTAGAGCTTTTATTTTATGGATTTCTTTTATGCGTTGGTGATGCTTCTAAATAAGTAACCAACTACTACACCAATCAAAAGCGCCCAAATCTGACCAGATTTCACAAAACTATCCCAACCTTTACCAATGTCACCCATGACATCTTGCTTAAATTGTTGGGCAATCAAGTCCATATTTATGTATGAATGTAGATCCATAACGTTTATTGAAGAGGGCGTAATCACTGATAGGTCAGTGTTAGTCACTAGATGTTGAGCTAAATCAAGCATAGTATTTTGTGATTGGGTTAATTGACAGTAGCTTTGTCATTGATATGCAAAACTACTAGGGTCATGTCATCTGTATGCGTATGACCTTCTCCGATAAAGTTTTGCACTTCTTGGAAGATGTAGTCAAGAATCATCTGAGGACGTGTTACATCGTCAGAAAGAGGGAAGCAATTCTGACAAGCCCAGTCTAGCGCCTTACGAAGATTTTCTTCGTCAAAGCGATCGCCTTCAGGACTAGCTGCCTCGGTGAAGCCATCAGTGTAATAAATGACGACATCGCCAACATTGAGATGGGTACTCCGCTCTTCGTACTTAGAACCAACTTCTAGACCAATTAAAGCACCCATCGTATCAAGGGCATGCACACTACGAGTTTTAGAACGCCAATGTAATGCGGGTGTATGGGCGGCATTACTAAAGGAGAGCATCTGCGTTGCAGGATCGTACTCTGAGTAAAACATGGTCACGAAGCGATGGGATTTTTCGAGATCCTCATACATCACTTCATTTAGATGTTCCAAAATTTTGCTAGGAGAATGATTATTTAATACTTCAGCTCTGAGCATCCCCCTTGTCATGGTCATAATCAGCCCTGCGGGCACACCCTTGCCCATTACGTCACCGACCACAAAACTCCAGCGATCGCCCTTTTGCATCGGGATAAAGTCGTAATAGTCGCCCCCAACACGGCTAGCTGTCGAACATCGCGCTGCGATCTCAATGCCTTGGATTTTTGGGCAATTGCGTGGCAGAAGTTGTCGTTGAATCTCTGCGCCAATCTCCATCTCCCGATCTTGACGCTCTTTTTTAATTAATTCAGTTGTGAGTTCATGATTTTCGAGTCCCACTGAGGTTTGATCAGCAACAAGACGCATCAAAGTTCGCTTGTTATCTGTCCAGACATAATCAGGCTTACGACTAAATATATAGAGGCGACCACGTACCGAATTTTTGACTAGTACAGATGTACCAAATAAATGTACATCTGAGCCCAAATATCGACTGACCATTTCATCAAGGGCAGTGGGGCTACCTGTTAAAACCTGTTGAATTGCGCGCTCGATCGCAGTTCTTACCTGTTGTGCTTTCATCCCTCCTTGATTTCGTTCTGGACAATGCAAGGACTCTAGACGCATTTGCCCGCTCGCTTTAAATAAAATCAGCGCACCACCATCGGAGTCAGTTACACGACTGGCGATGAGGGGAATTAATTCAAGAAATTGATTGAGATTGCTAAAGCTGCGGAGAGCGTAACCCAAGAAGCTAAGTAGCTCATGGATTTTATTTTGATCCTGACTCATGCGTCTGAGCAGGTCTTTGAGATCTTTCATCACCATCACAGACGCATTATCTAAATCTGGCTGTGGTGGGAGTGATCTATTTCTAGGTGGCAATGATAGAGACATACCAATGCTGCAACGCTAGGTGGTTTATAGGGAAGCTAATTACGAAAGCTAATTTAGTCAAACAGTTTAGCCTTAGTTGAGCAAAAAATGTGATTAATTTTAAAAAGTGAGCTGAGCTTTGCATATCTCACTTTTTAAAATGAGTTAATTACTTAATAAAGCCTCCACAAATTCGTAGCTCGAAAATGGGCGCAAATCTTCAATACCCTCGCCTGCGCCGATAAATCGAATTGGTAAGCCGAGTTGTTGGACTACCGCGATCGCTACACCACCCTTTGCTGTGCCATCAAGTTTTGTGAGAATTACCCCTGTGATCCCTGCGGATTGAGCAAAGACTTCGGCTTGTTTAAGTCCATTTTGCCCAAGGGTAGAGTCGAGGACCAACAAAGATTCAATTTTGGCATCGGTGGATTTTTTATCGACAATGCGGCGAATTTTGCTTAATTCTTCCATCAAGTTTTTTTTGTTTTGCAATCGTCCTGCGGTATCAACGAGTAATAGCTCCGTGCCTCTGGCTTGGGCGGCGCTAATCGCATCAAAAACAACGGCAGCAGGATCGGCATTTTGAGCAGGGTTGGAAATTACATCAACATTCGATCTCTGTCCCCAACTCTTGACCTGCTCGACGGCAGCAGCGCGGAAGGTATCGGCGGCGGCGATCAGGGTTTTGTAACCAGACTTGACACTAAGATGTGAAAGCTTGCCGATAGTTGTGGTTTTACCTGCACCATTTACGCCTGTAATCAACCAAATATTGAGTTGATTCTTTTCAGGGATCAACATCGGGATGGGTTCGCCTTTGTTGGATGCACCAGTCTGAGCGGTGACATCGAGCATATCGCGCAAAATTTGTTTGAGATAGGCGATCGCTTCTTCGGGAGGCAAGACTTCCTTACGCAGTTTGTCTTGCAGCTTCGAGATAATCTGATCGGTTGCCTTAACACCTACATCCGCTTGCAAGAGTAATGCCTCGATATCATCAACGGAGTCAGCACTGAGGGGACCTTGTCCAACGATCGCCTTGAGTTGATTGACCAGTGATAAACGAGTTTTATCTAGACCTTGGCGCAGACGATTTAGCCATGTAATTTCTTCGACGGAGATTTCTTCGGGGCGACGACCTTGGGAGGCGAGGACTTCGGCTGACCAGATGAAATTCTCGTCAAATTCGATGGTGGGTTTACGTCTGACCTTGACTTCGGGCTTAACCTCGGGTTCTGGCTCAATGATTGCTGTGGCTTCGAGGGCAGCGATCCGCGCAAGGCGATCGCTTTCGGACTGCATCCAAAAAGGTACAGCTTCAGATTCTGAGGTGATTTCTTTAGCAATGGTGGAATCGACTGGCGCAGGAGTAGAAGCTTCAGGTATTGATTCTGCTTCAGGTTGTATTTCTAAAGATGGCTCAGGTGTGGAAGCAACTGGCTCAGGGATTTCTGATGGATCTTCGGCAATTTCAGTCTCTTCAATCTTTGCTTCAGGTACAAGAACTTCAGACTCAGCGACTTCAGGGTGAGTAATTTCTGGCTCAGCAGACTGCTCTTCGGAATTAGCTTCTGGTGCGATATTTTCTGGTATAGCTTCAGCAATTTCTGGTTCCTGAGCCTGTGCCTCTGGCTCAGCAATTTCTGACTCAGCAGTTTCTGGTTCGCTAGCTTCAGGTGCGTTATTCTCAGCAACTTCTGCCTGTTGCTGCACGTTGGCATAGGCGGCCTTTGCCCAATTGAGTAAATCTTGGGATGCGGGGGACGGGGCAGGGCTAGATTCTACGGGTGCAGATTCTGGCGCTTTTTCTTCTGTTTGGGATGGCTCTACAGGTTGATTTTGTGCATCTTTGTCATCATCAAACTTTCGCCGAAACCAGTTAAACACCATGCTAATACCCTCGCGCAATGCCTCAATCTACACCAGATTTTAATATCTTCAACCAAGATAAACTTGATCGGCAATATCAATACTGTCAGTTTACTAGGATAGTTTAAGGTGTATGCGTTATGTAGTCATGGGTGAAATCTAGACGGTTTCCCGAAATCTTAGATTTCGGGCGATCGCTTGTTAATTACAGCGCAAAGTACTGAATTGAAAACCAAATAAGTATTGAAAGCGAGATTAAGCCTCGCTTTCAATACTTATTTGCTAGGTACATTCTAGAGATTCTCTCGTGCTAATTCCTGTCTTAGAATTGATGCCCTTGGCTTTAGTACATAACCACTTGCGCTGTCCCCCATCCATAATTGCATCGGTGAAGTCTGCCCCATCAATATTCACAAAATCAAAGGTGCTGCGTAATAGAATTGTCTCAGCTAGCACCGCATTACTAAGATCAGCTTTAGCAAAGTCCGCTTGATCTAGTAGTCCTCCCGAAAAATCTGCGCCTCTTAACTTGGCATTGCGTAAAATCGAGGCACTAAAGACAGATCCGCGTAAATCGGCATTTTCAAAGTTTGCCCCCTCCATATTGGCATTGGCAAATCCTGAACCCGCTAATACTCTACCTGAGAAATCTCTGCCTTTTAATTGTGCATGACTAAAGGAGAGGGTTTCCGCTTGAGCATTCATCGGAGAAACTAGTAAACAGGCGATCGCAAAAATAGCCGTAATTGCCAAGCGTAGGTATGACATATATCAACAATATTGAGGTACAGGATGTATGTCCTTATCTTAAGCGATTTAAATTTTTGGTGGCTCAACAAAGCTGAGCCACCAAAAATCTACTTCTTGTGTTGCAGTATTAACTAACGTCAGTTCGGGTTAAGCTGGCAAATTTTAAAAGAGCAAAAGTAAAACCCTTGCGTAGCAAGGGTTTTACTTTTACTCTTTGAGAGAGGGTTTGCGTCGCAAACCCTCTCTCAAAGACCATTTCAAATTATCCCGAACTCACGTTAACTAAAAGAGAGCTAGTACTTAGTACTAGCTCTCTTTTAGCTGTAAGGCGATCGCCTTAGTAAAAATGAAAAAAATAAGTTACAAAGGACGGTTTAGGAAAATGGCACTAAAGCTGCGTTAGTTTTCAACGTAGTTGAAGAGTAAGCCCATAGCAGCGATCGGGAGAATTACACCAAAGAGGGGTACGAAGATGTAAGAAACGTAGTAGTGAGCGTAGTATCCAGTCATGGTTATGAGTTTCCTTGAGTAAATATGAATTATTTCAGAATTTAATTTAGGATGAAATTAATCTCGGTGATGCAGTTAACGACACCTCAGATTAATTAAGACCAAATTAAAGGAATAAACTTTTGGAATGGCTCTAGGTAGTTGAGGAAGTAAGCAAATGCAACACTACCAGCACCACCAACTAAGAAGCTGCTCGCAAATTCACTCCAACCAGCAGGTGTACCCATGTCAGCAGGTGCATCAACAGCAGAGCTAGACTGAAGTGTGGTTACACTTTGACCATGCAAGGACAAACCAACGCTCAAGATCAAAACTAGAGTTGCTGCTGCAAACAAACCAGCAAGACCACCTAGCTCGGTGTCTCTAAGAGGACCAAAATAGGCAAAAGGTCCATAGATGAAATAGCCATGAGCTAAGCCAACTTCTAAACCACGACGGCTAGCAGACAAGCCTGTACGATAAGCAGGAAGGTTACCGATAAAAGCTCTAACAACTGCCGAATCGCTGATAGGAGTAGACAAATTCCCTAGCTGGGGATCATTTTTGAAAGGTTTTACAAAATCTGTCATAAGTCTTTATTAAGTAAAGATTGCAGGTAGAATTTTGTCTTCATTTTAGGGAATAAGCGCTGATGTCACAGCATAAAGAGTGAGTATCTTTAGAAAACTTCACAACCACTGACCTAAGAAAGTTCCTTTGTCACTTTACTTAACGTGAGTTCGATATCGCCATTTGCGCCACGCGAAGCGCGGCGCAAATGGCTTTAGTTCACAGATGCTGATGGGCATAAATCGGCTAATTCGCAGCGATCGCAGGCGGGTTTACGAGCATTACAGACCGCACGACCATGGTAAATAATCCTGATTGACCAGTTTTCCCAATCCCGTTGGGGCAAGAGCGACATGAGATCCCGTTCAACCTTGAGAGGTTCATCAAATTTGGTTAGACCCAGTTTTTTCGTTAAGCGTTTAACATGGGTGTCAACGGTTACACCTGCATTGATTCCATAGGCATGGGCTAAGACCACATTGGCGGTTTTGCGGGCGACTCCTGGTAGTTTTAACAGCTTTTCCATCGTATTGGGGACTTGCCCATCAAAGTCTCGCATGATCATTTCGCAAGCCCCACGAATATTTTTGGCTTTGTTGCGATAAAAACCTGTGGAATGTACTAATTCCATGAGTTCGTCGAGATCGGCATTTGCCAAGGCGATCGCATCGGGAAATCGCGCAAATAATTTAGGTGTCACCATATTCACGCGCTCATCAGTACATTGTGCTGATAAAATTACCGCCACCAAAAGCTGCACAGGGGTTTCGTAATCCAGTGAACAAGTTGCGTCGGGATATAGACGTTTCAGTCGAATGAGAATTTCATTAGCCCGAACTTTTTTAGATGAACGTTTGGTAATAATTCCCATGATTAACAGCCCATTGTGGCAATTCTGAAATTGTGAAATTCATAACCTCGGTATGAATTTCAGTGGTTTTAATCCTCTTCGACGCGACTTGCGCCACGCTCGTAATGTTTGCAAATACCGCGACGGCTGGATTTAATAAACTCACAAAATAATTGAATATCAGGATTGTTGCTAAATTCAGGATCACTATTGAGGATTTCGATCGCTTGACTACGATTGCGCTTGGACAGGTAAAGCACCTTATAGGCATTGAGGATGGTGCGGCGACGCTCAGGACTAAACCCATTACGACGTAGACCGAGCCGATTGAGTCCCAACACCATATTGGTATCCACTGCCATGCAGTAGGGGGGGACATCTAGACCGAGGCGAGTTTGACCCCGCACCATCGCATAGGCTCCAATGCGCGTAAACTGATGCACTACTGAGTCACCACCCATAAAGGCGTTGTTTGCGACCTCCACATAGCCTGCTAGCAAGACGTTATTTACTAAAACTACGCGATCGCTAATTTGACAATTGTGAGCAACGTGAGCGCCTGTCAGCAGCAAATTGTCATTACCAATTTTGGTGGCTGAGCCTTCCTTCGTACCACGATTGACGGTGACATATTCCCGCAAGATATTGCGATCGCCAATCTCCGTAAAACTGACTGCTCCCTGATAGGAAATATCCTGCGGTTCCGAGCCAATAATTGCCCCATAGCCAATTTGGTTATCATGACCAATTTTGGTATGTCCTGTAATGATTGCTCTAGCCCTAATCTCGCAGCGATCGCCGATCTCCACAAACTCGTCAACAATAGCATCGGCTCCAATGGATGTACCTTCGCCAATTTTGGCATGAGGATGGACGATGGCGCGGGGATGAATCGTAATATTAGTATTTGGCATTGAAATTTCGGTCTAGAGTCTGGGGCGCAAAAATAAGCAAACAAAGTAAGCAATAGTCTATTGCAATAGTGTAGCAATCATTCATTGCAAGTAGCCCCAAAACAATATCGACAAAAATATTGACAACAATATTGCCAAGATAGGAATAGATAAGAGCTTTGAAAATGCTGCTAAGTCAAGCTTTTAAGGATTTATCTGTCTTTTAAAATGCCAAACGTATAAAGTCGTTGCACAATTTCTTCTAGAAGCTGTATGTAGCTAAAACTAGTCTTTTGTAGGATTTTTTGGACTGATCCACTCAAACGCACGTAGTCATCATCTGTTAAATCCTTTGCAGTAATGATAATAATGGGAATTGATTGGATATCTTGCCGCAATCTTAAGAGATGGATAAATTCAAATCCATCGATGTTTGGCATCATTAAATCAAGCAAAATCAGATCAGGAAGGCGATCAGACAGCACATGTAGAGCTTCATACCCATCCTGTGCTTCCCAAACAATGCAATTTTCTTTTTCTAACATCCTTCGCAGCATCGATCGGACATTGATATTATCTTCGGCGATCAAGACTGATAAAGATGACTTTGCTCCATAACGATATTTCTCAATTGTCGAGACTAGGCGATCGCGATCAATCGGCTTAAACAGATAGTCACTAGCACCAACCTCATAGATCTCATGGTAATCAGGTGTAATTGTTAGCAGAATAATAGGAATACCTGAAGTCAAAGGTTGCGACTTTAGTTCTTTGAGAACTTCCCATCCATTCATTGAAGGCATTTGTACATCTAAAATAATGACATTCGGTGAAATTCGATGCGCTAACTCTATTCCATCTTTGCCATTAAAAGCAGAATAGACAAGTAAGCCGAGATGACTCAAACCTGATTTCGTATATTGATGGATCGTTGGATCATCATCAATTACTAAAATCGATGGATAGGTTGGCTTTTCCCTTTCTATATCAAGATTGGCATCTGTTGTTAATCCTGAAAGATGCTTAGATAAACTCATCTTGCTATTTTTATGGATTGATAACTTAGCTAGTTCACTATCAACTGGTAAATATATTGTGAAGGTTGAACCCTTGCCTAATTCACTCTGAACCGTAATACTTCCGCCCATCATATTACAGAGCCTATGACTAATCGCTAGCCCCAAACCTGTGCCCCCGTACTGACGAGTTGTGGAGCTATCTGCTTGATTAAAAGGTTGAAAGAGCTTTTGTATATTTTCGAGACTAATTCCAATTCCCGTATCGCTAATAGTAAAACAAAAACATTCTCCCTGCTCAAAGATTTGACGATCAACCGTGACTTGAATTTCACCTGATTTTGTAAATTTACAAGCGTTACTTAAAACATTTAACAGAACCTGCCTGAGACGGGTCATATCCGTGTGAATACTGCCAAGTTGCGGATCGCAGTTGATAACTAAGTGGTTATTATTTTTGAGCAGCAAGGGCTGAATGGATGTAGTTGTATTCCATACTAGAGTTGGAACATCAAAATTATCGTAATGAATTTCTAATTTACCTGCCTCAATTTTTGTCATGTCGAGAATGTCGTTAATTAAGTCCAGTAAATGCTTGCCCGATTGATAAATTTTCTGGAGATCCTGCACAAAATCTTCTAAACCTAATGCCTCAGCATCTTCTTGCAAGATTTCGCTATAACCGATAATTGCATTGAGAGGAGTGCGTAACTCATGGCTCATATTTGCAACAAAGGTACTTTTAGTCCGATTTGCTTCAAGCGCACGATCGCGGGCTAAAGAAAGTTCCTCATTCATCAGGCGGAGTGCTTCCTCATCGCGTTTCCGCAACATCAATGTCCCCAATTGCATGGCGATCGCTCCGATTAACCCCACCAATTGTTGATCGCCATCATTAGGAAATCGGGTAAAGAAAGTCATAATTGCGACAATTTTCGTATCTGCGCTTACAGGAATTGCTAAACCTGATCTCAAACCACATTCCATTGCGGGATATTTACGCAGAAAGTTGGATTCTGATTCGAGGGAAATATCCCAAATCCATTCTGGACGTTGATGTCCCCATACTCTGCCGGGGAAGCCAATCCCAGAAGTAAAAGAAATATTTTCGCTATATTGACGAAACGCATCTAACCCTTCAATACTGCTATACCATGCAGGACTACATATTAAAATCTGTTCGTTCGTCGATGGAATCCAAGCCTCACCATAATCCCATCCTGTGAATTGACAAATCTTTCTGAGCGTAATTCCTAAAGCTGATTGAAAATCATTGACAGCAATAATATCTAACGTTAAGCGCTGCAATAACTGAGATTCTTCTTCCGCTCGCTTACGCTGAGTAATGTCTTGAACTGTACCTTCAAAGCCAATCAGAGTGCCATTTGAATCCCTTACAGCCCTCACATTTTCAGATATCCAAATTTTTGAACCATCTCGCCGATAAACCTGTGATTCAAAGTTGGAAACAGTGTCATGGGAGTGCAAAATATTGATAAATTCTTGACGACGTGATGGGTTGACATAGAGCTGATTGGCAATATTGGTGACATTATTAATTAAAGATTCTGCGGAAGGATAGCCATAGATTCTTGCCAACATCGGATTTGCAATTAAATAGCGACCGTCAATCGTCGTCTGAAAAATCCCCTCGATCGCATTCTCAAAAATACTCTTATATTTAGCTTCTGCACTTTCAAGGTCGTTACGCAACTTAGAAGTTCTTGCCTTGAGCAATTTATGGATTTCTGTCGCTTGCTGTACCACCTGTATCAATTCTTCAACGCGATAGGGCTTAGTGATGTATTTAAAAACCTTGGATTGGTTAATTGCTTCTACCAAATCACTGACATCAGCATGGGCAGTCAACAGAATTCGCAATGTATCAGGATATAGATCAGCAACTTGGCTTAAAAGCTCAGTTCCTGACATCATCGGCATCCGTTGATCGGAAACAATAACCCCAATATCTGGCTCACTTCCCAAAATTGTCAAGGCTTCAAACCCATTTTGGGCTTGGATAATGTGATAACTACGATGAAAAATTCGATTTAGTAGATCCAAGTTATCTACTTCATCATCCACAATGAGTAATTTATTTAGTGATTTATTTGTTTGTGAGCTAGCCATGAGTATATTTGCCGCAAGCAAGTTTTCGCTTATGCTGTTGGAAAGTATTTCAAAGTAACACTTTCAAAACATTTATTATGGTTTGTTTGATAGCAAAGTTCTGCAATTAAAACCTTAACAACATTCATTTAAACAAAAACAGATTATGAAAATTGTAGTAACGGGTGCTACGGGATTTGTCGGCACTAAATTAGTTGAACGTTTACAAGCTTTGGGCGATCGCATTGTCGTTTTGGCTCGTGATGCCCAAAAAGCAAACAACCAATTTCCCCAAGCATCTTTTCCCAATGTGGAAGTAGTTGGCTACAATCCTTTTGAGTTGGGAGATTGGGCAAAGGTTATTTCTGGCAGTGATGCGGTGGTGAACCTTGCGGGTGAACCTCTCGCGGGTGTGCGCTGGACGGATAAACGAAAGCAAGAAATTCGTGATAGTCGGGTTTTAACTACTAAGGTACTAGTGGAGGCGATCTCGCAAGCAGATGTCAAGCCTCAAGTTTTGATCAGTGGTTCGGCGATCGGCTACTACGGCACAAGTTCTGATAAAACCTTTGATGAATATAGCAACGCAGGTAATGACTTTTTGGCAAATATTTGTAAATACTGGGAAGATACTGCTGAGTCCGTTATGGGTTTGGGTGTACGCCTAGTCAAGCTAAGGACAGGAATCGTTCTAGGTATGGGTGGGGCGATCGCCAAAATGTTACCGATTTTCCAAGTAGGCGGTGGCGGTAAGTTAGGTAGTGGGAAGCAATGGTTTTCATGGATTCATCTTGATGATCTCGTTGAGCTGATTATCTATGCGATCAAAACCCCTGACATTACAGGGGCAATTAATGCGACTGCGCCTAATCCTGTAACCAATGCCGAGTTTACAGTTTCCCTAGCTAAGGCAATTAAACGCCCTGCCTTTGTACCTGTACCTGCGGCGGCGCTAGTTTTGGTATTTGGAGAAGCAGCAACAGTGTTATTAGATGGTCAGCGTGTTGTGCCCCATAAAGCCCAAATCAATAAATTTTCATTTCAATATCCCGATATTGACTCAGCCTTAACGCAAATTTTCTCCTAAGTCGCTAATCTCACTAAGCTGACAAATTTAAAAAGTCCCAAAGTAAAAGCCTTGCGTAGCAAGGCTTTTACTTTGGGACTTTGAGAGAGGGTTTGCGTAGCAAACCCTCTCTCAAAGTCCGTTTCAAATTATCCTAAACTCGCGCTAATCTCCCAAATTTTGGGTACAAAAAAAGCCTTGCTTAGCAAGGCTTTGATTTTTTTCTTTTTTGATGGGCCGAGCTGGATTTGAACCAGCGTAGGCGTAGCCAGCGGATTTACAGTCCGCCCCCATTAACCACTCGGGCATCGACCCTTTGCTTAGATGTTTTCCAAGCGAATCTAATCATATACACTTATTGCGCTACTGACAAGAGTAATTTCAAAAAAAATTAAAATACTTATCAGCTCTATCAACAAAACCGAAAAGATAAGTGTCGGCGCGAAGCGATGCCACTTATCTTTTCGGCAATCCTCGAAACCCGATCGCGATCGCACTTAAGAAAATAATCCCCATTAAACCTGCTAGAGGATTGCCATTTAGCCCTGTCACCCACTCAGGCACAATCCCCGTGGGCTTGAGCAAATGTGTAGTATTGACGATGTAATAACACCAAACCAGACCACCATGTAAACCGATCGCTACACCTAAACGTCCTTCACATCGCCACCTTGCCAGCACTAGCGCCATACTAAGAATTACTAAACCTACAAATTGACTCCATGTAGCCAGTACCACATCCAGTGGCTTGATGAAATGCAGAATGGCAAAAAAGAGACTTGCCGCAATAAGCGCAGTTTTTTTGGAATAGTCGCGCTCTAGTTCTGACAAGATCCAACCACGAAATAGCATCTCCTCCGCAAATCCCACCCCGATCGCTGTTAATAGTCCGGGGGCGATCGCACCCTGCCAGTCCACAAAATAAACTCCAAGGGCTGGCAACAATCTTGCTGATAAAGGTAGCCAGTTGACTGTTTGCAAAGCTAGCCACCCGAACCCCACTTGCAACGCCATGAAAATACATAAAGTGGCACTGCCTAAGCTCAGACCAAATAAAAAATCGCGTCCATTTTTGATCGTAAAAGACAATCCGTAATAGCGGAAGGGATGGCTATATTTAGAGATCTTGTGACCCCACCACCAAATCAATCCTAAAAACTCGCAATACAACAAAATGGTCAGTGCTATTCCCACAGCCTCTCCCCAAAGCAGATACATCGGTGCAGCGATCGGTAGCCAGATAGCTAGTAAGGTCAACAAAAATAAGATGATCCGCACAGGGGCTTGATAGGAATTTAAGCGAGAAATTAAGCGATCGAAGTTCACAACAAAAAAGGTAGGACTATTACTAAGAATCATCCTACCTTTTGGGTAATCAATACTAAATAGGTAAGGACGGGCGACGCGAAGCGCCGCCCGTCCTTACCTATTTAGTTTTTCTATTCTTCTGGCTCGATTGTGCTAGTTAATCCTTTACTCTGTAACCCTTCACAATAAAACTCCGCATGTTCTTGGACACAGGTAATTACTAATGCACAACCGTTAGAATGTGCTGCCATCATAATATCGACAGCCTGTGGTTGCGTTAGACCATTGACAACTTGCATTAAGGTTTGGACAACATATTCCATGGAATTGTAATCATCGTTATGTAGTAAAACTCGATATCTAGGGGCAATTTTGCGTATGGTTGTAGGGCGAGTAATAGTTTCGGTAGACATAATCTTGGGGTTGCCTCCAGCAAGGATGAATTTATGGGTTTAGATAATTACGCAATTAAAGTTTGGTGCATTAAGACGGATGAGAGTGTTTGCATATATGTGCTGTAGATAACACACCAATCGATCTCATGTCTGCATAGTAGACCTGAACATTGAGGTTTTAATAATACTTAATACATGGATACATATTATAAATACGAATCCCAAAAATGTGAAGTACAGATCGAGAGATCAATTTTCTTCAGGAATAGAGCAACCAGTCAAATTTGCCAATCCCTAAGCCAAAATATAAAGCGATCGCTACAATGAATAGCCCAACAGAACCAATCATCAACACATAGTCAGTTGTAGTCAGTGCGGACTCATGCAAATAGGTACGCTGGGAACTACCCGAAAAAGCTTTGGACTGGAGGACGATTTCTAGCTTTTGGGATTTAGAGAGAGAATTTAAAATTAAAGGTACAGCAACTTTCGCGTAAACCTGCGCCTTTTGAAATAATCCCATCTTCTCAAAATTAAGCCCTCGCAATCGCTGTGACTCAATAATTGATTGCACTTCTTCTAAGAGTAATGGCACAAATCGTAAGGTAGACGAAAAAATAAACACAACTTTATAGGGAATCTTGGCGCGTACCATCCCTACAGTCATTTGATTCACATCGGTCGTAAAAATCGCTAAGGGAATCACCAAAATCATCGTCAGAGTTTTAAAAACAATATTCAAACCATAGAGTGTTCCTTCTAAACTCATTTTCGCCCCACCAATAAGCCATAAGGATTGCGGCAGGCTAAATAAGGTGGTTAGTTCTGATTTGTGGGCAAGGAGTTTTACCTGTTCCACATTAAAGAAACCCATGCTCATAATCAGGAAAATGTAAAAGGGAATCATTACCTTTAAAATGGTTCCTAAATAGTTGAGTCTGACTCCCGCAAGCACACAAGCCGTAATCACACTCAACATCAGAATGCCTCCAGCAATGGGACTTTCCCAAACGAAGGCAATGATCGTAATTGCAAGTATCGTCACTAACTTAGAGCGAAAATCTAAGCGAGTGAATAGAGAATCATATTTAACAGTTTGCAATTTCATAATTCTGCTTCTAGTGCTGCTAAATTTAAACTATTTAGGATGTTTGCTTTGATTGGACGTTTCTCATCCCAAAAAATTTGAGATGAGTAAAATGAGATTGCTTGTTCTGAAGTTAGTAACTCAAAAGATTTATGGGCTATCTCTACGTCATTAAACCCCAAAAAATAGACGGTATCATCAAAAACTATAGGTTTATTGGCAAAACTACTCACCAATCTAAATTCTAGTTTTTTATAGAGACCACAGATAGCAATTTTCCAAGTAGTAAATGTATAATCTCCAACTCCAAAAATTGAGAAGATAGGATTCTTTTTATATATCTTACTTTTGCGTTTATTTAAGTAACTAGCATGAGCTTCTAAGTAATCCCAAGTTTTTGGGGCTAAATCTTTAATAGATGTAGTTGGCTCACCGACAAATTTCTGGGTAACAATAACATATTTATTTGTAGACTGTGTTCTATTCTGAGCAATGTCAGAACCTTTCATTAAAGGAAATAAGTATGTATCCTCAATATCAACAGATTCCCCAAGACCATTAATCCACAAATCACCAACTTTACGTAACTCCATAATATTTGAGCAATCATGCTTAATCCCAGATCTCCATTTAGTTTTAGTGTTTATTTTATATAAATTACTCAATTTCTCAAAAGAGTTGATATCCCTAACTAAAATATCATTTTTATATCCTATGCTTTTAAATTTTTTATGTCCGAAACCATCAAACATATCGCAATAATAGTTTTTTGAATCTGGACTAAATTTGCAAAATAATAGACAAGCATCAACGGATGCTCCAAATGATTTTTGAGCATCGATTGCATATGTTGCACAATACTTAAGATTGAGACTATGAGAGTATAAATAGTTTAATATTTTCCTAGAAACAGAAGTTTTACAAAGCATTGCTAAACTGGAATTACGATTATGTAAATGTTTAACAATCTGGATTAACATCCATTCAGATATATCAAAGTTACTTTTACCTGTAATCGCATCTAGTCCATGCAGTCCCTGAAAATTCTTCTTTTTAGGCACATTATCACTACCAATACTTCCTTGTTGTGAATTTGTGACCCAAGGGAAATTACCAAGTACTAAAATTTCTCCATCTAGTTGATTTATATAAGTTTGCCAATCAAATTCAAAAAAATCTTTGTGCTTTAATTCTATTCTGTTATCTTTTGAACAAAGCTTGTCATATTTAATTTTTTGTAAATATTGATCATTAATATCAATACCTATGATCTTATTTGCTTTAGGAAAACACGATGTGGCAGCATGAATGAAGTTGCCAATGCCACAGGTTGGTTCGATAATAACATTAGGATTAATATTAAGTTGACATAGCTGTTGACAGACTTGTTGTGCTAACTCAAGAGGTGTTTGAAAATCTCCATATTCTATTTTGACTTTTTTATTAGTATTGGATGTCATACGCCACTCCTATAAATAGCGATTATTCCTTCTTCTTTGTCAGCGATTTCAATTACTCTTCCATGTTGAAGCCTCCATTGTAGAGCATTGGAAATAGTGAGAAATCCTTGAAGTGGTGGATTTGCAATAATTTCATCTGCAATATTCGACAATTCAATTTCATCAACAGGTAAGTTACGATCAATCATAAAAGCTATCAGATCATCCTGATTACCTTCATTCGCTAAAATATTACGAATTCCACGAGTCATTTGAAAGTCGCCTGTTCTATCAGCGCTGACATAAATTGTATGTAGAATGTTAAGAGTCCCAGTTCTATTTCTACTGTCATCATTTTTATCATAGACAAAAATAATCAATCCATAACCTAGCCCAAAAATTTTCTGACGAGCAGATTTGAAAGGGCATGATGACTGCGGTTGTCTAAAGCTCGTCACCTTCATATCTACAAATAAGCTTGGAAAATCAATACCACTAGCGGAGTTACCTTCTACAAAATCATATTTATTTTTGAGATATTGTCTAAATTTTTGCTCTAAATATGTTCCAATTGCTTTTCCGTCGGTAACACCATATAGACTCGCTTCCGAATAATTAGAAGTAAGGACTGAGAAATTTGAGGCTTCAAAACAAAGAGATTCAATAGTTAAAATTGTCATGATAAAAGTGAGACCAGTCGCTATTTTAACCTAAAGTGCTGGCGGAATAAAGCTATTAGCGAATTCGGTGGGGGTGATGAGTGGATATTGCCGATCGCTAATTTTACTAAGATGCTGTGATAACACCACTGATTGGGGTGGGGTCAGGTAAGTTGATTCTAGGAGATCGACTTGATGGTAGGCTCGACGCAATGGGGCATCGAGTAAAACAGTGCCTTTACCCATGACGATCGCGCGATCGGCGTAGTCAGGCATCAGGTATAAATGATGGGTAATTACAATTACAGTCTTACCCATTTGGTGGAGTTGACGACTGACCTCTAAAATGGAAGATGCTCCTTGATAGTCCTGTCCCGTGGTGGGTTCATCGAGAATGATAATCTCAGGATTCATTGCTAGGAGAGCCGCGATGACAATCCTGCCTCGTTCTCCTTTGGGCAGAGATAGAGGATGGGCGTTGCGATGTTCCCACAACTGCATCGCTTTGAGACTGTTGGTAGTTGCTTGCTCGATGGCTCTAGGGCTATAGCCAAGAAAGGGTAAAGCAAAGGAGACTTCCTTCTCAACACTGGTATTAAAGATTTGGTTATCAGGATTTTGGGCGAGATAGCCAATGGATTGGGCTAGCTCACTCACTGACAGTTGGCTGGTGTCGCGATCGCCTACGAGGACTTGCCCCTTGGTGGGTTTTAGCAAATTCAGAAAATGCTTGACTAGGGTACTTTTCCCTGCGCCATTCTGTCCAACGATCAGTACATATTCACCTTCGTGGATATCGATGGAAATATTTTTCAGTGCTTCCGTGCCGTCAGTATAAATATGCTGGAGGTTTTTCACGGAGAGGATGGGCGGCTTATTTAAGTTCACTGGGGAACTTGTAAAATCTGGTGGCGAAACTAGTTGCGATCGCAATATCTCTAAATCTTTAATACCAGATTCTAAAGTAACGGGAATCCGATCAAGATGAATTCCTTTGTGCTGGATTTTATGAAATGCTTGGGCAACTTCGGGAGGACGGAGTTTATTTTGATGGAGTAGCTCCACCTGCCCATAAATTTCCGCAGGTGTGCCAAGCGCTTGCAATTTGCCATCTGCAAGCAAGGCAATGCGATCGCAAAACTCTGCCATCTCTTCCGCTGCATGGGATACCATCACAATCGATACACCCAGATTCTCTTTTAATTCCTTGACCGTTGCAAACACCTCTTGGGAACCGATGGGATCAAGTTGTGAGGTTGGCTCATCGAGAATTAGTAAATCAGGCTGGAGGGCAAGCGCCGCAGCGATCGCTAATCTTTGTTTTTGTCCCCCTGATAGCTCCTGCGGATTCTTTTTCTCAAATCCCTCAAGGCGCACTGATTTTAAAACGACGGGAATGCGACGGAGAATTTCTTCGCGAGGAATACAGAGATTTTCTAGAGCAAAGGCAATTTCATTTTCGACGGATGTGGCGGTAATTTGCACCTCAGGATCTTCAAAGACAATGCCAACATGTCGCGCCAATTCACTTACAGGATGCTCAAGGCTATCTAAACCCGCGATCGCAATTTTGCCGAAAAAGCGTCCACCATAAAATTGAGGAACAATGCCTGTTAACGCTAAGCATAGTGTGGTTTTTCCTGCCCCTGTTGCGCCAATGATGCCAAGAAACTCACCTTTGTTAATCGTTAAGGAAATGTCTTTTAGTACGGTTGCCTTGGTGTTGGGATAGATATAAGAAACTTTGTCTAAAACAGCGATCGCTTCCATAGAGTTGTGCATATCAGCATTAGGGTTCTGCAAATTTAGTTGTTGAGGTGTGGCGAAGCTACATTGCAACAATTAAGTTTGCTTATGCAAAAGCTGTTGGATATCACTAGCTAGCTGTTTTAGTTTAACTGGTTTCGTGATGTATTCATTGGCTCCAGCCGCCAGACATTGTTCGCGATCGCCTGTCATCGCTAAAGCCGTAATTGCAATAATCGGAACATTGACTAAATTTGGATCAAGCCGAATTTGCCTAGTTGCCTCTAGTCCATCGAGCACGGGCATTTGAATATCCATCAAAATTAAGTCGGGATGATGCTCTTTAGCGATCGCGATCGCCTCTTGTCCATTTTTTGCTAAGAGGAGCCGATATCCTTTTGCCTCAAGATAAGCAGAGAGCGTACTGATATTTGCCTCATTATCATCAGCTATCAAAATCAAGGGTGGAGTAGCTTTAGTTGCATTGTATGTGGAAAGTCTAAATTCGGAATTTGTCGTTGATGTAGGAAGATTGGCTAAGATATCATATGTCACTGACGCTTGGTACGGAAGATCGACCATAAAGCAGCTTCCAACCCCTAACTCACTAGTGAGGCTTACCTTACCTCCATGCAATTCTACAATCCGCTTGACTAGCGCTAACCCCAAACCTGTACCGACATATTGGCGGTTCAAGGCGCTATCGATTTGGATAAAGGGTTGGAAGAGTTTTTGGATATTCTCGGCAGAAATCCCTATGCCTGTATCCATTACCGTAATTCTGAGATAATTTGCGGTCTCAAGATTAATAGATACTGGATAATGGGATACGGATAGGGTGATGGTTCCGCCTTCAGGAGTGAATTTGACCGCATTATTGAGTAGATTGATTAAAACCTGCTTGAGCCTCCGCTCATCCAACATCATCTCAGGTAGGTGTGGTGGAATTCTGGCAATTAGTTGGATGTTTTTGGCGGAAGCTTGTTGATGGATAAATGTCATGCTCGATTGGCATAGATTCTCAATCGATACACTATTTAGCTCTAGAGTCACTTTCCCTGACTCAATTTTGGCGACATCAAGAATGTCATTAATCAGCGCTAATAGATGGATACCGCTCGATTCCACAGTTTGCAAAGCCTTCATTTGCCGATCGCTAACTGTACCGAAAACTCCATCTTTTAGTCCCTCCGTCATCCCTAAAATGGCGTTGAGAGGAGTTCGTAGTTCATGGCTCATATTGGCAAGGAAGTCATCCTTGAGTCGGGTTGCCCTTACCAACTCCTCATTAGAAATAGCAAGTTTTTGATTTATCTCTGTTAGTTTGGCTTCTGCTTGCTGGCGGACAGTGAGTTCCTGTTGTAGTTTCTCAAACAAACTAGCCTGCTGAATCGCGATCGCTAATTGGTTTGTTACCTGTTTAAGCAGATCAATTTCCCAAATTTGCCATTGACGAGGGCGATCGCATTGATGGGCAATTAATAATCCCCATAACTTTTGATTCTGGACAATTGGGACTACCAGTTTCGCCCTGACTTGGATTTCCTTAAGAAACTCTACCAAACAGGGTAAAACAAATTGCTCAGGATCTTCGCGATCGCTCAGGGTATAGATTCTTCCTTGCGCATAACGCTCATAGTTGTGTTCTGGAAATACCTCCTCTGGAAAAACAATATCTAAAACCTTGAGCCAATTAGATGAGACAGCTTCAGCAATCGCGGCTCCTGTCCCGCCTGCAAATACACGATAAACTAGTACCCGATCGCATGCCAAAACCTGATGTACTTGCTCAACCGTAGAATTGAGGATCTCTGTAAGAGCCAATGATGACCGCATACTTTGCGTAATCGCACTCAGGAGATGTTCTTGTGTTGCCTGTTGCTTTAACCGCATTTCTGTCTGTTTGCGATCACTAATGTCTTGGATAAGTGCCAACAAATAGGAATTACTATCCTCATCTGATAGGGTCGTCCTAGACATCGAAATTATTAATTTACGCCCATCTTTGTGATAAATTTCCAATTCCTCGTTGTAGAGATTGCTCTCTGTGTGAACAATATCCTCGTTATTAGACAATCCTTGCATCGAAACGGGCTTTAGACTTTGCTCCCAACCTAAACGATTAATTTCGTCTAAGGTGTAGCCTGTGAGCGTCTGCATTTGTCGATTCCAGACAGTGAAATGGAGAAAGGGAAATTCCTCAATTTCATGGCAAACACATAGCCCTTCTGCCATGCTTTCGACAATTTGCTGACGGAAGCTATTTTCTTGCTGCAATCTCGCTTGCGTGAGCTTTTTAGCGGTTATATCATAACGAATTGCTAAATACTTAAATGGTCGCCCTTGCTCATTGATAAAGGGCACAATCGTACTATCGACCCAATAAAGGCTACCATTCTTATGAAGATTGCATATTTCACCCCGCCAAACTTTCCCGCTAGCGATCGTGCGCCACATATTTTGAAAAAAGTCATGGGGATGATAGCCAGAATTAAGAAGGCGATGGTTTTGCCCCATCAACTCATCACGGGTATAGCCTGAAATCTTACAAAAATAATCATTGATATAGGTAATTGCGCCTTGAGCATTAGTAGTAGCCACGATCGCTGTTTGATCAAGGGCAAGTTTAAAAGCAGATAGTTCTTGCAATAATTGCTGCTGTTGGATTTCGGCTTGCTTGCGATCGCTAATGTCCATCGCAATACCAAATAAGCGGCAAATCTGGTTTGCGTCATTTTTAATAACTTCGATTTTGATAAAAATATAGGCTAAAGAACCATCATCGCGCCGAATTTGGAGATCTATTTCGTCGGCTTCACCTTCGTTAATAGCGCGATCGATAAATCGGATCAAGCGATCGCGATCATTCCCAACAAAGTAATTGAGAAAATCCTCGTAGCTTGGCTCTGGCAGATCAGACTCTAAACCAAAAATCCTATAGACTTCATTTGACCAAGTAATTGCTTTAGTGTGGGTATCTAGCTCCCAACTTCCAAGATGGGCAATTTGTTGAGCTTCTCGCAATCGCGCTTCACTTTGTTTTAACTCGGCAGTACGGTTTCTCACGCGCTCTTCAAGAGTTTCATTGAGTTTTAGGAGCATCTCGATATTCTGTTTGCGTCCTGTGATATCTGAGTGTGTACCGAGCATACGGATTGGTTGACCATCCGCACCCCATTCCACGACCTTCCCCTTAACTAGTATCCACACCCAACCACCAATTTTATGGCGCATTCGGCATTCAACTTCATATACTTCTATTTCATGGCGAAAATGTCGATCTAGTCCTATTTCGGCTAGGGGCAAATCTTCAGGATGCACATTGTTACGCCAAGTTTCTATACTGATGGGCTGTAATTCCTCAAGTGTATATCCCAATATCTCTGCCCATCGATTATCTAGGAACACGTCCCCAGTCTCTATCCACCAATCCCATAGACCCAGTCCTGAATTTTCAATAGCAAATTCTAGCCGCTCTCTGGTTTGCATAAACTCTAGATCAGCTTTACGTCGTTCTGAGCGCGTCTTGGCTTCCCTTAACTCTCGGCGCACTACTTGTGATAACTGGGCTAAATCCTCTTTAGGTAAATAATCATTTGCGCCTTGACGTATCAAGTTCACTGCTACAGTTTCCCCGACCTTGCCTGAAACAACGATAAAAGGGACATCGATCTGTCTTTGCTTTGCAATATTAATCGCCGTTGCAGTATCCAGTTTTGGCAACCCGTAATCAGCAATAATCACATCCCATGTCTGGCGATCTAAAGCTGCACATAGGTTTGTGTCGGTATCTACTCTTTCCCCACTCACCTGAAAACCACCATGACGTAGTGCTTTTAGCACCAAAAGAGCATCGTCTTCTGAATCATCAATGATTAAAGCATTGAGGTGGTCAGTCATAAAAATACAGCCAATTTAGGGTTTGTGTAGTACAGATAAATTTTAAAAAAGCTTGCGAAGCAAGCTTTTTTAAAATTTATCTAGGTTTTGAGAAAGCGCAAAGCGCTGTATTACTAAGTTAGTATTTTTTGTTTGAAGTTTGTTTTTCAAGGATGTTATTAGTAACTGATGTTACGTGGAATGAATATTGCCCTCACCCCCCATCCCCCTCTCCCATTAAGGGAGAGGGAGTGCAAGACTAATTTCTTGTTCCCCTCTTCCCATTAAGGGAGAGAGTCTAGGGGTGAGGGTCTTGTGAGCTTCCACGTGATACCAGTTAGTAATTAAATGCAGGATGCTTTTGCGATCGCGTAAGGGATGATTAATTACTGTACCTACGGCTTTGACTTCGCTCAGCCAAGGGTGGCTGAGCGAAGTCAAAGCCAGCCATACAAACTCGTTGGCAATTTTTTCTCGTCAAGTCCCTAACCTAACATCTAGAAGCAATGGAGCCTTTCTAATTATGCAAAATTATTATGGTATTGCTAAAGATTTGGAGGTTAGGGATGGGTGTTGCTTAGCAGCACCCATCCCTATCTCTAAATTCTAATGGGATTATTAGGTAATGTAAAATATATTGTTGCACCTTTTTCTACCGCCCCTTCAGCCCATACCTTGCCACCATGACGATTGATCACACGTTGTACTGTCGCTAGACCAATGCCAGTACCCGGAAATTCATTGGTGTTATGTAAACGTTGGAAGACACCAAAAAGCATCTTGCTATAGTTCATGTCAAAACCTGCACCATCATCACGGACAAAATAGATAGGCTGCGCCTCATTCTGCTCTATCATCCCAAATTCAATACGCGCTGTGGCATGATGGCTGGTAAATTTCCAAGCATTTTGGAGCAAGTTACTGATGATCACCCGCATGAGTGTGACATCAGCAGAAACGATAATTTCTGGAGCAATAACGACTTCGACCTGTCGTTGAGGATCTGACTCTTGCAATTCACGGATTTGCTCTTGGACTAAGCTACTTAGATTGACATTGTTATATAGCATTTCCGATCGCGAAACACGGGAGAGGCGTAGGAGATCGTCAATGAGCATTCCCATGCGTTGAATGTTGCGGCGAATGCGCTCAAAGTAGTCACGCCCATCTTCGTCAAATTTATCGGCATAATCCTCCATTAAGGCGTTACTGAAGCCATCGATCGCTCTTAAGGGTGCGCGTAGATCATGGGATACAGAATAGGCAAATGCTTCTAGCTCACGGTTAGAGGCTTCTAGCTGTGCTGAGGTTTGCTGGATTAGGGCTTCTGCTTGTTTGCGATCGGTAATGTCAAAGTTAATCCCTACCATCCGTAGCGGTTCCCCTCGTTCATTACGTTGCACTAAAGAATAGGCTTTGATAAAGCGGCTAGTTCCATCAGGCAGGACAACTCTAAACTCAGGATCATATTCTTTCTCACCACGCAAAGCCTGTTGAATCGCATTTTCGGTATTAATGCGATCATCTGGATGTAAGGTGCTTGCCCAAGCTTCATAGGCGTTTGCAAATTGCTCTGGGTTGAGTCCATATAGCTCATACATCCGATCATCCCATTGGAGAACGTTCTGGACAACATCCCAGTCCCAAATACCGATCTCTGCGGATTTGACAGCAAGGGTTAAGCGATCGGAGAGATTACGGAGAGCGGATTCGGCTTGCTTGCGATCGCTAATATCTTCAGCCGTGCCAATAGTCTGTTGAGGATGACCCTGCTCATTTCGACTAAATACCGAATCACGGCTATAGAGCCAACGATATTCGCCATTGGCATGACGCATCCGATATTCTATTTCAAAGATGTCACCATCTTGTTGAGACTCATTAATTTTTTGGTAATGGCCATAGACTCTGACAAGGTCATCGGGATGCATCAGATTAGTAAAGAAATTTGCCCCCATAGCCTGAATCTCGGCGGCGGTATAACCAAGTACGGAAGCAACTTCGCGATTACAGTAAACATTGCGATGTTCTTGCAGATCGTAGAGATAGAGAATATTGGGAGAGGCATCGGCGATTTTCTGGATAAATCGCTGCTTTTCTAAAATTTCATCTTCGGCATATTTGCGCTTCGTAATATCACGAGCCGCAGCATAAACATAATTACCATAGGGACGTGAATACCACTCGATATAGCGATAGGTTCCATCTTTGCATCGATAACGATTGACAAAGGCGATTACTTCATTCTGTGCTCTGAGGGTAGACATGCTCTCTAGGGTAGCGGCGACATCATCAGGATGCACAAAATCTAAAAATCTTGTACCTTCAAGTTCTGCTAATGTATGACCCAAGGTGGCTTCCCAAGCGCGATTGAGGCGACAGAAATGTCCTTCCATATCCGCAATACATAGTAAATCCAAAGCTACACTGAAGAAGCGCTCTAATTCTTCTTTAGATGCTTGCAATTGCTCTTCAGCCTGTTTGCGATCGCTAATATCAATATGACAACCAATCATCCGTATTGGATTGCCATCCAAATCCCATTCGATCACCTGACCAGAACAAATTACCCAAACGGTAGAACCATTTTTATGGCGATAGCGTACTTCCAGATAATAAGGGATCTCACCATGACTCTGGACATGACGATCAAAGGTTTCCATGACCTTGGGTAAATCTTCAGGAAAGATGAGCTGCTGCCAACTTTCGGGTGAATTGACGATCTCATGATCCTCGTAACCAAACATGCGTTTAAAGCTAGGGCTGAGATATTCATAATGTTTCGGAATATCCCAATCCCAATAGCCAGCTAGGACAACATCCAAAATATTCTCTAGCAGTTTGAGTTCATTGCGTACCTGCTCAGAGAGTAGGCGCTCCTTTTCGGCAAGTTTGCGATCGCTAATATCGGTATGGGTTCCTAACATCCGCAGGGCTTGTCCCTCCTCATCCCATTCCACAATTTTGCCAAGTGAGAGAATCCATTTCCATTCGCCACTATAGGTGCGTTGACGAAACTCTACCTTATATTCGGGAATATTGCCTGCTATATATTCTTGATAGGTATTTGCCACCATTATGCGATCATCTGGATGGAGCCGTTCGAGCCAAGCCACATTAGTTTCTTCAAAAGTTGCGGGATCGTATCCCAGCATGATGGCATATTCAGGGCTGACAACCACTTTTCCTGTTTGCACATTGAGGTCATATAAACCCTGATTGGATGCCATTAATGCCAATCTCAGTCGTTCCTCACTCTCTTTTAGATTAACTTCTGATATTTTGTGATCGCTAATATCGGTGATTGTACCGACATAGCCGATGATGTCACCAATTTCATTGCGTTGGGACACTGATTGTCCATATACCCAAGTAATTTTTCCTGACTGATTTTGAAATCGATATTCTAGGTTAAAGGGGCGATTTTCTTGAACGGATGTATGCCATTCCGCCGATACGAGTTCGCGATCGCTGGGATGTATCGCATTAACCCAACCGAAACCCTGAGCCTCTGATACTGTTAACCCCGCAATCTCACACCAGCGTTCATTGACATAGAGACAATTGCCTTCAGGATCAGTACGAAAAATACCTACGGGGACGGCTGTTGCTAGTGAAGCAAATCGCTGTTCACTATCGCGGAGATTCGCTTCAGTTCGTTGACGCTCTGACAGTTCAGCTTGAACCTGTTGGTAAGCCATCGCTTGTTGAATGGCGATCGCAATTTGTACCGCCATATCATCTAGTAGTCTGAGGTCGTCTTCCATCCATTGGCGATAATGATCACACTGGTGACCGATTAGCAGTCCCCACAATTGACCAGACACTTGAATAGGAACGATGAGAATAGATTTGACCTGATATTTGTCTAGAAGTTGGACATAGCATTTAGGATAATCGACCCCATGGACATTTTTAATTGAGATCGTTCTACCTTTCCTATATTTCGAGGCAGTATCACCACGAAAACAAGGGTCATCAATTTCATCATGCAATAACGATTGCCAATCATCTCCCACAGACTCAGCTACGATGATCCCTCTTCCCTCAGATGGTATTTGCCAAATGACTGTGCGATCGCATTCCAAAAAAGCTCTTGTTTCCTGTACCGTTGCTTCTAAAATATCTGGCAAATGTAATGAATTTGCAATCTTGAAAGAGATTTTAGAGAGTAGCTTCTCGCGTTCAACTTTGGCATTGAGCGCGGCAGTGCGCTCTTTTACTTGTACTTCTAGCTGATTGGTGTAGCGTTCCATCAATTGGATCTTTTCTTCTTCTAACTGCGATACCTTCTTCATTAAAATGTTAGATAAGGTATATAGTTCTATCGGATTGAGTGCCTGCAAGAGACTCGTTTGCGTCACTACGCCTACCAATGCACCGCGAGCATCTGTGACTGCCAAGCGACGAATTGATTGCTGCTCCATGATCTGCTGCACGACCATGAGTGAGTCTTCGGGAGACACCGAAAATACAGGTGTACTCATGACTACATGCACTTCAATGCTATCTAGGCTCAGTCCTAATGATTGGAACTGGACGATATCTCTCTCCGTAATGATGCCCAAGGGGATTTGGAAAGGTTTACCATCGTGATTGACTTGAGTATCCACAATTAACACTGAACTAATGTGGCGTTCTGTCATTAACTGGGCGATCGCTAGCATTAGCGTCGATGGAGCTGCGCATACCACTTCTGCTGTCATCACTTCAGAGACTAAGCGTAAACGTAATAAATCCACTGGGCGAGCCAATTGCCGCAGGCTCTCATGGGTGACTATCCCCAACAAGTGATCATCTTTGTCTACTATGGGTATATGCCGAATATGAAACTGTTGAAGTAAATTTACCACCGAAAATAAATCAGTAAACTCTGATTCTTTTAAGGTGATCACTGGCGATGCCATGACCTCACGTACTGTTAAACTACTTAGCGATCGCTGTTGAGCACTTATCCTCACAATATCCCGTTCTGTGACGATACCAATCACTTTGGAGTCGTCCATCACCAAGACACAACTTGATCGCGCTTCTATATGAACATCGTTTAGCTTCCCTTCCCCGTGATTTGCTGGACAAGATATTCTGACACTACTCATTTGCGCGATCGCATCAATCACCATCAGATCAGCATTCACCACCAAGGGATTAGGAATGATTGCCGACTTCAAATCAATGGAAGAAAGAGAAGCTGCTATGGGAGCCATAATGTTTGTTATTACATTGTGTTTAAAAGCTGTCGAATTGTTTGATCTAGCTGTTTCAGACGTATAGGTTTAGCCAGATATTCATTTGCCCCTGATTCTAAACATTTTTCGCGATCGCCTGACATTGCGAGAGCAGTTAAAGCAATGATGGGAATATGTGCCAATTGGGGGTCAAGCCGAATGCGCTTAGATGCTTCTAGTCCATCCATGATCGGCATTTGGATATCCATCACAATCAAGTCGGGTTGATATTGCTTTGCGAGATCAATCACCTCTTTACCATCTTTGGCTAGGATCATCCGATAACCCTTGGCTTCAAGATAACCAGAGAATGTAATTATATTAGCCTTATTATCATCGCCTATCAAGATTAAAGGAGATTCACCTTCTGGAGGGCGTTCTAAAACAGCGTTGGATGTTACAGTTTCCGTTGTTGGCGATTCTTCTTTTTTTGGCTCAGCCTCATTGAAGGGAATCTCGACGCTAAAGCGACTACCTAAACCCAACTCACTCGTTAGCCCGACCTTACCACCATGCAACTCCACAATACGTTTTACGAGGGCAAGCCCTAAACCTGTCCCCACATACTGACGGTTCAAAGCACTGTCAATTTGGATAAAGGGTTGAAAGAGTTTTTGAATATTCTCGGCTGAGATGCCAATCCCTGTATCAATCACCGCAAAGCGCAGATAGGAATTGCCACTTTCTTTGACGTGAGATACCTCTAGGGTAATTGTTCCACCTTCGGGGGTGAATTTCACAGCATTGTTGAGCAGATTGATCAGAACTTGGCGCATACGGCGCTCGTCCAACATCAAATCTGGTAAATATTTGGGAAGCTGATGAATTACCTGAATTCGTTTGGTCAGAGCTTGTTGCTTAATAAATGCCAAGCTCGATTGGCATAGATTTTCAATGGATGTAGATGCTAGATCTAGGTTGACCTGTCCCGACTCAATTTTGGCAACATCGAGAATGTCATTAATCAAGGCTAATAGATGTGTAGCACTACCTTCAATTGTTCGTAATGTTTTGCTTTGCCGTTCGTTGAGCGTTCCAAAGATCTGTTCCTGTAAGGCTTCATTTAGTCCTAAAATGGAGTTGAGTGGGGTGCGAAGTTCATGGCTCATATTAGCAAGGAACTCATCTTTCATTCTCGTTGCACGCAGGAGTTCATCATTAGAAATGGCTAGCTTTTGATTACTCTCAGTTAATTTCATCTCTGCCTGTTGGCGTTCGGCTAACTCTTTTTGGAGACGCTCAACGAGGGTTGCTTGCTGAATGGCGATCGTTAACTGATTGGCAATCCGCTGGACTAAATCAATCTCTACTTCCTGCCAAATCCTTGGCGCTTCACATTGATGAATACATAGCAATCCCCATAAACCATTTAAATTTATTAGTGGAACTACCAGATTTGCCTTTACCTGAAATTGTGACAAAATCTGGATATGGCAATCAGTTAAGCCTGCCTGATAAATATCATCTACACTCTGAATTTTTCCGTTTTGATATCCCAGTGCATATTTCTCTCCGAAGCAGTAATCATGGACTTTAATCGCGATCGCTGAATTAAAAGGAGGCAATACTGACTCAGCGACAAATTCACCATCATTAAACTGAGCAGACGGATAAAACTGAAAAATACCCACCCGATCCGCATTTAAAAAGAGTCTTGTCTCCTTAACAACTATTTCAAAGATTGTTTTCAGATCAAGAGATTGGCGGATACGTTGGGTAATTGCTAATAAAATTGATTCGCGTTGAGCCTGTTGCTGAATGACGATTTCTGCCTGTTTCCGTTCGGCAATATCTGTAATTGTCCCGATCGCTCTGATGGCACGCTCATTTTCATCAAGTACTGCTTGTCCCCGTGATAAAAACCAGTGTGGCAGACCATGCACGTCGATTAAGCGATGCTCACAGGTAAATTCTGCAACCTTGCCCTCTAAATGATTCTGTAAAGCTGTGGTAAATGATTCGCGATCGCTACTATGCACATAGTCTAACCAAGACTGAAATTGGCAGGGACTAGACAGGTCTTGGTTGACATAGCCAAGCCAATGTTGAATACCTTGCTCAAATACAAATTGATCCGCCTGTATATCCCAATCCCACACCCATACTTTGGCGGCACTAGTAGCCAGTTCATAGCGTTGGACTGCTTCCTCGTATTTGCGCTCAGCTCTGATCAACTCCATTTGCTTATAATCTTTAAGCTGCTCAAACACCGATGCAAAAGTTGATCCGAGAAACCCAATCTCATTGGGAGGGAGTTGGGGCAAGTCAAAATTTTCCCTTTGTTCGCTATCTTTGATGGCGAGGTGAATCTTTGCTAAAGGCGCAAGGACTAATTTACGAATTAGCCAACCCATAAATACCAAAATCAACCCCATGCTGATTGCCATGACCAAAATTGACAATAGGGCATTTTGTAGAGCATCGCGTTCGATTTGTTGTAGATCGAGGATAGCGATCGCTACACCACGGTATTGATTGAGTTCCGATGAAGTCTTACTTAGCCTTTTAAATAAAGTGCTACTAAAGGGTAAAAACTGCACAAAAACTGGTTTTCCATGCAAGACTGTCCGCAGATTTACTGCTGTACCTTTATGGGATGCTTGTTGTAATGATGCCGCGAAATGGGGATGAATATTGGCATAAGTAGTAGTACCTGTCTCCTTTATATCAATGACATGGCTATGGGCAATGACTAACCCATCGGGATCAACAATGGAGATCTCTAATACTGTGGGCAAGGTGGAATAGTTCTGGACAATGCGATCTAACAAAAATGCCTCTTTGTCTTCAATCAAGCCTTCAGACGCAAACTCCAAGCCTTGGGTAATTGACATGGCGCGTTGTTTGACTTGCTCCTCCAAATTAGCTCTCAGATAGGCATAGGTAACCGACAGAGCCGTAAGACCAATTACAGCGAGGGAAATGCCAAATCCAATGAGTAATTGATTAGAGAGTTTATTTTTAGGCGATCGAAAGAGGCTTTTCATGATTATTTCATAACTATACGGTAGATTACATTGTAGGTAGGTTGACAACTTCCACCCTGTCCCGAAGCTTTACTTAAGTTTCCGCTTTCATCGGGGAAACTTAAGTAAAAAGCGCTATATTTTCCAGTTTTTAGTTGCTTTGGTGATTGGTGCAGCATTAATTTCGACATCTTCACGAATGTTGCGACCATGACGGGGATCAGATAACAACAGTTGACGAGTTTGCTGATAAGCCTCACTTAAACGCCCACCCTCAAACATCCGACGATTCATTGCTAAATCACCTTTTTTCAGCCCTTGGTAGTCAGCGGTAAATACTTCAGGGGTAACACCCAATTGCTTGGCGACGGAGGCAAACACTTCCTGTGGCTTAGTTTCTACGGCTTTCATCACATCAAACCAAGTTTCGATAAAGCTGACTAACTCATCTTGCTTGCTACTAATGATGCTAGAACGGGTTGCCAATCCATCAATGACAAGGCTATCCACATCCGCAGTCGTATGAATCACTTTACCGCCAACAACTTTTGCCACATCGGTCATGAGCGGTTCCCATAGGGTCGAGGCGCTAATTTCGCCCTTTTTGAGCATATTCGCGCCCCGTTCATTAATCACATCAACAATTTCGATATCTTCAGGTTTCAATTGATTTGCCTTGAGAGCTTCCAGCAAGACCAAATGGGAAACAGTACTAAGTTTGGCGCTCACTTTTTTGCCCTTTAAATCCTTGACGGACTTAATTTCTGGTCTTGCCGAGATCCCATCAGAGCCAGAGGAAATATCAACTACCATCACAAATACGGGCTTGTCCTGAGCCGTATCCACCTGCATGACTTCAGGTAAAGGGACAAAGCTCACATCCTGTGCGCCCCGCATGGTTGCTCGAATATTGTCTTGCTGATTGATAAAACGGACAAATTCTACATCTAAGCCATGTTTGCGAAATAGTCCTGCTTCTTTGGCATATAGGGCAATTTGATATCCTGGCCAACTGTTGAGACCCACCTTAAATGGTTTCAGGGTAACTTCATTATTTAAGCTACAAGCTTTAATCGCGATCGCAGTTAAGCAAGTAAATACAATCAGCGAGAATATTTTTAAAAATTTAGATTTCATTGTTCTGTTGATACTCAGTAGTGTGACAACAAATATCAAGTAAAAATAACGGTGCTGTAGCGCCATTATTTTTAAATTCACCTTTAAAAGTCATAGATGTTACGTTAAATCTATGTAAATAAATTCCGTAAGCCTTTACCCACCCGTGCACCCTTTGACTTCAAAGAGCGGTAATCATCCTACAATGAATGATCTAGACAACCACTTTATGACTTACGCAGTAAGTAGACTTGGCGCAGGATATTTCTACAATCAATCTACTTAACCCCTAGTAAATTCGTTAGATTTGTTTGTGCTCTATAACTTGATGACAAATAAGTTTGACAATTTAAGAATGTCTTTGGTATCTGCCACTGCTATTTTACATCTAAGAATGCCTGTATCTTTTGGGACAAAACTTTTAGTCTCACAGGTTTAGTCAGATATTCATTCGCACCTGCCTCTAGACATTTTTCGCGATCGCCCGTCATTGCTAAAGCTGTCAGCGCAATAATCGGAACATTAACCAAAGTTGGCTCGAGTCGAATTTGTTTGGTTGCCTCGATTCCGTCCATAGAGGGCATTTGAATATCCATCAAAATCAAATCTGGATGATGAGTTTGGGTAATAGCGATCGCCTCTAATCCATTCTTAGCAATCAGAACTTGATAACCAGCTGCTTCCAGATAGTTTGCAATACTGTGAACATTCGCTTCATTATCCTCGGCCAATAAGACAATGGGAGAATGCTCTCGACATTTGATGTCAGAGACAGTAGTTGATGATGCTTGGGAGATTTCTTGATCTATTTTGATATGAGGACTACGGGCATCAGCGATGTAGGGCAATTCAACGGTAAAACAACTCCCTACCCCCAATTCACTAGTTAAGCTGACATTGCCGCCATGCAACTCGACAATTCGTTTCACTAGAACTAATCCTAATCCCGTTCCTTCGTAGCAGCGATTTAAAGCACTATCGATTTGGATAAAGGGTTGAAAGAGTTTTGGGATGTTTTCTGGGGAAATGCCAATCCCTGTATCGCTTATGGCAATCTGAAGTTTACAATCAGCATCAATATCTTGATCTTGCAAAGTCTTAACTGTGAGAGTAACCATGCCACCATCTGGAGTGAATTTGACGGCATTATTCAATAAATTAATTAGTACCTGACGAATGCGACGCTCATCAGCAATCAGGTTAGGCGAATTGTGTAAGAATCTAGTCTCTAGTTGAATATTCTTCTTCATCGCCTGTTGCCTGACAAAGACTAAACTAGCCTGACAAAGATTTTTTATGGAAACTGATGTGCAATCTAGCTCTATTTGCCCTGATTCAATTTTGGCTAGATCAAGAATTTCATTAATTAGCTCCAGTAAATGAGCGCTACTACGTTCAATAGTTTTTAATGCTCTAATTTGCCGCTCATTGACATCACCATAGACTTGATCCAGTAGTCCCTCAGTCATACCCAAAATTGCATTGAGGGGAGTACGGAGTTCATGGCTCATATTAGCGAGGAATTCATCTTTGAGGCGGGTGGCGCGAATTAGCTCTTCATTTGTTCTCTGCAATGCTGCTGTGCGTTCTTCTACTTTGGCTTCCAATTCTTGGTTGAGTTGTTGGAGTTGTTGATCAGCAAGTTTGCGATCAGTAATATCGCGAATAATAATTAGCACTTCTCGATCATTAAGGGGGGCGATGCGAACCTCTTCGTACAATGGTGTGCCATCAAAATCAAAGATTTGCTCATAAATCTGTAAACTGCCAGTAGCGATCGCCTTTCTTGCATAGTCAAGACGTTCTTCTGCCATTTCAGTCGATAAAATGCTAAAAAGTTCCGTGTTCTCATTTGATTGATATGGTTCTTTTACATGCACATTTTTACCACCTGACATCTGAAGATATCGACCATCCAAATCCATCTTAATTAATAGATCTGGCATGGTTTCTACCATAATGCGATTTGTCAATTCGCTTTCCCGCAGCGAAGCTTCCATTTGTTTGCGATCGCTAATGTCACGGATCATAAATAAGACTTCATCTTCGCCACTTTTGATCACTCTGACCTCTTCATATTGGAGGCGATCGCCGATTTGCAGTTGTTGCTCATAAACTTGCAAATCACCTGTAGTAAGGGCTTGGTGCAGGTGATACCACTGCCGCTCAGCTAAATCCTCAGGTAAAACACTAGCCATAGATAGCCCCGTTAGATTAGTTCCTGCGGCAACAATCGCAAAGTCATGGGGCATAGTAAAAAAATCGCGATAAATCCCATCCTGATCCACACAAAATATTAGATCGGGAAGTGCAGATAGGACAGCACGGCTATGGGTTTCGCTCTTTTGTAAGGCGGCTTCTGCTTCTTCGCGCTGTATCAATTGATCTTGCAACTTTTGGTAATTGGCAGCCTGCTCAATGGCGATCGCATGACTAATATATCTAGTAAATAAGGCGGCGATCATCAACGATAGCAGCAAGCTTATAGTCACAATTTGAATCCGCAGTATCTTAGCTTGCGATAGGGACAGATCTGCCTCTGTTTCTTGCTGCTCGAGTAATTGCATATATGGATCTAAGCGATCGCTCAGATCCATAAACTTTACAAAGTTCGCATTCTTAAAGCTCTTTTCTAGCTGCAATTTCGCCATGCCTAAAGTTTGGCGGGACGCAGCTAGTGGTTCTAATTGGGTAATTAATTTTTGGGTATCTTGCTTTAATTGTCTGACGAAGACCTCATTCTCTTCTAAGAAAGGCTGTAGTCCTGCTATCGTCGATGGTTTACCTGAAGCATTATGAGTTTCTAAAATGGTCAGAACTTTTTGAATGTACTTAAGCAATTTCTTGCTCTCATCATGAAACTCCTCTGGACTTTGTAAATTCTGAGATAACTGTTTGGCTGGGCGATGATCCAAAACACTAATTTTTAGAGCATCCAGAAATCTCCGTTCTTGAGATATTGTTTGGCTTTTTTGGAGAGATTCCTGATGGTAGTAATTACCAATTACAAAACCAGTCGTCGAACCCAAGAAGGTCATACTTAGGGCGATCGCATATCCATAAACTATTTTTTTGCTTATATACATGTTCATCAACGCACATTGTCCCAAGCTGAAGTTAATAGTTGTTGAATCAAGATATGTAGTTGCTTTAATTTTACGGGTTTCGTAATGTAATCATTAGCACCTGCCTCTATACATTTTTCTCGATCATCGGGCATTGCCAAAGCGGTCAGTGCAATAATCGGAATATTGCTTAATTCAGGATTGCGACGAATCTGCTTAGTTGATTCTAGTCCATCCATCACTGGCATTTGAATATCCATTAAAATTAAGTCAGGACGATGATTGGTTGCCATAGTAATTGCCGCTAAACCATCTCTTGCTAAGAGAAGTTGGTAACCCTTAGCTTCAAGATAATTAGCGAGGGTATTTATATTAGCTTCATTATCCTCCACGATCAGAATAGTTGGAGATGGCTTTGGTGCGATCTCCAAGTTATCGCTAATTGTTTCAGAACCTATCTCAGGTTGGCTACCCTCATTGGACTCAAAATATATTTCAGGCTGGGTTGTTCCATCGGACAATCTGTGATTGGATGGTGCGGGGATATAGGGAATGAAAATATCAAAGCAGCTACCCACATCTACTTCGCTAGTTAGTTGTACCTTACCACCATGAAGTTCGACAATTCGTTTGACTAGAGCTAGTCCCAATCCTGTCCCTGTATACTTGCGATTTAGTGAACTATCAATTTGCATAAAGGGTTGAAATAGCTTAGGGATTTTGTCTTGAGGAATGCCAATACCCGTATCTGCTACTGCAAAATGAATCCAAGAAGTAGGTTTAGCACTTTCTTGATTTGCTTTTCTACGCACTGCTAAAGTGACATTTCCACCTTCTGGAGTAAATTTCACAGCATTGTTCAACAAGTTGATTAGTACTTGGCGCATTCGTCGCTCATCGACAAGAACATCTGAGTACAGAGTCGGAATTTGCACATCAATCTTAATATTTTTGTGATTAGCTTGTTGTCTGATAAAGGCAAGACTGGACTGACAAAGATAGCTGATAGAAGTTGGCGCGTAATTTAATGCGATCTGTCCTGCTTCAATTTTCGCAACATCCAGAATGTCATTAATCAATTCCAGTAGGTGCATACCACTGCGTTCCACAGTCTGTAGAGCTTGGAATTGGCGTTCATTAACCATACCAAATATTTGTTCTTTTAGGCTCTCCGTCATACCCAAAATCGCATTGAGGGGCGTTCGCAATTCATGGCTCATTGTTGCCAAAAACTCATTTTTAAGTTGCGTTGCCCGTATTAGTTCCGCATTGGTCTTTTCTAGTCTTTGTTCGTATTGCTTACGATCGCGAATGTCCACCATCGTTGTTCGACCATACAAATAATTGCCATGTTCATCTTTGACAGCAGTTGAATTAATCATGACGGGTAGAATCGTTCCATCCTTGCAAATCATTTCAAATTCGGCATTTTTGATCATTCCCCGCTCAAGGAAAACCTCATAAGTTCTAAAGAAAGCTTGACAACTATCTTCTGTCAAAAACTTAATCAATGGTTGCCCAATCATTTCCTCTCGTTGATATCCTAACCACTGTAACTCTGTCTCATTGACACGGATATATCTACCATTGGGATCGAGTGAATGATAGCCACAAGGGGCATTATTATATAGATCTTCTACTTCATAGGTATATTGTGACAATATCTTTTCAGCATGTTTGCGATCGCTAATATCCATGACAATACAAATAGTTTGGTCATTGGTATCTGGAAGCAAAGCTACACCAATTAGAACGGCAACTCGACCACCATCTTTACGATAATATTCTTTTTCCCAAGGAATCATGACACCATGCTTTTGCAGATTCTCGATTGCGATTAGGTCATTAGCTATATGTTCAGGAGGAGTAAGATCATCCCAATGAATTGCCCCTGAAATTAATTCCTCTCTGGTATAACCAATCATCTCCAGAAAACGATCATTTGCTTCCAGTATATGTCCCTGAAAATCAGCAAATAACATTCCCACCACGCTCGATTCAAACACGCGACGGAAGCGGATTTCGCTTTCTCGCAACTTAAGTTCGGCTTGCTTCTGTGGTGTAATGTCATAATTGACTCCGATCATCCTAAGAGGATTATCTTTGGCATCTCGTTGGACGATCGCATGAGCTTGTAGATAACGAGAACTACCATCGGGTAACAACACTCGAAATTCTGAGTTATATTCTTTTTCTCCTGCAAGAGCTTGCCGAGAATCCTCTAGAGCCTTTGAGAGGTCATCGGGATGGATGCCATTCATCCATGCTTCACCAGTAATTTTTTTAGCAGGATTTACGCCATAAAACTCGTACATTCGCTCATCCCAAATTAAATCACCAGTTACGACATCCCATTCCCAAATACCGATGCGAGCAGATTGTAAGGCGACTTCTAGACGAGCAGATATATTTTGTAATTGGATCTCAGTTTGTTTGCGATCGCTAATATCTTGAATTTGAGCTACTAAGTAGAGAGGTTGTTTATGAGTGTCCCTTACTATGGCGATACCGACAAATCCCCAAACAACCTGTCCTTGCTTATTGTAATATCGCTTTTCAAAGGAATCGTTCTCAATTTCACCTGCAATTAATTTTCTTGCCAGTTCCACACTTTGGGGTAAGTCGTCAGGATGAGTTATATCCTGAAATGATAATTGCAGCAATTCAGTTTCGCTATACCCTAAAAAATTACAAATCGCCGCATTGACTTTGAGGAATTTTCCATCAGCAGATGCTAGGGACATCCCAATCGTAGTAATGTTAAAGGCACTACGGAACATCTCTTCACTGAGTCGAAGGGCTTCTTCAGAATTTTTGCGATCGTTAATATCTGTCAAAACACCTTGATAACCAATCACCTTCCCTTGATAATCAAGAATGGATGTAGTATGGACTTTTACCCATATATACAATCCATTTTGATGAAGATGGCGAAACTCAGCTTTGGTTGATCTCTGACCATTTCTAGAATTTTGGATATACTCATCTAGTGATGGAAGATCCTCTGGATGTACAAGCTCAAACGCGGATTGCCCAATCCATTCACTAGGCTCCCAACCAAATATATCTTTAAATTGTGGGGATAGATAGGTAAATACGCCATCTTGATCCGCAGACCAAATTAAGTCATTAGCACCTTCCACCAAGCGCCGAAACTTTGCTTCACTCTTAGCTAACTCTTCTTCAATATTTTTACGCGCACTAATATCTCTAAAAATCGCTTGAACTATTTGCTCACCTTCTAATTCAATGAGTCTAGCTGTGATATCAACAGGAATCAGACTACCATCTTTCCGAACTACCAAAGTTTCGAGATTAGTTGCTGATTTGTTTAGGACAATTTGTGTAAACTGTGCTCTTACGGCTTCGAGAGATTCAGGTGGATGAATCAAGGACATATGCAAATTCTTGATTTCATCATGACTGTAGCCTAAGAGAATCTCTGCCTGTTGATTGGCGGTAATGCCGTAACCGTGCGTATCTGACAAAAAAATTGCATCACTAGCACCATCCATCAGGGCACGGTAACGTTGTTCGCTTTTTTGAAGAGCAATTTCAGCCTGTTTACGCGATGTGATATCTGTTAATGTGCCAACATAGCCAACTACATTATTATCGATATCAATTTCCTGCACAACTTGCACATAAAACCAATTAGTACTGCCGTCTGGTCGTAGATGCCGCCCCTCACTATACAAAATGACGCGATCATTGAAGTTAGCCTGAGCATAGTCTTGCCTCCATTGAGCAAGACAAGCATCACGATCATCAGGATGTAAAGAGTCCATCCATCCATGCCCCAAAGCGGATTCTTTGGGGCGACCAGTCATTTCACTCCAACGATCATTGACATAGGTACAATGAAATATTTCGTCAAATTTGAAAATCGCAACTGGAGCAGCAGCAGCTAAGGCTGAGGACTGGAGATCACTTGGTTGTCTAGATGATTCTATTTTTCTAATCTCCCCATAATCCAAAAAACTTTGGGCTAATACATCGGTGAGTTGATTTTTGTCTAATATTCCCACCACGCGATCGCCATCTAGTACGAGTAAATGCAGAAGGTGATGCTGATGAAATAAAAGGATTACAGCCTGCAAATCATCCAATCTCTCTTTTGCGATGGTTATGACTGGCTGACTCATTACCGTCTGCACTGATATTTGCTCAAGCGGAATAGACTGAAGACTGGCGTGAATAATGTCTCGTTCAGTCACAATCCCCATTAAGTCATGGCTAGTGAGTTCAGGGCAATCTGACTCACTACGTCGTACCACCAATACACAACTGTCCCCCTTTCCCCCCATCATAGTGATCGCAGATCTCACAGACTGATCCGATGTAATCGTCAAAAAATCATGGGCGATCGCAGATTGTAAATCTTGTAAAGGTAAGTGACTTACATTGCTCATAATAGAAACCTTGTGCGGATCTAACAATACGGGCGATCGCTAGAGCTATCCTAAATTATCTCATTAACTTTAACGTCAGTTCGACGAAGGCGGAAAATGGTAAAAATCGCTAAGCGATTTTTACCATTTTCCGCCATATGCGCGGCGCGCCGCGCATATGGCGTTATCGAAATCAAGTTAACTTTAATTTCAAATATTAAGAAAAAATTACATCTATCCCTATTGTGACAACAAAGCCTTGCTAAGCAAGGCTTTGTTGTCACAAGGATTTGTATTTTGAGTGCTGCGATTTAATAAAGAACTAGATTTTTAGTGGCGCAGCTTTGCTGCGCCACTAAAAATCAGTTCCTTATGCTGTAGTTACAGGCTCTTTTGCCAAAAACTTCTCAAGCTCAGTAATTGCTTCTGCATCAACCTTCTCTTGCATCGGACAGAATTTAGGCCCACACATCGAGCAGAATTCTGCGGTCTTATAAATATCCGCAGGTAAGGTCTCGTCATGATATTCCTTCGCCCGTTCAGGATCAAGGGATAGCTCAAACTGCTTATTCCAATCAAAGTTGTAACGTGCTGTTGATAGCTCATCATCGCGATCGCGAGCGTTAGGACGATGACGGGCAATGTCGGCAGCATGAGCTGCGATCTTGTAGGCGATCAAGCCATTACGCACATCTTCGGCATTTGGCAAACCAAGGTGTTCCTTCGGTGTGACATAGCAAAGCATAGCAGTACCATACCAACCAGCCATTGCTGCACCGATCGCCGAAGTGATGTGATCATACCCGGGGGCAATATCAGTGACCAGAGGTCCAAGCACATAGAAAGGAGCTTCGGAGCATTCTTCCATTTGCTTACGCACATTGAACTCAATCTGATCCATTGGCACATGTCCCGGACCTTCCACCATGACTTGAATATCATGTTCCCAAGCACGACGAGTTAGCTGTCCGAGGGTTTTCAATTCTGCAAGTTGCGCCGCATCAGAAGCATCATGCAAACATCCAGGACGGAGAGAATCACCTAAGCTAAAGGAAACATCATGCTTCTTGAAGATTTCGATGATGTCGTTGAAATGGGTATAGAGAGGATTTTGCTTGTGATGGTGCAACATCCAACGGGCAAGAATACCACCACCACGAGACACAATTCCTGTAAGACGATTCTTAACCAAAGGTAGATGCTCGATCAAAATTCCTGCGTGAATGGTTTGATAGTCCACACCTTGCTCAGCGTGCTTCTCAATGATGTGAAGGAAGTCGTCGGCAGTGAGATTTTCCATTCTGCCATGGACGCTTTCGAGTGCTTGGTAAATGGGAACTGTACCGATGGGAACTGGTGAAGCGTTAATGATCGCAGTCCTAATCACGTCCAAATCACCGCCACCTGTGGACAGATCCATCACGGTATCAGCGCCATATTTGACTGATAGATGAAGCTTGGCAACTTCTTCATCAATATTAGAAGAGTTAGGAGACGCACCAATATTGGCATTGACCTTACATCGGAAGGCAATACCAATTCCCATGGGTTCGAGATTGGTGTGATTCTTGTTAGCGGGAATAATTGCCCGACCTCTAGCAACCTCAGCACGTACTAATTCGACGGGAAGATTTTCACGCCATGCCACATATTGCATCTCTTCAGTGATGATGCCTTGACGAGCGCAGTGCATTTGCGTACCGCGATATTCCCCGCGCCTTGTGGGTGCAGAGTTAAGCTTTAGTCCAACTGTCATGTAAATTTCCTCAAATAATTTGCTTTCCTACGCCGATGTCAATCGGTTCAGGTTCTAAGGATTTGCTCTCAGTCTGGTTTTCACAGACACTCCTAGCATCTTGAGATCATAGCACTGTAAAGCTAATCCCTAAGGATCAAGCTTGATGTTCTTAATGATCATTATTTTCTGTAAACAAAAATAAACCTGAAACAGTACTTAAGCCAAATGTCTTAATTAGAGCTAACCAGTAACTTTTATGTAACCTTTAGATAACTATTGTGCTTGTTTTTATATTCAGAGCATGAATAATAGTGAAATCAGCTTAGTTTCAGGAATTTGTGGCTATGAACACATTTCAAAAACTTTCAGTAGCAGCTTCGACAGCTATTCTCACTCTAAGTGTATCGACTGGCTCAGCATTGGCTGGATCTCTTATTGGACAGACAATTGAGGTTAACAATGTTTTCCCAAGTATAAATAATAATGTTCAATCGTTTACTACAACTGTTACTGCTGATAGCAGCGATGCAATTAACATACTCTATGTTCTAGTCGATCCCAATGCTCAAGGTTTTTCTATTGACTTTTCGGCTTGGGGTGATGTCAGTTATAGTAACACTCCTTTTAATGGGATCAAAGTCAGTAATTTGAATTTTGGTGACGGTAGCTTTATTACTGATTTCTCTATTACTACAAGCGGAGCTTTTGTAGGATTCGATCCCTCTCGTATTAGTTTTATTAAGGACGCTGTTTTCGTTAACTTCTCAAATCTAAGTATAAGTAATCCTACTTTCAATACTCATAGTATTCTAAACGTTAGTCTACAAACTTCTCAGCCCGTAGTTCCAGTTCCAGTTCCAGGAGCAGTATTTGGCATAGTTTTAGCTGGTAGTGCGTTGATGGCTAGACAAAGCAAGAAGGCTAAAACTGAACAGACCGTTGCTTAGATTTTGGAATGGGAAAGAGGTGGTGCATTGCACTGCCTCTTTTTAGAGTCATGCTAAACTGTACCAAAATCAATATTGTCGTAAAGCTCGTCTATTTGGATTTGCACATCAGCAAACTTTAGAGCGATCGTTACGTTCGGATCATCGTACTCGGAGAATAGCCATTGATTGACCGCAGTTTTGACGTGATGCTCTACATGGACACGATATTGATCAATTAATAAATATTCTTGAAAATTATTAATAGTTCGGTAATAGGCAAATTTTTCACTGCGATCGTAATTTTGAGTTGACTTAGATAACACTTCCGCAATGAAGCAAGGATTGGTAATTGTGTCTCTACGCCCATCCTGCATTACCAATGGTTTAGGCGCAACCATCACATCAGGATAAGTATAGATTTGGACATCTGGAATCCAAAGACGCTGATCGGCATGAAACACTCTAAATCCTTTCATCTTTAGCAGTGTTTTTAGAATTACACATAAATTTCCAGAAATCTCACTGTGATCTATTGTGTTGTCAGGGATAGCAATAATTCCTCCATTACGGTATTCGTTGCGAATATCGGAAATAACTTCTAGCTCTAGATATTCGTCAACGGTATAAGTTTTCTTGGCGAGTTGAGTAACCATAATGCTTTAACGCCGATCGCGTCCTGATAATATTCTTTTAAAGTAAGGCTGGTTGGAGTTAAGACATTCTTGCAATTCGGGCGTTACATCTGTAGTAGCAACACCATCTTGCTCATAGACTAAACCTGCGCGTACAAAGCGCCCAACTAATTTGCCGAATGTAATTTTATTGGGACTGTACCCATATTGTAGAATTGCGAAATTATCGAGATTGCTGTTCTTCGGGACTTGTAAAGTATAAACTTCGTAATCAATCCCAGTCTGATATCGAGGAATCGCTAACTTCAGCGAAACAATCATTGAGCCGTTGGGTGAAAATCCGTGATAGCAGATCCGCTCTTGGCGATCTTTTGATTCTGCTTGTTTTGCGATGCGAATATAGCGTGAACCACCACCCCAATAAAGCCCTTCTTCGAGCGCTTGGGCATCACCTACCACTAAGCTAGAACCAAGGCAACTAAGAGCGATCGCGACTATACCGTAAAAAACTGTTTTCATAAGTTGTGTAATCCTAATCCAAAGCGCTATGTAAATAAATATCTATAGGCGATGCTTTGCACTACCTATACTTAATCAAAAATCTGGGATATTAGACAGGAAAACTCTGGTAAAAGTGGCGATGTTAAGGTGTCAGTTGTAAATAAAGTCATTGCTAATTTAAGAATGCCATTTTTACGCCGATAAACTTGAATTTGTTTCGCTCTCCATTCTGTAATCAAAGCTAGTCCAAAGAATCTGTCCTTCTGGTTTAGAGATTGATGCTTCTGTAGCAATGGGATTATTAGTGATTTCAGATGTGTAGGAATCACTCATGGAGTGAATGTGGCGCGGGGTTTGCCTGCGCCACATTCACTCAAAACCCAGTAAATTCGTTAGCCTTGCGTAAGTCCTAATCGTAATAGTATAACAAGGGGTAATTGATGGTAACAAAGATGATTACTCTGGTAACAGGTGCAACTCGCTCAGGCAAAAGTGAATGGGCAGAACATTTGGCAATGCGATCGCAAAAACAAGTAGTTTACATCGCCACAGCAACTCGTTATCCCGATGATGCGGAATGGGAAACAAGATTGCAAAAACATAGCGATCGCCGTCCTGAAAGTTGGCAAACGATGGAAGTTCCCATTGAACTTGCCACAAGTATTTTAGAGATTCAAAGTGATACTGTGTATGTGCTGGTGGACTCCCTTGGAACTTGGCTAGCGAATCTTTTAGAAGAGAGTGAGGAGTCTTGGCTAAAGATTGAGAATGAGTTATTGGAATCGATTCAATTATGTGTAGTTGATATCACATTTGTATCTGAGGAAGTGGGCTGGGGAATCGTTCCAGAATATAAATTAGGTAGAACCTTTCGCGATCGCCTCGGTGGTCTCAGTCGCAAAATTGGGGCGATCGCTGACGTGGTCTACTTAGTTACAGGTGGATATGCAGTCAATCTCACTCAAATTGGCGAAAGACTACCCTGACGTTGTTCTTACAACGCTTTGCGCTCAAAATCAAATCAAGATATTTTTTAAAAAGCTTGCTTTGCAAGCTTTTTAAAAAATATCTTGTGGTTCGTTTGATCGAAAATTGCTGTAATACAAAGTGAGCGGCAAGAAAGCAAAGCGCTGCCACTCATTTAACCCTAGTGCAAAGGCAACCATCACCATCAAATCTAGGTTAAATAGTTAAGGATGGGCGGCGCTTCGCGCCGCCCATCCTTAACACAATAAATCCTTGCCTATTTAGGACTACCCAAATCTATAGCAATGTAAGGTTTGCTTAGGACATAAAACCTAAATAAGTGAAGGCGGCACGAAGTGCCGCCTTCACTTATTTGGGTTTTGATTTGTCCTAGCTATCTCTTGCATTGCTATAGTTTGCAAAAATATTTGCAAATTAGATTTGGCAGGAAGCTTTTAAAGAACATTACGAACTGGAATAGTTAGGGACTTGACGAGAAAAAAGGTGCCACTGAGTTTGTATGGCTTCGACTTCGCTCAGCCGACTTCGCTCAGCCGACTTTGGCTGAGCGAAGTCGAAGCCGTAGCTACTTTAATTAATCGCAAATCCCTTAGTGCTGCGATCGCAATAGTTTAAAATGCAGACAATATTAAAAATTTCTAACAGTTTTGTTTCGCATGATCGATTCGCCCCAGACAATAGTTGAACAACCCTTTCATAAATTTCGCAAGGCGATCGCCAATAAGGAATTTTTAATTACGGCTGAAGTATCTCCACCCAAGGGCAGTGACCCCACGCATATGCTCGCACAGACGCGATCGCTCAAGGGGAGAGTCCATGCCGTAAATATTACCGATTCCAGCCGCGCCGTGATGAGCATGAGTCCTGTTGCCGCCTCGGTCTTAATTCAGCAACAACTTGGTATTGAAACGGTATGCCAACTTGCTTGTCGCGATCGTAATCGCATCGCCTTACAGGGAGATCTCTTAGGAGCCGCAGCTTTAGGCATTACCAATATTTTGGCGTTGACAGGCGATCCTGTAAAAGCTGGAGATTCTCCCGATGCGCGATCGGTATTTGATTATGAATCGGTACGCCTATTGCAATTAATCCAAAAACTCAACCAAGGTGTTGATGCCAATGGCAAAGCTTTGCCACATCAAGGTACAAATTTCTTCGCAGGAGCTGCTGTCGATCCGCAGTCACGCAGTTGGTCGGGTTTGCAAAGACGCTTTGAGCGCAAGATTAATGCGGGGGCACAATTTTTTCAAAGCCAATTAATTACGGATTTCGAGCGCCTCGATAAATTTGTCAATCAAATTGCCAACCAGTCAGACAAACCTGTGTTAGCAGGCATATTTCTCATTAAATCCGCAAAAAATGCCCTATTCCTAAATAAATATGTGCCGGGGGTACAAATTCCTGAACATATTATTGATCGCCTCGCCAAGGCAAAATCACCTTTACAGGAAGGACTAGCGATCGCCGCCGAGCAAATCCAAACAGCAAGGCAAATCTGTCAGGGCGTGCATATCATGGCAATTAAAGCCGAGCATCTCATTCCTGAAATTTTGGATCGCGCAGGTGTAGCAACTCTATAAAATTTGTTTGTCTCCCAGCCCTCGCCTGAAAGACAAACAAATTGGCAAGCGCTATAACTTTGGATAGGTTTACTAGGTATTTATTCAGTAAGTTTCTCAAAAGTTCAGCACTTTCGGTTAATCTAGGGAATAACCCTAACTCACATCTATGGCAAGACGTAGATATTCTTCAACTCTGAACACACCTCCCACTGAACCAAGGTCGAATGGCACAACGACCAAACTGGCGATCGCAGGAGCAATTTTTGCGGTCGGTATTGGTGTTGGCATTGCCCTTTCTACGCTCAACCCCACCCCCCGCACCGTTGATGCAATCCGCCTTGACAATCTCGCCCCTAGTCGCGATTTTTGTAATAACTATGGTGCATCAGCGATGGTGATGAGTAGCCGTGTCTATGTGACGCTCAACCCCTTTAACGTATTTATTAGCCAAGCTGAGCCAATCCCTGGTTGTGTAGTTTTACCTAACAACTGGAATTTGCTCTTACAGAAAAACGTGATCAAAGAGTCAGATATTCGTCAATGTAAAGACAGAATGAATACCTTTGGCTTTACAGGCGATCTCGAAAAAAATCCTAGCGTTGACTGTATTTACGAAAGTAAAAACGCTACTGAAAAATTTACTAACGGTTTACCCGCAACACCTAGCCCCAGCCCAAAACCATGATATAGCAATGTAAGTTTTGCTTAAGACATAAATGAAGTCGGCACGAAGTGCCGACTTCATTTATTTGGACTTTGAAATAAAAAAGGGACGCTTCGCGTCCCTTTTTTAGCATTCATCAAATGCTTCTAAATCTAGTAAATGTCGATATGGCTCAACCAAGTCCGAGCCTTTAAAAGCTAGCGATCGCAGAATATGCCAATCTCTGAGGCTCTCAAAAGCACTGGCATAGTCATCACGCTCTAGACGATCTGCAATTTCTGCAACATCTGTCGCATTAAACTTACTAGGATCGACTTCTGGAGCTTCACCTATTACATCCTTTGAGGGGTTATCAACCATATCCTATGACAGGCTTGTGAACGGAGAGAGAGGGATTCGAACCCTCGGTACGGAGTTACCTGCCGTACAACAGATTAGCAATCTGCCGCTTTCGTCCACTCAGCCATCTCTCCAAATTTATTAGGAATTATATCTTAGCAGACTGCGGAAATAATGCAACCTAATTATTAAATTTAATAAATTTAACTTTGCGATTAGGGACTTGCGGATAACAAATGTCCCACCAACGTTGGCTGAGCGGAGCCGAAGCCATAGTTACTTTAATTAATAGCAAGTCACTCATTGGTAACGCAAAGTGCTGCCACGCTCTATTGGTATAGTTTGGCAACGTTATATATAGCCGTTAAGACATAAAAACTAAAAGAGAGTTGTGGTGCGAAGCGCCACAACTCTCTTTTAGTGTCATAACATAACTGGCGATGGCTATATTCTACGGGCAACGTGAAAAGCAGAGATAAATGATAGCTTTAGGCGATCGCCCCGATAGCGGTGGAGTACTTCTTGTAACTTTGCAAACAACTGAGTACGTTTCTCTGCGGCTAAGGCGATGTAAGGCGAAAGCGTACTCAAAAGCATCAGATAGTCCTCAAGGCTATAAGTCACATGATGAATCGTATGGTCATATTTGACATTAGCGAAATATCCTGAATTGATGATGCTCTCGCTAAACTTGAGAAAATCCGCTTGATGGGTTTCCCTACCCTCATGTCTAGCATAAAGCGGAATTTCAGGGGCTAGCGCTTGATAAACTGCATCAACAAGTTGATAGGTTTCAGTATCTAACTGTGGCGGCGTATTCCATAACAAAATGAGATGCCCTTCAGACTTTAATGCTGCTGCTGATTTGCGATAGGCGATCGCAGGATCAAGCCAATGCCAAGAAGTTGCCGCTAGCACAGCATCAAATTGATTCTCTATTAGTTCCCATTCCTCAAAGGATGTATTGATGATTTGCACTTGAGGATAGGCTGCACAGCTCTGTTGTGCTATTTGCGATGCTTCCAAATTTGGTTCTAGACTGACCATCGAGAAACCTAATTCCGCCAATGGAAGCGTAGCGATCGCAGGGCCACATCCTATTTCCAGAATTTTTGCTGAATTATGGAGTTGAGCAATCTTGATAGTATGCTCAATTATTTCCTGAGGATAGCGGGGACGCACTCGGTAATAAGCATCGGCAACAGCACTATACCAAGTCTTTTTTGATTCCAGATTTTTACCACCATAATCCCTTAATACTTCCGTCCAACTTTTGCGGTTAAAGCTTTCTAGAGAATCGGCATTATTCTGTAAATCTGGTGGCTCAGTCATAAAATTCACTTTGTAATTAGTGACGCTTATACAAATATCATTCTATAGTCGGTGCCATTATCTTCTTGAGGAGCGACGGCAGTTATAACTAAGGTTAGCAAAGTAAACCTTTCAAAAATTTCTTCGTTTTTTGTGTCCTTACAAAGCACTGTGTTATCCCTAAACAGGCTAGGATACGAATACATCAAGTAATTAGGAATTAACAATGGTAGAACGTCCTATCAAAAAAGCAGATCGTCAACCTAAACCAGAAGGTAGCGAAAATACTAGTGCGAGACGGTCTGATGACTCCGACAAAAAGCGTTCTAGCCGTGATGGGGGTAAAGGCAAGAGAGATAAAAAAGGCGGCAGGGATGAAGAAGTAAAAGCACCCGTAAATCTCGCTTTAGTAAGGGGACCTAAGCCAACGAAGCCACAACCAGTTGTCGAGGAAGTTGTTGCCGAAGAATCCGCAGTCTCCGAAGAAGGTACAACTGAAGAAACAACTGAAGCTTAAATATTTTGTGATCAAATAAAAAAGCTGCCCCTAGGGGCATCTTTTTTATTTGGTGCGAGTTAGTAAGCCTTGGCTGGGACTAAAGACGAGAGTTAATAAAAATAAAACGAGAACAGATAAGACGATCGCAGGGCCAGAGGGCAAATTTAAATAGTAACTGGCATATAGCCCGATCGCATTTGCCATCACTCCTATTCCTGCTCCGACAAAAATCATCTGGTGTAATTCTTTCACTAATAAATAAGCGGTAATTGCGGGGCCAACTAGGAGAGACACCACTAAAACTACGCCCATTGTTTGCATACTGGCAATAATCGTCAAAGTTACACCTGCCATTAAGCCCAAGTAGATCAGATTCACGGGGAGTCCTAATGCTTGCGCCCCAGTGCGATCAAACGTGTAAAAAAGTAGTTGCTTATAAAACATAGCGATCGCAATTAATACAACCCCTGTAATAATTGCGGCTCGAACGGTGTCGGTTGAGGAAACGCTCAGAATATCGCCAAACAAAAAGCCATGCAGGTCGATTTTGATTTTTAGCAGAGAAATTAACAAAATGCCGATCGCGAAAAAACTTGAAGATGTTAATGCCATTGCGGCATCAACCTTGACTCGAGTTTGCGATCGCAACCATGCAATTAAAAATGCACTACTAATCCCTGAAATAAACGCCCCGATCGCTACATCAATTTTATAAAAAAAGGCGATCGCCATCCCCGGCATTACCGTATGCGTCATCACATCCCCTAGCAATGCCATGCGCTGCACAATCAAAAAGCACCCGATCGCTGGACAGATAATTCCTGCTAAACCACCTGCAATCAATGCATTTCGCATAAATTCTAATCCAAGTGGTTCAGTGACCCATTGCCAGAATGGAAATTGAGCTAATTGGGCAAACAATGGAGTAAGTATTGGTGTGGATATCAAAGCTAATTATTGAGTGATTTAGGTGAGTGCCTATATCAATTTTGTCATAGGCACTCACCTAAATCACTATCAGGTCGAAAGTCTTGTTTTAAGACCGATCCAAACAAGGAAAGTTTAGCAATTCCATTTTTTTGACAAAAATCAGTTGGAAGAATCATTGGCTTCGACTTCGCTCAGCCAACCATAAACTGATAGCAGAGCGAAGTCGAAGCCACTCGCATCTCATTTAGAATTGCTATAGGTTTTACGAACAATCTGATCTTCAGGGTTAATAAACTTGGGGTAAACACAGTAGCCATCACTAACCCAGAAATAACAAGCCCAACTTCTAATCATTGTCCACAGCAACTATACAAATGCATAAAAGCCGAAATAGCGGCAAAGATACGAGTAGCTAGGCATAAATAAACTGAAAACCGAAAAGATTGTTCCACCCGCGTAGCGGGTGGAACAATCTCTGGTTTTAGGGTTTAATATGCTCATCTACTTAGTTGTTTTAAATAATTTGCAGAAGGGGGCGACTCCGTTCAGCCATCGTTGTAAGCTAACTGAGCGATTTTGAGGATTTCGCCTAATCTCACACAACTTACTTATTTGGGTTCTGACAATAAAAACAAGATGTACTTGTTCAAGTCACATTTTGCTTTTGATGGTTTCTGATTTCCGTCATTTTCGCTCAAGCTATTTCTGGTTATTTCAACCCCTATTTTCTTCGTTGGGTCAATGTGTAACTCCTAATATTTTAGGAAAAAATACTATTGGTAGAACCACAATATTTTTATTGAAGCTAAATGAACCCAAACGTCTAATGATTCAGACAGGCTTTAATATTGCAGAAATTTTACCCTTATATTTATATCAACTGGAGCGCCTTGTTAACTCCTTGATGATCGATTTTAGGCGATCGCCCCACAAGATGCGAGCAGATCCTTTAAACTGGAATAGCTCTCAGATTTTCTGTCTAAATCTTGAAAATCATCTCCAAATATTTCCAAAGCTAATGTCAAGCCCGACCCATTTACCTGAAGCCATCGATCGCATTGTCCAGCGATTTCAGAGGCTATCCGATCCGAAGCTACGTTATGAGCAACTAATTTTGTACGGGAAGAAACTAGAAACATTTCCCGAAGCTCTCAAAATTCCTGAAAACAAAGTGCAGGGCTGTGTATCACAGGTATATGTGGTAGCCAAGTTAGATAGCAACGAACGAGTCGTATTTGCAGGTGACTCGGATGCGTTGATTAGTAAAGGATTTGTTGGTTTGCTATCGGTTTGTATGGGTGGCTTAACACAAAAAGAAATTGAGTTGCTCACCCCCGACTTTATTAAAGATACAGGTTTAGTCGCCAGCCTCACGCCATCTCGCGCCAATGGCTTTTATAACGTCTTCAAAAAAATGCAACAACAAGCGATCGAAATTGAACTACCCAGCGTTCGCTAAGAAAATAAAAAGCCTCGTGAATCGAGGCTTTTTATTTAAACTATGGCGGTAATTGGATTAGTTGTCGAAACCATCGCTGCCAGAACTTGACTAGGGGAAACGGTGAAGGGTAAGCGGTGAATATCGGAATTGGGTTGACAGGCGATCGCGGCAATATGTTCTAATTCGGCGAGGGTGACTTGACTTAAGCCGAGATCGGCAAGGGTAGTCGGTAAGCCAATCTCTTGATAAAACTTCAGCAATTGATGACGCGATGAGGCAGCGAGTTGATTGCCTTGAAATTCCTCTAAACGCAATTGCACCAAAATGCCATAGGCAACCTTTTCACCATGTAATGTGCCGTGGGTTTGATGCAGGTGGGTTAAAGCATTGTGAACCGCATGGGCGGCGACAGTTCGACAATTTGCGCCACCGATTCCACCGATCGCGCCCGCCAGACAGACCGACGCATCTACAACTTCGCGCCATGTTTGACTGTTAGTATTCGCGATCGCCTCGGCAGACTTTTGAAACAAAATATCACGCAGGATTCTTGCCTCTTGTACAGCGGCGATGACCATCGCTTTCTCGCTACTGCCACTACTGACGGAGGACTCATACCATTTAGCGATCGCATCGCCAATGCCTGAAACGAGGGTGCGCTTGGGAGCAGTGGCGATTACGTCATAGTCCACAAACATCATGTCAGGACAGCGATCAAGCGTTACGTCATAGTCAAAGGCTCCATGAGCATCATAGACATTACTGAGGGCAGTCCATGCCGCACAGGTTGCGCCTGTGGTCGGTACGGTGACAATGGGCAACTGACATTGATGGGCAACTAATTTCGCAGTATCAAGGACTTTACCACCACCAACACCGACAATCACATGGGGATTTTCCTGATGCACGAGGTGACGCAGCATCGCTAAATTTTCATCACTACAATCCGCGATCGCTGGTGCATGGATAATTTCGCGATCGGTATTTTGGAAATAGCTTGCCGTAACTTGACCTGCGGTTTCCCCAGCGATGACTAGAGCTTTATTCCCATAGCGTGACAAATATTTTGGGAGTTGCGATAAGATTCCGTTTCCCCGTAAAAGTTGGGCTGGCGCGATCGCCAAAATCGGTAATGCTTCCACCGTAAGTGTGTCTGACATCAGGTTAAGACATGGTAAACATAGGTTCTATTCTATCTCTTCTGCTTCTAAATCTGCTAATTTTGCTGAGCAAAGATAGACAGCATATCCATTTCAAAGATACAAAGATAAAAGCGGTCAATGTTTGACAATATTTGCAAATTTCTCGCAAACCTTCTCTAGTGATTTTGCTTTTAGATTTTGAGAGTATTGCTGATTTGGAGCTTTGGTTTAGCAAGAAGAAGTAGTTGCTTATTGCTTTAGTTGAGAGTACGAAGCTTTTTCTAGGTAATCAAATTTCAGTTCAGTGCATCCTTACCAACAAGAGGCTTTCTTGTATCAGGATCAATATTTTCATGTAATCGAATTACTTTAAAATCGCCATATTGGTCTAATCGTTGGGCGATCGCTCCGCATCTTCCGCAGGAGCCTTCAGATCCCGCAAGCCTTCATAGTGATAACTATTAATCCCAACAACCAAAACGACCCGACTCATTGCGATTTCATAGTTGGTAACGCTGAAATCAGCTTATAGCGGTTTACCAGTCTAGTGAAGTACAGGTTTGTTTCCCCGCCGAAGGCGGGGAAACAAACCTATGTACCTCGCTTGCTTGAAAACCGCTATATCAGGTACTCAATTTATTCTGAAGAATTTCTTGCATTTCTTTTGAGACTTTAGGCAAATAGGCAAGCCTGTCAAAAAGATGTAATAATTTGTAACAGAATTGACAAGCGATCGCTTAACCATACGTTCAAAACGATCAAACCCATGGAACCCGAATCAATAAATACGGAAACCTCTGACGCAGAAACTAAGCCCGTACTCAATATCACCATAGTCGAAGCCCCAGAAGTCAAAGAAGAACCCCATCGTCATGAATGTGGCGTATGCGGATATATATACGAACCATCAATCGGTGATGCCAAACGGAATATTCCTGCGGGCACACCCTTTGAAGAAATTGCCGAAGACTGGCGTTGCCCCGTCTGTAACACCAAGAAAAAATCATTCTCAGATATTGGTGTTCCCTCCAAGCCTTCAGGATTTACCGAAAACCTTGGCTACGGCTTTGGCGTGAATGTCCTCACACCTAACCAAAAAAACCTACTTATCTTTGGATCATTGGCGCTTGCCGTCATTTTCTTTATCAGTCTTTACGCACTCGATTAATTACTCATTAATTAACTAATTCGATATTCATTTGGCATTATTCAGCATTATAAATTCACGGACTTTTATTAATTTTTTATGAAAAAAAGCATAAAACGCTTTCTTAGCTCTTTAATTGTTTGTGTATTGCTTTGCGTGACCTTATTAGGCGTAGCAATGCCTAGTGCCTCCGCAAATCATGGCAACTGGCACAAAGTGGAGCTACCTGTAGCCATCACACCGCTTGATCTCTGGTTTGACAAAAATGAACCAAATCACGGCTGGTTAGTTGGTACTGATGCAACTTTACTAGAATCAACCGACGGGGGCAAAACTTGGGAGGAGCGTAAACTCGATCTCGGCGATGGCATCTATCGTTTCTCATCGATCAGCTTCTCTGGTAACGAAGGCTGGATTACAGGACAGCCTGCACTCCTACTCCATACCACTGATAATGGTCAATCTTGGTCACGCATTGGGCTTAGCTCCAAACTGCCCGGAGATCCCTTTAAGATCGTGGCTCAAGGTCGCAACTCTGCGGAAATGGTCACTGACTTAGGCGCAATTTACAGTACCCAAGATGGTGGTCAAAACTGGCGAGCTTTAGTTACCCAAGCCGTTGGTAATGCGCGTAACCTCAACCGTAGTGATGATGGTCGTTATGTAGCTATTTCCGCTAATGGCAACTTTTATTCCACATGGCAACCAGGGGATATGACTTGGATTCAGCATAATCGTAATAGCTCTCGCCGTGTGCAGAACATGGGCTATACTCCTGATAATCGCCTCTGGATGCTTAATCGTGGCGGTCAAGTTCAATTTAGTGAAGTTTCTGAATTTGACAAATGGGAAAAGAAACAAACTCCTAAAGATGGTGGTGGTTTTGGTCTGCTTGATCTTGCCTATCAAGACGAACAGAATGTCTGGATTTCTGGCGGTAGCTCGAGGTTGCTCCATAGCGAAGATGGTGGCAAAACTTGGAAGCGTGATGAGTCCGCAGCAAATGCAGGTGCAAACCTTTACAAGCTTTACTTTTTCTCTCGCGATCGCGGTTTTGTAGTTGGACAAAATGGTACATTGCTAGCCTATTCCCCAGACTAAAAAAATCGTGCCCATACTTTCCTTTTGAGAAAAAATCCCCGCTTTGCGGGGATTTTTTTATCTGCCTAATGCATGGAGTGCGTTAATTGCCTCCGCGCATTTTTGTGTATATGCCTCAAGGGTAGTGCGATCGCCTGACTCTGGTGCAGGAATCAACTTCCCGATCCGCACTGTCACAGGCTGAAATAATTTAGGAAATTTGGCTCCTTTCGGTAAAATTGTCTCTGTGCCCCACACACATACAGGTAAAAAAGGTGCATTGGTTTTTGAAGAAATCATTGCCGCACCTAATTTAGGATTTGTAATCTTGCCATCAAGGGTACGTGTTCCTTCCAAGAAAATACCCGTCGCCCAGCCCTTATTAATTGACTCGATCGCTGATCTAATTGCGGCGCGATCGCCTGCTCCACGTTTCACGGGGTACGCCCCAAAAGCTGTAATAGCCTGCTTTAACACTGGTATTTCAAACAACTCTTCCTTTGCCATAAAAGCTACAGGACGCGCCATACAACTACCAACGATCAAAGGATCAAAGTCACTAGCATGGTTACTAACCACGATGAGATTGCCAGTGAGTGGCACATTTTCAGTACCGTAAATACGCTCTTGGTAAAACAAATACAGCAGTGGACGTACCACTAGCCACTTAAACATCATATATAGAAGATGATTACCGCCTTGAGCCTTTTCGTTATCTTTGGTAGTTGTAGGGGTAGTTTCGTTTTCCATTTACCAATTGTCCAGAACTTTGCTACTTAAACTTAGTACGAATTAGGTACATAAGGTTCTGCAATTTAATAAAGAACCAACAATTTGTGGTGCGGCTCCGCCGCACCACAAATTGTTGGTTCTTTATTTTTCTGCATATCCCATACTCTACTTTTAGCCAAGAGATTTTAAAAGCGATACCAATTTTGCTTTTTCAACAACATACACATTTTTTAATTTATCTCCTTGAATTGATACCCTCGCTGTGGAAAAGGCGACGATGGGAGTCACAAAATGTAAATCTTTTTGTTGCTTGATCTGTAAAGCCTGTTTGATCGCTTGTTGGATAAAGTTCTTTTCAAATGGATATTTCTTGTTTCCCATGCGCCGATATAACTCTTGACCATCAGTGATGACTTCGCCTCTATGGGATTTCACATCGATCGCAAAGGCTTTGCCCTGAGGAGAAATGCAGAAAATATCAAGATCACCTAATCGATTTCCCAACTGAATCCCATACTCAATTTGCCAGTCCTGATTCTCTAAATAGGCGATCGCTTCAGCAATATCTTCTTCTCCCTTCGCTCCTTGATCCGCATGATTCGCTCTCTTCCATAAAAAAGCTCCATTCGCAATCAATCCTATTGATATCAATACAAAAAATATATAGAAAACAGGAGAGAAATTTGATACAAGTTGGGATTGAGTCGGATTCCCCGCAGAAATTTGCTTCAAGAACCTATCAAAGGGTTTAATCAGGAAAAATGGGATGATAACGATGAAAACTGCGGCGATAAAACTAGTAATTGCTTTTAATCTTCTCCGCATTGCTAATTCACGGATATTTTGTCCACCTCTACGACTGAATTTCGGCATAAATATTGAATATGACCAATTGAATATGATTTCAATATAATCTCAATATTTAAGAAGGATTGTTAATAAGTTGTTGCCATTGTTCGGGAGTGTAGGTTTTTAAGGCTAGTGCATGAATCGTCGTTTGCATTTGATCGGCGAGGGCAGCATAGACCATGCGATGTTGCTGCATCATCGTTTTACCTGTAAAGTTCTCTGAAACAATGATCGCATCATAATGACCGCTCCCCACAGGTGCGGTTTTTCGTCCTTCATGATGTTTATGCAAATCGCTACGATCTTCGATTTCGATAATAGTAGCGCCGATTTTTTCTGCCAAGGTAGTTTTGATGGTAGTGATAGTATCCATATGATTGATTAGTGTTATATATTTTCTGGTTTTGCTAATTTAAGAAGGTCTTTGTAAAGCGGCTCTGCGAGCTGAGTTGATGCGTTGCTCTGAGCGAGTGTCAATTTTGAGATTGATGGTTTGATGCTTATTGCGATCGACCAAAGGAAATTGAGTTTGCCAATTACTAATAATGTGAAAATAATTTTCGGCATCCTCTAGACAGTATTCATAGATTTCATTAAGAATTGTTTCGTAACCTTTCTCTTTTCTTAATACTTTTATCCCATTCCGAAAAACATAATACCCTTTAATTCTTTTATAAATCGGAATTCCTAAATAAGCAAAGAGATTATTTAATCCTTGATTAAGATCATTACGTTGACTTGTTCTTTGTAAATCAAGGATTCTAATGCTATCAATTTTAGGAATAAAGTCTAGAGCTTCAATTCTTTTACGCAGGCAAAACATGTCACTAGTCGATAGTCCATAACCGATGAAATACTTTCCCTGTAAGCTATGTAGGTCATTTAAAATATCTTGAATTATCTTTTTCTCTTGAGTACTTGATTCAATAAATTGAATTTTAATGTACTGCTCATTACTATCTTCTAAAATGCGAGTAAGTGTATATCCAAATATCTTTTGTACTAAGCCATCCTTCTGAAAATCGCGACACCACTCTAAGTCTAAAAATACAAGATCATAGATTGAGCCATCGTAGAAATTGTTTATATATTGACTTGGAAGCTTAAATTCCCTTTTATACATAGAGTTGTGCTCAGAGGTGGGCTAGGAGAATAGCTAGCAGGCAGATCAATACCATTTATATATCCTAATACCAAAATACAAAATGGCTACGCTATTTTATGTTTTTCAAATCCTTACTGGGTGTGATTTTTAATTCATAAAAAGGTTTTCATACTTTTGTAAATTGATATAGAGCTTTTCAAGCAAGCAAGGTATAGAGGTTTATTTCCGCCAAAGACAGGGAAATAAACCTATAGTTTTTAAATCTCAAAGTTAAACCCTTTCTGCCTGAGTTGTAGGTATTTAGTCTCATCAAATTGGTATAACTTCGCGGCCCGATGGGATACACCCTGCTCTAGCTCCCCAGTATCGAGGAGTAAGTCCATACTGAGTAGTTTTTTGCGAAAGTTGCGTTTATCAAGATCTTGATCTAGGACGTTTTCGTAAAGTTTTTGTAACTGCGTTAAGGTAAATTTCTTTGGCAATAACTCAAATCCAATGGGTTCATAACGAATTTTGCTACGGAGTCGGGCGATCGCCTTTTGTAAGATCTGCTCATGGTCGAAAGCTAAGGATGGTATTGCATGTAGTGAAAACCAGTCAGCTTCTCGCGCATCAGTAGAGGCTTGGATTTGTTGTTCTATGAGATTAATAAGAGCGTAATAGGCAACTGTAACTGTGCGATCGCGGGGATCGCGCTCTAGGTCGCCAAAGGTATATAGCTGCTCTAAATAAACATCGTGAATCCCTGTTTCCTCTTGAAGTTCGCGCAAAGCTGCTTGCTCTAAGGTTTCATCTATGCGGACAAATCCCCCAGGGATCGCCCATTGTCCTTGAAATGGCGGGATATCACGCTGAATTAACATAACTTTTAGTTCTAGCTGAGTATCAAGCCCAAAGATGATGCAGTCAACTGTGAGGGCAGGTCGAGGGTATTCGTAGGTATGTGGCATAGGTTTCGGATAGGCAAAGTTTCAGCATAAGTAGATATGGCAATTAAATATAAAATCCCCCAACCTGTGGCGTACGCTGTAGGTGCGCCACAGGTTGGGTTTTTTAATTGCACACTATCTACTTATGCTGAAACTTTGTAAGTAATAGTTGACATAGTGTAAAAATAACACTATAGTAGTTTGTGTAGTTTATACACTATATCGCGATGCAAGAACAAGTAGGTATTCTCGATGAGCGATCGCCACAAGTTTCTGAATCAGAGCTTTCTGCTCTGGAAACTGACAACTTAGCGATTCAGTTTCAATTTGCTACTGGATCGATTATTGGACGTAATCACGTTCTTGTTGGCAAAAATAATCAGGATGCCTATCGAGTTATGCTGCGAGAGCAGTTTATTGTTGCGATAGTTTGTGATGGCTGTAGTGCAGGCAAACATAGTGAAGTTGGTGCAAAAATCGGGGTGCGGATGATCTCCGAGGAGATTGCTGCTCTTCTTGAAGGAGGACTATCAATCTCTGAACCTGAGTTTTGGCATCGATTGAAACATAATCTATTACAAAAGCTAAAAGATTTCGTAGCGATCGCTAGTGGTGGTGTAGAGCTATCTAAATCAGTAACGATGGAATTTGTAAATGATTATTTGTTATTTACAATTGTGGTTGCCATAGTCACACCTAAGGAAACTGTTACTTTATCCATCGGTGATGGTGCGATCGCAGTTAATGGCAAATTTACAGAAATTCCACCCTATACTGATAATGCGCCCCCCTATCTTGCCTATGGTTTATACAATCCTGAAGCAATTAATTTTGAGATTCGAGATCGTCTTCTCACAGCAGAATTAGAATCACTTCTCATTGCTACCGATGGAATAATTGATTTAGCTGTAGTTGAACCTGTCGAGCAGTTTTGGAAAGAATCCCGTTATTTCAAAAATCCCGATGCCATCCGACGTAAGCTCGCAATGCTCAATCGTGAAGAAGTCAAACCTGATTGGCACAAACAAGAGTTAACTAAGCGATCGGGCGTTTTGTCAGATGATACGAGTTTGGTTGTGATTAGAAGAATTACGAATGACAAGCTAATAATTCGTAATTTGTAATTTTATTTAGTTAAGAGGTAAAAATTATGCTTGGCGCAATTGTTGGAGATATCGTAGGTTCCATTTATGAATTTGATAACCATCGTTCAAAAGAGTTCCCTCTTTTTGGTAAAAAATGCAAATTTACTGATGACACAGTGCTAACTATAGCTGTTGCAGATAGCCTGATGAATAATGGCAACTATGCAGAATATATCAAAAGCTATGCTCGCCAATATCCTTGGGCTGGCTATGGTGGAATGTTTACCCGATGGATTCGCTCTGATGATATGGAACCATACAATAGCTGGGGAAATGGCTCTGCAATGCGAGTTAGTGCCGTAGGATTTGCTTTTGATGACTTGCAATCAGTGGTGTCAGAAGCGAAATGCTCAGCCGAAGTTACCCACAATCATCCTGAAGGAATTAAGGGAGCGCAAGCAACGGCTGTTGCTATTTATATGGCGCGAAAGGGGCAGAGTAAAGAGCAGATCAAAGCAGCGATCGCAAAATCCTTTAGCTATGACTTAGATAGAACCTTAGACGAAATTCGTCCTGTTTATCAATTTAATGAATCCTGTCAAGAAACCGTTCCCGAAGCCATCATTGCCTTCTTAGAATCAACAGATTTTGAAGATGCAATTCGCAATGCTATTTCCCTTGGTGGTGATAGCGATACACTTGCCTGTATTACAGGTGGCATCGCTGAAGCTTTTTATGGTGGTGTTCCTCAAGATATTGCTAAAAAAGCCTTGAGTTATTTACCCGAAAACCTACGTGAAGTAGTTAAAGAATTTAGGACGAGGTATAACTTATGTTAGGTGCGATCGCTGGAGACATTATCGGCTCGATTTATGAAGTAATGGCGATGAAGCGAAAAGACTTCAAACTGTTCTCCTTTGGTAGTCATTTTAGCGATGACACTGTGCTTACCTATGCAGTTGCCAAATCCATTCTAACGGGAACTAGCTATGTGAGTAACTTCAAAAAATGCTTTTGGCGCTATCCCTTAGCAGGATTTGGACAGAGGTTTACTTGCTGGGCAATGAGTAATCAGAAGCAAGGTTATAACAGTTGGGGTAACGGTGCAGCAATGCGAGTGAGTCCGATCGCTTGGGCTTACGACAATCTAGAAGATGTTCTGAAGGAAGCAGAGCGCTGCACTGCCGCAACACACAATCATCCTGAAGGTATCAAAGGCGGACAGGCGACTGCGGCGGCGATTTTTTTGGCGCGTCAGGGTAAGACGAAGGCAGAAATTCAAGCTTATATCGAGCAAACTTTCCATTACGATCTGCATCGCACTATTGATGAAATTCGCCCCAATTATAAGTTTGAAGTATCCTGCCAAAAAAGTGTTCCCGAAGCAATCATCGCTTTTTTAGAATCAACGGATTTTGAAGATGCGATTCGTAATGCTGTATCTCTCGGTGGTGATAGCGACACGATCGCCGCAATTACAGGAAGTATTGCTGAAGCTTTTTATGGTGGTGTGCCTCACGAGATTGCTGTCCAAGCATGGAAAAAACTAGATCGACAGATTCAGAAGACAGTGTTGGAATTTAGTGGAACTTACAATTTGCCTTGTTATTTAAAGTAGGATAAGTGGCGCTTCGCGCCACTTATCCAGAACCATAGCTCAATATTAGGAGCAATATCATGGATATCTATCTTAATCAAAAGCGAATTAAAGTTAATCCTAAAAATGCGATCGGCAAGGGTGGCGAAGCGGATATCTATGATCTCAAAAATGGGAAGGTTCTCAAACTCTTCAAAACCGCCGAGCATCCTGATTATCAGTTATCACCTCAGGAACAATTAGCGGCTCAAGCGAGACTGTCGATCCATCAGCAAAAGCTCCCTGTATTTCCCAATAATTTGCCTGTGCGGGTGATTAAGCCCGAAACCTTAGCCACCGATAAACAGGGAATGATTATTGGCTACACGATGCCTTTTTTGCAGAATACAGTGCCGCTTTTGAAATATAGCGATCGCACCTATCGCAGCAACAATGGTATCTCGCAGCAATTTGTGACCAGTATATTTCGCGATCTCCATGAAACGGTTCTCAAAATCCATCAAGCTAACGTCACGATTGGCGATTTTAATGATTTGAATTTACTGGTCTATCATAATCAAGTCAATATTATTGATGCAGATTCTTTCCAATTTGGACAGTTTCCCTGTCAAGTTTTCACTGCCCGATTTGTTGACCCGATGCTATGCGATCGCAATGCCAATCAACCAATTCTCATCAGTCCCCATAATCATAATTCTGATTGGTACGCCTTTACGGTGATGCTGATGCAGAGCCTGCTCTATGTCGATCCCTATGGCGGCGTATATAAGCCCAAATCGCAATCAGCCATGATTCCCCACAGTGCGAGACCACTGCACAGAATCACCGTTTTTCATCGTGATGTCCGCTATCCCAAACCCGCAATTACGCCAAGGGTTCTTTCTGACGATTTGCTAGATCATTTCCATAAATGTTTTGAACAAGATTGGCGAGGTGTTTTCCCTCAATCTCTGCTTACATCAATGCATTGGCAAAAGTGCCAAAAATGTGGAATTGAGCATTTAACCAATACTTGCCCAGTCTGTAATCCTTTGATTTTGAGTATTCCCTCTATCTCTGGGAAACTTCCCTATGGTGGCAAGTGTAAGGTTATCCAGATATTTCAAACTGAAGGCGTAATTCTCAAAGTTGCATTGCAAAATAATTCACTGCAATATCTTTACCACGAAAACCATGATTTCAAGCGAGAAGACAACAATGTATTACTATCAGGAGAACTCGATGCTAATATTCAATTCGCCATCTTTGGTAAGTCCACAATCTTTGCCAAGCAAGGCACAGCAATTACTCTCACTCAAGGACAAACACAAGCGATCGCCGCCGAGCTAATCCGCGCCAATTCTTTCTCTCGCTATTGGATTGATCAAGGTCAATTACTCCGCGATGGCAAATTAGGGAATGAATACATCGGTGATATTCTCGAAGGACAAACACAATTTTGGGTTGGTGAAACTTTTGGCTTTGGCTTCTATCGCGCAGGAGCGATCAGTGTTGCTTTTACCTTTGCGGCTAAGAGAGCAGGGATATGCGATCGCATAAATATTCCTCCAATTCAAGGAGAACTTATCGATGCCAATTGTCTATTTAGCAATGATATCTGCTGGTTCTTCACCATCACTCAAGAGCAAGGCAAAATCATTCATCGCGTTTCCGTATTGCGTCCCACAGGTGAGTTAGTTGCCACGATTGCCGCACCTAAAGGCGATCGCGCATGGTTAGAGAATATTCATGGTGGCAGTGCGATCGCTAGTTGGCTATTCGTTCCCACTGATGAGGGCATCGTTAGACTTGAGGCAAATCAGGGACAGATTATGATTACAAAAACTTTTCTCGAAACTGAACCCTATGTTGATAGTGGCTGTTCTCTTATTGTTGGTTCGCAAGGTATCTATGTGATTCAATCACAAAAGATTTTACAGTTACAATTAGCTTAGAAATCTAGGAGACAAAAAATGCAAACAATTCAATTGAGTTTAGATGAAGAAATGCTTCGTGAGCTTAATCGACTTTCTTCACAACAACAGACAACTCCTGAAGAGCTAATCAAGCAATTCATTAGCGATCGCTTGCAACGACCCACCAGATCCAAAACTGTGATGGAAAAACTACAAGATTTGGAAAGGCAGCAAGGTGAGCCTCACCCATTTCTCAACGAGCGTTCTGATTTATCAGATCGCGATGTGTGGAAACCAATGATTGCTCAACACCTACAGGAACAACAACAGAAAATCTCTGAACAGTCATGAAATATCCTGCGATCCTTATTGATACTTCTGCTTTTGTTGCTTTTTACAACCAAGCAGATAAGAATCACTCTATAATGCGTAACTTTTTCTTGGACTGTGATAGCAAGTTAGTAACATCAACCAGTTGTATAACTGAAACTGTATGGATGCTAAGGTTCAACTATCGTGTCCAAAATGTATTTTTATCTACATTTTTGGCTGATATTTACACCCATGAGTCTTTAACAAAGCAAGATCTAGCGAGAATTATGGAACTGAATGAAAAATACGCCGATCGCAAGGCTGACTTTGCTGATTTATCTCTAGTTGCAATTTCTGAAAGACTCGATATTCCTGCGATCGCTACTTTCGATAAAGATTTTCAAGTATATCGCCGCTATCGCAATCAACCTTTTGTAAATGTACTTGCCTAACTTCTAGACAACGGAGAAACATTAAAATGACTACTCAAATTCAAACCCAACTTCCTATTCCTGCATTTTTTGATCGCCACAAAGTCGGCTCAGTATGGCGCGTTCCCTATCAAGATCGGGCAAACCAAGCCGAAGCATGGGCGAAACAACATGGCATCGCACCTGCCGCAAAGGATCGTAAGAAAATATGCTTAATGGCGATCGATGTGCAGAATACCTTTTGTATTCCTGATTTTGAGCTATTTGTGGGTGGACGATCTGGTACTGGGGCGATCGAGGACAACGTGCGGCTGTGCGAATTTATCTATCGCAATCTCCACCACATCAGCGAAATTGCGCCCACAATGGATACCCATACCGCCATGCAAATCTTCCATCCGATCTTTTGGGTGAATGATGCAGGGGAACATCCTATTCCCAATGCTACTTCAATTACCTTAGAAGATGTGCAGCAAGGCAAGTGGAAAGTAAATCCTGCGATCGCCTATAGTCTCGCCAAAGGTAACTACATGGCAATCCAACGCCACGCACTGCACTATGTCCAGAAACTCAGCGATGATGGCAAGTTTCCGCTTACGGTTTGGGCGTATCACTCGATGCTTGGCGGCATCGGTCACGCACTCGTATCTTCTGTGGAAGAAGCAATGTTTTTCCATAATATTGCAAGGCATAGCCAGACGAACTTCGAGATTAAAGGCGGCAATCCTCTCACTGAGAACTATTCCGTACTGCGTCCTGAAGTAATGGATGGAGCCGATGGCAGACCGATCGCGCAGAAGAACACGCGCTTTTTGCAAAGGTTACTAGAATTTGATGCGGTAATCATTGCAGGTCAAGCGAAAAGCCATTGCGTGGCATGGACGATTCAAGACTTGCTTAGCGAAATTCTTGCCCACGATCCCAAATTGGCGAAGAAAGTCTATCTGCTCGAAGATTGCACTTCGCCTGTGGTCGTTCCCAATGTCGTGGACTACACCGATCAAGCCGATGCTGCATTTAAGCGCTTTGCCGATGCTGGTATGCACCTTGTCAAGTCCACTGCCCCAATGGAATCTTGGATAGATCTCAATCTTGCATAAACTCCAATTCATTCTTTAGGAGATTAATCCGATGATGAGCATTAATCTTGATGATGAGACAGAAAGATATCTGGTGGCAATTCTTGCTCAAGAGAACACCACCAGTTCAGAATTAATTGAACGCTTGCTTAGAGAATATTTAGAAACAATTCAACCAAAGAAGAATTTTCTGGAACGCCTTTTATCAATGTAGGGGCAGAGCATTCCTGACACAATTTATCAATTTTCAGATGATCTCAATACAGGAATGCTCTGCCCAAAAACTCACAACGCAGGGACGATTTATCCGCGAAAGCGCAGAGGGTTTAGCATTTGCAAATCGAGATTTCTGTTGTGTGTTCAAGATTGTGGCGCAAATGCTAAACCCCTACAGATCAAATTCATCTCACCAATTACTAATTACCAAAACCCATGACTAACATCAACGATCTCTTTCAATCTGCATTAGATGACGGAACCCTTTCCAATGAATCTTTGCAAGCACTTACAGTTTATGACCTCGGCGCACAAATTCAAGCAGGACTTGGCATTCATGTTGATGATGTGATGTCCAGCGAAGTTGTGCTAGTGACGATTATGCCCGATGATTCTGGTTCGATTCAGTATTCTGGTAATGCTCAAGCAGTGCGTGGCGGACATAACTCTGTCATTGATGCGCTGACTTCTTCGCAGCAACAGGATAATATTCTCATTCACAATCGCTATCTGAATGGAACTATTCTTTATCCCTACTGCCCGATCGCACAAGCAATTAGGATGGATACTAAAAACTATAATCCCAATCAAGGTACACCGCTTTACGATCAAACGGTGGTGCTGTTGGGAACCGTGTTAGCCAAGTCGCAGGAATTCTCGGATAATGGCGTGCCTGTGCGGACTGTGACCCTAATTATTACCGATGGTGATGATTGTCATTCGAGCCGCCATAGCGCACAGGATGTTGCTGCGATCGCTAAAGATATGTTGCGGATGGAAAATCACATTATTGCGGCGATGGGTATTGATGATGGTTCTACGAACTTCCGTCAAGTGTTTAAGGATATGGGCATTCGTGATGAGTGGGTTCTTACGCCTGCTAATAGTGATGGCGAAATTCGTAAGGCTTTTCAGGTCTTCTCGCAGTCAGCAATGCGAGCAAGTCAGAGTGCTACTAATTTTAATTCGCTTGGAGGTTTTGGAGGTTGATTGCGACTTCGCTCAGTCAGCGCTAACTGAGCGAAGTCGAAGTTAATCGATTTCGTTGGCAAATACTGTTGCGATCGCCTGTTTCGCATCGGTGCGAAATTCTTGGACATTCACCCGACTGAGGAACCATACGGCGAGAATCATCACCGAGGCTTCGCAAACAAACACAAAACTATAAGCTAAGGTGCTGGAATCACTAAAGATTTTTTTGCCAATATCTAGCACCATGCCGCCTGTGACTGTCGCTAGTCCTCTAGCGATCGCCTGAGATAATCCCCAAGCACCGACAAAAGTACCCGCAGTTTCGGCGGCTGTCAGGTCAAGCATGAGACTCAATGCACCCGAAGTCGTAATTCCTGACGCGAAGCCAAAGAGAGTGAGGGAAGCTTGCAAAGCCCAAGTCTTTTGGATAAAGCCAGATACTAATAACAGAGCGCAACTTGCAGCTACTAGATAGCACCCTAATCTTGTAGACTTCTCTTTACCGAGTTTGGGGACGATTAAAAAACCTGAAGAACTCAGACCGATCAAAGTACCAGTTCCGAAAGCAGCATTAAGTTGGGTTGTCGCGCAAATACTCATGCCGAATACTGCGCCGCCAAAGGGTTCCATAATCGCATCTTGCATAAAAATACCAATGGTCATCATCAGCAAAAACGAGAAAAATAAGCCCGTTTGTTTGCTAGCAGTCAAAACCTGTAAAGCCTTGCCAAGACTGAGTTTGTCCTCGGTTGCAGTCGTTCCATTAAGAATATGGTTTTGAGCAACCCGTAATTTGTAACGAGAATATTTTTGCTCAATGCCATAGGTTGCAGCAAAGGAGATGGCAACTACTGCCGCAGGAATAATCAAAAATACGGAATTAATCGCTTTTTGAAGTTGGGCAAGGCGATCGCTATTGGCAAAAATAGAAACATTGCTTGGCGGTGCTTCAGTGCAGGGCAGCAATCTCGAAACCGCGATCGCCCCAATTACAATTCCCACCATCAGCATCGACCAGACAATTCCTACTAATTTGGATCGTTCCTCTTCATCAGAGATATCCACTAACAAAGCGGCAAAGGGAGTGGAACTAAAACTAATTGCCATGCCATAGAGGGCAAACATTGCGCCTAAAGCGATCGCCCATCCATAGGTAATGCCATTCCAGCCAATCTCGTGGACACTCCGCCCTAGTTGCCACATTACCTGTGTGGTTAGAAAGGCAATAATTGCAAACACAACTGCACCAATCCAAACATAGCCTGAGCGATGGGTTCCAAAAATGGTTTTAGCATCGGAAGTTTGTCCAAACCAAATGCGAGCTGGCGAAACAAACAGAGGCATGGCAATAAATGCGGCAGCAAGGGTGGCGGGAATAGTTAATTCATTAATCATCAGCCGATTGAGTAACCCTGCAATCAGCAAAGACATAATTCCTAAGCCCATCTGAAATAGACCAATCCGAAACATTTGGAGTAACGGTAGTTTTGGTGGTCTTGCCTCTAAATCTACATCTGCGATATCTACTTGGTTATTCATGGTTGGATATCTTGCCAGCTTGAAATAAAAATTTAATAAAAAAGCTATTATCTCAAACTTCCGCAGAATTGCGCTAGGCGATCACGAAACCATTATCTAGACTCTAACCGATGCTAATAGCTGATTGTCCTATGTGCTTTGGGGATAAACCGATGAACTCTGTTATAAGAAACTCCCATTTTTGTATAGCTCTAACTCTTGTTCTTTGCTTGAGCAACCAGATCAATACATCTGTTTATGCGGGTGAAGTACCTAATAGTGCATTTAATAAGCAGGTTAAACAGGAATCCATTAAACAAAATGTTAATGCCCAGTTATTAATCGCGGCGCAGAATGGAAAGACTGCTGAGGTGCGATCGCTAATTTCGCGAGCCACCGATGTAAATGTCCGTGATGAATATGGCTGGACACCCCTTTTATGGGCGGCGATGAATGGACATACTGACATTGTGCGAGTTTTACTAGTCTCAGGTGCAAATCCGAATACCCGCAATAAGTACGGCTGGACTCCCCTCATGTGGGCAGCAGGACAAGGCTATGGTGAAATTGTGCGATCGCTAATTGCCTCGGGCGCAAGACTAAACGCTCAAGATCGCAATGGCTGGACTGCAATCATGTGGGCATGGGATGGCAAACAAGAAGAAACCGTCGCAATTTTGCGAAGTGCTATCCGTGAATAGCTAAATTTTGTTAGCAGTTTCTAATTTTGTGTCACTACTAAATTCATGGTGTAAATGTTGTAATAGCCTCTCATCTTTAGCATATATCCGCCAAATCGAGCTATCAATTAGCTCTAAAACAATCTCACAAGGATGATAGATATTACTATCTGGAATAAGTGAGGGAATTTGTTTTACTTCATGGCAACCAACTATAACCGTATTGATTACATCATCGAACTTTTGGGCTAACAAAAATAGCATTTGCCAACTCAAAATATACCCGTGATGTAAGTATTTAATATTCTCTTCTAAATCTAAAATTCCTCTTTCCCAGATTTCGCTAATATCACCAACTGCTTCTAGATCGAGGATTGACCATACTAGTTGCTGCCTATCTTTATTAATCAGCTTTAATAAATCAATAAGCTCAATTACTGATTTACCTTGATGATCCTGAGATCTAATTTCAATAGGATTAGATATATTCATTGGCTTGATCATTTATTAGGAGCTTACGGCAACAGAGGCTCGAAGGAAGATCGCTATTACAAAACCTTACGCAAAACAAACAAATTTCCTTCATTGCCGCGACCAATTCGTAAGTCTTGATCGATATAAGTTGTTTCCAGCCAGCCCTTTTGATCTTCGCGCTTGATTTTGAAATCGATCGCTAATAATTTCTTAGGCGATCGCAAAGTATCGATAAAGCTATTCACATCCTGATAGCCCACCAATGTCTGAGAACCAGCTACTAACCTCTCAAAATTCACTTTAACCCGTTTCTCATTGACTACAGAGAAATTGGCACAAACACTTACTAATCCGCCCAGTAATGGCAACCCCTTAATTTCGGCAACATTAAAGATTTTGCCTTCAGCTACGCGCAAGCACTGATAGATATTGCCTAGTTTATAAAGCGGAAAGCGATCGATCCCTAACAACTCTTGGCTAGTCGTAAATAGCAATAGCCAATTACCATCTAACAATTCAGGGCTTTGGGTCGGTGCAGGCGTGGGGTTTAACTCCTCAAGATAGGCAACCGCCGAAAAAATTGCTTTGCGCTGATCCTCAGTCATATTCAAACCGCGATTCACAGGGGCGATCGCATTGAGGAGATTTGCTTTGCGAGTATTACTAGTCATGTGCCTATTCTACAAAAAAAGAGATAGCGCTTAGCGCTATCTCTTTTTTTATGATAAATAACGACAAGTCGCTGATTATCCTTGACGAGCTTTGAACTTTGGGTTTGTCTTACAAATGACATATATTCTGCCGCGACGACGTACAACTTTGCAGTCCTTATGGCGAGTTTTTGCCGATCTGAGGGAGCTAACAACTTTCATGGATTAATCCCTAACGTTTACTTATGATGAAAATTTTTCACACGGCTTACAATTCTAACATGATTTTGGGCACAAGTCTGAAACCCTAGTTTTTAGAGAGATGCTTCTCACGCCTTCAACTATAGCTGTCGCCATTTGTACGAGGACAAATCAAAACCCAGAAGACGAGTTGCGGTGCTTTGCGCCGCAACTCGTCTTCTGGGTTTGTGTAAGACACTAATATAAAACCCAAAAATCTGTGGTGCACGCTCCGCGTGCACCACAGATTTTTGGGTTTTATATTTAATTGCCCCAGCTACTTATGAGGTTTAAAGTGTGCATTTATCCAATCCAATGCTATGCTTGCAGCATAAATTTGCCCAACCTCAATATTAAATTTTATTCTTGTAATGCTGCATCCAACTGCCATTCCTTACTTGGTCGCCTTTGCAGTATCTGCGATCGTGGTGTGGCTGAGTACGCCGATTATTCGACATTTCGGACTCAAAGCAGGATTAGTAGATAAGCCCAACCATCGCAAGATGCACACTACTCCTGTAGTGCGAGTAGGAGGCGTAGCAATTTTTCTAGGAAGTGTCACTGCCCTCTTATTAGTTTGGGTAGGTGGATATTTTGGCATCTTGCCCCAAACGAGAGAATATGAAGTCTGGGGCGTAACAATTGGTGGGGCAGCCTTTTTCTTAATTGGATTTGCTGATGACCTGTTTAACTTACCACCATTACCGCGATTAATTGCCCAGTTGGCGGTATCTGCTGCTGCTTGGCGCGTGGGAGTACGGATTGACTTTATCTCAGTCCCATTTCTCGGCATTATCAGGTTTGGATGGCTTAGTTTACCAATCACAATGGTATGGCTCTCTGGCATGGCAAATGCGATTAATTGGCTCGATGGACTTGATGGACTAGCCGCAGGTGTAACGACGATCGCTGCCGCCGTAATTTTAATCACTAGTTTGTTCATGAATCAACCTGCGGCGGCTTTGATTGCAGCAGCCCTTGCGGGTGGATGTTTAGGATTTTTGCGCTATAACTTCAAACCTAAAAGTTCGGCGGAAATTTTCATGGGGGATGGCGGCGCTTACTTTTTGGGCTTTACCCTTGCGGGGGTAAGTGTAATTGGGTTGGTCAAAGCAGTGGCGACCGTAGCGCTGATCCTGCCTTATATGATTCTGGCTGTACCAATTGTGGATGCGACGGCAGTAATTTTGCAGCGTATTGGTAGAGGTGAGTCACCAATGGCGGCGGGTAAGCAGCATTTGCATCATCGTCTAGTTCAGGCAGGTGTATCAAAGCGTCTCACAGTTCTATTTATCTATGCGCTGACGCTCTGGGTTGGTAGTATTGCGATGGCTGTCTCTGGAATGCCTGCGGGGGGAACCTATGCGGCGATTAGTACTTTGTTAATGATCTATGCCTGTTGGAAGGTGTGGCAAAGAATTAGAGCAAAGGAATTGCGATCGCAACAAGAGAAATCCACTCAATCTGCTCAATCTTCTCAACTGAGTGAACGCTAAAAAAAAAGAGAGTCACTGCTTGGCAGTGACTCTCTTTTTTTAGATTGGTTCAAGTGATGGCAGCTATAGCAATCCTAAATGAGATGCGAGTGGCTTCGACTTCGCTCAGCCAACCATAAACCGATGGCTGAGCGAAGTCGGAGCCAATGATTCTTCCAACTGATTTAGGACTGCTATAGTAGTTTTTAGCAATTATTCTTGGAGCTTTTGCTGTGAGCGAGTCGTTAGTTGAAGTTACTTTTGCCCTAAACGATCCTAGTTTGGATGAATACGAGCAACAAGAGTTTGCGAAGAAATTATTAAAGCAGCTACGAGAGCAAGGCGATGCTGAGACTGTAGAGCGCAGTGATGACCTCAATACTGAAGTAGGGAGCAAAGGTGGGCTAGATAAGCTAGTTGGGGTGCTGACGGCTGAGGTTAAGTTTGGCAACGTGGTTAAATTTTTTGGGTTTGTGGGCGAGAAATTTGCAGAGAAACCGATCAAGGTACATGTCAAAGTTGGCGATCGCGAAGTAACGATCGAAGGCACTGGCGAAAAGGCGATCGCCCAAGCCAAGGAAGTAGCCGCAGAATTGCAAGCGCTTTTGAGTGGAGATGTTGCCAATGGCTAAGAAGGCTCTCCTGATTGGGGTGAGTCAGTATGAGGCGGGTTTGCCACCCCTTGCGGCTGCACCGAAGGATGTGGCGGCAATGTTGCGCGTGTTGCAAAGTTCTGAGCTTGGTGCTTTTGATGAGGTCAAGACACTGATCGATCCTGATTTGGAGGCAATGCAAACGGCGATCGATTTGTTATTTCAAAGTTGTCAAAAAGGCGATTTGGGATTGCTCTATTTTTCGGGGCATGGGATTACGGATGATAGCGATCGCCTGTATTTGGCAACACGCCGCACGAGCAAGGATACTTTTAGGTCTACGGCGGTATCAGCGAGTTTTATTCATGGCATCATGCGCGATCGCAGCTATCAACGTCAGCATGTTTTGATTTTGGACTGTTGCTATAGTGGAGCATTTGCGGAGGGTTGGCTGGCGAAGAGTGCGGATATCAATCTGAAGCCACAGCTTGAGGTGGAGGGGAGTGTGGTGTTGACTTCTTCGACTTCGACTCAAAAATCCTATGAGGATAAGGAGGGGGAACTGTCGCTCTATACAAACTACATTGTGCAGGGGATTGAGTCGGGGGCGGCGGAGTCTGATGGTGATGGGATGATCTCGGCGGATGAGTTGCATGAGTATGCTAAGCGTCATGTGCAGTCGGCTAAGCCTGCGATGAAGCCAGAGATTTATGGGATTAGGCAGGGGATTAAGATTCGTCTTGCTAAGGCAAGGGTTGACAAGAAGTTAGAGTATCGCCGTTTGGTAGAGAAATACGCTGAGAATGGTGAGATATCTTTTGTGGGACAGGATATTTTGGAGGTTCAGCGTGAGAGGTGGGGTTTGTCAGATGAGGTGGCTATTGCGATCGAGAATGAGGTGTTAGAGCCAGATCGTAAGCGCTTGAAAAATTTAGAACGCTATGAAAAATCTTTGGAGAGAGCTTGCAAACAGATGTTGCCTCTGACGGAGAAGATCCTCGGTCAGCTTAAGGATTTGCAGGAAGTTTTGGGTTTGAGAGATGAAGATGTTTTGGCTATTCAAGATCGAGTGCTTACGCCTTATGAACAGCAAGAACTCGAAGCAGAAAATCTGAGACAGAGGCAACAAAGACAAGCAGAGATACGAAAACAGCAAGAACTAGATTTAGAACGACAAAGACAAGCAGAATTAGAGCAACAAAGACTTCGGGATGCTGAGCAAGAAAGGCTAAAAGCTGAAGTCAAACGTCAATTGGAACAAGAAGCAGAACAACGAAGACAAGAACAACAAAGTTTACAATCAGGGATAGAAAGACCAAATTTGCTTGAACTGCCTAAATTAACTTTTCGTTTATCCAGACGGAATTTTATGCTAGTTACAGGCTTTTCTGGAGTGAGTGCAGTGACTTTTGCAGCTATTCGCGGTAGTCAAACACCTACAAATAATTCCACAAATACTTCTACACCAATAACAGTTAATACAAGTCAACCTAAGCCTTTTACAGTTGAGACTGGGAAGCCATTTAAAATTGAATTTGAAAACGGAGTAAATCTGGATATGGTTTATATACCTAGCGGCAAGTTTACGATGGGTTCGCCCCCTGAAGAGAAAGGCTATGAAGATGAGCGTCCGCAGATTAAAGATGTGAATGTTTCGGCTTTTTATATGGGTAAGTACGAAGTAACACAAGCCCAGTGGCAAGCGATTATGGGGAATAATCCTGCTAAATTTAAAGACAACTTACAAAATCCTGTGGAAACAGTATCTTGGGATGATGCTCAAGAGTTTTGCAAGAAGCTATCGCAGAAGACAGGAAAAGATTTTAGATTGCCTAGTGAAGCAGAATGGGAATATGCCTGTCGTGCAGGAACAACTACTCGATATTATTTTGGAGAGGACGAAAAAGAACTAGGAGACTATGGGTGGTTTGGTAACAACAGTGGGAAGCAGACTTTAGACACAGATCGCATATGGCAGGAAGTCCAACAGGACGGGAAAAAATATCTAGAAGTACTAAATAAGAATGAGTGCCAAACTCATCCAGTTGGGCAGAAAAAGCCAAACGCTTGGGGTTTATATGATATGCACGGCAATGTCTGGGAATGGTGTCAGGACAGCTACGAAAAATATGGCGGTGAAAGTGACTTGATTCGGAAAACTGGCAAAGCTATCACAAAAGAGAGTGATAATCGTTCTCGCCTGCTGCGCGGTGGTTCGTGGGTCAACCGTGCTGGGGATTGTCGGTCTGCGTGTCGCAGCGACATCATTGCGCGCGTTCAGTACTACAGCATCGGTTTTCGGGTTGTGTGTGTTGTGCGGTGAGGACTCCCTTCTCTGTTCTTTTGCCCTCAGCCCTTTGCACTTCTTCTCTTTCTTAGCCCTTCTTTATCAGTCCTATTCGCCGTCAGGCGATCAAATTTTTTTTGAGATAAACAGAAGATACAATTTTGACAGCAAAACCCTCTCCGCTTTCACCGATAAATTGTCCCTGCGTTGTGAGATTGAGGGTAAAGCATTCCCAAATAGAGAGAACCTGAAAATTTATAAATCTCTGCGGGAATGCTTTACCCCTACCTCTGGGAATCATAAAAATCCAGCATTTCAGGATAAATTTTATGTATGCCGACTTTCAATCATGCTGAAGATCTGTAACCCTCGATATTGTTTATATTACTGACGTTACCTTAAAACGATAAATATCGTCAGTGCGTGTTAAGCTGACAAATTTTAAAGGTCCAAAGGCAAAAGCCTTGCTAAGCAGGGCTTTTGCCTTTGGACTTTGAGAGAAGGTTTGCTACGCAAACCCTCTCTCAAAGTCCGTTTCAAATTATCACGAACTAGCGATTCTAAACCCTGCATGTTGGTAGAAGTTTGGACGGAACCAATTGCGATAATAGGGACAAGCTTCGGTTCCACTGGTAATCCATGAGCCACCCGCCATCATATTATGCTTCGTATCGAAATATGGCGCAGAATAATTTTCATAGAGGTAATGGGGTTGATAGCCATTGAGAGGGGTTAAATGATCACTCAGCCATTCCCAAACATTACCGCGCAGATCGTAGAGCCCCGATGGACTTTTCGCTGAGTCAAGATATCCTACGGGACTAGGCGAAGCGAATTTCAAATTGAGATTAAATCCCGAATTATCCTCAGCCTGTGACGAGATTAGCCCCGCACCATAGGTTGCAAGATGATATTCAGCTTCAGTCATGAGCCGAGTACTATTTCCTTTCCAACGACAATAGGCGATCGCTTCATGATGATTAACTTCCACAGGGAAATCAAAGGGCATCGCAATTTCATCAAACATGGCGCGATATTTATAGCTATCAGCATCGGGAATCCAGAATTTAGGATGCTTGACATCATGCTGCACTTTCCACGCCCATGCTGACTCATGCCAATAGTCTTGATTCTCATAGCCGCCATCTTTAACGAAGTCGAGAAACTCGGCGTTAGTAATCAGATATTTACTAGCTTGAAAAGTTGCCACATCGACAGTGCGATCGCCATATTCGATATCCCAGCCATAGATATTGGAGTCTTGGGGCTTACCAAAGTGTACTGTTCTTCCTGTAATTGCGACCATCTCATTGGGTTTGGTATAGCCATTTGCGGGCGCATATTCCCAACCTTGAGGACGTTGCAACTTATCCACAGGTAATTGGCGAATTAGCATGGATGAGGTCTCAATATGAATATACTGATGCTCGATCGCCATCATCATCGCCCAAAGTGGATGATCCTGATTAATGGGCAAAGCGATCGCTACATGATTGATCAACTCGCCGATCCTGTCATAGACCTGCTGCCGATATGCCCATACTTCCATCACATCCGCTTGCCGCAAATTATCGAAGATGCTCTCAATTTCATCGGGCTTTTCGGGATCAACTCCAATTTCAAATAGGCTTTCAAAATGGGGATTGATGCGTTCGGTAATTAAGCCGACGCGGGCTAGCTTATTGATGTAAAAGACTGCCGAATGTCCTAAATAGAAGATTAATAAATTACGGAGAGGATCGGGATTGAGATAGAAAGTTTCGGGACTAATCAAGCTTCTCATCAACTGGTCTTCGATTTGCCAAGCCTGTTGGCAATAAGCAAGAATATCTTGGCGATCGCAATGGTGGAGATTGGGTGGTTGCATAGATTTTTCTAATTAAAATATTTTTTGAAAGTTCTGCGAAGCAGAACTTTCAAAGTAATTTAGAGAACTTGACAAAGTACTAATCCAAACCATTTTTGAGGATCTGTCCAGATTTTGACGGTTTCTAAACCTTGCGATCGCAATTGTGCTTGTACTTGCGCTAAGTCAAACTTGCGCGAAATCTCCGTGAGAATGGGTTCGCCTGATTGAAACTGTACCTTGAGATCGAGAATATCTAGCGATGCTTGATGTTCTACTTGCGCGTACAAATACATTTCAATTTGATGATCGATTTCGTTGTAAATGGCTTGATGCTTAAAAAGACTCAAATCAAAATCGCCTTGAAAGCGCCAATTCAAATGGGCAAGCATATTCAAATTAAAGGCAGCAGTTACTTGCTGACTATCGTTATAAGCAGCTTCGAGAATATCTTTGGGCTTTTGTAAATCAATTCCTAATAGGAAATAATCACCTTGCGTTAAAGCATGGGAAACCTTATTTAAGAATTCATTTGATTCTGCTGCGTTAAAGTTGCCAATGGAACTACCTAAAAAGAAAATCATCCGCGATCGCGAGTGATTTTTACCAAGATAAAGCAAAGCTTCGTCGTATGTGCCGATTAACCCCTCAAGGGTGAGATCGGGATATTTTTCTTGTAAATGTAATACTGTCGTTTTGAGAATACCGCCACTAACATCAATAGGAATATAACTAAAGGCATCTGGTATTGATTTTTTTAGGGAATTTTCTAATTTTTGATAAGCGCTTAGTAGATAGTGGGTTTTGGTAGAACTACCACTACCTAATTCCACTAACTCACAGGAACCTGTAAGTGCCGCGATTTCATCGGCATATTGATTTAAGATCCATGCTTCGGTACGGGTTGGATAATATTCGGGAAGTTCGCAGATTTGCTCAAACAACTCCGATCCGCGATCATCATAGAAGTATTTGGGAGGAAGAGTTTTGGGAGTAGCAGTTAATCCTTGAATAACATCATGACCATCTTTCTCAAAGGTTTGATCTATGTTGGCATTATGTTGATGCAGAATCTTTAAATGTTTAACTGTCATGTTGGGCTTAGTTCCTATTGGTTGATGTATATACGACGAATAAACTTGTTTGGATGAATGCGGTTAACCCAAAATAGAGTTACGGGACTTTGCCCCGTAACTCTATTGAATTGATTTGATGTCCCAATGATAAATGGAGATAGCCATCTATATTTCGGGTGGATTAAGTCGTGCCATGACCCATGTTACATATGTACCCACAGGACTCCATAGCAAATATGGCACAAGAAGCCATCCTGACAAGCTGGAAACTTGCCAAACCTGAGCCGTTAAAATCACTCCCAATATAAAACCGATCGCCCCCACAATCGCGCCAATCCTTACATTTCGTAAACGGGTCATTACTGGGGTATAGGCTAAAATTGCAATCTCGACAATGCCATAGCTAGCCATAAGCAACCATGTGTTCATGGTTGCTGGTTGTGCTTCCCAGAGGAAAGCCGCAGAGGTAATACCACAAATAAATATCGAGATCCAAATAAAGGGAATTGCTCCTTCAAAAGTCAACCATCGCGGACGACGTAAGCGCATAAACCATTTGTAGTCCGCAGGGAAGAGTTTGTTGAGGGCAAAGCCAATTGCAAAGCTGATGACCGCGATCGCCAACCAAGCAATAATCATGATGTTTCCCTATTCGCGATCGCCCCATTAGCGATCGCACAGCGTTCTTCACAAGCTTTGATGCGTTGCTCACGGTCTGCGACAATGGTTTTCAAATCGGAGCGCCCCGTCAGCAAGAGTCGATAGTCCGCCCAAATTCCATAGAGAGCATCGGCTAGCCACCCGACTAATGGCAATTTGGTAATTGCATAAATCCAACCAATGCCAAGGATGTCGTAAGTTTGGCGAAATACTTCCACATTTTGGATGATTTCTCCATTGGGTAATATGGCATGGATGCGCCCCATTGCGGTCTCGAAGTCGATGCCTGCATTGTCTTTAGGGTCATAGTCATCGGCGGCGATATCCACAAACTTAATCAAACCGCGATCGCCATCTTTACGTCTTAGGAAGTTGACTTCGCGCACACAGAGGGGGCAAGCGCCATCATAGAGGAGCTTAATTTTCCATAATGTCATGAGTATGATTTTTATCCATAATACAGCTATCTCAATTGTAACCAATCCCCTCGATATTTATAGCGGTTTTCATTTTGTCATAGGCAAAATGAAAACTCAAAACTCTTACTAGAAATGATTTTTTAATAAACAGTCATTCTTTAAAACCCGCATCTATTGTAGTGTTGACATTCTCACTTTTGGTGAGAATGTCAACACTACAATCTAAATGTTCGCGAATCTTTTGGCGTAATAATTTACCTGAAGCGGTTTTGGGTAGAGATTCCCAAATATGGATGGATTTTGGCAGTTTATAGCGAGCTAGCGATCTTTGTTCACAAAAGCTTCTGACATCATCTAGGGATAACTCTGCGCTAGTCACCATTACTGCTGCCACGACCTCGCCCCATTCGCGATCGCTAACACCCACTACACACACTTCTAAAATAGCAGGATGTTCTAATAAAATTGATTCTATTTCTGTAGGATAAATATTTTCACCCCCACTGATAATCAAGTCGGAGCGACGACTGATGACATAGAGATAGCCATCGCGATCGCAATAGCCTAAATCGCCTGTATAGAGCCAACCATCCTTAACCACATTATCCTTTAACTGATGTAGATAGCCACTCATTACACTTGCACCTTGCACAAGGATTTGACCAACCTCTCCAATGGGAAGTTCTTGTTGAGGATTATCTAAATTTACTATGCGAAATCGATTACCAAATAGAGGTAAACCCGAAGAACCTTGTTTGAGAGCGACCTCATGGGACAACAATGTCGCAACTTGAGAAGCCGTTTCTGTCATCCCATAGGTAGGCATAATCGGTAAATGTAATTGCAGACATTGCTCAATTAATTCCTTGCTAGCAGGTGCGCCGCCCAAGAGAATTGCACGTAACTGCTGAAGATTTTGCCAATGGGGATGTTTTAATAAGCGAGTCAGCATGGTCGGCACAAGGGAAATGATCGTCACTTTTTCATTGGCGATCGCTTCTAGTACTTCCTGCTCATCAAACTTCGGTAACAGTGTAACCGCAGTTCCATTAATCACACTCCGCCATGCGATCGCTAGTCCTCCCACATGAAACAGAGGCATACATAGTAACCAGTTGTCATTTGCATAAGTTCCTAGATTTAAAGTTGAAGCGATCGCGCTATAAAAATGATTACTATAGGTTAAGGGAACTGCCTTTGGCTTGCCAGTTGTTCCCGAAGTATAAAAAATCCCCTGTATATCCTCTAAGTTAATTAAGTTATCTCCCCCCAACCTTCGCACAGAGTGAGAAAATCTTCCTGTCCCCCCTCTCCCATTGGGAGAGGGGGCTAGGGGGTGAGGGCAATTCTCAACTATTAAGTTCTCTATATTACTTCCCAAATCATGAGCTATTAACTGAGTAAATTCATCACAAATAAGATATTTCGTCAGACTATCTTCTAATTGCCAACGTAATTCATCAACAGTAAGGCGAATATTTAAAAAGACAGCTACGGCTTCACATTTCACCAACGCATGAACCAGCATGATGTATTGAGGCTGATTAGTTAGCAATAAACCAACGCGATCACCTGATTTTATCCCCAAAGATTGTAAATGCTCTACCCAATGATTAACTTCAGCTTCCAATTGGGCATATGTCCAATGTGCTATTGGATGATTGGGACACCTGAAGATAAGTGCGATCGCTTCTTTGTTTTGAACAGATCTTTGCGATAGCCAATTGGGAAATTGCATGATTTCAGATTGATCACGATATAATGTGATGAATTCAAGGTTGAGTGGTGTTTTGTACTACCCATACTAAATTTATTACATTAGGAGTAATGGCAATGAATCCATTTGGTGGCATCGTCCAAAAAGCATTTTATCTAGGGCTAGGCTTAGCAACGGTCGCAGGTGAAAAAGCAGGCGAGACCCTGACTGAACTTCGTACTCAAGCTAGTAAACTCGCCGATGAATTAGTTGAAAGAGGTGAAATGACCACTGAGGAAGCTAGAAAATTTGTAGATGACCTTGTCAAAAATTCTCAAAAACCAATCAGTGAAAGTTCTCCAAATCCCACAGGCAAAGACGAACCTCGCACTATTTCCATTGATGATGAAGAGGATGGTAGCTCTAATCAAACAGTGAATGATGTCGATCAGCTAAAAAGCAAAGTTCAAGCTCTACAGGAAGAACTCAAGCGTTTACAGAAATAAAATTGCAGATTGTGCAAAGCATCGCCATTATTTTAAATCTAAGGTTTGAGATCTAGGGATTGCAATAGCTGTGATTCTGAAAAATTGGTAGTTAACGAAGCAGGAAATCTTGGCGAGGCGATCGCTTGGACATAGTTATTAGTTAAATAACTAGTAAAGTCGGGACGCTGATTAAGATAGGTTTGAAAAAAGGCAAGACTTAAGGCTTTGGTATAGGGATGGGTAAATTCTGGCTTCTCACCTACTACGCTTTCTGGCACAATCAGCACCCCGCGATCGCTTCTTTCTAAAAATGAAAAATGCGTTCCCTTAGGAAAGGTTACTAAATATTTATGGGGATTCGTGAGCCATACAAAGGGGAAAAACTGTTCAGGAACCGCAGGGGTGAAGATATCATCACCACTAGCAAAAATGGCAACGGGAATCTTAATATTTTGCACTCCCTCTTTACCTAATAAAGTACTGCCACCAAGAGGATTTAAGGCTAAAACTGCTTTGATACGGCGATCGCTAAGATTAGTATTATTGGTATCTAAGGAACTAAAGCGACATTGCAAAATTTTGGCAACATTAAATGAAGCGATATTTGGTTCAGGGGTACTACATTCTTGATTGATTTGATTGAAGTTTAGTTGAGCGCCGCTTAAAGCTAAAACTGTATAACCGCCAAGGGAATGTCCAATTAAACCAACCTGTTCAAAATTCAAGCGATCGCGCCAGATTGGGTCGGTTTTAGCCTTCTGTTCTAGCTCATCCAATAAATATTTCACATCAAGAGGTTGTTGAATTGCTTCTTCAGACTGTGGAGCCTTACTCAATCCAGAAAGAAAAGCCGCAAAGTCACGACTACCTGTTTTCGGATGCTCTAGTGCGGCGACAGCAAATCCATAGGAAGCGAGATGTTGGGATAGATATTGAAAAGTATCAGGATTAGAGGCAAGTCCGTGGGAGATCACAATTAATGGCGCAGGTTTGGTTAAGTCCTTGGGTAAATATAGATCTGCTGAAATTCTGACATTGCGATCGCGCTGTAAATAGGTAAGTTTCTCCTTTGTCCATTGCACATTACCCATCACGCGCAGATCTGGTTTAGCAATATCTAGAGACTTATTTTCAGTCGCATTAAGGCTTGATTCAGCGATCGCTTGTTTTTCGATGGCAGCGATCGCCTGTTCCTTTTTGTAGAGCAATTGTGAAACTTCCGCATAAGCTTGCAAACCTCGCGGCAGGTCTAGATAAATAATCGGTACAGGATATCTTTGTAAGACATTGAGAATAGTTAGCCCTTCATCACTTTGTGCCGAGAGAATCAGAGCTGCTCGTAGCGCCGAAAATCCATTCTCTTGGGGAGTGATCTGCAAAATCCTCCCCAGTCGCCGCATCAAGATCTCACCAATAGGCGAATAAGCAAACTGAGCCGCCGTGACATGACTGATGTTGTAACGAGTTGCTAAGGTTTCGCGCAGTTGATTTTGTTGTTCCGATGATAAGCGTCCAAGATAGAACTCTAAGCGCTTACTCAATTTTCCTTGCTTAGCAAATTGCTCTAAATCGCTGATGTAAATGGTAAATTCGCCAGCAGGAGGATACCAAAAGCGGATTTGCTCGGCACTATGGGCGGGTTTCGCCAAGATATTAGTACAGGCGATCGCTATGCCCATACTCAAGGAACCGATGGTGACAATACGACGCAAGCCTAATCCCAATTTACCTAAGACAAATCCCATAGTCTGTAAGTTTTTCTAGATTTTATAAAATGTGCGATGATGCTATAATAGCTTTCGCAAAAAATTTGTGTTTAACTTGCCGATGTAGCACAGGGGTAGTGCAGCTGATTCGTAATCAGCAGGCCGTGAGTTCAAATCTCATCATCGGCTCTTAATACATTAGAATAATTGGCGCAAAGCCCCAATTATTCTATAACTGGCTTAATTATGAAATACTTTTTTCTGTCTCAGGGTTGGCGGGTACGGAGAGTATGGGATGTTTCGGGCTTATGGAACGAAATGGCATGGCGAAGGAGACCGATCATCATTACAGTTGGGGTTTATCTGGTTGATGACAGGGAGGAAATGGTTCTCTATAAAGTTGAAGAATCAATCCAAGCGGTAGAGGCGATCCCTGAAGTATCGAATAATCACGATCGCATTTTGAGCAATGATGGCAGCAAGGTCGCGATCTCACAGGTACGTATTTCAAGACTGTTATCTGCGGAACAAGCTTTAGAGAGGATAACGCCTCTTAGATAAATAGGGGGCGCTTTTGCGCCCCCTATTTATTTTATTTAAAACGGAATGCAGCCTATTTAGGGTTTGTGAACTCCAGATAAATTTTGAGAAAGCTCAAAGCGTTGTATCGTCATAGTCAGGAGCATTCGTTACTTAAGCAAATAGGGGCGCTTTTGCGTCCCTATTTGCTTAAAATGGAATATCGTCATAGTCAGGAGCATTGGTTGCGGGAGATGCTACAGGTACATAGCTTGATGTTGGTACAGCAGCATTATTCGATGTAGTAGATGGATTTGCTCTAGGACTACGCGCAGGTGCAGCAGTTGGTGTAGGGGTTATACTTGCTGTGCTGACAGCTCCAAAGCTATGAACTCTTTGAGCAACTAATTCAGTACGTTTTTCTTTGTAAGTACCGCGATCGACTGTATCGAGGCGGAGACGACCTTCTACGACAACCTGATCGCCTTTGTGATATTTCTCCATAATCTCATCCGCTAAATTATTCCAGCCCACGACCTTGATACGATAAGGGGCTTCTTCGCCACGACCACCTGCAAACTGGACAAGAAATGAGGCGATCGAACTTTGGTTATCTGGGGTACGGCGCAATTCGGGATCGGTTAGCACTTCTGCCATCAAGACAATAGAATTCATAGGTGTTTATCAAAAGCTTATGGCTGATCGTTATTTGTTTATCATATAGTAGTTTTCAAAGCTGACAATATACAGTCAATATCTCGAGAGATTTCAGACAATATCTTGAGTGCAATAGCCTCCATCTGCATGTATACTTTTGCAGACTATGAAGCTGAAATAACGCTATGAATATTATTTTCAAAGATACATTTTAAAGATATTTGTAAAAATATTTTTTAATTATTCGTTTAGCATGATCAGCACTATCCCCACTAAAGTATTAACATCTGGTTGGGATTGGCTGTTTCGTAATATCTAGTCCTAAGCTATAAAAATCATGACATCTCAAGTACTCGTCAAGCATATATGCTGACCGTAAACGCAATCATCATAAGTACTATAATTCTCGATGTTGGAATTCAGGCTGTGATTATCGACAGAATATTTCGAGCAAAACAAGGTAATAAGCGGCGGGAAGAAGTGGAAGAAGAAAACCTCACTCGCTATGAGTCCAATACGCCTAGCGATCAGCCTAAGGGCTGGGAATTTAAAATCTTGCGTACTAGTAGCGGTGGTTTCCGCAGTCGCAAAGTATTGAATCGAGTTTGTGCTGAAGAAGCTCAAGCAGGTTGGATTTTATTAGAAAAACTGGACGATCATCGCTTAAGGTTTCGTCGCCCCATCATTGCCCGCGATCGCGACAATCAGTGCAAGATCGATCCCTACCGTACTCGCTATGGCATTTCCGAAATGGTAGAAACTTGGACAACCATCATTGTTTTGTTGATAATCATGAGTGGTGCAGCAGTCCTAGGTTTTACTGCGATGAATCGCTTCTTTGGGGATTGGCAAACCCGCTCAGTTCAGAGTGCCCCTCGCACAGGTGATAACAATGCCATACGTCAGCCACCTTCACCTAGTGCTAAACCCAATAATTAATCGCCTTTCAATCATCTTTCTAAACACATTCCAAAAATCAATGATAGTTCTATCAAATAGTCTGTGCTTCGCACAGACTATTTGATAGAACTATAAAATTACCCCGTAAATAGCAATGAAAGCCATTTTGATGACCGCAGCAGGTGCGCCCAATGTGTTGCAACTTGCTGATATAAATGAACCCAAGATTCAATCGCCTACTGAAATTCTGGTGCGTCTCAAAGCCGCAGGTATTAACCCTATTGATACCAAACTGCGTAGTCGTGGCACATTTCAGCCCGATCGCTTGCCATCAATTCTTGGGTGTGATGGTGCAGGAATTATCGAAGCGATCGGTGCAGATGTTACCAAATTTAAAGTTGGGGATGAGGTGTATTTCTGTAACGGTGGTTTAGGGTTTCATCAAGGCAATTATGCGGAATTAACCACCATTGATGAGAAATTCGCCGCTCATAAACCTAAATCCCTCAGCTTTGAAGAAGCTGCGGCTGCCCCACTAGTTTTGCTCACCGCATGGGAAGCTCTATATGATCGCGGTAGACTTGACGCATCAGCAAGTTCCCATGTGCTGATCCATGCAGGAGCAGGTGGTGTAGGGCATGTTGCGATCCAACTAGCTAAGCTCAAAGGTGCTAAAGTCGCGACTACAATTGGCTCGGAATCTAAAGCAAGATTTGTGAGGGGGCTAGGTGCAGATTTAGCGATCGCTTACAAGCAAACTGATTTTATCGAAGCGGCGATCGCATGGACAAATGGCGAAGGTGTCAGCCTTGCCTTTGATACTGTCGGTGGCAAATTAATCGAGCAAACTTTTTCTGCTGTACAAGTCTATGGCGATATCGTCACCATTCTAGAACCACCATCCGATATAAGCTGGAAAGTTGCGCGTACTCGCAATCTTCGCTTCAGTTTCGAGCTAATGCTCACTCCCATGCTGCTTGGACTCGCTGATCTGCAAATTCATCAAACAAACATTCTCACTGAATGTGCCCAATTGTTTGATGCAGGCAAACTCAAGATCCATGTTAGTGAAGTATTTCAACTAGCTGATGCTGCTAAAGCTCATCAATTATTAGAAACAGGCTCCATGACAGGCAAACTCGTACTCACTATTTAAAAAGCAAGGGGCTTAGCCCCTTGCTTCTTAACGAAATGTTGCTAGTTGTGTCATTTGCTTTTCATTGGCGATCATCATTACTTGCCGTTTAGAATCAACAGAAATCCACCCCTTATCTTTGAGTTTTTCTAAAACTTTATTCGTATCCTCAGGATTAACTTCTGACAAATCCGCAATATCTGCAACAGGCAAATTAAAGATTTCCACCCCCGCATCAGTTTTATTACCGTAGGAATCTCCTAAGCCTGTCAAAATTGACGCAATTCTTACCGCAGGCACTTGTTGACGTAATTGTGTCCTCTGGTTGGTTTTGCGTAACCGTCTTACCATTAGCTGCAACATGCGATGGTGTAACTGCGGATCTTTAAACAAAAATTGAATGAACTTTTGAGCAGGAACCGTAAGCACACGCACTGGTGTAAAAGCAACCACATCAGTAGAACGCGGAGACTCGTCAAGGATTGCCATTTCCCCAAAGAAATCACCCTGAGCCAGTACAGCCAGAGTAGCTGCATCCTGACTGCGAACAAATCTAACTTTTACCCAACCAGAGAGGATGAAATAGACTGCATTGCCCCAAGCATCCTCCATAAGCACAGCTCGTCCTGCAGGATAATCTCGTTCTACTGCTTCTGCGAGGAGCCATTCCAAAGTCTCGACACTAGCAGCATCAAATAGTGGAAATAGCTCTTTGAAGATATCCGTTTGCATGGGAATTTTTTTAAGACTGAATCTTGTAAGAACCTGAGCATAGGCATTTTTGCCTAAAACTATTAAAAGTGATGCAGGCATATTGCCTGCATTACAAATTCAAGGTAGATATTCCAGCTAGTCAAAGAAACTAAGCGCCCATGACTTCATAGCCAGAATCTACATAAATAATTTGCCCAGTTACAGCACTAGACAGATCGCTACCTAAGAAAGTTGCTACATTACCAACATCTTCAGGAGTCACTAAACGACGCAAAGGTGCGGTTTCTTCGTAGTGGTGCAACATTTTGTGGAAGTCACCGATCGCAGCCGAAGCCAGAGTCCGAATTGGACCTGCAGAAATTGCATTAACACGAATGTTATTAGGACCTAAATCAGAAGCCAAGTAACGGACATTCATTTCTAAGGCTGCCTTTGCTGCCCCCATGACATTGTAATTAGGTACAACTTTAGCCCCACCAATATAGGTGAGAGTAATCACACTACCACCGTCTTTCATAAGGGGCTTAGCTGCACGACATAGGTGGATTAATGAGTAGGCACTCACATCCATAGCTAGTTGGAAACCTGCGCGGGAAATATCTGTAAAATTGCCAGACAAGTCTTCTTTATTTGCAAAGGCAAGACAATGCACCAAAATATCGATCTTTTCCCATTTCTCTGCTACTGAAGCAAAGAGTGTATCAACCTGTGCATCATCCTGAACATTGCAAGGCAATAAAAAATCTGGTGTCAAAGGATCGGTCAACTCAGCAACTTTACCTTTGTTGCGATCGCGATCGTCTGGTAAGTAAGTTATACCTAGCTTTGCGCCAGCTTGATGTAACTTTTGGGCGATACCCCAAGCGATCGAGCGATTGTTGGCGATCCCAGTCACAAGAGCAGTTTTCCCGCTCAAATCTAACAAACCCGTCATGTATGTTTCCTAACGTGAACCAGCATAAATAAGCTTTAATTCAAGCTTACCTTAAAAGCCCATCGCGTTTCTGGCAATCACGCCAAGAGCACTTTGCATTAGGTTGAGCGCTAAAAAGGCAAGTATTGGCGAGAAGTCCATACCACCTAGGGGAGGAATGATGGAACGAAATAAGTTGAGATAAGGGTCAGTTACTTGACTAAGGGTCGCAAATGGCTGCTTGTACCAGTCAACGTTAGGAAACCAAGTCAATAAAATGCGAATAATGAGGAGAATCGAATAGATTTGCAGAAACTTACCGACTGTATCAACAATAATAAGAGATGGCATAGGAGTTTGTCAGGTTAGAGAATAGTTAAAGAAAGTAGCTAACATCATTCTAATGAATACAGTCAAGCTCTGAATTTTTTGTTATCACTTGTACTAAATAAATTAAGAGGTGTACGGCGGAGTCTTACACCTCTTAATTTATTTACTGCTTATCATCAACATTTAAATCACGCAAAGACTCAACGGATGTCTGCTTACGACCATTCTTGCCCTCAGTCATAGCCAGCTCTTGGCTGACCGAATCGATCGCGGCATTAAGTTGGGCAATTTTCTTTTCGAGGTTACGACGCGCAAATTCATTAGAAGTCTGAGGCTTATCAAGGAGTGGATCACCTTCTGATTGGCGATCAATAGTGTCATCTTCTGGTTCAGTGAGCTTAAGAGCCACTAATGCGCCAACTGCGCCGCCAATAGCAGCACCGAAGAGAAAACCTCCCCAAAAATTACCTGAATTATCTGCCATAGCTTTGCCCTAACGATCTCAACAACCTTAAATATCGAGACTTTTGGGACATCATATCATTTTGATTAGCGCTGGTGATATGAAACTTCTGGTTAGCACATAAAAACAAATCTGTAAGGCGGCTCTTCGCGCCACCTTACAGATTTGTCCTGACTATAGCTAGGCATAATTAATGTTAGTTGGGGCAAAGTATCACTAACTGGCATTACAGCTCTTTGCGCTTAATTAAAACCCAGAAATATTTTTGAAAGCGGCGCGAAGCGCCGCTTTCAAAAATATTTCTGTACTACTCAAAGCCTTAATAGTCTGTAATGGTGCTTTGATTACCTATAGGCTATTTTTTAGGTCTCAATTCTAGTGGTGTAGCAATACTTTTCTCTAATTTACTGATGAACTGGTCATACTTGGCTTGTTTGAATTCTTCAATAGGCAAACCTTTCTGATCCTTCTTCTCAGTAATAAATGCTGCATGTTTTTCCAACCCTGCTTTGAATATCTGGCTGCGCTCAAAGATGGCTTTATCATCCTTAGGCTTTTTGGATAGCCAACTGTCATATGCCTCGATCGCATCATACCAATAGAAATTTTTGGCATAGATTCTTGCTTTTTCTAAATCATTCTTGGCAGCAGCGATCGCTTTTGTCACATTATCATCAGACTCAAGACGAATAGCAGTAAAAACGTTTTTTCCGCCATCCATATAGCGGATCTGCCAACGCTGCGCTCTTTTCTCAACTAGAGCAGGTGCGTTGGCTGGCAGGGTAATCTTGTATAGTCCATAACTGTCAACCCTACCTTCAGCTTTAAAAATAATTTTTCCTGAGTTTTCATGACTATCACGTAAGATGAAATCGAAAGTTATAGGTTTATTTTGTGGATTGCTAATTTTAGTCGAAGATCCATCTGTGGATTGCTCAGGTTTACTCTCTGGGTTTGGAATGATAGACAAGAAAAATGTAGGACGAGCAGATAGAGTTTTCGCCCCATCCTTTGGAGCCAGCAGGACAAATATATATGGCACACCATCACGAGTAGCCCCACCAACACTTGATGATTTCGGTAGACCTAGACCATATTGTGCAAAAGCCTCAGGAACGAGGCTGAGGGAACTAGCAACAGAAGTTAGACAGACTGTACTGAGACAGATTGCGCTTAAAGCGATCGCTTTTATGTTTGAGTTTTTAGTTGCAATCCTAGTCAAAATCATTGGTGTAATCTTCCTATTCAGTTATATTTGCTAGTATATTTCCCAGATCTCAGCAGCGGACAACATTAATTCACCCACTCTACTTAGACTATGGTTAATGTATGTTTCTAAAACGATACGCAAGGCTAACAAGTTCCCTAGTTCCACAAAATATTTGAAAAATATTTATATTTCACGAGCTAATTCAAGGTTGGAAACAAGTCTAGAAAATTCAAACGGCACAACAGCAGCAAATATGTCGCTCACAATTTAACTTTACATTACCCCAAAACTAGATCATTAGAGAATTCCTTATCAAACAAGTTAGATCAAATCTAATTTATTTGGTAGCATCCCAACAAATTAGGGGTAAACCATGTATTTTGATGTTTGACTTCACCCAAAAGAGCGATCACTCTCTATCAGTTCTCACAGCGATAGAGGCTATCAAATATGCCATTACAACAATGAAGCATTTGCAACAATTGCATATTCAAGATATCTCCAAAGAGTAAGGTTCTATACAGATATATAAGGGGTTAATCATCTTTAATTTTCTTAAACAAAATTAAAGATGATTAACTTCGATTACAGGGAATAATTACTGTAGGTTTCTATTCTTTAAATTAACATCAGCAAAAGTTTATAGGCATCCCATAGGCAAGATTATGGGGGAACCTAAGTATTCCAGCTTTCGTCTTTTCTTGTCTGGCAGTCAGTAGCTCGGTTTCCCATTATTTGCCAATAGTTATTCCCAAAGTTACATATAGATTGTTTCGGACTTATGTATATTCTGCTTTAACAGAAATTATTTCTTTATTTATCAGTAGTCTCGCTTAAGCTTCAGTTAATCCTTTATCGAAACCATAAGTATCCGACACCTATATTGATTTTTTGATTTTTGCGTTGATTGCTAATTAACTGATCTTTTTGTATAGCGGACAAGTCCAAACTAGTAGTTACAGACGTAGCTCTATATATTATCCACTACTTCTAAGAATCATTTATTTAGCTTGTAGCAGTCTCTACAGATTAAGGCTTTTAATTACATTCCTAATATTTTGGATACATGTACTCAGCGTCGTTAAGCAAAGGTGAGAACAATGAGTGTAAATACCTAGTAGAAATCGCTCAAATCCTTAGATAGATAGTGATAGCCGCCCTTTGACTTTTTTAGTTAGTTTGTAATAATATGTAACTCCAGACGCAAAAGATAAAAAGGTTAACCTTTAATTGTACAAAACAGTCTTATTCCTAATGACAGATTAGTGCAGTAACTTTATAAAACTTAAAGATTATGATTATTAGCTATCAAGCTCATTAGCCTGAAATCTATAAGTTTAGTTATTAAGTCTGAATAAGTCTTTTTGGTCTGAGCCTTCTGGTCTTGGAGAAGCACTCTTGGAAAACGCTTAGTTTAAAACATTAGGAGCGATATGTCTGAAGAACCATTGACCCAACCCACATCACATCCAGTGGATAGGCAAGCTAACAAGCAGGTCGGTCTGTCTGCTGACATGGTTCGCACGTATTTGCACGAAATCGGAAAAATCCCTTTACTTAGTAATGAAGAGGAGATTATCTACGGCAAGCAAGTGCAGCAGATGATGGTGCTGTTTGAGGCGCAGGAAAAACTTGCCCAAACTAGCGATCGCTTACCAACTGAGCAAGAGTGGGCTGAAGCTGTGGGCTTAGAGCCAGCAGTTTTGCATAGCAATATTCGTCTTGGCACTAGAGCTAAGCGCAAAATGATCGAAGCGAACCTTCGCTTGGTTGTTTCTGTGGCGAAGAAATATCAAAAACGTAATTTAGAACTTTTGGACTTAGTACAGGAAGGAACTCTAGGCTTAGAACGTGCCGTAGATAAGTTTGATCCCACTAAGGGCTTTAAGTTCTCAACCTATGCCTATTGGTGGATTCGTCAGGCAATTACCAGAGCGATCGCCCAACAAGCCAGAACGATCCGCTTGCCAGTGCACATTACCGAAAAGCTCAACAAAATCAAAAAGGCTCAACGTCAGTTATCGCAAGATCTCGGTCGAGTAGCTACGGTCGCCGAAATCGCCTATGAGCTAAATATCAAAACTGAACAAGTACGTGAATGTTTATCGCTATCGCGTCAACCAATTTCCCTAGATCTACGCATTGGTGATAATCAGGATACAGAACTTGCGGAACTCCTCGAAGATACAGGGCGATCGCCTGATATTTACGTTGAGCGTGAATCTCTGCGTACTGATATTCAGAGCTTGCTCAAGGAATTACCTGAAAAGCAGCGTCAAGTTATGATTTTACGTTATGGCTTAGATGATGGGCAGGAAATGTCTCTAGCGAGCATCAGTAAACGTATGGATTTAAGTCGTGAGCAAGTAAGACAGTTAGAGCGTCAAGCGATGGATTATCTTCGTAAGCGTAAAGCCAGAATGCAGGAATATCTTGCTAGTTAATAAAAGAGGAGGTACAAAGTACCTCCTCTTTTATTATTTAAAGGAAATCTCGGCTGCCGAGATTTCCTTTAATGCACTGAAACACGCTGTAATTAACTGCGTAAAGTTTGCATTGCTATATATAGAGAAATTGTTTGGTTAGTAAACCTTCAAAGTTTGCAATAATCTAAAGTTAGTTCTTAGATATTTCAAACAACTCAATTAAACCCACAAACCTCTATGCCGCTCAAATCTACAACTCGTCACATTCAGATTTATGCAGCCATCGTGGATCAGGACAACGATGAACTCATCGATAGTGAAAATACATTAACCTTAGATGTCGATCCAGACAATGAGCTTAACTGGACTGATGGCGCTCTGCAAAAGGTATATCGCAAGTTTGATGAGCTTGTGGCGGACTATAAAGGCGCTGAACTCACAGATTACAATCTCCGTCGCATTGGTTCAGATTTAGAGCATTTTGTGCGATCGCTGTTGCAGCAGGGCGAAGTTACCTACAATCTCAATCATCGTTCGCTCAACTACAGCATGGGTTTACCTCAGATCGTCAATACGGAAGCCCAATAAATTTCTTTAGTAATTATTTAGCAATATTTCAAAAATTTATGTCTGAAACTGCATCAACTTCTGAAGAATCTAAGGCAAAACCTGCGGCGAAACCTAAAGCCGAAAAGCCACCTGCGATCGAAGATTTACCATTTGAAGAATTTATTAACACTCATTACCTACCAGCTTTGACCAAAGCCTTTGGTAAGCAGGGTGTGAGTGACCTGCAATTAGAATTTAGCAATTCTCAAGTACGTGGCTTATGGGCACAGGGTTTACGCCAATTTACGGTTTATTTCTCTAAGTCAGATATCAATGCTCAGAAGGCTTTTTCCTGTGCTGATGCAGGGCGATCGCCAAGTACTATCGAACCATTTTTGATCGATGAGCGTAAAGCGCCTCTCGATTTGCTCGTATTTGGTGTAATTCAACGCTTAACAGCCCAAAAATGGCTACAAGCTAATTAACCAGAAAGGGGTGCTTTGCACCCCTTTCTTATTTAGAAGAATTTTTTGGGACAATAACTGGTCTATCGTTTTGAATCTCGATTCTCATGCCCAGCTTATCTACCTCCTGAGCAACAATTTGGACAGTTTTCTTATCTACGGCATTTTGTAAAACCAGAGTCCAAGCACCTATCTGCGCTTTGGTTAGATCCCGATCTTCCTCTAGCCATTTCGCTGATTGTCGCGAGAACTCAGCAACAAGTTTGGGGTCTTCAACTGTTTTGTCAGTTGGTTTAACGCGATCAGCCCATTCAGCTGCGCTGAGATACGATTTTCTAGCGCCTTTAGCATCTCCTAAGAAGAGGAGTTGATCGGTAGCTTTATATCGCCATATGGTGTAGGCAGTTGGTTGTAAATCTGGATTGAGCGATCGCAATCCTTTCTCATAAATATTGATCGACTGACTGGGTACACCAGCAAACATCGATACGCTAGCTGACATATATATGTAGCTACTTAAAAACCTTGGATCACGCTCGATAATATTTTCAAAATAGAGCGGACTGAGACTATATCCAGTTTGAAATTTATTTCTGGAAATATCGTCGCCAAAGTATTGCAGAAATTGCAAAAAGGTAAAGTTGGCAATCATGTTATTAAAGCCAAAACCACGCGAAGGTAACTGACGAATTACCTTCAGTCGAGCTTCTTCTTCTCTGACCCCCTTACGAGTTTCTTCTAGGGTCTGCCCAGTTAAGCGTTGATTTAATTTAGGAAATTGCAAGCTGAGGGCGATCGCAGCAAAAAAGGCGATCGCTCCCAAGTTAATCGCAAGATTACGGAACCGCATCTGACTTAATTGCCTTCAGAAATGAATGTATCTTTACTAAGACTATCAATCAGTTTATTGCTTGGTGAGCCATCAGCAGGTGTAATCGTGTAAAAGTTTTGCGCCCTGACGATCGCATTGCGAGTTTCAGCCGTTAAGACACCATCAGTCTTGCCATTATAGAAACCGCGCTTAGCCAATAGCTTCTGCAACTCAACAATCTGAGCATTGCTAGCGCTTGCCTGTGGTGTTGCAGTTGCGATAGGGGTGGCGGGAGTAGGCTGAACTTGAGGTTGGGCAGTAGCTTGAGGTGAAGGTTGAGTTGCCTTCGCCTGAGGTTGTACCTGTGGAGCAGGCTGTACCTGAATCTTAGGCTGTAACGGAGGCTGAGGTGTAGCTTGTGGAGTAACTACTTGTGGTTGTACTCGTACAGTGGGGGTATTATTTACTGCAATCTGCTGTTGGCGTGGAGCACCTGATTCTAGCGCAGCAATAGTCTGTGCACCTGCGACTCCATCGGGAGTTAAGCCATAGGCTTTCTGGGCAGCAATAATAGCGGCTTTAGTCCGAGGACCAAGAAACCCTGTGATTGGACCTGAGTAAAATCCGCGATCAGTGAGCAGGTTTTGTAAATTAGCAACATTCTCATCTGTTGCTGCACTTGAGTTAGCTGCTTGGGTGGTTGGAGCTGTTGCTTTAGTTGTTGCAGGTGCATCTTTCTGTAAAGCCGCCAAGGTTTGAGCACCTGCAATCCCATCAGGAGTCAAGCCATAGGCATTTTGAGCAGCAATAATTGCCGCTTTAGTTTGATTGCCCTTGATCCCATCGATCGCACCCTTATAAAAACCACGGTTGGCAAGCAACTGTTGGACTGAGGCAACGTTGCTGTCACTAGCTTTTAAATCATCTTTAGAGTCTGTGGTAGTGCTGTTATTTTGAGCAGCAATATTGGCTTTGCTACCTCCTGATTCCAAAGCAGCCATAGTCTTAGAGCCAGCAATACCATCAGTGGTTAAGCCATAATTTTTCTGTGCCGCAATGATGGCGCTACGGGTTTGATTGCCCATGATGCCATCGACTGCACCATTGTAAAAACCACGCTTTCTGAGTAGCTCTTGTAAATTTGCAACTTCAGTACTTTTACTAGTTGTAGAGGTGCTACTAGTACTGATTGGTATAGTTGCTGTTTTGCTACCGTCGGACTCCAACGCTGCGATAGTTTGAGGACCTGCAACACCATCGGGAGTCAGATTATAGGCTTTTTGCGCTGCAATAATGGCATTACGGGTTTGGTTACCCATGATGCCATCAACTGCACCATTATAAAAACCACGATCTGCCAGCAACTTCTGAAGATTCATCACCGATGAACTAGGAACTGAAGCACTAGTCGCATCACTTTCACTAGCTTTTGCATCCACTTTGGCAACAGGTGCACCATTTTCAAGCGCAGCGATCGTGCGGCTACCTGCAACACCATCAGGAGTTAGTCCGAGGTAACGTTGAGCACGAATGATTGCATTTTTAGTAGATGCTCCAGCAACGCCATCAATCGCCCCAGGATCAAAACCATTTTTAGCGAGTAATGATTGGACGTACTTCACATCTGACGATGGTGTAATTTCAGCGCTTGCATTTAGAGTTGAGCCTAAACCTATAAGGAGTGTGGTACTGGCAAGAATTACATTCAGACTAAGTTGAGCGGATTTAGTCATTAAATTTTTGAGCCAAGTTTGAAAAGTAGTTTCCATATTGGCATCTGTAGAAATATTGTCGGCTGTAGCGATCGCTTGATCATCACAAAATTCTTCTTGAATATAAGCTAGGAGTTCCATAATTAGACCTTATTGAATTATTGAAGGAGATGAATGAGAAAGTTTTAAACAGCTGTTTTGAGATTGCTTAGATGTTTCGAGATTCCGAAAAGTTTCTAGCTAGGATGAGTTTGTATTTTGTGAAGTTGGCGTAGGTAAGTTTTGTCTAGAAGTTGGCACTTGAGAATCACTCCTTGATGGAACGTTAGGGCTAGGTCGAATATCGTTAGTATTGGTGGAGCTTGGTGCGGTTTGGACATTTTGAGATGCTTGAACATTGCTTGTGGCTCCAATCGTTTGTCCATTGAGAGATGCAATTAATTCTGGACTTATATCTCCTGTAGTTTTTTGTCCATAGGCATTTTGAGCATCAACAATGCTGTTTCTGGTACGTAGGTCATATTGCCCATTAATTTCTCCGTCATAAAAACCACGCTTTTGTAGTAAACCTTGGGCTTGCCTAATCTCTTCACTAACTTTTCCTGTGGGTGTGGGGATAAAAGCAGGTAGAGAAAGGGGAACATTAGTGCCGCCAGCCAGCAAAGCCCGAATTGTCAAAGGTCCCGCAAATCCATCTAGGGGTAAACCATAGGCTCTTTGTGCTTTCCAGATTGCCTCAGTAGTAGACTGCCCCTGTTGCCCGTCAATTACGCCCTGATAAAAGCCCCTCTGTTTGAGTAAAATCTGCAAGTTTCCGACCTCTGAGCCTTCAGAAAAGTCTATAGGTTGAGGATTAGGTCGCGTAATTACTATTGCGCTATCAATTGGATCTCGTACCGTAAATTTTGGACTAGGAGATACATAATTTCTAGAACCATCTTTAGCTGCATTTCTCAGCAAAGCTAGAGTTTTTGCTCCGGGGATACCATCAACCACCAAATTTGCTTGGGATTTTTGAAAGGCAATTACCGCTCTCTTGGTTTGACTGCCATAAACACCATCAATTTCACCAACCGTAAAACCCTGTTGAGCTAATAATGTTTGTACCTCTAAGACATAGCTAGTATTGCAAAGATATAAATTTTCACACCAAGGAGCCGTATTTACCGATGGCTCAAGGTAGTGTCGCGCTTCAGCAGTCATACTGAAACTCAAATTCAAGCTATTCATTCCTGTAATAGCGATCGCTGATAGCACATAGGAACGCCACCTCATCATCGCTAAATTCCATAGAGGTTGATCCACCTGAGATGTAGGATTGTCCATTGCATCACAAGTCAGCAGATTTACATCTGAAGATTCTGATTGAGCTTGTTCATAAGCCCATGCATCATAGATATAGGCTGCAAGTTCCATAGCTACCACTAAACTAATGATCGCCTGATCGCTTTCTAAATACTAATTCCCAAAAATGAATTGACATTTTCAAGAATTGGCATAACTTATTTTAAACGATCTTTTCTGGCTTCTTACGTCAAAAAATGTATATCTTTCAAAAGTAGCGTTTTTTCATCATGTGTGGGGCTTCGCACCTTAAACTTCTTAGTTAACGCGAGTTCGGGATAATTTGAAACGGTCTTTGAGAGAGGGTTTGCGTCGTAAACCCTCTCTCAAAGGTCAAAAGTAAAAGCCTTGCATAACAAGGCTTTTACTTTTGTTCTTTGAAAATTTTTCGACTTAACCCGAACTGACCTTAGTTAAGGATGGGCAGCGCGAAGCGCTGCCCATCCTTAACTAAGGAGTGTAATCACTAGGAGCTTCCGCAGCGATTGGTTGCGTTTTTTGAACGTCTTTGCCATAGTGAATTCCTATCTGAATCACTTTGTCTGACTGTGGCTCAGGTCGCGATCGCTCAATGCCCCTACGACGTTCAGAGGTTCTTTCTTCACTAGTATCTTCAGTCACAACTTCATAGAGAATTGCTTGTTTATTAGCTTCACTCCCACGTCTGAGTACCCTTCCTAAGCGCTGAATATATTCACGGGCAGAACCTGTACCTGATAGGAGGATGGCAATTCTGGCATCAGGTACATCAACACCTTCATTTAGTACATGGGAAGTGACTAGGGTTTTATATTTACCTTCGCGAAAGCAATTCAGGATTTCATGGCGTTCCTTAACAGGAGTTTGGTGGGTGAGCGCAGGAATTAACAAATCTTTAGAAATGCGATAAACCGTAGCGTTGTCATTGGTAAAAATTAAAATGCGTTCGGGAAAGTGCTGAGCCAGTAGATCAGCGAGAACTCGTAATTTTGCCTCTGTACCGAGCGACAATTCCTTTGATTCGCGATGGGCAAGCATGGCACGCCGACCTGCCTGTGATCGCGCACTTGCCTGCACAAATCTTTGCCATCCTTCTAAACTACCGAGAGAAATTTTTGCTTCTTTGAGAAATTGATTACGGTTCTTAATTAGCGCATCGTAGCGATCGCGCTCTTGAGCAGAGAGAGAAACTTTGATCTGCACAATTTTATGTTCCGCAAGGGCTTGCCCTGAGAGATCCTCGGCAGATTTGCGATAAACTTCTTCGCCAATGAGAAGTTCCAAATCTGCGTGTTTACCATCGCTGCGTTCAGGAGTGGCGGTTAAGCCCAGTCGATAGGGAGCGATCGCATATTCAGAAATCACTCGAAAGAAATCTGTCGGTAAATGATGACATTCATCAAACACGATCAAGCCATAGAGATTGCCTAGAGCTTCAGCTTGAATGGCAGCACTATCATAGGTAGCGACTAAAATAGCAGTGCGATCGCGTGAGCCGCCGCCTAGTAGCCCAATCTCTACATCAGGAAAAGCCGCCAATAAATGCGCGTACCACTGATGCATCAAATCGAGAGTTGGCACAACGATCAAGGTACTGCGATTGGTCGCTTGCATGGCTAACTGCGCTAAATATGTCTTACCTGCGGCAGTAGGCAAAACGACTACCCCTCGTTTCCCCACCCGCTGCCATGCGGCTAAAGCCTGACTCTGATGAGGATAGGGTTCCATTTGTGTATGAGCAGTCAGATTAATCTCGCTATATTTCCGTGATTTATCCTCGATCGCAATTCCTTCTGATCGCAAGGTCAAAATTAATTCGCGATAGTGATACGCAGGGAGACGAAATTTCTCAATGCGATCGTCCCATGTGGCAAACTCAATCCATGCTTTGCCCTTAGGTGGTGGATGAAGGATGAGCGTCCCGCGATCGTAGGTTAATTGAGGGATACGCGGCATTATTGCTTAGCAGTAAAATCGTGAAAGTTAATGTTCGTGGGTTATTTGTACCATGAAATATCATCATGCTGCTTGCGTTGGTCATACTGTCGCCTCTAAATTTCTTGCGGATGGAGTAGGGCGACGAGAAAGAATTCGATATTTTGCAACCTCCGAAGCTCTATTGGACAAATACTTCTATTTGGAGTGATGATGTCATCAAGATAGAGAATGGACTTTTGTTGTTCTCCAACTCACGCAATCGAGAACAGGATGATGGCATGATCCAAAATATTGGTGTTGCCTATATCGATAATATCTCGAGCGATCGCTAGCAACTTTCCTTAATTCTTATTTGTCGATAAAGAATCTGAACAACGTCCATTTGAAATTAGTTACTTCTGTTGCCAAGATCTATCAGAATCCATTGAGCGATCGCTATTTTGCTAAAAGTATAGATAATTCAAATAAAAACTACAGCTTCGACTTCGCTCAGCTAGCTTACATCGTGGGCTGAGCGGAGTCGAAGCCCCCTCTACAAATTATTTAAAACAACTATAATTACACTCAAGGCATTATGGAAGGCTTAAAGTGGCTTAATTGGCTATGAATTTAGCTGTGAATAATTAGCAGGGGTGCATCGCACCCCGATGATTTTACTGTGCTTCAGGGGATGGTTTCGCGCGTTTAGGAGAAGGAATCAAATAAGCAATCACAGCACCACCAACAAAACCAGCAACGTTACGCACAATAGGAACCCATTCGTTAGTGCGGGTGAGTACTGGACCTAAACCAAATGAAATAAACAACATGCCCCATAGTGGTGTGAAAATGAGTGCCCATTTCCAAGCAAAGATTTCGCCTTCCTTGCGCGGATGCCCTGCAAAACCAAAAACCACACCGCCAACAATGGAAGTAATCAAGGTGAGAATCCATTGCTCTTGGGGAATTCCGGGGACGACCGCACAGCCATCCTGTTCTAAACAGGTGGTAATTGCCTCAATGGATGACAAAATTGATTGATCGTAACCCTGTTCACGCACATAGAATTGGTTGCCGTAGCGCGATTGCAACTCGATCCAGAAGCCTCGCGATAGCAAGGGATAAACCTCATCGCCAACGCTGAAATTTAATAAATTGCGTCCGCGAGAGTCCGCAACTAACATCACACTGTGATCGTCGAGTCCCCAAAAATCTTTGACGGCACGACCGGGGGTACGATCAACTTGAGTGAGGACTCGTAACTTCCAACCTGTTAATTCTTCAAATCTAGTTAATTTTTGATCGAGTGCCAATTCTTCCGAGTCAGTCAAAAAGCGACCTAGATCGATCACATTCGTATATTTTTCTGGTAAAAGCTCTGGTGCGTCATAGGCATGAGCGGCAGGAGCATGACTAAAAATAAGAGCTAACGGCAGAATTATAGCGATCGCGATCGCGCCAAGTTTCCGCGTCAATTTCTGGATAAATCTCGGCATAAATTTTAATGGCAAGGGCTTAATCATGATTTTTATTAAAAGTTAAACTAAAGGCGGATCTTAATATTTCTTAATATCTTAACAAGAGTATATAGTTAAAAATACTCCTTCTCCGTATTATTTCCTATGGCAAGCCCAATTCAGTGGTATCCAGGTCATATCGCCAAAGCAGAAAAACAGTTATTAGAACAACTGAAATTGGTTGATGTGGTCATTGAAGTGCGTGATTCGCGCATTTTGATGTCTAGTAGGCATCCCAAAATTGAAAAATGGGTAGAGGGAAAATCGCATATTCTCGTGTGCAATCGCATTGATGCCATCTCATCAACGGCAAAATCGCAATGGACACGCTGGTTCACCGAGCAAGAGCGCATGGCATATTTCACGGATGCTCAAACAGGTAAAGGGATGGTGGATTTGCTGAAGGCTGCTCAAGTTGCGGGGGAAAAGGTCAATGAACGGCGGCGTAATCGTGGTATGTTACCCCGTCCTGTAAGAGCGGTAGTAGTTGGATTCCCAAATGTGGGTAAATCTGCATTAATCAACCGTTTACTTAAGAAAAAAGTCGTGGCAAGTGCCAATAAGCCTGGGGTGACGCGCCAACTACGTTGGATCAGGATTTCCGATCAAATTGAGTTACTGGATACTCCGGGGGTAATTCCGCCTTTACTTCACGATCAAGATGCAGCGTTGAAATTAGCAATTTGTGATGATATTGGGCAGGCTGCCTATGACAATGTGTTGGTTGCTGCTGAGGCAGTAGATTTATTGCTTCAACTAAATGTCAATTTAAAAAGCCGCTATGAAATTGATCCAGCTAACTCAACTTCAGGGATTGAATATATTCACCAAGTTTCGGCTTTAAATAAATTTCAAGGAGATCTCGATAAAGTCGCACGATTGATTTTGTATGATTTTCGTAAAGGGAAATTGGGCACGATCGCTTTAGAGATGCCCCCTCTGTAAAACATTAAGCAAATTTAATGATGTTCAATAAGGAGCATAATTATTTAAACTAGATGAAAAGGTAAGCGGGGGATCAACAATATCAATCGCATATTTTTTATGTATGCAATCTAGAAATAAATCAATCTGGGGATTTTGCTAGAAATGTCCAATCTATCTGATCAAGAACATAATACTGAATCAGCTCAGCAAAATAACGCTCAAGCGGCTCAGCAAAAAGCATTGTTTAGTGTGATTGCGAAAATTCGTGAATCCCTTGACCTAGACAGTATTTTTAAGTCAACAGCGATCGAGGTGCGCCAACTATTAAATGCCGATCGCGTAGGTGTGTATCGATTTGATGAGAATGCTGAATTTAGCTGTGGGGAAATTGTGTCTGAGTCAGTGCTACCTCAGTTTAGTTCCGCCTTAGCAGCAAAAATTAGTGATCACTGCTTCGGTAAAAATCACACCAAATATTATCAGCAAGGCAGGATCTGGGCTTGTGCAGATATCTATCAACAGGGACTAGCCAGTTGCCATATTCAGACTTTAGAAAGATTTCAGGTTAGAGCAAATCTCGTTGTACCTTTGCTCAATGGCGATCGCCTCTGGGGGTTGTTATGTATTCATCAATGCTCTACGACAAGGCAATGGCAAGAATCAGAAATTGACTTTGTTAAACAAATTGCGGCTCATCTAGACGTAGCCTTGAAGCAAGCAGAATTTGTCGCCCAACTACAAGCTCAATCAAAATATCTTACCAGCGCAGTCGAACAAGCCGTAGGACGTGAAAAGGCAATCGCCGCAATCATCAATAAAATTAGGCGATCTCTTGATCTCAATACTATTTTCACGACAACCACCGACGAGGTGCGCCAACTACTCAAAGCCGATCGCGTCACCATCTATCAGTTTCATCCTGATTGGAGTGGCGAATTTGTTGTGGAATCAATGGCAGAAGGTCTAATCTCCCTAGTAGAATCTCAAGTAGATAATCCTGCATTCAATTTTAATATCAGTGAATGTAGTCTCAAATCCCTCGCCACCCCAAACACCACAGATACATATTTGCAGGAAACTCAGGGAGGAGATTTTAATAGCGGTCAATTGTTTCGAGTCCGTGATGATATCTATGAGACAGGGTTTTCAGACTGCTATATAGAAGCGCTAGAACGCTATCAGGCTAGAGCCTACGCCATCATTGCCATCTACAAAGGCAAAGACCTTTGGGGCTTACTAGCTGCCTTCCAAAGTCACGATATTCGACATTGGCAACAGTCAGAAGTAAATTTCTTAGTACAAATCGCCAGTCAACTCGGTGTTGCCATTCAACAGGCTGAATTATTCGGTCAAGTCCAAAAGCGTTCCACTGACCTCCAAACCACATTAGAAATCGAACTTCAAAAGCGCGCTGATAAACTCGCCAGAGATGCTGAACAGGAACGCGCTCTTGCACGAGTCATTGAAAGAATTCGCCAAACCTTAGACATTGGCACCATCTTTAGAGCTACGACCCAAGAGGTCTGTCAAAACTTAAAATGCGATCGCGTAGTTGTGTATCGCTTTTTTGAAGATTGGAGTGGCGAATTTGTCTTCGAGTCCAAAACTGATGAATGGCTTCCCTTAGATCAGCTTCATCAAACTGCTAATGTCTGGCGTGACACATATCTCCAAGAACATCAGGGTGGTCGCTACCGTAATCACGAATCATGGGCTGTCAGCGATATTTATACAGCCAATCTCACTGATTGTCATATCGAAATTCTCGAAAGTTATCAGGTTCGTGCTTTTATTACGGTTCCTGTCTTTGTTGGCGATAAACTATGGGGACTCTTAGCCACCTATCAACACTCTGACAAACGAGAATGGGAAACCAGTGAGCTAAGCTTACTGACTCAAGTTGGTAATCAACTGGGGGTCGCTGTGCAACAAGCAGAACTTCTAGAGCAACTCAAAAAAGCTAAAGAAAATGCTGACGCAGCTAATAGTGCTAAGGGAGATTTTCTCGCCCATATGAGCCATGAATTACGCACTCCACTCAATTCTATTTTAGGTTTCACCCAAGTACTCGCCCGAGACGAATCCCTTACAAATAAACAAAAAGAGCACCTAGGGATTATTGCCCGTAGTGGTGAGCATTTACTCACCTTGCTCAATGATGTATTAGAAATGTCCAAAATCGAAGCAGGATTGATTGAACTAAATACAAACAATTTCAATCTTTACAACCTACTGGACAGCCTCAAGGAAATGTTTCTCCTCAAGGCAAAAGCCAAAAACTTGCAACTTGTATTTGATTGCACCGCCGATGTTCCACAATATATCCAAACTGATGAAAGTAAACTGCGTCAAGTCTTGATCAATCTGGTGGGCAATGCGATTAAATTTACCAATCAGGGCAAGGTGATTTTAGTAGTTAGATGTTGTCGAACAGATCCCGATTGGCACAACCTTGGCAATCCTCAAGAACAACAAAGTGATGATGAACAATCCTTAGACATTAATCCATGCCTCTGCTTTGAAGTAGTAGATACTGGACCAGGAATTGCTCCAGAAGAGTTAACTAATTTATTTGAACCTTTTGTGCAAACGGAAACAGGGCGTAGATCGCAAGAGGGAACAGGATTAGGAATGCCCATTAGTAGACGCTTTGTGCGCCTCATGGGTGGAGATATTCATGTTAAGAGTACACTCGGGCAGGGAACAATTGTCCGCTTTAACATTGAGGTAAAACTGGCAAACGCCAGCGATGTCCCATCATCACAGATTAAACGGCGTGCGATCGCCTTAGCTCCCAATCAACCTCAATACCGCATCCTTTTAGCCGATGATAAATGGGAAAGCCGCCATCTTATGACCAATCTCCTTTCTCCTTTAGGCTTTGAAATTCGTGAAGCTTCAAACGGACAAGAAGCGATCGAGGTATGGGAAGCATGGCAACCCCATCTCATTTGGATGGATATGCAGATGCCAGTCAAGGATGGCTATGAAGCCACTCGTGCCATTCGGGCTGCCGAAGCGACTGGATCAAATTGTAAAATTATTGCCTTAACAGCCAGCGTATTTGATAAACAGCGCTCAGTAGTTTTGGAATTGGGATGTGACGATTTTGTAAGTAAACCATTGCGAGAGGAATTAATCTTTGAAAAGATTGCTGAACATTTAGGGGTCAAATATATCTATGCAGATCACCATCAACAGGTAGATATAATTACTAGACAATCAAGCAACATTCAACCATCTATTCAACAAGAATTGTCACAGTTAGATACTGCATGGCTCGGACAACTACACCTTGCCGCTAGAGGCGCAGACGAAGAAGCAATTTCTCATTTATTAGAACAAATACAAGATAGCCACCCTACAATAGCAAGTGCCATCCAAGATTCAGTCAACAACTTCCATCTCGAACAAATCGTCAGTCTTGTCAAATCATTAATAAATCCCAGCAACAATGACAGCTAAACCAGAAATATTACAAGTAGATATTCTCGTTGTTGATGATCGCCCAGAAAACTTGCGCCTATTATCAGAAATTTTGTCGCAACAACACTATAAAGTGCGTAGGGTGACGAGCGGTAGACAAGCGATCGAAGCAGTAGAAATTCATCCTCCTTCGATTATTCTTCTGGACATTATGATGCCCGATATGAATGGCTATGAAGTCTGTAAACATCTAAAATCACAACCTCAATCCACTGATATTCCTATTATCTTTTTAAGTGCTCTTGATCAAACCTTTGACAAAGTTAAAGCCTTTGAAGTTGGGGGAGTTGACTATATCACCAAGCCCTTTCAGGTAGAGGAAATTCTTGTCCGTGTTAAAAATCAGCTTACGATTTTACAGCAGAAAAATAGTTTAAAAGAACAACAAAAGCTGCTTGCTCAACAAAATGAACAACTCAAGCAAGAGATTCAAGAACGTCAACAGATAGAAATAGAACTAGCCCAAGCCAAGGAAATTGCCGAGTCAGCCAATAGGGCTAAAAGCGATTTTTTGGCTAATATGAGCCATGAAATTCGTACACCAATGAACTGTGTATTGGGCATGTCTCAATTACTAATGATGACAGAGCAAAATAAAGAGCAGCAATACTATACACAACTCATTCAAGACAGTGCAAATTCTCTCTTAAGTATCATTAATGATATTCTCGACTTTTCTAAAACTGAATCTGCAAAATTAGAACTTGAAAATCGCGAATTCAATTTAGAAGATAGTTTGAAGTTTGTTTGCGATCTTCTTTATCCATCTGCTTCGGCTAAAAACATTCGCTTGGAGTATGGAATGCAGCCGCATTTACCACTCATGATTATTGGTGATGAGCATCGCTTACGCCAAGTCCTCCTTAATTTGGTGGGCAATGCGATTAAGTTTACGAATCAAGGAAATGTCAGCCTTCATGCCAGTTATTTAACTCAAAATATTCCAAGTGATCGCCAACCCCAAACTAAAACTTTCTTACATTTCCAAGTTACTGATACAGGTATTGGTATTCCTAGCGATCGCATGGCGATGTTATTCAATCCCTTTACCCAAGCTGATAATTCCATTAGTCGTCAATATGGAGGTACAGGACTAGGACTCGCCATTTGCAAAAATCTGGTGGAGTTAATGGGTGGCAATATCTGGGTAGAAAGCTTAGCGCAGGTAGGTGGTAATCCGCCATTAAATTGGCAACCTAGTGCATCTACTCAAGGTTCTATCTTTCATTTCACGATCTCTAGCTCTACACCAGCGCTCAACCGAGAATTAACGACAGTAACTAATCCAGTCATTCGTCCAGCAGCGATCAACTTATTTGCTAATCATCCTCTGGCAGAGAATAAATCACAGTTACGCATTCTCCTAGTTGAAGACAATCCAATGAATCAAAGATTGATTTTCTTGATTATGCAAAAGTTTGGATACATGATCGATACAGTGAATAATGGACTGGAAGCTATTCGGGCTTTACAGGCTCAAACCTATGACATGGTGTTTATGGATGTGCAAATGCCAGAGATGGATGGCATTACTGCGACCAGATGGATTCGGCAAAATCTCGCTAACCAGCCCCATATTGTGGCAGTCACAGCAAGTTCGTCTGGTACGGATCGACAAAGCTGTTTAGCCGCAGGCATGAACGATTACATCAGAAAGCCTGTTAATATTCAAGAAATTATACGTGTAATTTCCCAAGTTAATTAGGTTAGCCTCAACTTGGTATATAGCGCTTTGAAAGCAAGCGCATTATAGAGTCTGTTTTTTTCGCATTCGGCGAGAGAGCAAACCTTTACGTTACTAAACTGACAAACACTATCGCAGTTTTCAAATGAGCATAGGTTCACTTGAAAACTAAAAATCAATCACCACATTTGACATACATGACGAGCAAAATTTATTTAAAAGGCGTAAAAGCATACGGATACATAGGGTATCTGCCAGAAGAAAATGTATTAGGGCAATGGTTTGAGGTTGATGCGACTCTATGGGTTGATTTTGAGAAGGCTACCTATAGCGACGAACTTGAAGATACTGTCAACTATATTTCTTGCATTCGCAAAATTGAAAATCTGATTCAAACCAAGAAATTCAAGTTGATTGAGCGACTCGCTGGTGCGATCGCCGATAGCCTCCTCGAAGACCCCCAAATCTCTCAAGCTGAGATCAAGATTATCAAGCATCCCCCAATCCCTGATTTTCTTGGTTCTGTAGCTGTTGAAATCACGCGATCGCGTGATCAACTTACAGTCATAAATCCCACGGAATCCATTACGACATTACAAGCCCAAGATTCAACCCCTAAAACCTCTCTAAAAAACTTACCAATCGCCAATCCCCAATCTCTAAATGATTCATCTCCATCCAAAATTATCAGTATTCATACCGATGGAGCCTGCTCCAAAAATCCTGGACCTGGAGGCTGGGGCGTAGTTGTGCATTTCGCTGATGGCAGTATTAAAGAACTCGGTGGTGGTCTGCGTGAAACTACTAATAATCAGATGGAGTTACAGGGGGCGATCGCGGCTCTAGAATTTCTCGCTACTCACAAGCAATCCACACCTGTCGATCTCTACACTGATAGCAAATATGTCCTAGATGGCATTACCAAATGGATTAAAGGCTGGAAGAAGAATGGCTGGAAAACCAAAGATAATAAGCCTGTTAAAAATCAAGAATACTGGCAACAGCTCGATCCCCTCAATACTTCTAATATCCGATGGCATTGGGTAGAGGGGCATTCTGGTGATCCTGATAACGAGAGATGCGATGCGATCGCCCGCAATTATACCGCTAAGTTTGCTTAAACAAATAGACTCGCATTGCGAGTCTATTTGTTAAACCTGAAGATCAGGTGGAGCAAAATCAAAAGGCAACTCGTTGTTAATTGCTTGAATTTGCTTAGCTTCGTAAGCATTGACCTCATTGATATAGGGAACTAGAATTTGCTTGAGCCGATCGCGATAAAAGCGATGCAAACTGTAATTTGGTGTGGCAGGAAATCCGCGCCGCTTTTTATGTTGACCACCTGCTCCGGGGTCAAAGCGCTTAATTCCTTGAGAAATTGCCCACTCAATCGGCGTGTAGTAGCAAGCATTAAAATGCAAACAATCAATTTCCTGAACACAGCCCCAATAGCGCCCAAATAACTGATCATCCTTACGAATACAAAAAGACATTCCTACAGGTTGCGGATAATCTGCGATTTCCCCAGCCACAAATACAAGGCGATCGCGGAAACTATGGGCTAAATGTTCAAAAAATTTACGATTTAAGTATTTACTTCCACCCCAGAATTTATTGCAATGATCGTTATATAGCTCATACATATAGCCATAGAAATAATGGGGAATCTCTTCACCTGTATATACCCGCATCTTGATTCCCGTACTTTCCACCGACTTGCGTTCGCGCTTAATATTGCGGCGTTGATTCGCATTGAAATTTTTGAGGTAATCATCAAAATCCTTAAACTCTTGATTTTCCCAAACATAACTATGGTGCATCCAAGTCGTAAAGCCACGCGACTCTAGCTCATGCTTCCAACTAGGATCAACATAGAGAAAGTTACATCCTGACATCTGGTAGCGATCGCAAAGTTTGTCGATCTCTGCCAACATCAAGTCATAGATTTTGGATAATTCATCAGGGCGATCGCTCAGATCAGGATGCACCAAAAAGCGATAGCCCACCGCAGGCGTAAAGGGAGCCATCCCCAACAACTTCGGATAATACTCAATTCCCAACCGATAGGACAAATCCGCCCACTGATGGTCAAAGACAAACTCACCTTGGCTATGTCCCTTCATATACAGAGGCGCAGCCGCCACCAATACATCCCCTTGCCACACCAATAAATGACTCGGTAGCCATCCTTGCTGGGCGATCGCACAGCCTGAAGCTTCTAAGTTTGATAGCCATTGCCATTCAAAAAAAGGAGTCGCCAAAGGTTTCGCAAGAATATTCCATACTTCAGCCTTGACCTTGTTAACTGTATCTACCCAAGTCGTCGTATAACGGAAAGCCTGTTGCAGCATAGTAAAAGTCTTGGCGATGTTTAGGTAAGTTATTCAGTATACATAGCTTAACAAATGCCAACAGCAAACAACAGCACCAAAAAGCTAGAAATACATCTCCACAATTCTTCTACCTTCTAATTTTTTGAGACTTGAGAAACGTATGAATTTATGTAAACAAAAGGTGTCTTGCAATACCACTTGAGTTAATGTGTATACATAGCACAAGAGATAAAGCAACTCAATCCAAACGCAGTTCCAGCTTACATATTGAAATTAAGCTTTCAATAGGAGGAGGAAGCAAAAGAAAGAGTTAAAAGTCAAATCGGATTGACGCTTTATTGCTCCCCACGATTCTTCGATCTTTACGGGGCAGTGCTTACTCCAAAGATCGGTGTAGTTTTGATAGCTTCGATAGCCTACCTTGTAATTAAGGTCTCTTAAATTTTTCTAGTATTTGTTTAGGTTTTGACCTAGTACTACGAGTAAATGAGACAAGCTTATGTAGTTAAAAAGATAAGGGCTACAGCGTACAGTTAATCAATACCTAACACGCATTAGCAAACCCCTAGTACGACAACCAATTGAATTATATTGAAACATGAGTCTAGCAGCCTTCTGCTAGACTCATTGAGTTTTTGGGTGATAAATTGCGCACAATAAACCCAGTGTTTATACTCAATAAATTAGGGCTCTTATAAGTGTTTTTATTAGGTATTTATACAATCAAGAAACTTGTGAATTTATGTAAACAAATAGTTCCAAGTAATACCCTCTAAGCTAATGTATATACATGGCACAAGAGACAGAGCAACTCAATCCAAACGCAAACCCAGCTTGAGTTTTAAAAGCAACCTTTTCATTAAAAAGGAGGAGAAGCAAATAGAAAGAGTTAAAAGTCAAAATCGGATTGACGCTTTGTTGCTCCCTGCGATTCCTCGATCTTTACGGGGCAGTGCTTATTCTAAAGATCGGTGTAGTTTTGATAGCTTCGATAGCCTGTATTATCGTTAAGGTCTCTTAAATTTTTGTCTTTTGTATCTTTAGGTTTTGACCTAGCATTACGACAATTGAGGCAAACTGATTTAGCTTAAAAATAAAGGCTACAGCGCATAGTTTATCAATACCTAACACGTCCAGTTAAACCTCTAGTAGATAACTAATTGAATTATTTTAAGACATGAGTCTAGCAGCCTTCTGCTAGACTCATTGAGTTTTTAAGGGGAAAACAAAGATGTTGCATTGCGACAGCTTTGCTATGAATGATCCATCTTTCGGTAAAATAAACAACAATTCATTATTTTCATAATCCTAACTCAGGGGTAAACGAGCCTTGCCTAAAATCGTTATTGCTGGCAACTGGAAAATGTATAAAACCCAGTCCGAAGCCAAAGCATTTTTCTCAGAATTTCCCGCACACCTTAAAGCCACCGCATCCCAAGCGGCGATCGCTGATCAGCAAATCCTCATTTGCGTGCCTTATACCAACCTCGCAATCCTTCAGACTGTTGTACCATCACTTGGTCAAAACAACTTAAGTATTGGTGCTCAAAATGTTCATTGGGCAGAAAATGGCGCATTTACAGGTGAAATTTCTGCGCCAATGCTAATCGAGCTTGGCATCAAATATGTAATTATTGGTCATAGTGAACGTCGTCAGTTTTTTGGAGAAACTGATGAAACCGTAAACAAACGTCTTAAATCAGCACAAGCTCATGGCTTAACACCCATCCTCTGTGTTGGTGAAAGCAAGCAACAACGTGATGCCAATGAAACTGAGTCTTGGATCTTCTCGCAACTTGCCGCTGATCTCGTCGATGTTGACCAAAATAATTTGATCATCGCTTACGAACCAATTTGGGCGATCGGTACAGGTGACACCTGTGAGGCAACTGAAGCTAACCGTGTCATTGGACTGATTCGTAGTAAGTTAAGTAATCGCGATATCACAATTCAGTACGGTGGTTCCGTTAAGTCTGATAATATCGACGAGATTATGGCACAACCTGAAATTAATGGTGTGTTAGTTGGTGGAGCCAGTCTTGACCCAGCAGGATTCGCCCGTATCGTCAATTATCGTTAACCTTGATTCAGATTGAATTTTCATCTTTAAAATTGAGTCGCTGTCTATATACCCAACATAAATACAGCGATCGCTACAGCCCGCATAACCGTAACAAATTTGATCAAGTTATAAAAATTGACTTTATGAGATCAACTTTGTTATAATTATGTGCTGTTGATTAGAATACACAGCCGCAGATATACCAAATCATCACTTATGCCCACGATCCAACAGCTCATCCGCAGTGAGCGCCAAACCATAAATACAAAAACAAAGTCTCCTGCTCTCAAGAGCTGTCCTCAACGCAGGGGAGTATGTACGCGCGTCTACACTACAACACCCAAAAAGCCCAACTCTGCACTTAGAAAAGTGGCACGGGTACGCTTGACTTCTGGATTTGAAGTCACCGCATACATCCCTGGAATTGGGCATAACCTCCAAGAACACTCCGTTGTGATGATTAGAGGCGGTCGTGTAAAAGATTTACCAGGTGTACGCTATCACATTATCCGTGGGACTCTTGATACTTCAGGTGTAAAGGATCGCAAGCAAGGACGCTCCAAGTATGGTGCGAAGCGACCTAAGCCCGGTCAAGCCCCAGCCGCAAGCACTGGCAAGAAGAAAAAGTAAAAGTCAGGCATTAAGCAAGTCATTTAGTAAAATTAGCAATTCATTTTATAAGGTGAATTTAGTACCGTAATGTCCCGTAGAACCAAAGCGTCAAAACGCATAACTCCCCCTGATTCGGTTTATAACAGCCGCCTCATTAGTATGCTCATCCGTCGTGTTATGTCACGCGGCAAGCACTCCGTAGCCTCACACATAGTTTACAAAGCTCTCGACACCATTGGCGAGCGTACAGGCAATCCACCTCTAGAAGTGTTTGATCGCGCAATTCGTAATGCCACGCCACTAGTAGAAGTAAAAGCTCGCCGTGTTGGTGGTGCAACTTATCAAGTACCAATGGAAGTTCGTACCGATCGCGGTGTTGCCCTAGCTCTTCGCTGGTTAGTTCAATATTCTCGTGCTCGTGCTGGACGCAGTATGGTCACTAAGTTAGCAAACGAACTGATGGATGCTGCAAACGAAACTGGTCAAACCATCCGTAAACGTGAAGAAACTCACAAAATGGCAGAAGCAAACAAAGCTTTTGCCCATTATCGCTACTAACTTTCTTGAGCCATAGCTTACCTCGCTATACTATTCTTAACATAAATTCTAAATTCCTGACAAACACGAGGAAACTATTGTGGAACGCTCTATTGCCTTAGATAAGGTACGCAATATAGGTATTGCAGCGCACATTGACGCTGGTAAAACCACAACTACAGAGCGCATTCTGTTTTATTCTGGCGTTGTTCACAAAATAGGTGAAGTTCATGATGGAACCGCAACGACAGATTGGATGGCGCAAGAACGTGAACGCGGTATTACCATTACGGCAGCAGCTATTAGTACTAGCTGGAAAGACCACCGCATCAATATCATCGACACACCTGGACACGTAGACTTCACCATTGAAGTAGAGCGTTCTATGCGTGTACTTGACGGTGTGGTTGCTGTTTTCTGTGCAGTTGGTGGTGTGCAACCCCAGTCCGAAACTGTATGGAGACAAGCCGATCGCTATAAAGTACCTCGCCTAGTATTCGTCAATAAGATGGATCGGATGGGGGCAAACTTCTTACGAGTAAGAGAACAAATTCGCGCTCGCTTTGGTTCTAATGCTGTTCCTATCCAACTACCTATTGGTAGTGAAGCCGAATTGACAGGCATCATTGACCTAGTCAAAATGAAAGCCTACATCTATAAAGATGAGATCGGCAAAGATATCGAAGAAACAGATATTCCTGCTGACATGACTGATCTAGTTAACGATTGGCGTTCTCAGTTGTTAGAGTCGGTAGCTGATTCTGATGATGTTCTGATGGAAAAATATCTTGAAGGTGAAGAACTCACTGAAGATGAAGTTAGAGCAGGACTGCGTAAGGGAACTCTGAACGGCAAAATTGTACCAATGACCTGTGGCTCGGCATTCAAAAATAAAGGCGTACAGCTTTTACTAGATGCCGTCATTGATTATCTTCCTTCGCCTAGTGATGTTAAACCTGTTCAAGGTTTACTACCTAACGGTGAAGAAGCTATTCGTGAATCTAATGATAATGCCCCAATGTCGGCACTTGCCTTCAAGATCATGTCTGACCCCTACGGTCGTCTTACCTTTGTGCGTGTTTACTCTGGAGTCCTGAAGAAGGGATCATATGCGCTCAACTCCAGCAAGAATAAAAAGGAAAGAATCTCACGACTGATCGTATTGAAAGCTGATGAGCGTCAAGAGGTTGATGAACTTAGAGCAGGGGATCTTGGTGCTGTATTAGGACTCAAGGACACCTTTACTGGTGATACCCTTTGTGATGACACTGCGCCGATTGTTCTTGAGACTCTATTTATTCCTGAGCCTGTTATTTCTGTGGCAGTTGAGCCAAAGACAAAGCAGGATATGGAAAAATTATCCAAGGCTTTGCAATCTTTATCTGAAGAAGATCCTACATTCCGCGTAATGACAGATTCAGAAACTAATCAAACGATTATTTCTGGTATGGGTGAGCTACACCTTGAAATTCTCGTTGATCGGATGAAGCGGGAATTCAATGTTGAAGCTAACGTTGGTGCACCTCAAGTTGCTTACCGCGAAACCATTCGCAAGACTGTCTCTAATGTTGAAGGTAAGTTCATGCGTCAGAGTGGAGGTAAGGGGCAATATGGTCACGTTGTGATCGATTTGGAACCTGCGGAACCTGGTACAGGATTTGAGTTTGTGTCGAAAATCGTCGGTGGTGTTATTCCTAAGGAATACATCAAGCCTTCGGAGCAAGGCATGAAGGAAGCCTGTGAATCAGGTATTCTGGCAGGCTATCCTCTTATTGATGTTAGAGCAACCCTCGTCCATGGTTCTTTCCATGATGTGGACTCTTCAGAAATGGCTTTCAAAATTGCTGGCTCAATGGCAATTAAGGAAGCTGTAATGAAAGCTCAGCCTGTTTTACTTGAACCAATGATGAAGGTTGAAGTAGAAACACCAGAAGACTACATGGGTGATGTCATCGGAGACCTCAGCCGTCGTCGTGGCAACATTGCTGGTATGGAAGATACTCCATCTGGCAAACGGGTTGAAGCAAGAGTTCCCTTGTCTGAGATGTTTGGTTATTCTACTGACCTGCGCTCAGCAACTCAAGGCCGAGCAAGCTTCTCAATGGAATTCAGCCATTATGAGGAAGTACCTAGAAACGTTGCTGAAGCCATCATTGCGAAAAGCAAGGGCAAAGAGTAGTCCTGTAAATTACTCTACAGATGCTCTATAAACTAGAGTAATAAATATCCAAAATACTCTATAAACTAGAGTAACCATTACCAAAGTTAAGGATAATTAGGAAAAAATGGCACGCGCTAAATTTGAAAGAACCAAGCCCCACGTTAATATCGGTACTATTGGTCACGTTGACCATGGTAAGACCACTCTAACTGCTGCAATCACTATGTCTCTTGCAGCAGCAGGACAAGCAACTGCAAAAGCATACGACCAAATTGATGCCGCTCCTGAAGAAAAAGCTCGTGGTATTACCATTAACACTGCTCACGTTGAGTACCAAACTACTGAGCGTCACTATGCACACGTTGACTGTCCCGGTCACGCTGACTATGTTAAGAACATGATCACTGGTGCTGCTCAGATGGACGGAGCTATTTTGCTCGTATCTGCTGCTGATGGTCCTGAGCCTCAAACCCGTGAGCACATTTTGCTAGCTCGTCAGGTAGGTGTACCTAATCTAGTAGTTTTCTTGAACAAAGAAGACCAAATGGAAGGTGAAGAAGAACTCGTTGAGCTCGTTGAACTCGAAGTTCGTGAATTGCTTTCTTCCTATGACTTTGATGGCGACAATATTCCCATCACTCGTGGTTCTGCACTGAAAGCAGTTGAGCAAATGACTGCTAATCCTAAGACCCAACGTGGGGAAAATCCTTGGGTAGATAAGATTTGGGCTTTGATGGATTCCGTTGACTCCTACATTCCTACTCCTGAGCGTGCAGTTGATAAGCCCTTCTTGATGGCTGTTGAAGACGTATTCTCGATCACTGGTCGTGGTACTGTTGCGACTGGTCGGATTGAGCGTGGTACTGTCAAGGTTGGCGATGTTGTTGAACTCGTTGGACTTGGTGATACTCGTTCCACTACCGTTACTGGTATTGAAATGTTTAAGAAGAGCTTGGACGAAGGGCTTGCTGGAGACAATGCAGGTCTCTTGCTCCGTGGTATTCAAAAAAGCGATATTGAGCGTGGTATGGTTTTGGCTAAGCCTAAGTCCATCACCCCTCACACTCAATTTGAAGGTCAAGTCTACATTTTGACCGAAAAAGAAGGTGGTCGTAAGACTCCTTTCTTCCCTGGATATCGTCCTCAGTTCTATGTGCGTACAACCGACGTAACTGGAACCATTGTTAGCTTTACTGCTGATGATGGTAGCGCTGCGGAAATGGTTATGCCTGGAGACCGTATCAAGGTAACTGTTGAGTTGATCAACCCGATCGCAATTGAACAAGAAATGCGCTTTGCAATCCGTGAAGGCGGTCGTACCGTTGGATCTGGCGTTGTTACCAGTATCTTGAAGTAGTTCTAGATTTTCTAACAAAAAAGCCTCGCATTGCGAGGCTTTTTTGTTTTTAGTCAAATATTTCCGCAGGATCAGCTGTTTGGACTTTGCGAAGGGATAATGTCCCTGATATGGCACACATAGCGACAGTGAGTATAAATAACTGCAAAATGCGATCGCGGCTTAACTCCATCAACAAGCCTGTAGCACTTTGAGTAATGTGATAGAGGAGTGCACAAACTGATATAGCTGGTAGAAAACCACATAAAGCCAAAAATAAGGACTCTTGTAACACGAGTCTAAACAGATAAAAGTTGCTGTAACCCATTGCTTTGAGGGTGGCATATTCTGCAAGGTGATCAGAAACGTCTTTGTATAGGACTTGGTAAACAATTACAACTCCGACGATAAAACCCATAGATACGCCCAAGCCAAAGATGAAACCAATGGGGGTTGCTTCTGACCAGTAATTTAGCTCTAAGTTAATGAATTCCTGTTTAGTCAATACTTTTATGTCTTGATCTAATTGCGATCGCATGGCATCGCGAATAGCGATCGCATCGGCTCCTTGTTCTAATTGCACGAGACCCAAGCTAATATTTCCAACAAGGCGATCAGGAAAGATCCGCAAAAAATTCTGTTCGCTGGTGATCAGCGTGCCATTGGCAGCAAAGGAAACCCCCATGTTAAATAGCCCACCGATGGTAATGGCTCGGTTTGCAACTTCCTTAGTAAGACTTTTACCTCTGGTGATCGCTAGCTCATATTCCGATGCTACCGCACCATAAAAGTCTTCCCGCGAACTGCGATCAAATAAAACAATATCAGGCAGTTGGGCTTTGTCGAAGTCTGGTTGGATATTGGGAAACAAAAAGGGATTAGCCTGTGGAGAAACGCCAATCGCTAAAATATCTTCTTTGACTCCAAGTTCAGGGGCATTCCAAGGAGCTAAGCCAATATATACAGGATATACGGACTTAACACCTGCGAATCCATTAGCTTGATAGAGACGACGACGCGAAAACTGCTTCAGGTTTAGCAAGTTATTGGAGCTAGGGTGAATCAGGATGAGGTCGCTCCGTAAATTCAGGTGAAATAATACAGCACTTTTAAATAGGGCTTCCTGAAAACCAAGTTGCATAGCAATCAAAATTACTGCAAACATGATGCCAAGGATGGCGATCGCTAAACGCCCCTTTTGATAGGTCAGTTGCAGCCATGCTAAAGGAATCGCCAACATGAATTTTAAGTTGATTTCAATGTAGATATGTTTGCTGTGCTTTGCACAGCAAACATATCTACATTGATTTTAAGATGGCGGCGTAGATTTGAGATATTTATAGAGCCAAGCACAGCCACCTAAACAGGTACGTTTATCCTCTTCGGAAACATTAATATTCGTTCTTAAATATTCTTGGAGCCACTGACAACCACGCATCAATAGGTTTTCTAGATCGAGATTCCACATGATGATTTTGCGATCTTCACCCGTTGATACTAAAATTTTGCCATTAGGACTGAAGCATACACTTCGCACAGGTCCCTGATGCCCATTAAAGGTGCGTAATAGAGTCCCATCACCACTCCAAAACTGAATTGTGGAGTCTTCGCTTGCTGAAACAATCGACTTACCATCGGGACTGAAACAAACACTTGTTACCTCAGCACTATGTCCATTGAGAGTTTTAATTAAGTCTCCCTCAATGCTCCATAGCTTGACACTTTGATCCATGCTGCCGCTAGCAATCATTTTGCCATTAGGATTAAAGCAAACCGTATAGACTTCTGCGCTATGTCCATCTAAGGTTTTTAGAAGAGTGCCATCCCAGCTCCAAAGATTGATCAGTTTATCTTTACTGGCTGAGGCAAGCATACTGCCGTCAGGACTAAAGTCAATGCTATAGACTTCTGCGGCGTGACCTGTGAGGGTTTGTAACCATTTGCCATCAGCACTCCATACTCTCACAGTTCCATCGGCGCTACAGGATGCAAAAACCTGACCATCACAGCGATAGACAACGCTATATATTTCAGCACGATGTGCGCTAATCGTATCAATTAGGGTTCCATCCGTTCGCCAAATTTTGATTGATGTATCTGCACCTGCGGTGAGAATAGTGGTGCTATCGGGACTGAAAGTAACACAATTGACCTTATCGTTATGACCTTCTAGTACGGCTTCTAACGTACCATTGGCATTCCAGAGATTAACTGTTTTATCCTTACAAGCGGAGGCAAGGAATTTGGAGTTGGGACTAACAACGATGGAGAAGACTTCGTCCGTATGACCCATCAAAGTGCGTAAAGGCGTACCCCGAATTGCCCAAAGTTTTACCGTTGTATCCCTACTAGCCGAGGCAAGGGTTTTTCCATCGGGACTAAAGGCAATGCTATGCACAACATCGCCATGACCTTGAAAGGTGTAGAGTAAGCCTTGTTCAATATCCCAAACTCGGATCGTGCGATCAAATCCACTGGATGCAATGGTGTGATTGTCGTTGCTAAAGGCGACACTCCAAACCTTATCAGAATGTCCATAAAACGTTTTAATTAAAATGCCATCAGAACCCCACATTTTAACAGTGCGATCGCGGCTACCAGAAACGATCGCCAAACCATTGGGCGCATAGGCAACACTTTCAACAAAGCTATCATGTCCGCGTAAATGTCTGATCGGTACGCCCATAGTATTCCAAATAATCAGGTTACGATCAGCACTGCCCGATACGAGGGATTTGCTATTGGGATGAAATGCTACACAGGTAACCCAGCGATCATGACCACCGCGTAAAGTCCGAATTGAAGTACCGTCACTTTTCCAGAGCTTGACGGTCGTATCTTCGCTAGCCGAAGCAATCATCTCGCCATCATGGCTAAAACAGACATCTAGCACAGGTCCTTCATGTCCTTTCATGGTTGCGATCGGCTGTGGCTCAAATTCACCTGTCTGAGGATTGCGTTGCCACAGCTTAACCATATTGTCACGACTGCCTGACACAAGTAAGTTGCCATCGGGACTAAAAGCCACACTAGTGACCCAGTTGGTATGTCCCACTAAGGTTTGTAATAATACCCCTGAAATATTCCAGAGCTTAATAGTGCGATCGCTACTGGCTGAAGCAATAAACTGACCATCACGGGAATAACAAACCTTGTTAACCCAGAATCCATGTCCTTCGAGGCGATTATATTCATGGGTTCCGTATACAACTTGCTCTAGAGCTGTAATAGCGCGAATCTGAGTATTTGCTCGTAAATTTTCGAGCGCACTTTCATCTACTTGGGTAGTGAGGCGCTTGAGCTGTACCCCACCAATTACGCCTGCAATCATTGCCTCAATATGATTGTTGGATAGATAGAGGGCTTCCGAAGAAATTGTGAGCGCTACGATTTTTTCATTGATTTCGCCCATCTCCGCAATTACCCGTTGACGGCGCTCAGCATCTAGGCTTTTTTCGAGTTCTTGACTCAATTTTTCAAGGCGATCGGCATCGGCAGCCCTCGCCGCCATTAACTGTTCGCGTTCATTAATTCTTTGCGATGCTTCTAAAAAATTACGATCAATTTTTGAGAGATCGGGCTGCCCATCTGCCCAAGCTAGGGCTTCTGCTAGGCGAGTTCCCCTTAATAAAGCAGACTCGTCGGTTTCCTCAGAGCGCTCCCATGCCTGTAAAGCCTCAAGGTATGGACAGTTTCGCAACTCGGAAAAATGTACCTTCTCCTTAAGTTTGATCACAACTATCGATACGTCATCTTCAGGAATATCTGTACCTGAGAAATCATTAAGGGCTTGCTTTAAACCATGCAAGATCTCAGTTGCCGATAGTTGCGATAGATTAATTACGGTCTGGCGCAGTGGCGAAATATTTTCTCCCTGAGATCTACCAAACTCCTGACCTTGAGCATTAGCCGCTTCAAATAAACCATCGCTAAAAAAGATTACGATATCGCCTTCATTCAAAGTCCGTGATGTGGCGCGATAGGAAGCACTATCAAAACGACCAAGAGCGATCGCAGGATTGACGACTTCTTCGCAAGTGTTAGTTTTCGCGCGATAAATTAGTGGACCAGGAATACCTGCATTCCCTAAATGCAGTTCATAGGTAATAAAATCTAGCGCTCCATAACATAGCGCTACTGCATCATCAGTACCACTTTTACAGAGTAATTGATTTAACGAATTCAGTACCGATGAAGGATTTTGTAATCTACCCTGCTGGGCATAAGCATCAAGTTGCCCCTTAAATAAAGCCGCATGAATCGCACCTGCGACCGACTTACCTGAAGAGTCAGCGATCGCTACAGCTAATATGCCCGATTGTTCTAAAAATTGATAATAGTCACCACCGAGATCTACAGCCGTCCAAACCTCCGCAGCAATATCTAGCCCAGGGTAAGAAGGCAGGCTCTGTGGTAGCAAGCTTCTTTGGAGCAGTCTGCCACTTGATAGATCATTAGAGGTTTCATTTAACTGCATATACTGATAGGCAGAGCGATCCTGAGAACAAATATGAGCAACAATAACCTTAAGTATTTAAGTATTCCGAATAGTCTAACTGTTAATTAAAGGCTATTTGCTAAATCGTGATGCTATGCACACAGAGCATCATAACCTCTAAAACTCAATAAATTAATACAAGTAAAATCTTAATTTTGATTTTGCTTAATGGCTAATTCACCGTCAGAAATTTTTGAAGGTTATCAAGAGTATAAATAACTTTCAATATGCCTCAAACAGTTAAAGTTTATTAATTTAATGAACTTTCTATACATATAGACGGCAGGAGACTTTCAGGCATTATTTTTCCCAAATAGATATATAAATCTATCTATGTCTATTCACATTCAAGGGTTGCACGGGTTAGTCTTTTAGTCTTTGGATTTTGTCCTTTTGCCAATTGACAAAGCTTTTGACGTACTGGGGGACGTAGATCGACATCGGTAAAGTCAGCTCCATCAATAATTACATTATTAAAAGAAGTACCATAGGCAAAAGCACCTTCTAGGACAACATTAGTCAAGTTTGCCTTGTCAAGACGAGCATTATCAAGAGTGCTATTGCTGAGATCTGCACCTGTCAAGTTCGACTCTTTCATATTGGCAGCAAAAAAGCTTACTCCTTGAGCATCAGCATTCACAAATGAAGAATTTCTGAGATCTGATTCATTAAACTGATAACCTTGGAGCGATCGCCCTGAAAAATCAGCTCCTTCTAAAAAGGCTTTGACATATACATCAGCACCAGCAGGCTTTGCCCCAACCACGATCAGCGCTAAGCACAGCAATATATTGATGGCTTTAAAGATAAAATTGCGTAAGATTCGAGCTGCGATTTTCATAATCTTATTTCCGTATGTTATTGAGACTATCACAAGCGGGTAATACCGAATCGAGACTGCACTAAAGTGAGATGCTCCCAATTTTATAGACTAGGGATATACAGAGAAAGTAGGATGACTAAGCAAGTAGGTGATCGCGGCGAGATATTAGTGGCGCAACTCTTGCGGAGCAATGGTTGGCAAATTTTGGAGACGCAATGGCGCTGTCGTTGGGGAGAGTTGGATGTCATCGCCAAGGATCGGCAATGGTTACTTTTTGTGGAGGTCAAGACTAGAAGCGATCGCAACTGGGATCACGATGGCAGTCTGGCAATTACTACCCAAAAACAAACCAAACTAATTAAGGCAGCATCTCTATTTTTAAGTCATTACCCAGATCTTGCCAATCTGAATTGTCGATTTGATGTGGCATTGGTGCGGCGCAAAAATGGCGATCGCCATCAACTAAGCGCAACTGCCCATGAGCCTGATCCAATACAAATTTCATCAGCCTTTTCTTTACAAGCCTATATTGAGGAAGCTTTTATTGCTGATGCCTTCTAAAGAGGGATAGAGGGACGCTAAGCGCACCATATCCTTTCTAGAAATATTCATGTTTACAAAAACTTGGTTTATTTTGATGTATCTGATGAATTTGCTCAAGGTATGTCTGACTTTGCTCTTTTAGCCCCAAAGCCTCAATATATTTAGGGATTGCTTGGTCAATGGTGTAATGCATTTCGAGTAATTTACGGGCATTCTTACCAAGGTGTATTTGCCTAAGAGGATCGGCTGCAAGCAAACGAATGTAATCAGCTAAGCCTTGTGCATCACCATTCTCAAAGCAACTGCCACAATCTCCTTTACTAACCATTTCGCGCAAATAATTATCCTGAGGACAGATCACTGCCACAGGTCGCCCAGCCGCCAAAATGCCATAGATTTTTGAGGGGGCGATCGTGTCACCGACATTCGGCAAAATGCTGACTAAAGAGAGATCGCATGCAGTCAAGGAAAAGGGTAAAACTTCCCGATCTTGGTAAGGTAATTGCAGCACATTTGGCAGTTCACCTGAGGCGATCGCCTTGGCAATTATCTGTGAGCCGACCCCATTACCGATAAAGACAAACTTAATATCCGCACAATGTCTCAGCAATTGCATACATTTGAGAATTGTCCGACTATCATGGCAACGACCTAAGTTACCTGAATACAGCACGACAAAACTATCGGTTAGTCCATACTGATTAGAAAACCAATTGTCTAGCTTGGCGATCGGATTGATAAATTGCGGATCTGCCCAACTATGAATTACATGGATTTTGTCTGCCAAATGTTTATTTTTTTGCACTAATAGCTCCTTCATTGGCTCACTTAGGACAATCAATGATTCGGCTCTGTCCCAGACTTTAAGATTCACAAATTCCCAAAATTTGACAATCCAATGACTTGGGGCAACAACTCTCAAGCGCACTGCCACTTCAGGATAAATGTCATAAATAATGCAGCTATAAGTATGACCAAAAATCTTGTTGTAAAACCAACCAATTAAGCCGAGAAAGGGCGGTGCAGAAGTAAGTACTAAATGAGATCCACGAATACTTTTACGCCGAAATTTAATTATGCATCGCAGCAGAAACAAGAGACTACTGATGAGTTTATTGCGAATCCGCTTAGACATAATGTGAACTGAACCAGTACGCCTCACAAAAACACCGTTACTTAGTTCTTGATGTTCTACATTGGTTTGCCGAAATGCATATCCAGGCATACCAGTAAATACACTCACATCAAAACCCTCTTGCGCTAGCGCACCAGCTAAGTCATAGATAAATTGTCCAGTCGCTGCATAGTCAGGTGGATAAAACTGAGTAATGATACTAATGCTAGTTTTTACGTGGTTTTTACCTGCCATTATTTTACTCATCAGTTATTCTTAGCCTTCACCTGTTACAACTAGCTACGTATCAGGTTCTGTCGAATGGCTTACCGCAGCTATGGAGATAGCCTTTGATCCCCAAACCTGCACTTACAGGTTTGATAGCATTACATAAATGTCTGCGTAACTATAACGTAAATTTGATTTAGTAGCGTTATTTAGTGTGATTTTGTCTGAATTAGTTGCCTGACATATGATCGCCTGCCTCGATTAACGCACTCCTGATGCCAACTTCAGTCATGGAGTGCCCAGCATCGGGGACGATCACAAATTTGGCTTCGGGGAAAGCTTGATGTAATTCCCAAGCGGTAAACATGGGGCAAACCACGTCGTAACGACCTTGGACAATCACCGTCGGAATATGGCGAATGCGATCGATATTTTGCAGTAGTTGATGTTCAGATGTGAAGAAACCTTTATTCATAAAGTAATGGCACTCAAGACGGGCAAAGGCATCGGCGAAATCCTCAGTCCCAAAGCGCTCAATTAATGATGCGTCAGGGATTAACTTACTAGTGCTTGCCTCCCAAATTGACCAAGCGCGGGCAGCTTGCGATCGCACTTGTTGGTCATCACTGGTGAGACGACGATAATAAGCGGAGATCATATCGTCACGTTCTTCGATAGGGATCGTTTGCAGGTATTCTTCCCAAGCATCTGGGAAAAAGTAACTTGCCCCCGCTTGATAAAACCAATCTAGTTCTTTCTTTCGCAGCAGAAAGATGCCCCGCAAAATTAGCGCATTGCAATATTCGGGATATGTTTGGCTATAGGAGAGCGCAAGGGTACTGCCCCAACTGCCTCCTGATACAGTCCAGCGATCGATGTTCAGATATTTCCGTAAAGTTTCAATATCCTCCACCAAATGCCATGTGGTGTTTTCGCGAAGTTCGGCATGGGGTGTACTTTGACCACAGCCACGTTGATCAAACTGGACAATGCGCCACCGATTAGCGTCAAAATACTGTCGATACATCGGTTGGCTACCACCTCCAGGTCCACCATGCAAAATTACGACGGGTTGACCTTGGGGATTGCCTGATTCTTCAAAATAAATCGTGTGTAAATCTGAGACTTGGAGGAATCCTTGGTGATATGGCTCGATCGCTGGATATAGTTCGCGCATAGAAAGCAAGAATTTATAGCTCGGTAAATTATGGAGATGCTAAATATAGCGCCAAAAGAAAGAAAGGGTCGCTTTGCGACCCTTTCTTTCCTATAAATGACTTTCTTTTCGTAACATCCGTTTATAAGCAAGCCAACCTGAAGCGATCGCCACAATAAAAAATCCTGCTAAAAATCGCAAGTGGATCAGCATGTCTGTACTGGTTAAAGATTTGCTATCGGTTGAGAGGGCTGTAAAGGCTTCGCTCATGTGATAGACAGGGTTGAATTGGGTAATTAACAGTAAATCCTTTGATAAAAAGGTGGTAGGAAAAAATGCGCCGCCTAACATCAAGAGCGGTACGCCAAAACCTGCCACGAGCGAATTTACATCTTCGACCTTACGCGCAAATTTAGTTGCTAAGACAAATCCCATCCCCACATAGGAACCAATACTCGCCAAGATCACTAAGGCTCCCACTGCGATCGAGCCACTAAAGCGCACTTCCCAAAAGGCAGCTACGGTATAGATAATCAGGGTTTGCCCCACACCGATCGCTGCATAGGCAAAGAAAATGCCTAAGAAGTAGGAAATTCCGTTAATTGGAGAGATTAATAAGCGTTTAATGGTCAGACTTTCCCGCTCAGCGACAATGGTGGACATCGTGCCGCCGAGACAGCTAAAAAATAGGGCTGAGCCAATTAATGAGGCAGGAGCCGCCAGTTTGAAAGATTCGGCAGTTGTAATTTTTGAGCCTTCCGCCAAGACAAAGCCGTTGAGCAATAGCATCGAAACGGGGAAGATTACCCACAGGAGCAAGGTGCGGTATGTCCGAAATAGTTCTAATAAAATACGTCGCCCGATCGCGATCGCTTCATACCCATAGTTCATGTGAGATTTTCAGTGATTTAATGCAATTATAAGCAAAGGGGGCGCGAAGCGTCCCCTTTGCTGATTAACTTCAAGTCAAAGCTATAGTCATAACTGTGTTAAATGGCAAAACTATTTTTAGCAAATACCTCAAACGCTTTTTAATTGCAGCGATCGCGATTTATCTTGCCTTTCGTTTGCGTCAGACTTTGCAATTATTACTGACCAGCTTATTTTTAGCTGGAGCAATTTCCCCCATTATTGAAAAAATCACCAGAGTTCGGATCAATATCCGCAACTGGCGCATTGGTTTAAATCGAGTCTGGGCAGTTGTATTACTTTATCTAGTGTTATTTATCGTCGTGGTCTTAGCGATCGCTCCCGCACCGCAGATCATTCTAGAACTTGGTCAATTTTTTATTAAGCTTCCCAATCTACTAGAACAAATTCAACTGCCCAAAGGTGGTCTATTCAATCTCAGTCAAGAACAGCTCAATCGCATTCTCCAAACTCAACCACTGATTGATCAAGCCCAAAATTTTGGTAAGGAAATTGTGAGCCAGACTTTTGGATTTACTCTCCAAATTTTTAATGCGATCGGAGTGGGCATTTTAAGTCTCTTGATTACTGCCTACATGGTGATCAATTCCAGTAGTTTAATGCGGCGATGTTTAAGCCCTTTCTCTAAGAGAGTTCGCCATGAAATCGAAGTTCTAATTCCACCCATTACCCGATGTCTCGGAGCCTATGTGGTCGGTCGCATCGGTACTTCGACTTTGCTGGGATTCTGTACTTACTTAACCCTTTCTCTATTTGGGATTCCCTACTCAGGAGCATTAGGTTTATTGGTGGCGATCGCTAATCTTGTTCCCTATATTGGCGGCTTAGTTGCCCTAGGTGCGATGTTTATTGCCGCATGGGGTGTGGATTTTAATCGAGGGGCGATCGCTCTATTTATCTGCTTTAGCCTGCAACAGATTGAAGCTTTTATTCTCCAACCTTGGCTTGTCGCACCCTATCTCAACCTCGATCCCTTTGAACTTCTACTTTCTATCATTATCGGTGCAGAGCTATTTGGAGTAGTCGGCGCAATTATCGCTCCACCGATCGCAGGTACGGGCAGAATACTCTTCAATCACTTTGCTAGTCCTGCTACAACTGATTCGGAAGAATAAAAGGGCGCGAAGCGCCCTTTTACAGAAGTTTTCGATCAAAACAATTACAAGAACCTTTTTAAAAGCGTTGCCTTGTAACGCTTTTAAAAAGGTTCTTGGTTCGGGTTTGAGCGCAAAGCGCTGTATTAGTAAACCTGAAGCCATTCATGAACTTCATAGTCTGTCCAAATCCCATTTTGCCAATAGGGATCGGCTTCTACTAGTTGCTTGGCGGAATCTAAGTCAGGAGCAGCATATACTGCAAATACTTTAGTGACATCTTGAGTCGGTCCAATGGTTAATAACTTCCCTGATTCGTACAGAGCTTTCAGATTATCTAGATGTGCTTGGCGAAAGGGAGCGCGTTTTTCGAGGACATTTTCGCAATAGCTGCCCCACACCACAAATTTCTTTAATTCGGTACTCAATTTTCTAAAAATCCCAAAAAAATAAATTAAATAATCAAAAAGACTGCTCAGCAGTCTTTTTGATTATTTAATTTTAGTTGAAAAACAAGCGATCGATGATCAAAGCAACGGCTGTGGCGAAAGCTGTTACCCCGATCGCTACAAAAACATTTTGACCTTGACTCACACTAAAGCAAGCAACTGCGCCTGCACCCAAACCTGCTGTAACTGCGGCAACTACAGGATCTTTAGTTGATTTATTGTACATTTTATAAAATACCGACCGTTAGAAATTTTTTAATAATGGTTAGCCTACAGCAGTCAACAAAATCCGTTGAGTCTTCTCAATAATTCTTCACCCTAATGCAGTTTGCGGAGGTACACCCCTTAGGGGTGTACCTCCGCAAACCCAAAATCTACGAATGATTTATGACTGCTAAGTAGTCAAGCATAAGTAAACTTATAGTTGCGGTCACTTGTGTTAGGACAAAAGCAAAACCCAAGAAGTAGGAAGGCGGCGCTTCGCGCCGCCTTCCTACTTCTTGGGTTTTATGTCCTGATACACTTGGCGGCAGCTAT
>VFQS010000058.1_pt1 | contig 163552 bp, 213 predicted proteins | sample 3512361 | NCBI WGS metagenome assembly VFQS01 (sample SAMN10412375, study PRJNA504923) | tailings metagenome | isolation source: Relicate 1 Philex TSF3 active mining | place: Philippines | reverse complement strand
TTGTTGTAAGTACCCGTTCCTGGATAGATGATATTATATCCTGATACGTTTCCTGGAACGATGTTGTATGTTCCAGTTCCTGGATAGATGATATTGTAATTAGCAATATTACCAGGAATGATATTGTATGTCCCGGTCGCATTACCCGGCACGATGTTGTAATTGCCTGTCGCATTGCCTGGAACGACGTTGTAAGTGCCGGTTCCAGGATAGATGATATTGTAGGTTGAAATATTACCAGGAATGATATTGTAAGTACCAGTCGCGTTTCCTGGAACGATGTTGTAAGTTCCAGTTGCATTGCCCGGAACGATGTTGTATGTTCCAGTTCCTGGATAAATGATGTTGTAAGTTCCAGTACCAGGATAGATGATGTTATAGTTCGCTACAGGATAAATGATGTTGTAGTTAGCTACAGGACCCGGAATAATATTATAGTTGGCTACAGGACCCGGAATTATATTGTATGTACCTGTGGCATTGCCTGGAACGATGTTGTATGTCCCAGTGGCATTACCCGGAACGATGTTGTATGTGCCAGTGGCATTTCCAGGAATTATATTGTATGTACCTGTGGCATTGCCAGGAATGATGTTGTAGTTACCAGTTCCTGGTCCAGGAATCAGAGCAGTGCCCGTTCCTCCTCGACCAGAAACTAATACGCTATTTCTACCATAAGGAACCGTGATGTTTCCAGGACTATTGAACTTCGTAGTTCCAGTACCAGAAGCACGCCACGTTTTCTCAAGGGTAAACTTATCACTACCACCAATACCCATTATGCGGCGCCCTTCACCGTGAGTGATCCGATCCAACTTGTTCCACCGTCATAAGTCATCAGCGACCAGATGTCGATAGCGTTGGCTGTAGTTGTTGCAGGAGGAGCTACACCGCCTGGCCATTTTGTTCCTGTCGGCCAAGTGATCGTACGACCACCTGTGGCGTCCTGCTTGGCAACGATAGTTCCTGCCCACATTCTTGTGCTCGGTGGCACGTTCGATGGCGAGATGGTAATGCTTCCTGTAAGAGTCAGCTCGAAGAAGTTGGCAGCCGTACAATCCATTGTCCATGTACCAGTCGTAGCAGTATTAGCTACTTCGGCTTCTGTATAGCCGGCAAGGACAGGGTTCGTGATAGTATTGTTGGCTGCTGACATCGTTCCGCCTAGGCTCATACCAGTTGCTAGGTTGAACGTCGACGAGTTATTATTTCCGTACACACTCCAGATAGCTCTTTGACCGCCTGCAGTGTTTGTAGTATACATGACAAAGTTGTCGTCGTTTTGCTGTTTAAGTGTGACGAACGCAGCAGTGTTAACGGTCTGGAATCTCAGCTCATAATTATTATTAATAAGCATGTTTGATGCAAGAGTTGTCTGAGTAGAATTAGCAACAAAGCCCGATCCAACACTTAGAATCGCCGAGTTGACTGAAGACGTTGCGTTAACAAATCCAGTAATAGTAGTGTTACCAGCGGCGAGCGTGGTGATACCTGTTACTGCTTGAGCAGCGCTTGTCGACTGAATAGTCGTTGTTCCAAGATACAGCGAAGGAAGTCTCGCTGCAGCGAGAGTACCAGTACTGATGTTCGTGGCATTGGTATAGTATGCTGCAGCCTGACCGCCGAGGTTTGTAGCGTTGTTTGCAGTCAGCGCGCTGTTAGCGTTGATACCACCTTCTGACTTACCGAAAGCATACGTAGCGTTGTTTGCAGTGCCTGTAAATGATGTGGTATTGATCGTTGCATAGACAGAAGTGTTTCCAAGATAGACGGTGTTTGCTTGGAATGCAGCGATGCGGAATGTGTTATTCGACGTATCAATATAAGCATTCGCATCTGGTTCAGGTGCATAGTTATCGAAGACTTTCCAAACACCGTCTGTGGCATCACGGAAGAAGCCAGCGTGATGGTAGCTACCGTCGTTGTAGTTGCCAGCAATACCAAGATCAGGGTTTGTTACAGTGTTGTTCGCGTTCAGATAGATCATGTTATCTTGAACAGACAGTGTAGCAGTATTGACCGTAGTCGTCGTACCCTGAACGGTGATGTTACCTGTAACAGTGATATTACCGAAGGTAACTGTGTCAGTAGTACGAACGTCTTGGTTCATACGATACGGTAGACGTGCTTCGGCGAGAGTGCCCGAACTAATAAAGCTGGCATTAGATGCATTGGTATTAGCATTGATGGCAGCATCGTAAGCTGTCTTCACATTGTTAGCTGTAGGAACTAATGTAACCGAGGTATTGGCTACAGAGTCTACGGTAGCAAGACGAGCGAATGCCACTGTACCAGATGTTAGGTTTGTGGCATTGGCAGCAAATGTAGTAGCGTTCGTATAAGCTGCATCTGCATTTGCCACCATCGCGGTGTTAGCTGTACCAATCTTTGTATCGACATATGAAACTGCGTTGGTGTACGCTGCAGCTGCGTTTGCCGCCATGGCGGTGTTAGCAGTTCCAATTTTGGTATCAGTATATGATACTGCGTTAGTATATGCAGTAGCAGCATTTGCAGCCATTGCAGTGTTTGCTGTACCGATCTTTGTGTCGGTATAAGAAACGGCATTCGTGTATGCCGCGGCAGCGTTAGCAGCCATCGCTGTATTTGCTGTACCGATCTTTGTGTCGGTATAAGAAACGGCATTCGTATAGGCAGAAGCCGCAGATGTTGCAGCAGTCTGAGCATTGGTATTCGCTGTGATAGCAGCGTCGTATGCAGTCTTGACAGATGCAGCAGAAGCAGCTGCGGTCGTAGAAGTGTTCGATACAGAATCGACAAGAACCACGGCACCGGCAGCGGTCGAGTTACCAGAAGGAAGACGAGCCGAGTTGACCGTACCTGAAGTGAGGTTATCAGCATTCGATGAGAATGTTGTAGCATTGGTGTATGCAGAACCAGCAGCAGTCAAAGCAGTATTCGCAAGAGTATTTGCCGAGATTGCTGCGTCGTAAGCTGTTTTAACCGAATTAGCAGTTGCTACAAACGAAACACTCGTATTGTTCACTGCATCAACGACAGGAATGCGAGCGATTGCTACCGTTCCAGAAGAAAGGTTCGATGCGTTTGCTGCAAAAGTTGTCGCGTTCGAGTATGCATCTGAAGCTGCAGTCTGTGCAGAAGCCGCTCTTGTGTTGGCATCGATAGCAGCATCGTATGCAGTCTTGACAGAGTTAGCAGTTGCTACGTATGATACCGATGTATTGTTGACAGCATCGACAGTAGGAATACGAGCGATCGCTACAGTTCCTGAAGACAGGTTCGACGCGTTTGATGAGTATGCTACTGAGTTTGAGTATGCATCATTAGCCTTTGTATTGGCGAATGAGACTGCGTTCGAGTATGCTGTTCCAGCAAGAGTTCCAGCCGCGGTGTTTGCAGCGATCGCAGCATCGTAAGCGGTCTTGACCGATGCAGCAGAAGCTGCAGCAGTGGTAGAAGTGTTCGATACTGAATCAACAAGAACTACAGCACCAGCAGAAGTAGAGTTACCAGAAGGCAAGCGAGCCGAGTTGACAGTGCCGCTTGTCAGATAGGTTGCATTTGAAGCAAGATTCTCTGTGTAAGTACGAAGATCTGAAGCGCTGTTACCACCGACGGTCGCAGCGTTCACAGAAGTAAGAGAAGCGCCGTTGCCAGAGAATGCTGTAGAATTGATCAATGAATAGACCGAGGTGTTTCCGATCGAGATCACTGAGGTGTTGACAGTAACACCTCTGACGTAGATCGATGTGTTACTCGTATCAAGACCCGTAACAGCAAACATTCCTGCACGAGAAACTTGTCCGTAGTCAGAGTACTGTACGTTAGCTATGCTATATGTTTTCGAAGTGATAAGTTCATTGTGAGTAACAGAAACATAGAAGGTATTTCCAGTTTCTGTAGCAGAATCAGTAAATGAGATGCGACTCGCAGTAACAGTACTCGAATCGTTGCCGTTGGTAATTGTTACGTTGCCGACTTGAATGCTTACAGTATTAGCAACGTTAAGTGCAAGAGATACGTTGACTGTAGCAGGAAGTCGATTAACCGAAAGCGTGCCAGTCGAGAGGTTGCTTGCATTACCTGCAAAAGTTACAGCGTTGCTGTATGCGTTTGCTGCTTTATTGTCTGTGTAAAGATTTGCGTTTGCGTAGGCATCTGCTGCACGACCGTCTGCATAGATCAGCGAGTTAGCGTATGCATTCTCTGCTGCTGTATTGATGAAACTTGAGTTAACTACAGTGGATCCGATCACAAGACTTCCGCTCGTGATCACAACGTTACCTGCAGAAACTGATACTCCGTTCGCGACGGTTAACCCGTTCTTAACGCGAAAATTAACTGGTGTTGTCATCTGGTTCCCTATCCCTCAGATTTTGTTTTATTTATACTTCGACAGTGATTCTTTTTGTTTTTACCACACTCGAAGCGTTTGTAGGCGCAACTAACAGTTCGACGTTTGCCGAGTTAATAGCGGCCGTGACATTACCAAGTGATACGTTCGTGTATACTGTACCGTACTCTGTGATAAACACGTCAGATCCATCATGCAGCAGAAGAACCTCTGTTACATGATAGTCTGATCCAGATGTTATTTGAACAGTATACTTCGCGGAGCGAATGAGTGTTTTTGAAAAAGTGTCGACTACGTTGTTTGCCGTAGTGTTAGTAGTAGTAGAATTTGAACTGCCTTCGATGAAGTTCAGCGCCGGAATAGCAGCTACTACCTCGACTACGTCTCCTGAAATAACATTCGACGTGAAAGTGATGGCAGAAGAATTAGACTCAAGATAGTCAGTAGTCAGGACTTGCTTTGAGCCGTTAAGATATACGGTTGCTAGACCTGAAGTGTAAGAAAGTGTAGAAGCGTTGTCGTCAGTACCTTGAATAATAGTGGTGTTCGAAGCTATCGTATATGTGTACGTAGCGATACTGGCATAGACGTTCGAAGATCCACCACTTTCTCCCCAATAAAGACCGCTTCCGCTAGACGTGAGTACTTTACCAGCGGTTCCTGAAGATCCGTTGGCAATAATAGTACCTACTGCGAGAGATGTGAGGTTCGAACCGACTTCGAAGAGAGTGTTGGCGGCATCAGACGAGAACACTTTGCGATCTGTAAGGTTGATCGCGAGTTCACCCTTGTCGATGAACGATGTGTTCGAAGCGTTCGTGGTATTAGCCGTACGACCAGATACGGTCGTGCGCTTTAACTGAAACTTATTTGCCATTCCAACCTCTATATAGAGCGACTAGTCAAAGGTTATATGAACCTCTAATAGTCTATTTATACCGTTGGAGTTTCAGCTTTTTTGTTTTTGTTTTTAAGTTGTTGAAGTTCTGTTTGCACTTCGGATAGCGCTTTTTCAAGGAGCGCTATCCGAGTTTCGTGCATTACGTTCTTACTTACGGCATCGTGTAGATTCGCGTTCAGTCGAGCGATATACTCGTTTACAAAGTCAGCTTCCATAAATTAGAACGTTCCTCCATCAAGTGTACCGTAAACTACAGTTGTACCGTTTGACTGTAAGACATAACCATCTGTTCCAAGTGATAGATTTGTCATGCCAGTTGTCGAGTTTCCTACCAAGATACCACCGTCCGAGAGAGTCGATAGCTTGATAGTGTTAGCCGTCAGGTCCACTGCGTGAGTAGAGTTGGCAGTGATAGCTGTTACTGTAGAGTTAGTTGTTAAAGCACCAGAGTTGAGATATGCCGACAATGTGGCAATACCATAACCGCTGGCAGCAGTGTTAACAGTAGTTGTTGGTTCTTCTGTAGAACCCGTGTAAAGCTTGAATAGTCCATCTGTAGCATCACGGAATAGACCGGTGTATTTTGCACCTGTAGAACCATATACGCCGTAGAAACCGATATCGAGAGAGTCGGTCGAAGAGTTTCCATTAGCAAGTTTGATGATCGGATCTTCAACAACGAGGTTTGTAGTGTCGATCGTTGTGAGAGTACCAGAAACTGTTAGGTTACCAGACAGTGTCAGGTCAGAGATGGACAACGCGCTGTTGACGTGCACGCCGGTCGAGTTGACAGTTAGAGTAGAACCTGGATTGACTGCGACTGCATCAGCAGAAACAGAGATACCGTTTCCTGCCACGACGTTGAGAGTAACGTCTCCTGAAGAACCACCACCAGTTAAACCGTCACCAGCAGTAACACCGGTGATATCAGCTGTAAGTGTCTGCCAGTAGACGCTCGATCCGTTCGACGAAAGAACTTGTCCAGAAGTACCGATACCTCCGTTCGCGATTAGACCCGCAGTCGTTGCGATCGTAACGTTTGCGTTGAAAGTCTGAGTATTCGTCCAGCTATACTGAGCTGCAGTATTGATCGAAACTGCGCCTTGAGCTTTCCAGAAGGTGTTACCTCCTGCGTCGACAGATAGAAGGTAGTCTGCGCCCGGTGAAGATACACCGTTGGCAGTAATCGAGCGCGTAGTGAGGTTAGCAGTCTTGAGCGCATCAATGAAACCAGTGCCGTTGGCTACGAGCGCTTGGTTTGCAGTAAGCACACCGGGATTGAACTTACCTGCGATAGTGATCGAAGCACCGTTCGATCCGATGAACAGATGATCACCGTTTGCAGTAAAGGCCAATTCACCATTAGCTAATGACGGAGCGGTGGCTGTCGTTAACGATCTTTTGATCTGAATTAAGTTAGCCATCTTTTTTCCTTAGTTTAAAATGATCCGCCATCAAGATTTAGCGTCTCGAAGTCTTCTGACTGTAATTTTCTTACCTCATATTTATCATTTTCAGAATTATAAACGAGTGTTGCCCCAGCAGACACGTCGACTTCTGATACATCAAAGATATCTTCAATACTACGAATTTCTTGAATCTGATTCTTCAGAGTAATAGGCGCGGCAGATGAAAGTCTGCCGTTGTTATTAGTAATCTTGGCAACGAGACGCGTGGTTCCTGCCATTATCTTGTAACTCCTGGTGTAACCGTAACTATACCTTCGACAAGACGAGATACAGTGCCGCTGCTGTCGGTAAGTTCACAGTCGTACACGTATCTTCCAGCAGCAACGTTGTTTGTTGCGTTAGCAGTCATCGAAAGTGTAACTTCTCCAAGACTTGCGCTTATCGATACCGTAAATGCGTAGTATGTAGTAGACGTATAGTGCTTACGCATCTGTGCCGCACCAGTAAAACCAGTTAGGTTTACGATGTTGCCATCTTCGTCTGTCACATCGATAGTAGTAGCAAACGATGTGCCTTGATCAATTGTGATGTTAGCCTTGAGTGCCACTTGATGTCCTTATCTTTTTCATTATTTATTAGATGTTGCCGTCGCTGTCTAGTTGAATTGTCCAGTACTTTGTAGTTCCTGCTGCAGATCCGCTAAGAGATATCGTGCTCGATAGATATGAATAAAAGTCACTATAAAGAGTAAATGTAATCGAATTAGCAGAACCTCCAGAAGCAACGGAAACCGAAGGAGCGTCGTTAGTATAGCTATAAGTCCACGTTGCAGGAATGCTTGCATTGATAGTCACAGTAGCAGAAGATGGGTAAATATTATAGTCAGAAAGATATGTAGGAGATCCAGAACTTGTGCTGCCATCAGGAGAAAAAGTTACTGCAATATCTTGACCTACTTGTATACCTACGTGTCTCCATGTAGAACCGTTCCACATCTTGACATTGCCGAAGTCACGGCTACTTACCCACGAAGATCCGTTCCAGTATTTGAATGCTTTATTACCGGAAAATACTAGTGCCATTGATTATGCTCCTGGAGCAACAGGCCAAACGACGTCGTTAGGATCACTAAACTGTGTTGTAATGTCTCGAAGAGCCTGACGATATGTTGCCCATGCCGCAGTGTTACCGCTGAAATCAGGGAGTTGAGTATAATCAGAAGCTTTTAAACGCATGTTTCTGACATATCGAATATTACTCCATGTATCTCTGAATACTCTATCAGTAAGAGTAATATTTCCATTAACAATGGTTATTTCTTTTCCATTGTTATTCATAGCATCGATATATTCAGAATGTTGCGCATCAGTAATAGAAATAAGATCTTCAGGTAAATTATTATACCTGATCTCATCATCAAAAAAAGCTTTTCTTGAAGGACTATAGTATTTCACTTTTTACTCCTATCTGCCTATTGCAACATAATAAAATGAAGAAGATGATGAATCACCTTGTATTTGTAAAGAAAATCCTGATGTAGTAAACGAATACGGTGACCAGTGTTCATCAGCTTCGTCATTATCTGACGGAATACCGCTTGGTTGTAGAATTACACTGTAACATGCTACACTAAACGACGTCGGAAACGTTGCTGATGAATAAGCATAACCATGATCTCCTGACGCCGTTCCTGAACTTACTGTTCCCCATTGGAACATCAAACCGTTTGGTAAAGCTGTATATCCTGATGAAGATAGCGATTGAGTATATCCAGTAGTGCCGGAAGTATCGATCCAGATATCACCCGCGGCTGAAGCCGTAGGACTCGAAGAAGATACAAAAACTTGCCCACCTGATGTGTAACCAGCTGTGACATGTCTTAGAAGTGGAGCTGCAGCTGAAGCTGTACTTCCTTGAGCTCCCTGTGGTCCCTGTGGTCCAGTAGCACCTTGGGCACCTGTAGCTCCTCCTGGTCCCTGCGCTCCTGTTGGTCCTTGTGCCCCTGTAGCACCACCTGCTCCTTGTAATCCCTGTAAACCTTGTGCTCCCTGGGCCCCTGTAGCACCTTGTGCTCCCGTAGCTCCCTGCGGTCCTTGTGCCCCAGTAAGTCCCTGTGTCCCCTGCGGTCCTTGAGCTCCAGTTGCTCCCTGCGGACCTGCAACTGTTGATGCAGCGCCAGTAGCACCTTGTGCCCCGGTTGCTCCTTGCGGTCCTTGTGGTCCTTGTGGTCCTTGAGCTCCAGTTGGACCTTGTGGACCCTGTACCGAAGGACCTTGTGCACCTTGTGGTCCAGTAATACCCTGTGCACCTTGTGCGCCCGTAACACCTTGTGGTCCAGGTACTGACGACGCAGCACCCTGTGCACCTGTAGCTCCTTGCGGCCCCTGAGCTCCCGTTGCCCCAGCCGGTCCTTGTGATCCTGTAGCACCTTGTGGTCCTTGTGGTCCAGCAAGAGCAGACCAATACAATCCGCCTCCAGCACCGTTAGTCGACAGAACGTATCCAGCTACACCGCCTGATTGTGTAGGAAGCAGGTTGTTTACGTTGCCACCTGTACCTCCACGGCCTACAGCAAGAGTACCAGTAGTAACAGTAGAAAGATCGACGTGTGCGCCCGATGAGTTGACAGTTAATCCTGTTCCGTTTGCAAAAGTCAGAGTTGGATTTCCAGAAACACCATCTCCGTTCGTAATGCTAATAGCATTCGAACCTGTAATCGTTCTCGCTGCTCCGGTTCCCGCTCCAGTACGAACTACTATACCATTTGCAGAGATATTGTAAACAGTGTTTGCGTTACTTGCAGTACCAGTATAGAGTGACGAGTTAACTCCACCTCCACCTGCCAAAGTGATGCTATCTGTTAGAGCGATGTTGTTTGCAAAGATATTGAAACGCGCAGTTGTAGTACCGAGAGCGCCGCCGTTTGCATTCGGACGAATTGTTCCGTAAGAAATGGTATCATATAAGAAGGCATTGAAACGATTCGAAGTATTACCGAGAGGTTGTTGATCAGCGATAAGAAGAATACCTCCGTTACCCACAGTAACGTTGGCATAGATAAGAGATCCGTTAACGACGAGGTTACCAGATACGACGAAGAGGTCGTTCTTAAAGTGCGCGTTGGCTTCTACATCCACACGATCGTAGAAGATCGCGTTGCCAGAAGCAACTAGACCGTTATCAACTTTAAATCTATTGTTTGCGCCTGACATATCTTACCTTACTTAATGAACTGCGCAACGACCTTCGATGCCGTGCTTGCTCTTGTTTGATTTACGTAAACTCTGACGTTTGTGGTATCTACGTTTGCAGAGAATGTTCCAAGTAAACTTGTTCCAACGTTAGCTGCAGCCGGTGAAGAAACTGTGCCGTATGTGGTCAGATAAGCAGTGGTCGTGTCGTGTGCGATCAGTGCTTCAGAGATCTGAGTGTTACCAGCATTCTTCAACTGAATGACCAACTTAGCACTGCTATAGTCGGCTTTCGGGAACTGGAACACAAGAACATCAGAACCAGTTGTAGCACCGAGGTTACCGTTAGCGAAGACATCTACCACGTGTTCAGTTTTAAAAGTAACTGTATTGCCGAATGTTGCTGCACCTGTCACGGCCGCAGTGTTTGACAGAGTAGTAGCTCCAGTTACACCAAGCGTATTTGAAAGAGTAGTAGCGCCAGTTACTCCGAGAGTATTCGAAAGAGTAGTAGCACCTGTTACGCCGAGCGTGTTTGCGAGAGCAACGTTTGAACTAACTGTCGCTGCACCTACAATGTTTAGATGGCTAGTAGGTGTGATTGTCAAATTAGCCGAAGCTGTAATAGATCCGTTACCTACAACAGTATTGAACGTAGAGTTGCCAACAAAGACTGAAGTCGCATTAGCATATACGTTCGCTCCAACAGAAACTTGAGTTTGATTTGCAGTGAAGATACCAGTCGTAAATCCAGCAGTGGTTTGATTGGCGCTGACCGTCGAGTTGGCTACTCTGAAGAGAGCTTCAGTGATCTGTGTATTGACTGTACTGTTGCCAAGAGTAACGCTGTTGATACCGATCGCGGTGCTCTGCGTAGCATTGGCAATCGTTGTGCTTATTTGCGTAGCTACTGTATTAATTGTACTGTTACCGATAAACAGTGCCGAGCTGTTCGCGATCAAGTTAGCACCGACCGCGGCAGCGGTCGTATTACCTACAAAGATACCAGTCGTGAAACTGATCGGATTAATATTAGCCGACGATGTGCTATTGGCAATACGAATAATAGTCGAGTTGGCCAGAGCATTAATAGTACTGTTACCGACTTCGAATCTTGTCAGTGTCATCGTTGCAGAGTGAATGCTGTTCTGCAGAACCGTGCTGGTCTGTGTATGAATAGCATTGATAGTGCTGTTGCCGATATAGACTGCCGAAGAGTTGGCGATCACGTTCGCTCCAACTGACATAGCAATCGTATTACCTGTAAAGATGCCTGTCTTGAAACTGATTGGATCTACGTTGGCCGAAGATGTGCTATTAGCGATCGTGATGATGGTCGAGTTAGCAAGAGCATTGATCGTGCTGTTACCGATCAGGATCTTTTCTTGTGTAACTGTAGTCGTGTGAGTCGAGTTCTGCAGAAGACTCTGTGCTTGTGAATGTACAGAGTTGATCGACGAGTTGCCGACATACAGAGAAGTCGAATTGGCGATCAGATTTGCACCGACGTTGATCTCTACATTGCTGACCTTCGAGATGCCTGTAACAAAACTGTTCGACGTCATGTTTGCCGAGATCGTGCTGTTCTGTACAGAGATCAACGTGGCGTTTGCAGTCGAGTTAGTCGTCGAGTTCGATTGAACTGTAAGCTTGGTTGTGTTCGCTACAAGGTTTGCACCTGTCAGACCAGCATGGAGACCGTACTGCCACATGAATGTGTTCGAAGAACCGTTGGCAACTTCGAGACGAATTTCTGTAGAGTTGACGTTGCTGAGTACTGTATTGGTGCTGATGTATAGGTTAGCAAAAGAACCGTTGACGTTTCCGCCTTTCATCCAGTTCGATACTACGAGGTTATTGGCACCAAATGTTCCGTAAAGCTGAGCTGTTCTGGAGAACGTGCTGTTACCAGTATTTGCATAAGTACTGTTTGCAGTGATGATCTCGGTCGAGAGCGCGTGAAGAAGTTCATTGGTCTCTAAGAGCCAAATCTCAAATGTATCGGTGATGACATCTACGTTAGCTACTGGTCTTGCCATTAATTTCTTCCGTTAACTACTTGTAAGAGTAGGTTCTTAATCTCTCTTAGATCATCTTCCACCGCGTCGATTCTTTTGCAAAGGTCGTTGTTCTTTTTAATATTCGCTCTTTGCGCCATGAATCGAGCATACGATGCATCATCTGTATTTATGAAAGCTCCAGTCGAAGTATCCTTCATGTAGCCTTCATTTTCTGTTTTTACTAACATTATGCCGAGACTCCGATCACTTGAATCGATTCTACCTTCGGCACAATATGTGTTTGTTCAGCGAGAAGAACGATCTTAATTTGCATAGAAGTATACTTATCGAATTCAGCATACTCGTTGTTTACGTAACGAACAGTGTTGTCGTTTTCTTTATTATTCCAAGCAGTGTTTCTGTACTTCAACTTGTCGATAAGAATATCGGAACGAGTAACGCCCGAAGAAACGAGGCTCGACGTAGTGATCTTACGATACGTGCTAATAGCCGTTGAGTTAGCAGAAGATACGACAAACACTTCGTGATTACCAAAATCTGGATCGCGAACTTTAATAAGATCTCCTGCAGTGAGGACTGCGGCTTGGCTCGATGTTGTCAAGATAGTATTCGAGTTATACGTAATGGTTCCTGTACCGGCCAGCTCCGTCTGTACTTCTGGTGTTTCATCGAAACCGTATTGATACTCATACATGTCACGTGGATTATCTGAACTGAAACGATCGATGTTATCTTTTAGAACAAGCGGAGTCCATGCTTTGGTCGAGAACGGTTCGCGGTCAGCAGCGTTATGAATCTTTGCATACACACGAATTTCTGTACCAGCTGGACGATATCCTGTCAGGAAGACTGAGATGTCTTCAGCATACTTGTCTTGTGTGAAGTTGATAATCTTCGATAAGTATTTTGCTTTTGCTAGTCCGTTTGATCCAGTTTCAGTATCGTAATTGGCGATGCTCGATAGGCCGACAGTGCGAGTTTCTTTATACGTATTGTTGATATCGTTCTGATAGAAGTAGAAATCAAGTTCTCTTGTTGTTGCATATGGAACAGCGAAACGCTCTGCTTCAGGTGTGGTTACTGAAATGCTAAGGTTAGCTACAACAGATTTTCTTCTGTCTCCGAACAAGTTCGAACTCTTGGAAGTATCAACTTCTACGGATCTTGACAGCATATATCCAGTAGAACGAGTTTCGTTCATCTGAAGAAGATTGATATTTGTAGTCGATGATGACAACTGGTTCGCAGTGTTAGCAATACGATAGTTAAGAGTGAAGGTAGATCCGGAAGGATTTCCAACTAGAAACGATGGTTTAAAGCTATCGATAGGATAGCGATCGATCGAAGCGATGTTTGCAGTGGCGCCCGATCTTTCACCGTAAAGTCTTCCTCCTCCGACAGAGAACTTAACGCTCGAGTTGGCATTTGAATCTACGAGGATAATTGTGTTCTTCGGATAGTCGATGTAGTATGCAGAAGCTACAGGTGGAATCTTAAATCCGATACCTGATGCCGAGAACGAAGGTGAACGATCGACAGACAAGAATGTAGTGTTGGTAATACCCGTAATGGTTAGAACCTGTGTAGATCCACCACTCTTGACAACGATCTTACCACCGAGTTGACTATCAGTAAAGTTTGTTCCTACACCTACCACGTTTTGACTTGTAGTAGACACTGTGACTGTACCAGTGGCATTCGCGATGTCTTGATAAACAAATTCTCCGCCGAGGAAAGCACCAGTATTGGTGTTGTCGATAGTGAAGAACTCATAGTCTTTGTTAACAAGGCTGACGGTGATATTGTTTGCAGTAAAGCGAGCTACCTTCACTTTGAACTTGATATCGCGATCTGATAGATGACGATGTGAAGAAGTGTTAGTAGGAATATACAGCTTACCGGCGTGTGTTCCTCTTGAACCAATCGAAAGCGTATTAGTAGTTTGACCGTCGATCACAAGACGATCACCTGATACATTCTGCCATAAGTCGTATGCAGGATCGTTGAACTTGATTACTAGGCCATAGTACTTGCCGGTCGACAAGCGAATAGGCGTATCGAAGCCGATTACAGTAGCAGCTGATGCGTCTTGAGATGTAGCCACACGATCGTATGGAATGAATTTAACGGAGTTACGAATCACTCGACTTTCGATCGGTGCATCGTTATCGACTTCACAGATCCATGCATTGATTCCTGGAGCGTTGGCTCCAGAAATGGTTGCACCGAGTTGCGGCTTCGACTTGAAGAAGACTTCTGCAGAAGTCAGCATAATTTCAGGCGCGTTCGCGACTGTCTGTGGGTTCACATAGAATGTCTGAATGTAGTTGAAGCCTGACATGAATTTCCTCGTTTATGGTATTTATTATCTGAAAACGCCGTTCTCACCGCGATAGCGCTCTGCATTATCCATGTCATTTACATTGAGTGTAATAACATTATAAGACCCAGACGCTGCGGTTTCAGTACCACCTCCTGAATATGTGGTATATTGGCTAGCACTGATATTTCCAACGTCTTCTGTAGTTAGAGTAGCCGCTGGTGATGTTGCAGTTTGTGTAGCAGGAGGAGTTGTGTTCAATCCCGCATTATATGCATCCTGTAACCATGAATAGAATGCCATTGTAATTACGCCGGCCGCTTTCGATGTACCGTCATTATTTTCAAGAACAAATCTCTTCTGGCCGGCGATATTCGCGATCGAACGATTGCGTGCTTCTTGATCTGTTCCAGCCTCATCGAGACCAGCATCATAATAGAAGTCGAAGGTAATCACACCGTTTTCGTCTGAACGAAGGCCAGTAGTATTCGTAGTCGTTGTTCGAACTTGAGCGCAGCTCGCAGTCTTGTCCGTTCCATCGAATGTAAACGTATGACCTGTATTTGGCTTCAGACCAGAAATTGAGATGACAAACTTCTGAGAGTCAGCAATATAGTATGTTTCTCCTGTGCCACCGTAATAGAAGTCGTAGTTATAGTTGAACGACTCTGTCACAGTAAAGGTATCCGGAGAGATACTATGCACAAGGCCAGTATACTGGAATTGATTTGGGTTCGAAACTGTTCGTGTTTCAGTAGTTACGGTATCTGTAGGATACTTCATTAGGAATCCATAAGTACCGGTCTTACCGTGCGCACCGTGGTTTTTACCCTTATAGACACGGAGCTTTACCCACTGACCAGATGCAGGATCATGCGTCCAGTTGAGTTTAAAGTGATCTTCGATAAATGTTCCGGCATCGATGCTTGTCGGGTACGACTTACGCTCCATGGAACCCGGGTGTTCGATCTTTCTACCGTCATTTAGTTGGTTGAGCTGATAGATTCTTGACTTGTCAGCTTCTGTGATTGGTTGAGCAGAAGCCGATGACTGTGTCTTCGTCCATGGACCATTCTGCGATGCACCTTGATACACAGTCAAAGCAACGTTGTTATCACGTGCATTAATATAGAACTCTGCTGGACCAGTCAAGCTACTGAAGCGATACACGAACTCTTCGTATACATAACCGTCGTCGCTTACGCTGGTGCTTCTTTCTCTTTCTACTACTTGTTCAATGCGCTGAGTAACAGTAGTGACGGTTACGTCACCAGTTGTATTAGCAACAGTATTAGCAACAGTATTAGCAACTGGGGCAGCAGGAATTGGTCCATTAGTTGCTGAGCTTTGCTCGCCGATAACTACTTCAACATATGGTAGTGTCAAGATACCGTCTTGTTCACCTACTCCATCTGGCTTGAACTGAAGATTCAGTTCTTTTAGGTATGGACCGAGTTGATCGTTACGAATCGTAGCATAGAATTCTGGACTTCCTACTTCTGCAAATCCGTAGTCAGTGAATGGATCCACGAAGAACCCAAACTTAAAGCGATCGATTGCCGCATCGAGGCTGCTTGGAATAAAGCGTGCCTTAGCAAGAGCTTCAGAAAGAGTAAATCCTACATAGTATTCAAGTGTTTTAATTCTCTTATCGAGACTGCCGATGTCAGCCATAGTATATCTGCGCTGCTGAATTCTTGATCTTTCAGAAGCACTGATTAGCGGCTTCACCGTGTGGATTTGCTTTCTCTTAGCTGCGATAGCACCTTCTGTCTTTGTATCGATGATAGCCATCATATCTGCAGATAAAGCTTCTGGCAGTGAAGGATACGGAGGAATATTGTAGATTTGTAATGTCAGCGAATTATCTTGTTCTGGAGGAACAACCGGAGATGTTCCTGCTTCGCCTGACTTAATCTCAAAGTTGCCGATAGAGTTAATGATTACGCGATCGAGTCTTCCAAGATACGAACTCACGTTTGCAGTGAGCGTTGAGTTAGGAACTGGGAAGTAAGCAGATGCCGATGAGAAGTAGTTAGTATTTGATGGAAGAGTCGGGTTGATAATCGACGCAGCGTTTGCACCTGCCGCAACAGACGAGATATCTGTAACGTAGTTAATGGTGTTTGCCGCGGCTGGACGCATGTCGGCATAATCGCGAAGATCATAGTATGTTCCGTTACGACCTTGGAATTCCGGAATTTCCATCGTGTTAATGCTGACGTCGCTTACAAGAGATGTCAGGTTAGCGCTGTCGTTAATGGTATAAGACGAGATAGTCTTTACACCAGAAGCAGAAGTAAACGCGTCGAACTTCACGAGAAGAATATCGGTAGTTGCAAGAGTATCGTATCTTGGCTTTCTTACGATGCGAGAGATATCGAGGAAATCTTCATTTTGACGGCTATCGATGTAGAACTGATTTGTTACGTCTGTTACACCGTACGAGTTCTCAGTAAAGTAGATAGTATTACCTGTGAACTTGTGAGTCGAAGAAGAATTCGAGGTTAAAGTAAGATTAGCACCACCGCGTGTAGCAGAAAGAGCAAAACCAGAGGTGTTGGCATATACTGCATAGTAAGTCGTGGCATTAGTTAGGCCGCCGAGAACACCTACACCTGCAGTGTTGCTGTAAACTACCGCGTCACCGTTCGCGAACGGGTTGTTCGAGATGGTGATAAATGCGTTGGCTGTTCCGGAATTTTCAATGTTCGTCGAGACATTGAATGTAACTTCTTGCGAAGCACCGCTTCTTTTCCATACTCCACGAAGACGATAAACGTCAGATACACCGAGCGGCCATGGACCGCGGATTCCTGCACTTGTGTTGTTCGAGATCATGATGCGGGCATAGTTACCGCGATTCGAAGTCTTGGCAGCAGAGCTGACATTGTTTCTTTGGGCGTTGTAAACGACCGAGACCGGCATCGAAGCTGCAGCATTCGACGTAGCATTGGCAACAGTGTTGCCAAGATAGATCGTCATGACTTGGCTGTTCGAGCTGTCTACGTTTGCCCACTTTGTTGCTTTGTTTGACAGTGAAACAGGAACGTTCTGCGGGAAGTAAAGTGTGATGCTACCTCCGCTGTATGTTTTTCCTGGAGCTGTTGTCAGTGCAAGTGACGTGCTGTTAGTAATAGATGAAATTTGGCCGTAAGAAGTGTTGCCACCAGAAGAGTTGGCGAGTAAGATCCAATCTCCAGGAGCAAATTCTGAATTGAATAGCGTACCAGAACCAGTTACGGTCGTAGTAGTATCGTTAGCAGTGCTGATCGAACCGGTTCCGGTAGTTTGAGCCTTGAAGTTCCCGGTTGGAACGACTACTAGATCTCTCTTCTCTGAAGTACTAAGATCTTCTGAATACGGGAAAAATTCTCCAGAAGGAAGATTCAGTACAATATATCCAGTCGAGTTCGAAGTCTCTGACGTATTGATCGTTCTGTACTGATAAGTGAGATTCGATACGTTCGACGTTGCACCCTTGAGTTTAAACAGAAGAGAAGAATCACGAGTGTCTTGTAAGACCGCGTTATTCGAGACTGCGTCGAGAACAATATCAGCGATCGCCTTGTTTCCGCTTCCGTAGTAAACGCTCTTGACATTGCTGAATGTTTGACCAGCATTCATGTTAATGTCGAACAGATACATTCTGTACTTACAGTTGCTGTTGCCGATATCTCCGTCTTGATATGCAAAAGAGCGAATACGAGCTGTACCGATCTTCGTAGCAGGATCAGTGATCGTCGATGCTCCGCTGCTGATGTAGTTAGCTGCAGCGCTATGTAGTTCTACTTGCTGACCGATGTCAAAGTTGAAAGACCCCGCCAGTTCGTCGACTACGATGTAGTTGCCGTATCCAAGTCGTGTCTGTGCACCAGGTTCATTTAACTTTGTCGTGCCCTTGTTCATGTTTTGCTTATAGTTGTCGATGGTCTCAATACGATTACCATTGATATAAGCTTTACCCGGATCGATAGTTAATTTAACTAGACTTGCAGTATCTGAGAAAGTGCCAGAATCTTTTGTTGTTGTCAGGAACTGATCGATAACGTAGTTGCCAGACTCTTCAAAAGTTCTCTTGGCGATGTTACGATTAATTACGTTGTAGACCGTATCTTGGTTCATACGGTATGGGCGACCGTCAGTGAACTCGATGATAGGTAGAAACTCGTTGTTGGCATCTGCGTCAGCCTTCGTGAGAACACGAATGACTGGAGTCAGTTTCAGACGATCTGCACCTGGTGCGGTATAGTTAAACGTGCCAGTAGCATTGTCGAGAAGCGTTTGATCTTGGCTCGAGTTGATAATATTTTCGTTTGTATAGAAACCAACTGACTTATCGAATCCAGTGTTCGAATACTTGTTAACGATTTCGAACTGAGATGCTACTCGCGAGAAGAATCCCTTCTGATAGATAGTTCCTTCTCCAATAGAGACACCGTATCCTGTGCCGATAGGAACTGCAGTTGCATTCGCGACTTGAATATTAGTTAAGAAGTTTTCTGCAACGAGTTCAAGTTCTTGGAGTTCTACGTCTGTGAATGTAGAAGTCGAAGAGTTATTCGAGATGGTTACGTGTGGCGGAACGTAGTAGCCAGAACCTTGACCGATTGTCTGAATAGCTGTGACTTTACCGAGAGAGTCAGTTGTAATAGAACCGACTGCACCAGAACCAATGATTTCTACCACCGGAGCCGAAACACCAGATGTAGCATTGCGAACTGCTTCGCCTGCAGCGAATCTCCACTTGATAGTGTTCGCCGAGAGAAGGTCGACGTATTCTGGACGGACCTTTAGAACAAGAGCTTGTGCGTTTGCGGTGGTGTTAGCTTCAATAATAACAGCGTTAGCAACACCGTTCTGAATCTTCGAACCTACTGTAAAGCTTCCTGCCGCAGGAACTCCGCCGTTGGCATATTGAAGAGCAAGTGCAGACATGATAACTACGGTGTCGCTGTTTGCGAATTTCGATGCGCCGTCATCTACTTTGATATTGAAGATAGGATATCTCTTATCGAATACTGTAAGAGTTTCACCTGCAGCAAACGTATCTGTAGAAAAGTCGTTACCAGAGTTAGTATAGCTTACGAATAGAGTATTAAGATCAGGAGCCTGTGATTGAAGGCCGCCCACCGTTTTGACAACATGAGCAATAAGATTCGCAGAGTTCTTGACACTCAGACCAGTATAAAGATCGACATCTACTTGCAGACCATCAGTAGTTAAGTCGTTGATCTTGACATACGGAACACGAGCATTTGTAGTGATCGTACAACCATCAATGATCGTACCACGCTTGAATACGTTGTCACCAAACTTTTCGATCTGATGCTGAAGAATCGACTGAAGCTGATTCAGTTCACGCGCCTGTACAGCAACTCCTGGTTGGAACAGAATTCTGTAGAAGTCCTTCGACGGATCAAAGTCGTCGAAATAAGGAGATACGTTTAGGTCTGTCTGCAGAGCCATCTAATTAAAACTCCAATACGATTTTTATAATTTCTGATTTGTTATCGTTTCTTGTAATAGGATCGAGATTTTCTAGATATAGAACCTCACCGCTTCCTACAACAAAGTCTCCAGCATATTTATTCAATAATGGAGAAAGCTCTGCGCCAGAAACTGCACCGGCGATATCTCTTACACCTCTTGGATCGAGGTTAAAGATACCGTAACGATTACTGATCCACAGAATATCATCTCCTGCTGTAGTTTCAAGGTGATGAACTTTACCGCGGGGAGCAGCATATGCGATCAAACTTTCTTGCTCGATCTCTTCGTCTTCGAGGAACGGAACTCCTCCAGAACTGAACGTACCGATCAGGCGTGTAAGCTGACGTGAATAGTTGAACGAGCTAGCATTTCTGTCATTAATCTCGAGTGTACCGGTAATTTCAGCAGTTGTTCCGGATACAGGAACAACTGTATCACCTGACATGCCTCCTACACCGATGATTCGACTTCCTGATGTAAAGACACCTGCCACGTTCGACAGTTCGATTTGACTTACTCCAGAATACGAAACAATTCCGCTCGCTTCTACCACGATAGCCGAAACTTCGCAGTCGTCTGCAGTGAAAGAGCTTGTAGTATTTGCAGTAGTGATTCGATAGTCTTCTGGAACGTTTGCTACAGTCGAGATATAGTTGTTCGAACCGTCTGTTACAAGAACGTAGTCACCTACTTCAAAAGCATCTTGATATGTAGGGGCATCTGGATTTGCAAGAGTAACTGTAATAACGCCGTTTGAGCCACCTGCATCTCCGTTAATCGTGACGAGCGGAGAGACTTCGTATCCAGATCCAGTGTTCGAGAAAGATACCGAGGTGATAACACCCGAACCGTTGTTTGCAAAGGTAGCTGCGGCGCCTGTACCACCTGTTCCGCTGTTGTTGAAAACAAGCTGATTGTTTGCTGTGCTGTCATATCCTGTTCCTCCACTTACGATCGTAGCGTTAGAAGATAGGATACCAAAGTCGGTCTTCTCAATTGTCGTGCTGTTTGCAGTGATGCTTACATTTCCGTGTAGTTTCAGCTTTCTGTACTGATAGACTTTTTCGCCTACAGAAAAACCGGGACCAATCACATTAGTAATGTTGACGTCGACTTCAGTAAACAGCGGGTTCTTAATCAATCCTACTTGACGGAAATCGTTTTCTGTAGGAATGATTCCGCTCTCACTATTTGCAAACTTCGCGCTTAAGCATACTCTCTTCGCGAACAGCTCGTTGTATGGATCTGAACCATGACCGTTCTTTGGAGAAACGATAGGACGAAGAGATGCTGGAGAGAAGTATGTAGCAGAAGAAATAACTTCAGGAAGTTGAATATAAGTTTCGTCGAAGATTGAAGGTGGAATAGTAATTGGTTGTTCTGAAATATAGCTCTCAGCTTTACGATAGTTTTCACCGACATTCAGTAGCTCTACACGGCTAATCGAGTTGGTAGTAGTAGAGTCAACATATACGATACCCTCGGCAGGAGTCGACTCGTCACCGTCTCCCCAGATAAATGCGTATGGATATACTTCGTAAGTATCTCCTGCTGACGGCGTATTCAGAAATGCACGATCAAGAATAAATTTCTTTTGTACCGCTGTACCTTCATAGTTGACGATGCGGCGATACTCTCCGTTTCCTGTGCCAGACGTAAGCTTCAATACGCAACCTTGATAGTAGTCGTCGATCGAAGCTGCAGTAGCAGGAGCTCCATAAAATGTCGGAATACCTCCGACTGTAATATCTGCAGAAAGAAAAGTTCCAGATTCGATATAGTTATCGTAACCTGCTCCAGCATCTTCTACCTTCACGACTTCGATAGTACCGCGAGTTGCTCCAGCGATAACATCATTATTAGCTATGACAGGAATGTATTGAGAAGTCGCGAACTTTTCGTACTGTGTTTTGGTAATAGTATACATGTACTTCCATACATAACCGTCGCCTGTCTCAACAGGATTTAAGTCGGCTGCTGTGCCTACTCTCGATGGAGCAACAGTAGATCTTGTTGTTACAGTATTTGTGCTGTTATTGAACAAACACTTCCACACGTTATATTCTGTGTCATCGTCGACAGTGATAAAGAAGTTTTTTGTTTCAAGAGCACCATCGATATGATCGTACATATCGTAGTAGGTGTTCGATGCCCATAGATTCTTTTTGGCCATGAAAGCGACGTCAGACGATGTCACTCGCTTGGCAAAGATCATGTTATCATACACGTCTGTGTCGATAGTATTGATACTGTTATTCGGAACAGGAATATTAGAGTCACTTCCAGCATAAGGAACATGTCGAGCCGCGTAGACAAAGTAATCGTTATTAGCAAAGCTTTCGATAAAGTTTGCAGCTGTTGCTACGTTGAAGCTACTCGTTACGAGTTTCTGAGTTACTGACATTTATTCCTCTACCGTCTTTGTCAAGAAGTGACCCGCAGTCGCACTGCTGCTGGTGCTACCATTTGCTGTTATATTTATAGGACTTCCGTTGGCTGTCAGAGACAGTTTCACTGTATTCGGAGTAGTGTTGACCACGTAGTAAGAAGTTGCATTCGTCAACCCTTGAACCACTGTGTTCGATGTCGTATAGAGTACGAGATCGCCGTTGGCAAACGGGTTGATGACTCTCGTGAACGTATGCAGCTCGAGCGTGTTGCTGATGGCTACAGTGTTCAGGTTGAGAGCATCACCACCACGAGTTTCAGAGATCTTGATGCCAGTCGTGTTTGCCGACACTACGTAGTAATAGCTGTTGTTCGACAGACTTGAAGAAGTTCCTACACCGATAGTTTGCGCTTCTGTCGTCGTGTACTGTAAATAATCATGTACATTATATAATTGTCTGTTATAATAGGGATTAACCGTTAATGAGATAAAGTCTGTATCGTTGTTGACGTCCTTCACTTGGAAGGTATACTGAACGTCTTCGATGTCTGTCTGAATAGTGTCGTTCACCGTCGAGACGTCGTCCACCGAGTTAAACTGCACTTCTTGACCATTCGAGATGCTAGAAACCGATAAGGTAGCATTTGCTTCCTCGACAATCAAGGCAGATCCGAAGAACTTCGAACCAGCAAGATGCATCACCTTCTTAAACATGTCAGCGTATCTATCTACTGAGATCTTCGATAGAATCTCGTAAGAATACTCTTGATAGTAGTCTCCGTCGTGCACGTAGATATCGTCAGACAAGAATCCCTTAGAGCTACGATAGTAACCTTTACCGATGCCGTGACCATCAAGGATCATCTTCGCCGTACCAGCACGAAGGTTATCTTCTGATACGAAGTCGACGATCTCGGAGTTGGCATATGCAAATCCAGAGTCAATAACTTGTAGAGAAGTAACTTCACCGTCAGAGGTAACAACGTTAGCTGTAATGTCTGCATTGAGACCGATAGGATAAAGTACCGATTCGTCTTCTGTTACACCGACTACGTCTGCTTCTGCACCGGTGACTTCGCCTACCATTGTCCCTCCGGCCTGCCAAGTATTCTCAAAGGTAATTCTCTTGGCAAGAACATGAGTACCATTACTTGACTTGACAATTGCTTTGGCAGTCGAGACGATCTCGAAGAGCGAAACACTTGAGATTAGACCGTTTGCGGTAGGTACAGTATACGAGTAGAGAATATCGTTGTTTGTGATAGCCGCAGTGTTTGCAGTGATTCGAACATACTCGCCTGTACTGTTCGCGAAGATCGAAGAAACGGTGGCGTTAACAATACTTCCACCAACATTCTGAAATACTCTATCTTTCGGCAGATAGCCCGGAAGAGTTGCAATCGTGTGTGATTCTCCGCCTGTAGAGTTGGCAGTGATATCGATTGCAGATCCTCCTGAAGTCGATGATAACTTAAACGCAACTGTGTTGGCGCTTACAACGTAGTAAGTTCCATTTGACGTTAGTCCGCCAATAGCAGTATTACCAGTTGGAATTCGATATTGAACGATCTGCCCATTGGCAAATTCGTTTACATAGCTACGTAGATTGTGGCCACCGATATCTGCGTTGTAGTATCTGAGGAAGTGACCGTCATCACCTGGAGCAAGTGCAGTTACATCGACGTTTGCTCCGCCGGCTGTTTCTGATAGAGCGAGACCTGTGCTGTTAGCATATCTGACATAATACAGAGTTTCAGCAGTAAGACCTGCGAGTGGAGTAATTCCACTCGTCACTACGTATCTAACTTGATCGCCGTTTGCAAACAAACTATTAGCAGAAGCAATCTGAATAAAGTTGTTACTATTTTGAACGTCGGTATTTGAATTAAACTCGGCTACATTCGAGCTTTGTGTTACGTTAACTTTTGCTGCAGTGTTTCCTGCTTCGGTAGTGAGTGTAATTCCTGTCGAGTTCGAAGACAGTACGTAGTAGTAAGAGTTGTTGCTCAAACCAGTCAGAGCTGTGTTGCCAGTATCAGTAAAGTAACGAACAAGATCATTGGCCGAATACTCGTTTCCGGTAATCGTAAGGAAATCTGTATTTGAATTGACTTCGTCTGTGGCATTGAACGTAGTTGATACGCCGCGATAGAAGATAGCATTCGCCGCGCTGTTGACTTCATACTGCGTTTGAACGGTAAACGTCTTGGCATCATAAGTGTTGCTGTAAGCTCCGGTCGAAACCTTCAGATCGTAGAACTTGAGATTTGCTTGAGTCTGATTGACGATTTCGCCGACAGCAAAGTTTCTTGTTGCGTTCTCGTAGCTGATTACCAGATCTTTGCGATCGAATGCAGAGATGTACGGCTGATAGGCAAGAACGAACGGATCGACGTTGTAGTCTTCTCCAGGGTTAACCTGATTGAGAGAACCGATGATACCAATCTCGAATCGACCGAACGTGAGGCACGCGTATAGATTATCAAGGAAGTTACCTTCTGGATTCTTTGGAAAACCGTAAGCATCGCTCGTAATAAGTTCTGATACAAAAACCTGATTCGCTTGTGTAAGCGTAGCCAACTCTGTGACAGCAGTGATAGCAGTATTCACCGCTGTGTTTCCGTATACAATGATGTTGCCGTTAGCAGGAGTCGAGGTCGTATTTGTAAATCCAAAGTCACGAATAGGATCTTTGATACGAATTGCACCGCCAATTACGTCGTATACTGTTGCGTGAGCAGTCTTATAAATGAAGTGACCTGTCTGATTTGCTCTCGTGGCAGCAAACGCCGGAATATCAAAAGAAGAGTTCGCGAATGTTTGACCAGGATAGCTAGTGCTATTGATGTGCACATACTTGTTTGCTACTTGAGAAAGTATAAGACCGGTAGTATTTGAAAATACTACGTGATATGTCTTGCCGCTTTCAAGTCCGGTTACGACAGTATTTCCAGCAGCAACTTCGTAGGTTACTTGATCGCCAGCAATATAGTATGTGTTGGCGTCTGTAATAGAGATAAAACCTGAAGTGGCATTCACCGATGTCGAAGGATTGAAAGAGATCTTGCGAATCTGTTGATAGACTCTCTGACCTTCATCGAATCCAGTATTAGATGTAATAGAAAGTTGTAAGCGACTGTAATCGAGCGTGTCTTGGCTGTTTGCTGAGATCAAGTCTGTGCCAACGAAGATGACTTCAGTCTCTCCAATAGTACCTACACCAAATCCAGCACCTGTGCCATAGCTAATAGAAGTAACGTTTGCTCCAGTATTTGAGAGAGGAGCAATGATTCTTGATGGATAAGATCTGACATAGTCTCCGCCTTCAATATCAAGCGAGTATGTAACGATCTTAAAGTTATCAGCGTTTGCCGCAGTGTATACGGTGTCGGTTTCGTTCCAATAACCCTTACGAGAGATGAACGTCAAGTTGCCTGAGTTTGAGCCTGCATCATAATTAACAGAGATGACTTGTCCTTCTGAAACCAGATTTCCAGAAGAATTATACGCGTAAATATTGTTTGCAAACGTTACGTTGTTCGAAGAACACTCGTCGAATGCGATCACATGTACTTGTTTCTTGATATCGTACAGACCGGCGTTCAAGTTTACGTGGCTTACGTTTGCATAGATCTCAGTATTATTTTGATTTACGAGGCGATAAGTTAGGCCGTAACTATGTGTATTTCCTGTTACTGATACCGCGGCATTAGTAGAAAGAGTGAGTGACGTGGAGTTGATAACAGAAGTTACGTTACCGATAGCTACGTTACCGTCGTCATACAGAGTAGCGTTAAGATAGTTATTGCTGAACGAAGTAGAAGTACCCGTGACGGCATTGCTGGTATTTGAAGTAGTAATAGTTCCAGATCCGGCTTTGTAATCCCAATCTGCCATTCTCTTACTGTTCTTAAACACACCACGAGCATTAGTGATTATCAGAATAGTGCCGTCTTCCACAGCCACCACGTTTGCAACAGTTGCAGTACCAATCGCCTCTTGATTGTTAATTTGCATCACCACGTCGCCAACATTAAACGTGGCAGATGGAGACAGGATAGTAATATTATAATCTGTCGGCGTGTTCATGAACTTACCAGACATCGACTTATCTTCGATTGTCTGAGCGGTAAACGAAATGGTATTTGGAGAAGCGAGGTTTGTCGAGTTATAGTAAGTGGCGTTCGGTACAAATACGCCCGATAGATGCGAAACTGAAATGTAGCCATTTGTATTCGACGAAGGAGCTACTTCAAGTACACGTCCGGTTGCAGCTAACATGCCATTCGAAGCGTAACGATAGACTGTATTGCCTACGCCTACGTTCGAGCTGATCGCGCTGTAACCTACGTTAATAACCGGTTGAATACCACGTTCGAACAGTTTATAGTATTGATCGCTAGTATAATCTGCGGTAACGTAGTCAAGGTTCAGTACCTTTTCAGATACGATTGACTCTGCATTGAGAGTATATCCGTATCCACCATCTTCAAAGATAAAGTCTACCAGACCTGACTGTGAGTTGATAGCCTCGACGCGCGCGAGACCACCGAGACCGCGGTCGCTGTTGACAAACTTAACGATATCACCAACTGCGAAATTACGACCTCTCGTCTGTACAGTCACTCTCTTGACAGAGCCGACTAGCTTTGTTCTCTTACTAATATCGAATACTGGTTGATTGTTAATATTTAGACCAATCACTTCGCCGTTACGAAACTCTCCTTGACGACCAGAGATGTACAGAAGATTAACGTAGCCTTTGCCAGCACGACGACGGATGTATTTCTCGACGAAAGCTTTGGCACCAGATAGCTGACCGATTACCTGTTTACCGACGTAGTCGATGTTATAGATCGAGTAACCGATCTCAAGGTATTCTGGCTTTTCGTAAACACCGTCTGACAGCCGAAAGATTTTTTCTGCAGGATACGTAACTTCTGCAGATGTGCCGTATACGAGTTTAAAGAACAAGTCGATCGACTGCTCTGTGCCCTTCGAGCGATACAGGTCGAGCGAGTTCTTAACGAGCAGTTTCTTGTTGGTAGCAGTATCGAACTGAATGTTCTTCAGATACTTTTCTTTGAAGTGAACGATAAAGTCATCAGTCGTGGTATCGATGTCGCGATAGTCAGGAAGTCGACGAGTGTGATACAACGAATTGTTTGTGCCTTCCAACCACTCGTAGTAGGCCTTAACAAACGCGATGAAGTTCTCTCCCTCTTCTTGATAAAAAGAAGGAAACTGGCTTTCGATTAAAGGAGAGATTCTCTTTTCGATGTTCTTCATTATTCTCTGATCTGTTCGATTGTGACGTCGACGTCGTTTTCAAGGATATTTAGTATGACGTTCTGGGACGACGTGATGTCCAGAGTGCGTGGCTTTGCATAGATCTTGAGAGATGTACCTGTATAGTTCGTAATATTGAAGTTACTAATTCTTACGACGCCTGCATCATAGTCGACAGTACCAATCTCAAGAATTGTTCTGTGCTGAGTTCCTTGAGTATTAATGATTCTCATGACACCGTCGCCGTTATCTTCAAGACGGCAGTTGGCAAGGCCATTGTATGTAAATGTAGAAGAACTAACAACGTGAATATCTCCACTGATGTGTTCTGCACCCTTACCAGGAATATCGTTGCGAAGAGGATTCTTGAAATCGATCGTTACGTTCTGACCAGATGTAACTACACCTGAGCTTGCAAGAGAAACAAGAGAACCTGAAGTAGCAGTACTTGATCCTGTCACAGTCGTAGCCAAGATAGGTGTGAGATATTTTACAAGTTCAACTTCTGTTTCATTACTGATGATGCTGTTCTCAGCTGCATCGATGTCTTTGATAAATCTTGAGTAACGAAGAGTACGACCAAAGTTATTGAGATTTACCGAAGCGTGATTTAGAATCGAATCGATAACGTAAGTACGAATATCTTCTGGGTTCAAACCGGTTCTGTTGATGTTGTACTTGATATTCGTCTTGACATACAGATAAGTGTAATCAGGAGAAACGAAGAGCGGCTCGATGGCTACAGAAGAGCGTGAACGAAGGAATCTCTTGTACTCATTTTCTTTGATCTTCGGCAGACCGTCGACGTCTTGAAGGTCGATCGACAAGAAGATTCGCCCGTATTGAGGAGGATTTGCATCTTCTCCGCCGTATGCAACTACAGCGTTGATTTCTGGGAAGTTTGCTTTGAGTAGGTTCTCGTAGTCTTCTGAAGTCACTGCACGTTCTTGTGTAGTGAAAGCACGCGGAGCGTTGTACTTGATCGAGTTCATATCTTCGGCGACAGCACCATCTGTTGCTGCAGAGATGGTTTCAACTACCACGTTTGACTCGCTGTCGATTCTTGCAGTATTGATGAACTTGAAGGCACCGTTCGGAAGCTCACCGTTACATACACGATACTCGATAACAACTACTGAGTTGTTCTTTGGCTTACGACCTACAACTCCGTCTCCGAATACAACTTCATAGGTATCGCCGACACCTGGCTGTAAGAAGAATACTTTGGAGTTGAGATCATGACCGAACAGAGACGTAGCACGCGTGTAAGTGTGAGTCGTAGTTCCATTATCTTCGAATACAGTAACAAGAAGACTTTCGAGATCGACTCTCTTGTTACTAATCTTGTATACGAGAGGATTGTTATAGTTGACGTTGTATGTGTCGCTGAGATAGTTACCCTCATAGATGGTAATGTTCTCGCTCTCGTATACAAAGTTTGATCCTGATGGAGTTCGATCAGTAATTACTACGTTCTCGACTGTGCTAAAGTTATACGTAAAGTCATCTACTCGAGCAGTAAATGCAGTACCCTTTGGTACCACGATCGATCTCTTCGCGGAGTCTGCAGAGGTAATCGTTAGCTTAACTGTAGCAGACGCAGAGCGAAACGAACGAGGCAGATAGTTTAATTCTTTGGCATGAGATACAACGCTGTCACGAAGTTTTGCCGAGTCGAGAAACATCTCGTTGCTGACCATGTTGAGATAGAACGCGTTTTGATATGTATTGTATGCAAGCAAGTCGAGAAGAACTGACAGGTTGCTTCCATCAAAATCATAGTCCTTAAACCGATCTTGAGCTTTCAAGAAAGTCTTGAGCGAATCCTTATAGGAATCGAAGTCTAATTGTGTAAGGACGATACTAGAATCTGCCATTATCTTACTCTATAAAGTGTGAGTTGAAGTGTCTGCGGGTCAGCATTATTTATGATCTCATAATAGACTGATACATCGTAAGAATGAGCGAATTCATTTGATACTACAAGCACATCTATTACTCTTGCTCTCGGTTCATACTTAGTAATAGAATCTTTGATAGTATCTTTAATCAAATCTGCAGTCATGACAGAGATATCTTCAAATAGAAATCTTCTTAACCCACCACCAAATTCTGGATTGAATAGCCTTTCTCTTCTATTTGTCGACAAAATATTACGCAGAGAACGTCTTACTGACTGTTCGTCTGTGTAAAGAGCAAGTCTTTTGTTTTGTGGGTGTACTGTAAAGTTGTTATAGAAATCCGTAAATACTGGATCTCTTGTAACAGTCTTTCTGGTAGTAAGAGCGTCTATTCTGTCTGCCATTGGTATCCTACTTTTATCTTATTTATGCTGGAATTAAGACTCCGCCTGGTCCGATAGATGCGATAGGTGTCTCAGTTACCGTATAATTTTCAATCGATGAGTTCGGAACATCGTCACTTAAACTGTCTACGATTCCTGATGTACCAAAGTTTTGATAATCTTCGTTACTACCTACTGCTTCGAGAGCTGGACCAGAAGTTCGTGCAAAGGTATACTGTATCATGGCACCTGTAGCCTTGTTTGTTTCGAGGTACGATACCAACTTGTCGCTGCCATCATACACAAAGTAACTCATCGTTATCTCATCATCTTCGTAACCTGTCACCTTACCGTCTGTGAGAGTTGTCACACCGGGTTCTGGAGGAGTCGTTTCCGGAGATCCTGGAGGATTCAAGTCTCCATATGATTTTACTTCTATTGTAGGTTCGTTCACATCTGTAAAGAAATAACCGTTCTCGTTGATCATGCCACAGATGCTCCTGCAGGTAATGCCCATTTTGGAGTCACGGCAGGATCAGGATTTGGTTCTAATCCGTACTTCGTTCTCTTCACTTCGATACAGTCTGGAATCAATTTGATTATAGCTTCAGGAATTCCGAAGATAGGTTTTAAGATGATATTAAGTACATCACAGATCGACACCTTACCGCGAATGATGTTGACGATAAGCTTGATGGCCTTGATGATCTTCTTTACAATAGGAAACTGATTTAAGATCCAGCCCGGAGCCTTAAGCAGGATATCATAGATCTTACCCATCAGGTCTCCTTGAAAGAATCGCTTGATCTTTTCCATAGCATCGTCGAACGCATCTTCGATACGATGCCATAGATCCTCTTTCGAGTGAATCGATTCTTTCTTCTTACGAGCTTCTTTATCAAATCCTATTAGATTACCAAGAGTGCCGAATAGTGGGATAGGCAAGTTTAAAACAAAGTCGATCAGTTCACTCAGTATCTCTTCTCCTAAATCCTTGAATACTTTACCAGACAAGACATCTTCTTTTGCTTTTTTGATCTTCTTCTTGAGCTCTTCATACTTTGCTTTTAACTGTTCCTTGATAGGCTTGGTAGGATCGATAAAAAGCCCAAGTTTCTTGATCAGCGGACCGATGATCGGGATCTTCGTGAGTAGGCCAATCATAGCATTAATACACTTACCGATAAAGTCGCTGAGTAGTTCTTTCATCCAACGAAGTGCTTTGTGCCAGAACTCTTCGGCTTCGTGTTCTGGACTCTTGATGCCGAACGTGCCATCATATTTTCCATCACCAAAGAAGTCTCTAATCTCTTCGACTCTTTCGGCCATTGCAGCTTTGATCTTTACTTTGCCTTCTTTGGTAAAGAAATCCTTGACGACTGGACGATATCTTTCGACGGTGCCGTCTTCTTTGGGTAGATCGACTGTACCGATGAAAGGAATCGGAATCATCAACGGGTTTGGAATACCAAGAATGCTAATGATCTTGAGTAGTGCTTCTGTAATCTTCTTCTGAAACCAGACGTCGATCTCTTTCATGAACTCACGAACTTTGTATCGCAACTCCTGTTCTTTTGACTTGATCTTCTTCATCACATCAGTCATAAGAATGCCAGTGATCTCGTCGATCAACTTCTCCATCTTACGAATGGCTTCGATCAGTTCTTTCCCACACTCGTCTGTGATGAACTTGGCCTGAAGCTTGAGCTGAGAGATGATCTTTCCGATACCGGTAAAATAATCTTCCATCTGACGAAAAGATATCTTTCCGCCAGAGGTGCAAACCAGACCAGGAATTTCAGGAACATATACGACAGGCTTCATGCATTCAATCCAATAAGAGGGCTGAGTACATCTACCACGCCTGACTTCGACACGATCTGTACGCTACCGTTGTTCGCGTAGATGCCTACGTTACCTTCGTTGGCGTAAATATCAACATCTGACTGAGCAGTGATAGTAATCTTGCCTTGGTTACAAGTGATCTCAATGTTCTTATCTCCTTTTTCGTCTCCGACATTGAAGATAGTCATATTTCCCGCTGCTAACTGAATATGATCTTTTACGGACTTGGTAACGATAGTTCCATCTGGAAGAATCTCGAGATAAGATCCAGACTTATGATAGACTTGTACACGCTCAGATCCTGGAGTATCGTCGAACTCAACGAGGTGACCGCTGCGCGTAGTCATCGTATGATTGTACGGATACTTGGCTTTATACTTTGATTCAGGCTCGACAAAAAACCCATCTGAAGTTTTAATTCTGTTTTGAGCCTTTGCTTCCGGCTCTCCCTGGCCTCGAGCATATGACGATACGCTGTGATCTTCTTCAGGAGCAAAGTTAATTACGCCTATCACATATGCCGCCGCTTGGTCAGGAAACTTGATACACATCACACGTGTACCTTTCAGGAGACCAGTCGGGCTCAATCCAACTCCACCGACTCCAGCACTTATGGTAGGCATAACGATGTATGCTGGAATAAGATCTTCTGACGAAACCTGATTAGAATGCCCAAGAATTTCTCTTACGAGAACGCGACCCGTCTGTGGAGAGTCTGCTTCAAGTCCAAGATCTGATGCTGGATCTTCTGCTACGATACCTTCAAAGTACATAGGTGTTTTCATCTTATCATCCTCTATTAAACGTGTGCGATCGGTGTTCCACCGATACCATCTTTCACAATTTCAAGACCTTGCATGTATTCGGCTTTTTCGTTAAAGGTTAAGACATGACGACACTTCGTAACGATATAGTTACCAGAAGTCATTTGGCTATCTTCTCGAATAGGATTCTCTTCTCCACGAGGAAGACCGTCGTATTCCGGAAGCTGACAACGAATAACATCGCCGATTGAAATCGTAGTATCTCCATAGATAGTTATCTGTGAGATGGTTGTTAAGAAATGCGCCATATAGTAAGGCAGATGATTCTTCTTTTCTGCTCGCTCAGCATTTTCAACTGTCGGATCTACCATTACGATCTGCGGTTTACTTACATTTTTACTTAGTTCGTTCTGCGCTTTGAGAGTAGAAGAGATTGATTTTTCATTGAGTGTTTCGAAACTCAAATATCTCGGATCTACTTTCCATGGAATCAATTTGCCGGTTACTCGATCCATTAACTGTACGAGATTGTTTCCAGCTCCAATTCTTCTTGCAACACCGTCGTTACCGTTCTGAATAGCCTTAAACGCCAGAATATTTCTCCATTTTGCACCGCCAAAATCTGCGTTCGTAAGAGTAGACTGCATAAAACATTTGTCACCAATATTCTCTTTGCCTTCTTTGATCATCATTTCCATGCTCTTAAAAACAAACCCGTATTTGTTTTCGAAGAAATAGAAAGCATGGCCTTTGAATTCTTGTGACATGGCATACTCTACACGAATCTGATCGATGCATTCCATTGGTGTGAGTACAGTGAAATTAAATGCATGTAAACCGCGTGTCTTCTCTGCAAAGAAGGGTTTCTTTGATTCGATAGCATTCAGATATGCTTTTACCATGTTCTCACATTCGATCTTCTTGCGAGAAAGCGGCAAGTTGCCAATGATCGACGATATCCACACCTCGTATGTAACACAGTGCAATTTGTAAGTAACACCTTTGTTATGATTCGTAGGAACAATAGGATCTACTTTTACGACGTAGAACTCGTTGCGAATAGAAGATTTTGGATTCGCTTCGTTGGTTGTAAAATCAATAATAATCTTTTTTGAAGTGAAGAGAAAGTTATTAAACATGCCCTTGGCATCATAGATCTCGAACTCAGCTATTATGCTCGGATAGTGAATCGACTCGTAGATATTTGCTTTTACACAGACAGGAGCAAGTTGCAAAGCTTTTCCGCAGTCGACCGTCTTGGCCTCCTGATCGATCATTAAAAATTCATTGAGTTTAAACTGTCCGTCTCTAATCGAGTTCATATTATGTACTTAGTTGTTGAATGAATTGTTTTTCGACTTCTGCGAGATACGATCTTTTCAGAACGAATACGTTTCTCTTCAATTCGTTTGTTTCGAGTTCTTCTTCATAAGAATTTACTTCATACCAATAAGAAGCTTCATCGTCAGATATATTTTGATTGAGAAGCGTAACTTCTAAGATACCTTCTGAAGCATTTGCAGTGAAAGTTCCAGTTACGTGTTTTACTGTCAACGTATTATTTTCAGTATCGACGAAGTCAACTGTAGCATGGGCTCCAGTACTCGACTGTGTTACTCTATCTCCAATATCAAAATCAGCAGGAGTTACTGAGAGAGAAAGCAAAACGATCTTGTTCGTTGATACTATCCAATCTTCTTTTACTCTTTCGTACCCTAAAATTGCTCCAGTGTTTGCGAGCTTTGGCTTCCAGTACTTACGAAGATTTAGAGTTTCGTCGGCTTGAAGAGCTTCATATTGTGCAGGAGTAATTAGTCGATCGTCATTGTGCCAGTTCGTACGATAGAATTTTGTAATCGATCTGGCATTCGTCGACGAGCCATACTTACGATTGATGTAGTTTTTAAAATCTGCGGTCGACTTGTAGTAGTCGTAATAAGGATCGACAATATTGTTTGTCAAGTAAATCATCCAGTCGAACTGTGATGATCCATAGTAGTTGTACGACAGAAGATCTGGCCTCTCAAACCCCTCTTCGAGAGTAAACTGAAAGGTAGAGTAGATGTCTTTTTTTGTTTGATCGGTAAAGTCAACACGCGCCAGTATATTCTTAGCAATAGTACCGTTGTAGTCGATTACCGGGAACCTATCAAAGTATCTTGCCATGTTTAAGTTCCTGTTCTAGCCTGTGTTTCTGAGCTCGAAGAAGACGATAGACCTTTTACGATAGAGTCGTTAAAGTCTTTCAATCCATCATTCAGATTAAAGTTTGCTCCAGTAGCGTCGATACCTTTTTGCAAGGTTTCTGTGAGCTTATCCCACATTTCTTCAAGACGATCTCCTCCGGTTCTTCCGTAACGATCTGCTGTTTGCATTTCTGTTTCAAGCATGCTAATAGAAACTTCGATGAACGCAGGATGATGTGAATTTTCAAAGAACGCAGGAAGTCCTTGTGGAGCGTAATTGATTTCTACGGATTGAATTAGACAAGGAGAGAACATGATCATCTCGTTGTTACCCGCAATCTTGAGAACTGGTTGGCAAAGGAATGGATAAGCGAGCGCAGCTGTACCTAAGCTACTAAATGCCGGAAGAGAAAAGGCTTTCATAGCTTTCAATAGTGCCATGAGTTGTCTGCTCTCACTTTCATTGCGTGGAGCAAAAGTCCATTCAAATCTGTGTTGGCGAAGAGGAACACCGCTAAACAGAGCTTGTACGTGAGGATTAGGAACGGCACCTGTTACCTGACCGATCGTTTTACCAAGATCGCCTGTCGATTGGACAGCTTTACTGTACAGCAGAGCGACTGCTGCGTTCTTCGTAGCTTGGGCCTTTCCTTCTTCTGGAGTAGCCAGCACCTGCTGAACTGCATCGGCAACTCCACCAACCATGCCAGTAGATTCTTGGTCGATCGAGATTTCAAAGCTTTCTCTCAGTCCTTTTGGTAAAGGCAACGCAAAAGCCTGAACAAAGTTAAGTTGGCCAGCAACTTCTGGAGCCGGTCTTTGATACTGCTTAAACTTGAAAGCCATATAGTAGTTTTCACTGATATGGTTTGGAAACTGCAGTGTTGGTAGACCGTCGACTGATACTTTATTCGAAGCTCGTCGAATAGCATCGACATATGTTTCGGCCGCAGCCGCTGCACCTACGATGTTACCGGTTTTCGGATTGAAGTTGTTTCGAATGTCTGCACAAGATGCACGCTTCATCTCACTCGTAAAGGTCTGGAAATACTTGTCTTCGAGACCAGAAACCAAAGAATCGCCGAATCGAGCAGAGAGTTCGGCTGCGATATTATCTGATAGTCCAAGTTTCTTCAAACCTTTCGAGAACAGATCCTCGACTGCATTCTCGAGTTTATCCTCGAGTTTATTCGTGATGTTCTTTGCGAGCTTATTTAAAAGCCCGCCAGCATCTTTTTTAAAATTGTCTAGATTTACTAGCTTATTGTCTCTCGAAGCCATGTTTTCTCTCAGTTATAAGTCTTCGATCTTATTTATAAATAGATCCATGGCCTATCAGGGAAAGTTTCGACCAAAGAACTCGAAGAAGTATATTGGCGACCCGAATAATATCATTTACCGCAGTCGATGGGAATTGAAGTTCATGATGTACTTGGATTCTCATCCTAATGTGGTGCAATGGGGAAGTGAAGAGCTCATCATCCCATATCGTTCGCCGATCGATAATCGTGTTCATCGATACTTTCCAGACTTCGTTGTCAAGAAGAAAACACCAGAAGGCAAGATCGACACCGTAGTTGTCGAGATTAAACCTCATGCGCAGACGCGGCCTCCGGTGGTGATAAATAAGCCTAATAAGCGTTATATCAACGAAGTCATGACATGGGGTGTCAACGAAGCAAAATGGAAAGCCGCTGCAGTATTCTGTAACGATCGTGGCTGGAAGTTCGAGATCTTGACCGAGAAAGAACTAGGAATCAAGTTTTAATGGCAACGGTATTCGATACCATCATCACACAAGGTGTTCGTGCAGGTCAGATTCCTGCGCGTACGAATCAGGCACGTGAATGGTTTCGTGAGACAGCTGGTAAGATGAATCGTATCAACGAGCGTGAGATGTTACGTAGTGATGCGAGTCGTATGACAACACAGCCGTTGCTCGGTTCGATGTACATGTTCTACTACGATCCGAAGCACAAGGAAGAGTTGCCATACTACGATAGGTTTCCTCTTATCTTTCCATATCAGAAGGTCAAAGGCGGGTTCATGGGGTTGAACATGCACTATCTGCCTCTTCAACTACGAGCTAAGTTGATGGACGGGCTGTACGACTACGCCAACAATACTCGCTACGACGAGTCAACCAAACTTAAGTTAAACTACGAGCTTCTTACAAGAGCATCAAAACTTCATTGGTTTAAACCTTGTATCAAGCATTACTTGACTTCACACGTTCAAACAAAGTTTATGTACGTGTATCCTTCAGAATGGGACATCGCTCTGTTCTTGCCGACCGAGCGTTTCATCAAAGCAAAGAAGAACCAAGTCTGGATGGACAGCAAGAGAATGCTAGGAGTCAGTAAATAATGTCAAATGGACGCAACTTTGTAGAAAATTCCCGCGGACAACCAGTCGAATCGCGATATAGCGAATTAACACTTAGAAATCGTGAAAGAACACTTGAAAGAATAAATCCAATAACAGTAGGGCAAGTTCTTAATGCCGGTGATCCGGTAGCCTTAGAGTTAGTTAGACTTGGCAGACTGACAGATCCTCGACAACAACCACCATCACCTAGCGCAAGAGGCTCAGATTCTGGAAATGACGCCAGATCAAGCTCTTCATCTTCATCTTCATCTTCATCTTCATCCGCATCACAAGAAAGATCTGCAGCAGAACGTTCGAGTGATCTTCGTGCAAACAATGTTACGTTTAGAACCGCAAGCACACAGCTCTATGACAGCGCCGTAGCAAATAGTGCATCGAGCGTTACACGCATGGGTCGAGATGTATTCAGCATCTCAAGATTCCGTGCTAACGTATCAGAATCTGATGCCGTACTACCGACTCACAGTTTCCTAGTAACATTCGCTCCGATGGATTGGATTTCTGGAAGAGCTTATGCAGAAGATATCATGTCAGTGTTGACAATGAGATGTGACAACGCCATACTTCCTTCGATCAATCTATTACAAGAACAAAACATTCGAAGATATGGATATGGTCCGGTCGAAAACGTCCCATATGGTGTCAACGTCGGAGACTTTACTCTTCAGTTCATCGTCGACAAAGGAGCAGCGATAGTTGATTTCTTTGAAGCATGGTTAAATCGTATCGTAAATCGAGACTCATATGGCGGAGCCGATATGAACAGCGAATCGGAACTTACGTTTGCTTCCTATAAAGTTAAGCCATACGAAGTGGCATACAAAGATACGTATGCATGCCCGTCAGTAAACGTGTTCGTATACGATCGAGCTCAAAATTCTGTATTAGAATATAATATTTACGATGTATTTCCTACTGGAATTCAGAGCATGAACATGTCATGGTCTGAAGAAAATAATTTGATGCGTCTGAATGTAACTTTCTCTTTTACAGATCTTCGCATTCGACCGAAGTCAAGCATGTTTAATCAATCTGCAGGTTACAGAAATGGAATAGATACTAATCCAATGAATTCTCTTCCACCTGTTCCTATTACAGTGGCAGGAATGGCAGACGTTCCTCTTGTAGATCCAAATTCCCTCGTAATTCCTACTGATCTTATTCCTCCTGTCACGATAATAGGAGATGGAGATGACGGTGTACCAAGAACGACTGGCGCACCAATCGATATTCCGGCTGCACCAGCCGAAACGCCTGAAGTAACTATACCTACTGCCCGTGATCCATTCGGTGAACCTACAGAATTTGCATAATTTAATATCAAGGAGAATATAATGCCTTTGCCAAAAATTGATCAACCGTTATTTGACGTGATCGTGCCATCTACTGGAAAGAAGATAATGTTTCGTCCCTTCCTTGTAAAGGAAGAGAAGCTGCTGTTGATCTCTCAGCAAGGTGGTGAAGATACTGAAGTGATTCGTGCTATCAAGCAGATCCTTCGCTTGTGTGTACAAGACGAAGATTTTGATGTCGACAGTCTTACTACTTTTGATCTCGAGTACTTGTTCTTGAAGCTTCGTGCGAAGTCTGTGAACAACGTCGTCAAGCTATCGTATCGTGATAACGAAGACGGCAAGATCTATAACTTTGAGCTAGATCTTGATACGATCGAAGTAGAACTGCCAAAGGATGTCAACGCTACTATCGATGTTGCTGAAGGCATCTCGATGGTGATGAAATATCCGAGTGCAAGCATCACAGATAAAATTCAGCAGTTTGATAACGAAGTCGATGTGATGACGTTCTTTATTGTAAACTGTATCGATACGATCTTAACACCTGAAGAAATCTTCTCGGCAACAGATTACTCTGACAAGGAACTCGAAGAGTTTCTTGATCAGTTGCCAGTAAGTTCTTTTGAAACGATTCGTGAGTTCTTTGAAAAGATGCCGAAGTTGTATCACAAGATCGAGTACACAAACGAACTTGGAAACAACAGGAGTATCGAGTTAAATAATCTCAAAGATTTTTTTATGTGGCGCTGAGTCATACTTCGCTGCCAAACTATTACAGTATGATCTTTGCTTTGGCTCAGCACCATAAGTATTCTATTAGTGATATTGAAAACTTGATGCCGTATGAAAGGGACATCTATGTTGAGATGTTAATGAGTCATCTTGAAGAACAAAGAAAAGAAATAGAGAGTAGAAGAAAGTAATGGCACTTCCTGCAATCCTCGGTAGAACACTGTTTTTAGGTGGCGGCATGGTCGGCAACCTATTGGGTGGTGCTTTGAGCGGTGCAGGTTCTGCACTCGGAGGAATTGCTCAAGGAGCTGGATCTGCTGTAGGTGGTATCGCTCAAGGAATTGGATCAGCTGTCGGCGGTGCTGTGACTCCGGCATCGAACGTAGTAGTTAATAATGTCGGAATAGCCGGCGAAGCTGCAAAGAAAAAGGTATCTGGAGCAGGTACTCTTCCAGCTCCAAAGAAATCTGCAACGCCGACAGTCAACGCCAATATGCCCACCGAGAAGCTACTGGTAGTTGCAGTCAAGTATTTGTCTTCTATCGACAAGACTCTGCAAGATCAAATTAAGTTCGAATCACAAGCTTTCAATCAACAGGTTCAAGCAGAAAAAGAAGCTTCTATCGAGAATAAGAGAGAAGACAGCGTCTTCTCGAAGCTCGGAGATAAATTCAACGGACTTGTAAAGGCCGAGGACGACAGTACTTTTAAGAGTAGAGCAGGCAATATTACAAAGGCCATTCTCGGCGCAGCCGGACTGGCAGCGCTCGGAACTCTTGCTCTCGGTGCAATGGATGATTCGGAACTCACTCGCCTAAAAAATAGTTGGTCAGAGTTTACGCAAAAGTATGACTGGCTAATCGACATGGCTTCTGCTGTGACCGGAGCTGCGCCTATTTTGGGTTACGCTTTTAAGGGCTGGAAAGGAGCAGTTGCTGGTGTAGTCGTCGAGTGGCTCGTCGATCGTTTAACTGGAAGTAGTACGGGTAGTTGGATTCTCAGCGCGCTAGGTTTGGGAGGAGGCGCCGGTACAGATTCAAATGCAGCGCCAGCAAATGAAGGTAATACTGGGTTTGATGTGGCAATGGGTGGTGTCGTTGCAGGCTACGGCGCATATCGAGGGGTAAAAACATATCGCGATATCAGTGCACGTCGTACACAAATTAGCAATCGATTAAATGCGCCTCGTTATGAGTTGTCAACTAATAGGTATAGGGATCCTCGTACCGGGAGATTCGTAGCGCGCGGCGCTGCGCAGGAAGCACGTGCCGCGGCTGGCATGAGAAATACACCTGGATGGTTGTCTGGTCCAAAAGGACAAAGATTCATAGCATTTTTATCCAAAAGATTTGGTCAAAATTATATTGCAAAGAAAATTCTTCCTTTATTAGGAAGAGTGTTTGCAGGAATAGCTGTTTCAGCAACAGTTGTAGGTGCTATTCCAGGTATCATTTGGACTCTTATTAACGTCGGTCTTGCTTTATGGACGGTATACGATCTACTCGACGCATGGTGGGATTTCCAAGACGAAGAAGAAGCGAGAGAAGATGCCGAAGCTGCAAATGCGGCAAGACCACAAGCAGACGCTTCTCCAACTACAACAAACACTGGAACAGGAATGATTCCAGGTGCTCCTCGAGCCACAGCAGAAGAAACAGCCAATCTTCCTCCTATTCCTGCAGATCTCGAAAAGATCCTTGCCACGATTCGTACACAAGAATCTGGAGGAAATTACGGTGCACAAAATCCTTCTTCGACTGCCTCGGGTGCATATCAGTTCATCGATTCTACTTGGCAATCACTCACTGCAAAGTATGGCATCGGTCAATCTTATCCAAAAGCAAAGCTAGCACCTCCTGAAATTCAAGATGCTGTTGCTGCGAAATACGCTCAAGAAATCTTGCAACAGGCCGGTGGAGATGTATCGAAGGTTCCGGTTGCTTGGTTTACAGGAAATATTCGAGGCCAAAGCAACGCGGTTTCTCAGTCTGAAGTAGCAGCATATCAAAGAAAATGGCTGAACACCTACACCGGTGGACAATACTCGGAATCTTCTTACGACCTTCAAGACGGTGGTAGTGTCATTGGAAATATGGCAACAGCTGCTTTGGATATGAGTAAAGCCGCTGTTGAAGCTCTCGCTGGAATTATGAAAGCTGGTGTTGGGCCTCAAGCGAGTAGATCGACTACGGCTTCTTTAACTTCTTCCGCTCCATCGATTCCTGCAAGCAGAGCAGCAAATGTACAAAGTGTAGGTGCAGCAACGCCGACTTCTGTTACAGAAAATCGCGCCGCCCGAATTTCTCAGGCTTCAACTGAAATCCAATCAGAAATTGATATGGGATCTCCGAAAGCAGAAACTGGTTCATTGAAAACCGCAGAAACTTCGAGTCAAACTTCTCTGCGTAATGCTTCGTCTGACAGTAAATTAGAATGTATCGATCCTAATTATCCTGGATCTGGAGGTGTCGATCCTTATCTACAGTATTATAGGTTGGCAGCATAATGGCAGAACCTATTACGATCAGCGGTCAAACGTTTATCAAAACTGATAAAGGATGGGTTGACAAGAAAACAAAGGCGATTGCTCCAGAAGGCCTTATTAATCTGCTCGAACGCATGTCAACCGGAGAGCCGACCAAGAAACTCCGTGTAAAGATCGATAGAAGTCGAGGTCCAGTTACTATTTCTGGACAAAAATATGTTTTTGATTCAAATCAAAACGCGTGGATCACAGACGATGCCATGCGTTGGAGACCACCCGACTCGATGCAGCGAGTCATCGAGGAAGCTCTAAAGCAAACTCTCGGAGAAAATGTTGATAGCATCGTCTCGAAAATGGGAACAGTTGGTCAAGCTGCAAAGTCAAACATAAAGAGACCTGGAGCTGCTCCTTTACCCGTAAATATCAAGATCAATTCTCCGATCGTGTCAATGATCGAAAAATTGGCTACGATTGATGGCTATCTAAAACAAAGACTGGACAATCAAAAGAAAATTGCTGCTCGTAATCTAGCGATGACGAGAGAAACTGCTATCGAGGCAAAGCCGGTTGATGCCGTTCCGGTGCAAGAAGTACAAAAACAAGATGCAGAAAAATCAAATGCTGGTTCAATCGCAGCTGCGCTTGTAGTCGGAGGTCTAATAGCAGCTCAGTTCGAACCAGTCAGAGATGCTTTCAAGAGTCTCATAGACGGCGTAAAGGGTGTTTGGAACTTTGCGAGCAACGTTGCTGGAACGATGGCAGATGGTCTTGATTTTTTCAACGGCACATCTTCTACGTCATCATCAAGCGCTGCTAACGGAGTTTCGTCTTCTTCTCCTTCGATGTCCCCATCGACACAATTAGATCCTTCTTCTCCCAATGTTGTAGAAAATCCTGCTGAAGGATCACCTAGCGAACCGAATAGAGCCGACGCGTCTCCCGTCACACCTTCTGAACCAACGGAAGCGGCTCCTACTCAAGTTGCTTCAACGAGTGGATCAACGACAGTAGGTAGAACAGTTGTAGGAGCAGCAATCGGTGGTGCTGTCGCTGGGCCGGTGGGTGCTATTGTAGGAGGAGCGATCGGATTCTTGTCTTCTCCTTCAAATGAAGGTACACGAGATTCTGGTTCTATTCAATCTACTCCTCGAACAGATACTCAAGCCACACGAACTGATGCTCCTGCCGCCGGAGGTACTTCGAATCAAGCTTTAAGTAGAGCCGTTCAATTAGCTGCTGGACAAGTCGGAGTAGGAGAAGCAGGAATAGGCAACTATCTTCGTCAAGGAGGAGTAGGATTAGATCCTCGAAACGAACAGTGGTGTGCCGCTTTTGTCAACTCTACTCTTGCTCAGTCTGGACTAAAAGGTGCAACCAACGTAGCGAATAGCTTCCAAAAATGGGGTGATAACGTAGCCGTTTCTTCTGTTCAAGAAGGAGATGTTGTTATTCTTACTCGTGGCAAAGGTCCAGATGTTACAGGAGGCCACGTTGGAATTGCTACTGGTGTACGTCAAGGTAACAAAGTAGAAATCATTGCCGGTAATACTAGCAATAAAGTTAAAAAATACTTTGTAGAAAATAATGCTGAGAATTCTCTTCAGGTTAGAAGATATAATCCAGAAAAACCATACGGTGCGGGTGCGGTAGGAGGAGCTCCATTAGGATCTATAGGAGAAACCGTAGGAGCGGCTGCAGGTGCTGCATGGGATCTTGGAACTGCAGCCATTGAAGCCATCGGTGGAATCATTAAAGCAGGTGTTGGACCACAGGTACTTCGACCGATAACAGATTCTCTGGTTTCTTCAGCTCCGTCGATTGCTCCAGAAATTGCAGCTGCAAGTACTATGCGAATCGGTGCTATAGCCGAATCCAGATCGCAATCACAAGCTGTAACACCTTCTTTACCGGATCCTCCGAATTTAAATGCTGGAACCGGATCTCCAGTTGTACAAAACCTACCTACGGCTTCTGATATGGCAGGAGTAGATTTTTATCTTACTCGCATGGGATTCCCGAAGATCGAGTATCATAAACCGACGCCACAAGTGAGTATGGCATAAAAGAAAGGGCGACCGAAGCCGCCCTTTCCCACCTATCAATCTTCTTCTTCGGCAAGCCTCTTGAAGAAATCAAGATCATCGTCGTCATCATCGACCGTCGATGAAGGTGCAGGAGCAGGAGCTGCTGCCTTGAACGTAGGTGCCGGAGCACTGTATTCATCTTCATCGCGATCGACCCCACGAATCTTAGCAGGTTCTGCCGAGACAGCGAGGACCGTGTTCAGACGAGCCTTCAGTTCGTCGTAAGACTTGAACTGCTTCGGAGCTACCAGCTCAGCGAGCGAGTATTCCTGGTTGTATACGCGTTCAAGCTCAGCGTCATCATCGAACAGTGGTGCGGGAGAGTCGAATTCTGACTTATCGTAGTTAGGCCAACCTTCGACCTTACGAATCTTGAGCTTGAAGTTAGCGCCCGTCCAAAGATCGAAAGGATTTACTGGCTTCTCGTCCTCAAACGCGGGATTCATGAGGTCGTTAAGCTTGTCGAAGATCTTCTTACCGTATTTGTACAGGAAGACCTTACCTTCGTTGGCAGGGTTACCCGGATCCTTCACAACGTAGATGTTGCTGTAGTATGCCAGGCGACGCTTCTGCTTGCGAGCGATTTCCTTATCAGAGTCAAGACCAGTGTTCCAAAGAACGCTGTTGTACTCCGATACGGGATCGTTCTGACCGAGAGTCGTCAGCGACTTCTCGATGTACCAAAGTCCGGTCGGACCTTGGAATCCATGGTCCCAAATGCGAGTGAATGGGATATCTTCTCCTGCGGGTGCAGGAAGAAAGCGAATGACGGCGTATCCGTTACCAGCCTTATCGACTGTCGGCTTCCAATACTTGCCTTCATCGGGATCTGTGTAGGTGGTGTTCTGCTTAGCGAGTTCTTGCGTGAGCTTCTGGAACGAAGAGGTGGAAGAACGCTTAAGATCAGCAAATGACATAATTATCTCCTATATGTCGTTGTTTACGGTATGTTTCGAAGTGTTTGCAGCGAACTGCAATTCTATTTATCATGAAGTGAAGACGTCCTTGACAATTTTTCTACATTTGAACACATCATAATGAAAGAACGGCTTGTACTTCAGCAGCTTCTTGTGGATGCTGGGCCATAGGACTGTGTCCTCAATCTTCTTGTTCCAATGACCGAAGAACCCGAAGATATCGTTGAGGATGATCACCGTCTCGATTGAAATCTCTCGACGAAGATACTGTTTCAACAGATAGGGATGTTGTCCATTCTTTACAATAACATTATCGTTGAAATTTGTACATAGTTTTTTCATATCCTGTTCAAAGATATAAGACAGAGACTGCTGTCTCCTCAACCATTCGTTGTACACTTTCTCAGAGTCATCGCTGAACAGATCGCCTATCCATTTCAGATCGCCGTCTACAAAGTTGGCGACCAGATACTTGAGTGGATCTTTGTGTTTCGACAGCTTGTAGAACTGATACTTGTCCTTACGCACGTCGAAGCTCGAAGGCTTTGCGCCTACCTTGCCGTTGTACTTGACGTAGTCGTAGCTATCTGTTGTGAAGTGATTTTTAAGGGCGAGAAAAGTGGTGTAGCTCTCGAAAGGAGTCATACAGGTAGCTTTGCCCTCTTCGGAAGAAAGTTGAGTTCTTCGGCTTCGTCTTGAAGCTTGGCCTTGATTCGAAGATTACTACGAATGATACCAGCAGCAGCTTCGAGCTCGATGTTATTCTTTTCACAGTAGTGGACGACGGCATCCATATAGTCTAGATTGTACCTCGTCACAAGATTCTCGATCTCTTTAATAAACTTTTCAGAAGTCAACGCTTTCGTCGAAATGACGTCGTCCACCATAATCAATCATCCTTCATAAAAAATATGCGCACCGATCTTTGTTGTACGATCAAAGACTCTCGCCCAAGATGGCCTCACATAGTCTGCGTGGTAAAATTGTGCACCACCAGTAACATCCTTATAGTTACCTAAGTACACATGCTCAGCGATTTCCTTGGCCTTACGATACGCGGCCCAATCACCTATTCTTTTTCCTCCCTCACACTTCCATGAAAACTGGCATACGCCTCCGGTCCTTTGGTTAATGACCGCACATGGTGAGTCTGGGAATCTATCATCTTTAACGCGATTCAACACTACGTTGTTCACCGCGATCCGTCCCTTGACGGGTTCATGACCTGCTTCGAAGTATGTATTCTCGGCCATGCATGTGATTTGCTTTTTGTCGTATGCGCTCAGATAAACTGGCTTCTTTACGATCTTTTCTTTTTCGATTACTTTTACTTCTGGAACCTTGATAATCTTAACTTCTGGTTCCTTAACTGGCATAGCATAAGCTGCGCCTGCTACTACGAGTGCACCGAGTATGAATCCTTCGATCCAACGACGGTACGGCGTTTTAGTATGAGTAGATCTCATTGTATCCTCTTGTCTCAAATGATTTCGGCTGACAGAGACGAGTATACCGGGCATCTCAGCCCTCAGGTTTTTCTGTCGCTATGAGAAGATACAAAATAGAATAACAAAGGTATCTTCCATCCATTTCCCTCTTACTGGAAATGCAAAATCATTATGGTTTCGTCGGTAGTACCCGAACGGTACTGCTCTCTAGCCCTAAGACTTGAAGCTTTTGTAAGAGTCAATGGAGGTGCCAACCTCCGTTGCGATGTTTTATTTATGCTATGACCAGCGGTTTTTCTGGCGACTCGTAGCACCCGCATAACACTTCATAGCAGAGCATTATAAGTGTATGGACATGATACAACTGATAATCTTTTACCCGTAAACGGTTCTACATAGTGTGGAATCGTTGATGGAAATACAATTATCATATTTTGTTTTGGTTTGATGACTATCGAGCTATCTTCGTAAAGATGTAAGCTGCCTCCTTGCATGTCTTCGATGAAAGGATAGTATACTATCGTACAAAGAGGATACTTAAATTCACCTGTAGCGTCATAGTGTCTTTCGTCTTTGTCGACGTGCCAATGAGGTACAACGTTGTTTACGTTTGACCATATTTCAGATCCAACCAACCCGTTTAGATTGAACAATGTGCTAGCTACATCTATCAACTGCTTCTCGGCAACAAGCATGTCTTGAATGTACTTAAACCCATGAAAATTAGGTCCGTAGTACGCAGCGACCATCGCCGCTCGAGATTCTTCTGATAAGATGTTTTCGATTATGATCATAGCTTTTAAGTGGGCCCGTTCTGTTTCGAGGTGGAACCCATACCCAATGCTAGCCTCAAGCGGCTAGAGCAAAGGCAACGTTGTTATCGTTTGCATTTACGTTTAGTGGCAACTTTGCCAAGCAATCAGTCTCGAACCGCCTTATTCTGCGTGCATCGATTCCCAGTAACACCCCCATCAACTACCTTGAGTTATCGTCTTTCACAACCCGTACGTAGAGGATACTCGTCTTTCCCCTCAAGGTAGATGGTGGAGGTGGGGGGATTCGAACCCCCGTCTACTCCGCTTTTATTGTTGATTGTCATCAACTGATAATCTATATATACCCCAACGGGATTTAAATGTACACCCCTTAATTACACCAAGACTGCTTGGCATCACCAAAATATGGACGTGCATAACCGTTGGCGATCAGAAGTTCGCGCAGACTCTTACCATCGATGAGTAGATCTCCGAGCACACGGCCGCCGAACTTGTCCCAGTCGTAGAGAACGTACTGAATCTTCTTAGCTTCGGAGATCAGCTTCTTCGTAAAGGCAGATGCAGCCTGTCCTTTGACATCTTCGGCCGAGCACTTTGCACGAAAACCCTTTTCAGGAGTGTCGACACCGAAGATACGAACAGCGACTTCTTTCTTGATAGGTGCAGGAACCCAAAGGGCTTCGACCACTATCGTATCACCGTCTGATGCACGAAGAACCTTAGCATCGTAGGTAACTCCGACGGGAGTCTTCTGAGCGAGAGCAGGAGTTGCCAGCGCCATCAGCGCCAGAGCGATAAACTTTTTCATTTAATGTATTCCTTAATTGCAGGTAGTTTGCCAGTAAACGTAACGTTCACCACGACGCCATTCAGTGATCTGTTCACGAACGCAGTAGCGACGATCATATCTATAATCGGGTGGGTAGTAGCGATTATCATAGTCGCGATATGAGTCGTAGTCAGGATTACGGCGTTCTTCTCTTTCGTTCGAAGACAGAGCACCTACAACGATGCCGCCGATGATTGCTCCACAGAGCCAACCACATCCATTGCCACGCTTACGTTCATGATGTTCTGAGCGATGGCCACGATCATGATCGCGTGCTTCCGCTGAGATAGGTGCAGTGACCATCGTCAGAGCTGCTATCGAAAAGAGTAGGTTCTTAATCATCATAATTCCTTCTATCGAACATATGACCGGTATCTGCAAACATCAGGCGTTTGCGTGGATCGCCAGGTGTAATGCACCTGACCAGTCTTAAGGCTTCTTTGTAATCAGTAGTATTGAAGCAGACCGGAAAGACGTCAGGATCAAACCGTTCGTCTTCCAAGTCTAACATCATAGCCACAAAGTAAGTACCATTTTCTTCTACCATTCACTTATTTATTCTTGGTAGATTTTTCCTTCTCAAGGCGCTGCTGACGCTTACGATCACCGAGCCAGAAGAGACCGACAAACGGTCCGAAGACGATCACGACAGTAATAGCAAGTGGCCATAGAATGGCTAAGAAGAAAATAGCCCAGAACAAACCAAGTTTTTCATCTTCGTCCATATCAACAAGGCCAAGCTTATACATGCCAAAACCAAGAATAACAAGAGCAGCAATCAACCAAATCCAACCCATATCACTTCACCTTTACATAACTGATGGCATCGTAGCCGTCATAGCCACCTGCCCACTTACTACGTTCTTGTTCCTTGAACCCTATCTTATCGCCGTGTTCCTTGAAATAAGCTCGAGCCGCAGAACCAATATCCCAATCACTCTCTGCCTGGATCTCAAACGTATCAGACTTCCAACGCTTCTCGAAAGAGACCTTATAGGTCTTGAGCTTCTTTACACGTTTCAGATGAGTCTTGATGGCGTCCTTGGCATGCAGTTGATTAATAATACTCTTAAACTCACGATCGCCGCATGCGGCCAAAGGACCCCAAGACTCCACTGAACGATTCTTAACCTCGATCATACATTCACCTTATAATTTTCACGGATATGCTGACGATCTTCAGACAGCATGCTAATGATTACACCCATCTGATCATATTCGTCTTGAATGAGCCCGGCTTTGCGAAGACGGTAGAACCCTGTCATCATCTTCGCATATCCCTCTTCAATCAGAGCATCAGCTTCGTTATCAGTAAGTGTGATCATGCAAAAGTTACCCTTCCTAGAAGCTCACGAACGACGTCACAGAGAAGATCAAAGTCTCTGTTTCTATGAGCGATATGAATGCATTCAAGAAAATGCTGACGTTCGAAGTGATCCTTGGCAGCGAAGACGCTACAGGAGTGTTCCTCTCTGTAGCGCTTCACATCCTCTGCAGTATAATTACGCTGCATCGGCGAACTCCACTGCAGTCTCGAGTGCCTTGGTCTTGAGGTTCTTGTTAGCACCGTACCAAGCCGAGGTGAGACGATTGTCAGCGTTACGACCGATGATGTGATCAGTCATGAAGGTGACGGCGTTGAAAGCTTGCCACCAGCTACCTTCGCCGTATTCGGCACCAGGCTGCTGATCCATGATTTCGAGAGCGATACCAGCATTCTTGCTGATCTGCTTCTTATCACCAGAAACGGGGAAGACACGCTTGAAGTAGTCGACGATCGACTCGTCGGTGTAACGCTTCGAACCGAGGTACTGAGCCATTTCCTTGTAGGTAGCCAGCTTTTCCTTGGCAACGCCGAGCGTTTCCTTGACGAGATCACCATCGAACTCACGACGATGGCTGACCTTGACGATCTTGCTCGACTGGCTGTTGAGCGAGAGAGTCAGAGTGTTGTTGCAAACGACGCGAATCGGAGTGAAACGAACGTCGATCGACCAACCGTACTTGTGAGGATTGGTAAACAGCAGGTAGGATTCTACCGTGTCACCCTTGAAAAGCTCGAAGCTTTCCTTGACCTTCGCGAGGCCCCAAACGAGCTGACCGTCGCGAAGCGAACCAGCGGTGTGCATTTCCATCTCGCCGGCTGCGACGAAATCGTTGAAGAACTCGAAGGCTGCTTCGTTCTGGTTCGGAACCCAATCGTTAGTGATCACGTCCAGAACCTTGTTGTCGATGTCACGGACCAGAGCCGAGTGACCGATATCGACCTGCTTACCACCGATCTCGGCGAAGGCAGGAACGGGGTTGACCTTCCAGTCGAGGCCAGCTGCCTTGAGCATCTGATCCGGAGTGAGGTCGTTAGGGACTTCGGTGCCGAGGCCATGCCACGGAGTTTCGCCTGCATAAGCCATCGAAGCCTTGCCGTCGAGAAATTCAATCATATGTGCCATAATATAGTTTCCTTTTCAATTTGGTAAAACCATTCTACACTAGAATGGCGTATTTGTACATGCTAAAAATTAGGCAGGAGTGATAATCCAGAGACCTGCGAACAGGATCGGAAAACCGATAATGAATGCAATGCCACCGAGGATCTCGTTGCGGAACTGTTCCGGAGTCATGGTAGCCTTCATTTCACGGATAATCTGAGTAATCATGTTTGCTTCCTTCTTCATTATAGGTTCACCTTACATTGTTTTTAAAATAATGTACACCCTATTTTTCGACAAAATCGCATACCATGTCAAAAAATTCTTCTTCGTCTGCAGACTCCATGGCCATCAGACGATCACGAACCTCTTCGGTTACACCGTGCTTCATGAAGTAGGCGGCGATGGCTCGCTCCACAGTGTCCATACCAAAGTAAGCGATAGTGTTGGACTTAGTCATGCGACCTCCATGTGTTCGATCATGATGCCGATGATCTTCTCGAAATCATCGTCTGGATGCAGCATATAGTCTGCGGAGATATCGTAATACAGGTCAGTGACGAGCTGCATGGTTTCAGTACCATGAGTTCCACCGAGAGCTTCATAGATGAAATCAAAGGGATCATCTTGAGCAAGGATATATTCAAAAACACTAGACATAATTACATCTCCATCTGACGTTCATAGGCGTAACGCTCGGCAAGAGCGTCGTAGTTGGTGCAGTCGCGGAAGATCACTCGAAACTTCATCATCTCAAGCGCAGTATCGGCGAGACGAACGATCGAGAACTTCGAAGGCGACTTTTCGTTGTAGTACTGAACGTAGATCCAGTCGATCATATCACCAGCGGCATTCAGATCGCGCATGATCTTAACAACTTCGCCGCGGATGGTGCCAGCAGCAGATTCATAGCGAACGCGATCGCCGATCAGGATAGTCTTCGGATAAGCCATTTTCGTTTCCTTCTTCATTATAGGTTCACCTTATATTGTTTTCAAAATAATGTAAACCCCCTTTGTCAAAAAAAATGCGACCGAAGTCGCATTTTCTTATTCGTACATCTGATGGTAAGATCGAACCAGATCAGCTGCTTTCTCAAGGTATCGTTGAGGTCGTTCAACGAACACCTGAGCTTCGAGAGAATCGTCTACACCGATGATGATCACGATGTCCTTGACTGCGATGCCTGTCATCTCCCATAACATGTACGAGTAGAGACTGGCCTGAAGGAAGTAGCCTTCGATCCATTCCTTTCGCTTCAGCTTGGACGACGTTTTGTAATCGATGATGGACAGACGACCATCGAAGTCGGCAATGAGGTCGCATGTGCCTGCTACCTTCAGATGATCAGAGAACAGAGTGCACTCGGTAGCTCGGATCATGTCCACTCGCTCGTCGAGGACCATCTTGATCTGACGAAAGATCATGTTGTTATGTGGCATGGACTCGTCGATCTCGTTGCCGAGCACATAGTTCTCACACATAGTGTGGATATTAGTTCCACGAGTGGCTGCTCGAGCCGAGACCCGAGCAGCTTCTTCCTCCCCAACTCTTTTCTTCCATGCATCGAGTGCAGACTTATCCGTCATCTTACCGAGGACGGCGGTTACCGATGGGTATCGGTTCCCTTCAGGAGTCTCGTACAAACGAGTAGGTCCATCGATTCTCTGCAGAGCGGCGAAGTCGAGGAATTCTTTTTCGAATTCTTTACGGTTGAAGACCGAGGTTTTGGCGAGCAATGATATATTCCTTCACAAGTTTGCTACGTACGATATCTTTTTCTAGGAAATCAATATACACGAAGTCTGATAATTTTGACACCACTTTCATAAATTCTTTTAGGCCGTTCTTCTCTTGTTCCTTGGTCAGATCTGACTGACGGAAATCTCCGCAGAAGATGATGCGGCAGTTCTTACCGATACGAGTGATCACCGAGTCGAGTTCATGGAACGTCATGTTGTTGATCTCATCCACGATCACTGTGCAGTTGTTCATAGTGATACCACGAACGAACGAGGTGGACATGAACTCTACCGCGTTCTTCTGCTTCAGGATGTCGTATGCATCTCCACGGCCGAATAGCTCTGCACAGATGGCCTGATACGGAGCTTCGTAGACCTTCATCTTTTCCTTCTGAGAACCAGGCAAGAACCCCATGTCTCGAGTCGGAACGACTGAACGGACGATGTAGATCATTTCCTGCTGTGACTCACCGGATAGCAGGTCGTCGAGAGCGAGGTACATCGACAAGAATGTCTTACCTGTACCAGCCATGCCGTGTAGCATGAGATGCTTGCCTTCGTAGAAGGCATCGAACGTATGTCTTTGGTTCTCTGTAAGTGGATTGATGTTTCTTAGATTAAAGTTCGGAGTCTTGATGGCCACCTTTGCCTTGAGTAGATCTTCTTCTCCGTTCTGTTTCAGGATTCTCTTTTGTCTTTTCGTGAGTCTGTGTGTTTCCACGAGTTATCCTTATTTTTTATTGCGAGCTTTGTTGACGGCTTCTCTGATCTTCGTTGCCTTGATACCTTTGTCGCCGTGCTGCTGTGCGAGAGGTGAATGTGGGTTGGCGTTGGCGATCCTATTTAGTAGGTCGTTAAAGCCGCTGTCGGTCTTATGAGTAACTCCAGAAATTCCTGAGATTAGGTTTGGTGCACCGATGATCTCTTCAATATCTGGATTATCCTGAAGAAAGGACTTCTTCTGATCGTAAGTAAAGAACTCTTCGAAGACTTCGTCAGTCTCCTTAATTCTGAATTCATAAAGTGGCATTTAAAAATCTTCGTCTTCTATCAAGTCAAGTAAAGAGCTCTTTACTTTTGAACGGAGAGCCGATCGTAACCTCTTCTCTTTGAGGTGCTCGCGTCGATCGTAGTGCTCTTCGATCACGTCGTATTGTTCTTCGTTATATTTGCGAAATCGCTTAACTGAGTGGCTCATCTGGAATTAACCCCGGAAATGCTTCGTTAATGGTTTCTACGTTAAGTCCCTCAACCTTCTTATCCTTGACGGCGATTAGAAGCTCGGCGTCTTTTGGATGAATGGATTCAAGGAGACCGATGAACAGGTTCTCGCGCTGATGCGGCTTAAGATCAGGACGATTGCCTGAGAGATACAACGGAAGCGTGCGAGCTTCGTTGTACAGTCTACCTTCCGTATCGACGAGTTGGCTCGGCTTGTACGGAGGTGCACCTTCTGGCAACCACCATCCTACGTTGGGATGAAACGCCAACTCAAGGATGTAAGTGAGGGTTTCACTTCTGTGCTTTCGAAGGATTTCTACCTTTTCTTGCTTCGTCTTCGCAGACTTTACTAAGTCAAGGATTTCATAGATTCCAAGTATTCTTTGCATATTTAAAACTCATTGATGCTTTCGAGGAGGATTTTGAGACGACGCTCGATGAAGTAGTTGAAGAGCTTATCACGGCCCTTACCCTTCTGTTTTTCGAACTGAGCGAGCACCTCTTTCTTGATATCAGCAGGAATGAAGTTCAGATCGACGAGTTGCTGGTTGCGTAGATAACCACGTAGCATCTTCTCGTCGCAGAAAACCTGAGGATCTTGATCGAGCCAAAGGTCCAGCTTCTTCTGGCTGATAGGCTTTTGTCTGCTGCCTACGACGAAGGTGTCGTCGGCAGACAGGAAGTTAGGAACACCGTCGCCAGTATCGCCACGCATGATGTGTTCCTTGATGAACCGGTCAGGATCATTCGTCTTACGCCACTTCTTCTGCACAGGATCGAACTGCTGAACGTTCATGTAACGCTGCAGCTGCACGAAGTCTTTGTCACCAGAGAGAATGAGGATCTGCTCGTTGGTGTCGCCGTATTCCTGCACGATCGTGCCAATGATATCGTCGGCTTCAGCTCCGTCGACATGGATAACACGATACGGGAAGTGTTCTTTGAGTTCTTCGCGAACCTTGTTGAGAGTCTCGAACACAACGGTCCAGTTGATCTCAGACTTTTCGCGGTTTTTGCGGCGGTTCGCCTTGTAGTAAGGGAACACTTGCCTACGCCAGTTATGACCAGCATCAGCAGCGATGATCATCTCGCCGAACTGTGCCTTGAACTTGACGTTGTATGCCCTGATGGAATTCAGGATCATATGACGGAGCAGATCTTCTTCGAGCTCTGCGTTGGTGTGGTTTCCAAGCTGAACCATCAGGTTGGAGATCATGACCTGCGAGAGGTCCATAATAATCATTTCAGTTTCTCACTCTTCTTCTGGTAAAGTGTAGGTGTACGCGATTGTACTGTCTTCATTATAACTAAACTCGAATATATTGTCAACCATTTTGTGAAATGGGTGCTCTAAATTATACTGTCTGTTTAGCAGCGACTTCGTGGATTCCATGATCATCGCTACGTCCTTGACATATTTATCGTCGTTGATATCTACACCGTAGGCACCGAACATATGAATGATTTCAGGAATCATATCGTTCATGACCATGTTGACATGATCTTTACGAGTCTGAGTAACCTTATCGACGATCTCCTCGACTGACTGAGGAGCTGTATCGCGCTTAAATCCTGGAAATAAGATTACATTGTCTGTCATTTAATGACCCTTAGTAGGATAGTATCGGGATTGATTCGGCCGTTAGGCACAGAAGCTACCGTCTTCAGATCGTCCATGAACTTGCGTAGGCTGACTTTGCCTGCTCCAAGCAGAGACTGAATGGTGATATCTGGCTTTCGCAAGCTCTTGCTTAACGACTTTTCGACATCGTAACCAGTAAGAGTAGTACCCTTCACTTGGATTCCATTCGGGCCAGAGGCGTCGTACCTCGTCAACTTCTTGTACTTGGTGTTGTAGGTCCATAGTTGACTGCATCCCACGATCTCGGCTGGATGGACAGAGACGATCTTGAGCGAAGGCTCTTCCTTCTGATATTTAAGGTTCTTGACCAGATCGACTGCAGACTTTGCCTTCTTCTCACGTGGCTTACGAACCTTGACGGCCTTCTTGTTGTTGATGAAGCGATCGATGTCGCCGAAGAACTCGTTCCAGAAATTGATCCAGAACTTCTGACGCTTGCCAAAAGATTCCTTCACCTGCTCATCGTTCGAGAGAATTTCTTCCCATTGAGGGCGATAATAGTCAGCTATAATGTTGAGAATCTGAGGATTGAGCTCGTTAGCTTGGCAGAAAGAGTACATCGAAAACGTCTTACCATCCATGACATGGTCAAGTTCTTCTTCGAGGCTGGTAATGATGTGATTGGCTTTATCACGAACACGAGCTTGAATGTCAATGACTGGCTTCGGAGCTTCATCGACCACTTCGTCGACGATCTTCTTACCAGCATCGATAAGCTCTTGAACACCACGATTGAAATAGTCGAGGTTGTTCTGAGGAAGCTCGTTGCCGTTGAGTAGGATACGAGCCACGTTACCAAGAGTCTTCGATACCTTCCACTTCGGAAGCTTGCGAATCAGAGCGATATCGTTCTTGGTATAGTTCTTCTTTGCATAAGCGAAGAACCACTCACGCGACTGATCGTCGGTGGCCATGTAGTTGTACCAGTTCAGAGCATCGCTCAGACTGGAGATGACGATAGGTTCAGGACCATAAGCTTTGTCATCGATCGACTTGATCTGCGAACGAGTAATCTGCTTGGGCTTGGGCTTGACCTTGATAGCCATTAGTTCCTCTGTAGTTTCGTTGTCATAATATTTAACCTACTACAGTTTTCACAATTTGTACACCCCCTATTTTAGAGGTCGATCTTGTAGTTGAAGATAGGTCCTGCTTTAGGAGTGTATTGGTCTGCATTTGGTTCCCATCCTGGAGTACCGACTGTAGGTTCCCACACCTTGTCAACATGTTCCTTCTTGACATACGACCACTTACGAGGAGTTTCCATCAGACCTTCGTAGCCATGCTCGAGCAGCTTGACGTGGATCGCATCGTGTTCGTACATCTCTACGTCGTCGAAGACGAAGATCGCACCAGGATCAGTACGATCGAGGAAGAAGGAGATCTCGGCATCCAGTGCTTCGAGAGTGTGAGGACCGTCGAAGTGGACTACGCTGTACTTGTTGACGATCTTCTTGTAGTCAGCATAGACAGGAACTCCGTCTGCATAGCGAGTAAAGAATTCGGTATCTTCAAGGTTGAACATATAGAAGTTGACGTTCTGTTGACGGCAGTACAGATACATGTTGATCAGACAGATATCACGCATCTCGTTTGTGTAGTCGCAACGTCCTTCCTTGAAGATCTCGTCACGATAGTACTCGATGTTACCGTACGGATCGATACCGAAGACTGGCTTTTCTGGAGTCTGACCGGTCTCTACCAAACCATCGATGATGTACTTCAATCCACCGCCAAGACGAACACCGATCTCGACTGCTGCACCTTCTACACCCTTCGAACGGCGAGCTGCATCGGCAAGAACTTCATAGTTACCACTGTCAGTGCCGAACTGAGGTGCGATCTGGTGAATTGAAACGGGCTGTTGTGACATTATAAATCCTTACCTTTTTCTGAGATACTTTGCGATCATGTGCATAATGGCTTGATGAACGTCTTCTGCTGCTTCGTATTCTGGAATATCAACATGAAGCGAGATGTCTGCGAGCTGAGCACACTTGTTATCAGGAGAGAAACCAGTCAGCGCAATCGTCTTGACCTTCAGTTTCTTGGCAGTCTCGATTGCTTTGACAACATTCGGCGAGTTACCGCTCGAAGAGATGGCAATCAACACATCACCTTCTTGACCGAGAGCTTCGATCTGAAAAGCATAGACATCGTCGTAGCTGATATCGTTGGAGATGGCAGTCATGAGTGGAATGTTTGCTGCCAACGAGATCACTCGCGGCCTGACTCCACCCTTTCGACAGCCCTTCGTAAAATCGCATGCCCAGTGCTGGGCGATGGATGCTGAAGCCCCGTTGCCAATTGTGTAAATGTTGTTACGATAGTTCGATAGACTAGTCATCCAGATAAGTTCAGCAGCCTTTTCGAGTTCTTTCATGTTAATAGAATTGAAACCATGAACAATTGTTTTAAGATGCTCGTCCCAAATATTTTCAGTCAGTGTAGACAACTCTTGCTCCTTCGTGTGCGATTCCTACATCGAGGCATGTACGGTCTGAAAACTCTTGACGAATCTTACTCTTCGATTCTGTCAGTGCAAGCATGTATCCTCCTCCACCAGCACCGAGCAACTTCGCTCCCATGGCACCAGCAGACTTGCAACGTTCGTACATAGTATCTATCTCATCGTTCGAGATGCTGTCATCCATCTGTTTCTTGAGTACCCACGCAGAGTTGAGAAGATTACCGTAGTTGTGAACGTTGACTTGCTGTGTTCCCTGCATCTCTGCCATCTTAGCCAACTCTCTGATCACGAACGTCTTGGCTTCGAAGTTGATGTTGTCGAGGATCTTAGCCGCATGGTGCTCTACGTTAGTAGGAATCAAGATCATATAGTTCTCGATAGAGTTGCTATCCATGCGCTTGACATCGACACGACCGTTACCTAACTCGTTAGCGTACTCGATATAGTTCATGCCACCGAAAGCAGAAGCAAACTGATCTTGCATGCCGATCTTCCAACCGCAGAGATCGATCTCGATATGACATGCAGTCTTGGCTACTCCGTACGGATTGATGTACTCGTAACCAAGATAGGCAGACAAAGCCTTAACGAGAGCACAAGTAAACGCAGACGATCCACCTAGACCGTTACCGATCGTGGGAATGTCTGCGAACGAAGTGATCTCGATGTTGGATTTGATGCCGAAGAACTTGAGAGCGTTCTTTACAATCTCGTTCTGCAGATCATCGATATCTGTAACACACTCTTGCTTGGAATAGGAGACCTTGATATGGTCGTGAGGAGTGTGCATGACTGCCACGTAGACATACTTGTTGATGGCGGTTGAGATGGTAGCACCACCCCATGTTGCAAAGTGAGTGGGGATATCGCTACCCCCACCGAAAAAACTAACCCTGAGTGGGGCTTTGGCCAAGATCACGATGTTGTTCCTTTAACGAAGCGATGAGCCCCTTCCACTTGGGCATGATAGAATCCCAACTGAAGCGAGTATCTGCGTATGCTTTGACGAACGACATCATGTTGGTAATATCGTTGTTCATCACGTTCTCGATGGCATACATCAGAGTATGTGCAAAGATGTTGGCATGCAGATTTGGATTCTCATGATCACCATCGTACTGAACCGTCAGGCCACCTGAGGTATCAGTCAGAGCAGAGAAGTTAGGATGCACTGCCAAACAACCAGCCGACATAGCTTCGATCAGAGAACGACACGAAGTTTCAGGCCAGATGCATGGATAGGCAAAGATGTGTGCTCGCTGATAAGCAGCACGTACTGTCTCTTGATCTGCCCAGCCGTGATAGTTGATCTGCGGATGTTCCTTCATCTTATCAAAGAGAGGCTTGTATGCCTCGTCACGACCTTCCCAACCTGGGCCATAGATGCCGAACGAGCTGAACACGTCGAGCTCAATGTTAGGGTAACGTTCTGCTAGTGCGCAAAATACAGGAACCAGAATCTCCAGTCCGCGATGAGGTGTGGACGTATAGATGAGACGAATCTTGTCCTTTGGCTTGTCAACGAGTGGAATTGGTTCGATACCAGTTTCAATAACTGTTGAATGGTTGCTATATGGAACTCCAAGATAGTCACGATACTGTTGATACTGCCAGTTACTGCTGAAGACCAACTTTTGAAAGCGAGCTCTTGAAGCCGGATCTTTAAGATGTGCAGCTTCCGGATCAAGGGCGAGATCGTGTAGGTGATAGATCTTAATTCGGTCAGGATCGAGGTCGCGGACGCGAGCAGTGATAATTTGGACACCATCGAGTTCATCACGTGAAAGTCGGTGGAAGAGATTTCGAGTGGTAAGTTCTGTTCCACCGTTCGATTCCTTGTTGAGTTCGTTGAGTTCAATCAAGTCTTGGTTGTTCATTATTTTTATATCCGTTCACTAAGAAATCATCGTAGAGATATTCGATGTCTTGGTTTTTGAAGAATTCAGCATCATTGAGAGCTTTATCGTCGATCCATACATCGTATGATGGCTTTCCAAGACGAATCTCATGGCGCTTGCAGCCCCATTCGTCGAGCTGTTGATGAGTGAGTTCGGTCCAGTCAATACCTGATCCTGAACCACGGGCTGTCCAATAGATGATGGTATGGCCTTCGTCGTATAGACTATTTATACGTTCGATACGATGATGAAAGGGAATCGACATGTCATAGCGATGCTTACCGTCGAATTGCGGAGTGACGCAGATGGTTTGGTCAATGTCTACGATATAGATCATGCGTCTAACGATAACACACTAAAGCCGATAACGGAATCGTAGCGGAACGATCGCCAACCCTTGTTCTCAAGATCCCATACAGCTAGAACTTCCGGGTTCGGAGTCTTCTTCTGTACAGCTTCTTCGAGATCAGTCTGCGCTGGAAGTTCGCTCGGCATCAGAGTGCAAAGCAGTTCTCTGATAGTCCCGTCTTTCTTCGTAAAGATTACCTTCGCGCATCCTGTTTGCAGGACACCCTTCAGGTATTCATTCTGCCAAGAACGTTCGTTCTGGTCTGTCGTAGTATTCAATGAGTTTGTCATAACCACCTACTTTTTCTCCGTTAATAATAATGAAAGGTACTGTTCTCACATCAGGAAAAAGCCCCATGAAGTCTTCGCGTGTTAAATCAACACCTATCTTCATCTCTGTATACTGTTGTCCTTTATTTGTAAACAGGTTTTTCGCCTGCACACAGTAAGGGCAGTTGTCTTTCGTATAGATGACAATATTACTGCTCATCGCCTGCTACCTTCGTAAAGATGCCATGTGAAATCTTCTTTGGATCGCCCCAAAGATTGTTGGCTCGTACTTTTACAAATCGCATGTTTGTCTGTGTGCCAGGAACAGTAATCCACGGATTCTGACCCTTTCTCCATGCCTCGAGCTTATTGTTTGTCTTTTCGAATTCCGAACGATCGCGTCTTACTTCTTTTACGCCGGCAACAATACTACGACGCTGACCCTTCGAGGTCTGTGTCTTACGAATTCTCTTCTTACCCATTATCTATCCTCACTTCTTGCTCTTGCGAATACGACGAGCTTTACGCTTCGTAGATCCAATCTTACGACGACCTTTTCTTGGTCGATTTTTTGATGGATGTGGCATTACTATTTCACCTTTTTTCTCTTAAAGAAATTACCAACTTTAGTAGTAACATACTTACTTATCTTACCAGTTTTTGAGTTAACGCTCGTAGTAGATTTGGTACCAGTAGCTTTCGATTTAAAACTGGTTGAAGTAGTTCGACCCTTCTTCGATTCTGTAATAGTTCTTTTCATCGAAGAGTTTATCTTCTTACTTCTTTTCCTAATCATATTATATAACACTTTTCTCAATTAATGTCAACTGGTTTTCTCTGTCAATATACTTATACTCTACTTTTACAGGTTCCCATTCGCTCATAGCTTCAAATACATCTTGAATGTTGAGCGCACTGCACGTGTATACGTCCAGTTGAGCGAGCGCAGGTTCGACTTCATCCCATACATGCAGAGCAATATGACTCGTTTCGATGATAGTAACCGCGGTCAGGCCACGATTGCCGACCATGTCTGAATAGACCGAATAAGGACCCATCAGTATCTTCATATCTATCTGTTTCACCAGCTTCTTCATCCATGCCTCGATGGCAGTGGTGCAGTTCGGTGGATTGTTTAGCTCTGCTCTTACAATGAGATGTTTATGTTCTAGAATCTTACCCACTTCATGAATTCTCCTGTGTCTTAAGTAGATTTTTTACATGACTTGCTTGAATCTTGCAACTGACCCAAGTGTTGTAGTACTTGGGACTCAAGATAGCATCATGATCAAAGATGTACTTCGTTTCGAAGTAGTTACACTCACCACGCGTTTTACACAACCGAAGAATAGTCCTACGAAAGCTATCCTTACCATAATAGTCGATGTCTTCTTTCAAAGCAGAAGAAGATCCGTAGTAGTCGTTCCAATCGGACTCTACACGGATCTTCTTTCGTTTACCTTTGACAGTCTTGTATCCTGCTTTTGTCAGGTACTTTCGACCTATGTACTTTCTGCCATTGACGAGATTCTCGATTAAGTATACGAAGCCGTACCAATCTTCATCCAAAGTAAATTCTTTATCTTCGTATAACCAAGTCATCTAAATCTGTCCCATAACAAGTGGAAAGATTTATTTATTCATCTTCTTCATCATCAAAATCATCTTCATCTTCTGGCAGTTCGTATCCGCAATAAGGACAGAAGAGAGGAATCTCTGTGCTGTCGCTTATGATTTTAAATTCCTCTTCACACGAGGGGCAAGTGGTCCAGTCCATTAAAGCTCAAATCCCTTAAAAGTATTTTCGTCTACATCCTTTTTAACACCACCAATTACATAACTAGTAATCTCTGTTTCTTGTGGAGCGACCTGAACCTCTGATCCAGAGATCCACTTCTGTGTCCATGGTAGAGGGTTTGCACCAGGCTTTCCATTTAGACCGATAGCTCCCATTCTCTTCGCGGCGATATGATCTACGTAGTCGCAGAGCAACTGCTCGTTGAGACCGATCATCGACCCGTTCTTAAATAGGTAGCGTGCCCACGATTTCTCCTGCTCAACCACACTATAGAACATCGCGATGCAATCCTCGCGTGTCTCTTCCTGTATGCGTTCAAAGTCTTCATCTTCCTTTGGAAGAATTTTGAGGAGCTGCTGAGTGCTGGCAAGGTGAACGTTTTCGTCGCGTGCGATAAGCTTAATGATCTTAGCGTTGCCCTCCATCTTCTTAACTTCTGCAAACGCCCAGCTGCAGGCGAAACTGACATAGAACCTTACTCCTTCGAGAGCGTTGACTGCGTTGAGACACATCCATAGATCACGCTTATGATCGTATGCATGCTTTTTGTCATGTTTAAACAGCGCGTATTGATTGTTTGCAGTGATCAGACGATCGTAGTACTTGCTGATATCGCCTGCGCAGTCTACAATTTCCTGGATTTCCAGCATGTCGTCGAAGACTTTCGACGGATCAGAGTAGACATTACGAATGATATGAGTGTACGAGCGCGAGTGAATAGTTTCAGAGAACGCCCACGTTTGAATCCACGTTTCCAGTTCCGGGAGCGAACAGATTGGAAGAAAAGCCAAAGAAGGGGCTCTGCCCTGCACGCTATCAAGAAGGATCTGACGTTTGAGGTTGGACGTAAAGATGTGTTTTTCATGATCGTTCAGTCCCTTGAAATCTTTTCCATCTCGAGATAGATCGACTTCTTCCGGTCTCCAAAAGAAACCAAGCTGCTTGTCAGTCAACTTCTCAAAGATACTATGGCGCTGCTTGTCATAGCGCGCGATGTTGACTGACTTGCCAAAGAAGCAAGTCTCCTGTGTTGCATCAAACTTTTCGTTTGAAAAAACTGTCATTCAACTCTCCAGATACTATCGTTTAGTTTTAAATCTTTTGGCCAATCGCCTTCGGTATACGACTTGTCGTGTACTCTCATCTCGTTTGTAGGCATGATAGTCAGACGACCGTTATCAAGCTCGATAAACATGAACTCTTTCGATTGAGAAGGGTGCTCGGTAAACCCATCATACAACGGAATGGCAGTAAAAAGATACCTGCCAAAGTGACCTGTGCGTCGTACTTCTACTCTCTGGCTGTGGAGATAGTCATATTTTACTACTGAGAACTGATCTCCGTAGCAATCCCATATCTGTGTGTCTTCGAGAGCCCATACTTTCTCTGGATTCTCGCGAAAGGCCAGAGCATGAGGTGGTACACCTCTATATATAGCTCCACACTCGAGCATAACATGACATCCCCAAGAATGTCCAGATTTTGAATGCAATGCAAACCAGATACATGGTTCGAATGTCTGCGGTTTGGCATTCTTTCTTACGAAAGAAGAATCTACCCAACAGTAGAGGTGATGGGGAATATTCCCAGAACCAGTGTACATCACCAGTCCTTATCTTCGAGCCACTCGATTTGATTCTGAGCTACTACTCGAGAGTGTACTTCTCCTGTCTTTACATCTTCAATCACAAGACTTACTGCTGTTGAGTTAGGCCGTGCAGAATACTCAAGCACGGCCCATACTTTACCAGCATCTTCCCACATGTCGTTATCGATTTTAATATACTGCATCATCTACCTTGTCCACGATAAGCCTTAAAGCTTCTCTTCTTGTGCTTGTTCATCGTCGAGAATTTTGGACGACGAGTGTCTTGTGATGTTCCCGTTACGATAGGAACGTGTTGTACTGCTGATGTTGACGGCGCTTTTCTTGCCATTGAATACTCCTGTTAGATTTTACAAGAGTCACAATCTCCATCATCTACTTGCCCTTGTGCGAGTGGTTTTGGTTCTTCAATCTCACCAGCACCGTCGAAGGTGTTGAAGTAGTACAGAGTCTTACCACCGTACTTATAATGCATCAAGATATGCTTGATCATCTCAGACATCGGGATCTTCTCATCCTCATAGTGACGAGGATTGTAAGAAGTGTTGACCGAAATCGCCTGATCGATGAACTTCTGCAGGACCGCCATGATCTTGAGATAACCCTCAGGAGACTTTTGATCCCATAGTAACTCGTATTTATTCTTTAGCTTTTGAATTCCAGGAACGACCTGCTTGAGGACTCCGTCCTTCGACTGTTTGACAGATACAAGAGCACGAGGCGGTTCGATGCCATTGGTCGAGTTCGAGATCTGTGCAGAAGTTTCGGCAGGCATGAGAGCCATCAGAGTAGAGTTGCGAATGCCAGATGATAATGCCCGACTTGCAAGGATGCTCCACGGCATCTTATAGTTAGGAGCAACCAATTCATCTACGTCTTTCTTATACGTATCAATTGGCATGTACCCGTGGCCATACTTGGTTTCATGATCGAGCGGGCATGCTCCTACTTCTTCAGCCAAGTCGACCGAGGCTTTGATAAGGTAATAGCTCCATGCTTCAGCATACTCATGCACGAGATCGAGGTTAGGATCAGAATAGTTGGTGTCATTACGAGCCAACCAATAAGCAAAATTAATGATACCAACACCCAAAGGACGACGGTTGTGAGTACCAATAGCAGCGGCTCGAACAGGATAGTCTTGATAATCAAGTAAGGCATCCAAAGCGCGTACTGCAATGGTGCATGGCTTTTCGAAATCAGCTGGCTTTCTAATCTTTCCCCAATTAATCGCTGCAAGCGTGCAAAGGCTAATCTCGCCTGACTCATCATGAATATCCTTCAATGGTGTTGTTGGTAGTGTAATCTCACAGCAGAGATTGCTCATGCGTATTGGAACTTGCTTGGTGAACGAACCATGATCGTTAGCATGGTCCACATTCATCAGATAGATTCTTCCGGTGTCCTTTCGCTCTTGCATAAAGGTTGAGAAGAGATCAATCGCAGGGATGGTTTTCTTTCTAATCTTACTACGTTCGTATTTTTCGTAGAGTTCTCTAAACGTGTCAACGCTCGTGTAAAACGCTTCATAGAGATCCGGTACATCACCAGGTGAGAAGAGGGTGATATTACCTCCAGATAAAAGTCTTTCATACATTACCTTGTTAAATTGGACGCCGTAGTCCAAATGACGAATACGATTGTCTTCTGTGCCCTTGTTGTTCTTTAGGACAAGAAGATCCTCCACTTCGAGATGCCAAAGGGGGTAATAGAGTGTCGCTGCTCCACCGCGGACACCGCCTTGGCTACAAGACTTAACAGCAGATTGAAAATGCTTCCAGAAAGGAATAACGCCAGTGTGAGAAGCATCACCATTGCGAATAGGAGATCCAATAGCCCTAATACGACCGCCACCGATACCAATTCCAGCTTTCTGGCTAACGTACTTGACGATTGCTGAGGAGGTTGCATTTATTGAGTCCAGAGAGTCGTCGGTTTCGATAAGTACGCACGAACTAAACTGACGTTGAGGTGAGCGCACTCCTGCCATAATAGGAGTAGGAAGACTAATGTCAAATGTACTGATAGCATCATAAAGATCCTTTACCCATTTAATTCGATTCTTTGTGTAATTCTGAAAGAGTGTCATGGCAATCAACATGAATGCCATCTGCGGAGTTTCGTAGAACTTACCGGTTACACGATTCTTGATGAGATACTTGCCGCGGAACTGTTCCATGGCAGCATACGTTAGAAGACTATCGCGATCATGATCGATGTAGCGATCAAGTTCTTGCCATTCTTCTGGGCTATATGCGTCGTAGATAGCCCAATCGTAATAGCCAGCGGTGGCTACATCAAAGTAGTGTGTAATGAGAGAAGTAGGTTGATACTGACCATAAACCTCTTTGCGAAGGTTATAGTTGATCAGCCTACCAGCGACGTACTGATAGTTCGGTGCATCTTCTGAAATGAGATCGGCTGCAGCCTTGATCAGGGTTTCCTGAATGTCAGTAGACTTGATGCCGTTGTAGAACTGAATGTGTGTTTTGATTTCAAGATCTGATACCGAAACGCCTGAGAGACCTTCACAGGCATACATTGCAACTTTGTGGAACTTATTAATATCGAGGGGTTCGCGCGTTCCATCACGCTTCGTGACTTGAATCATCTGTTCTCTTTCTTAGCAAGATCTTGCCATCTTCTTCTACGATCCATTCGAGATCGTTGTAGTTTGACCAACCGAGCTGGTCCATCACTTCTGGAGGTAACTCTATATATAACTCACCGTCATCATCTTGCTTGACTATCGTAGAATAAGTTGAGTGTTTCACGGCACCATCTCGATTCGAAATGGACCTTCATCTTTCCACCATGGATCATCAATAAGGCCCTCTACTACTTCGAGAGCTTCTTCTTCAGTTTCCACGTCTGCAACGACAGAATCGTTCTTGTTGTATACTAACCAGTTTACGAAGCTCATGGCAACTTCCTTTCGAACTCTTCCCATGCCTTGATACCGTCGAGTGCCTTGATCACATCCGGGAAATGTTGACCGATAATGTTCCAGCACTGCTCAGCCACGATGCGGTGTTCCTTCTGAGTGGCACGATCCATACGCAACTGACAGTAGTGAACCCATGAACGAAGCGAACCAGACATGATCATGACCGATTCAGTACAACCTTCAGGTAGAACTGCACGAGCCTGTTCCTTGGCAATACCACGATCGATGGCCCACTGATACGCCATTCGCGATGCATTAATTGCCTGCGTCTGCATAACACTCCACTCTTCGGCCAGTCGATTTTCGTCAGGTCCTACTTCGATCGAGTTCTGACGATTCTTACTGTCTTGGAGCCGTGCTTCTCGCTTAACGAAGCCAAGATCCTTCGTTGGATCGGCGTAACGCTGGGAATATTCTTGGAATGAGAAAGAACGATGTCGCAGAATTTGTCGAGCGATATCTCGTGTGGTCTTGATTTCCATTGAGACATGGACCATCTCCAAAGGTGACCAATGCTGGTTACGAATAAGATACTGAACCAACTTCGGTGCTGTAGCAGTATTGTTTTGATTGGATGGGTTTGATACTCGAGCTGCCCATGCCACGAGCTCGTTTGCAGTCGTGCACTCGGTGTATGCACTTGGCTTGGTAATACCGATAAGATTCACTTCAGACATTAATATTTACTCCGATCGTGGTCTTTTTGCCACTCTTCATCATTTATCGAATACAACTTAGATAGTTGTGCGACAGTGTCCTCTAGTTTCTTAAGCAGTTCTAACTTTCCGGGATCATTCATTATATCTTCTGCTTTTAGAGCAGCGATCTTTTCTTTGATGAGATAGTACTGTCCGAGTAGAATGTCACTCACTGTACACAAATCCTTTCAAAAGCTTCTGCATTTCATCATCATGCTTTGTTTGTAGATCATTAATCAAATTCTGTTGGTGATGAGAGAGGCAAATCTTCACTGTCTCTCCACCTGCTTTACGTCCTTCGAGAATAGTTTCATCATTCCAAAACAAACGCACTAAGTCAAACCATTCTTCAGGCATCAGAACATGCTCCTCTTTCTTACTTCCATATAATCATTGAACTGCTTGACAACGTCCTTATGAACCTTATCGCTGCAGTGTAGATACCACTCTTTGATCTCATACGTGGTGTCAGTACTGTTGTTGTGTCTTACGTCTTTACGAAGTTTATAACCGACTACAGTGACTGGATTGCCATTCTGAACGATACGTTCGACAGAGAATGCATCCATCGATCCAAAATTCAGAGTCACTGGAAGATCACGTGCCGGATCCTCGAGTTCTTTATTACGCTTGTCATAGAACTCAACAAGCTCGTTGTATGCAACTTCATGCGACTTCACAAGCTGCTCGAGTTTTTCGATAATCGCTCCAAGCTCACGTACTTTTTTACCATTAAACATTATATAAAATCCTCTAGAGTTGCTGAAGTCATACCGATATGATAAGGCTTCTTACGACGAATCATGTTCTCGATCATGTTACGAGTACCCTTTGACTGACCATCCCAAATAATGATGGCTGCATCAGCATACTCTGCCATGGCTCGATTGCGCTGTGGACCTGCAGAGTTACCATGACGATTCCAATCTGCTGGCATCTCCTTGATCGGGATATTATTAGCTCGAGCCCATTGTTCACCGAGCTGATCAGGACCGACTGCTGTCCCGCTTACCACTTCAGAGATCTCATAGCCAGACCTCTGAATGGTATCGACTACTAACTTGTAGTCACTAATGTTACGCGAACCCGCTATGATCACTTTCATTGTTCACCTCAAAAGTTTTCACGGTCTGGAACCGTGTCTTACTTACATAACCGGTTGATTTAAGAAACTCGATTCGTTCGAGTGCATCAGTATACTCGATATACATACCATCGTTGAACCACCACCAACGATCGAGGCCGAAGATCCATCGAGGAACTCGACGATACTCTACGAGCCATTTACCATCCGTACGAAAGATGCGAAGCTTGGTAATGGTGATGTGATCAAACTCTACGCCGTACTCGTTAGCTACTAGTTCAGCCATATCCGTTTCCTACAAGTTGGAAAAATTTGGGATCAAAGTACAGAACACCTTGAGCCCCAGTAGAGTCTTCGCGAGAAACTACCTTTACATACTTATCAAAGTACTCGAGTCCACGGAGTTGAATGATAAGCATCTGAGCGTAGCTGACCATGTTGGCATTGTATACGACCCACGTTAACTCCTGTTCTGGCAGATTCATGACCGCCTCAACGGTCTTTTCTCCAAATTGCGAAGTGCAGTTTTGCAGTAGGTCCTGAGTAGTTGCATTCATCGATAACTTCCTTGATATATTCTGCTGACAATCCTGAGAGGATCATGTCGTTGACGTCCTTCTGTTCGATCTCAGAAGGCCAGATGACCACGCGATAGCCAGCGTCAATGGCCTTCTGCATCCGCTTGATCGTGTCAGGATGCCTCGGCTCATTATCAAATACTACCACGATTTTCTCTTTAGGTAAACCGGTTTGTTCGACTTGAGCAGCAAGATCTCCGCCTGCTGCAGCCATGGCGTTCGGCAAGAACATCGAGTCGATCGGTCCCTCTAGTAAATATATATCCTTGCTAGAGTCGATACTGTCCATACCGTAAACCTTCGGTTTACTTTCGTCGAGCATGATGGTAATATACCTCACACCGTCTTTCCGAAACGATCGGCCTTGAAACCCGAACAATTGCTTGTCCTTGTCAAGGAACGGAATGATCAGACGAGGCTCGTCCTTCTCTCCGATCTTGATCTTGTCAGGAATCATGCTGTTGACCCACGCGCCGAACTTGGGAGCGTAGAACAACTTGTAGTGAAGATGTACAGGGATCTGACGCTTCTGTACGTACTGTTTCACTGGGTGATCAGGCTTGAGCTGACTCACCTTCTTGATATCTGACAGAGCAGTTGTCTTGACAAAGACAGGAGGCTTCATCTTCTCGGCAAAAGTCTCGACGTCTTTCTGAGTACCAGATTCCTTGATCTGTTCCTTTACGTATTCCAGATACAGAGCAGGATCGATCTCCTTCAAAAAGTATCGAAACTTCATGGAGGCATTGCAGTTGTGGCAGTAGTAACGAACCTTGCCACTCTTCTCGAGAATATGCCCGCGCTTCTTTCTCTTATCTTTCTTCGAGTCGCCACAGATGGGGCAACGGCACCGATAGACGTAAGGACTCACTCGTTCGAATCCTTCGAGGCGAAACGAGAGTAAGCTGATGTATTTGTGTTCTATCCAAAGCATACTATCTCCAAACTGTTAGCTTCATTATACCCAGTTGGTGATTAATGTACATGCTTTTTTAAAGTAAACGACCTTTTAAATTAAAGTTTATCGCGAGTCTTCGTTCGACATCGAGCGGTAAGTTCGTGCTATGACGGTTATCGATATGATCTCCGCCCTCGAAGAAGAGTAATCGATTCTCGATATGATCTACTTCTGTTCCGTCTTCAAATAATGTCGGAGCGGTGTTGCAAGTATTGATATAGAACAAAGCAACATGATGAGGATAAGGACAATCGTTGTGCCAACCATGTGCACGTTTACGACCCTGGTTCATCATGCTGTTGACGTTGATACTGATGATATGGTCAGTAGCAAAACCTAGTTTTTCTTCAAAAAAATAGAGCATCGGCCGAATCGTCTGCCAATAACCAAAGGCATCTTCGATCGGTTCGTGCTCTGAGTAGATCCTCTTCATGAAGTACCAGTCTTTTTCTGTTTGGCCTTCGTATCCTGCAGGAAGAATAGATGAGAAGTTCCATCGAAAGGATGGATGTTCGATCATCATTTTGATTTCATTAAAATAACTTCTCGGCAAGAAGTCGTCAATCACACATCTCATAAATTATCCAATTCCGAATATTGTACTCCATGGTACGAGAGCGATAATACCACCCACGATAGCAGAACCTCCAATTACGGTCCACATCCACTTTTCCATAGTAGTGATACGCTCGCTCAGAGTGTTGTGCTGAGTAGCAGACTCTGCTCTCATTTCCTTGATTTCTGTCATGATATCGTCGTATTGATCTTCAAGCTTTTCTTTCAACTCACGTTCACCTGACGAGATTCTCTCATGAAGAATCTGAACCTTTTCGTCTGTTTCCACTCTACGCGCTTCCACTAAGTCTGATATCTGTTTAGTTATAATTTCCTGAGAGCTTAGTTTTGTCTCATGAACAGCAAGCAAGTTTGATACATTGTTCGAGATATCAGTCAGCTTGTCGATAGTCGTGTCCAAACGATCAACAAGCGCGCCAACAACTGCCATATCTTTACGCAGATACGACACATCCTCAGCGAGCTTGTTGACGTTTGTAGTTGCCATTACTCAGTAGGCTCCGTTCCGGCTTTCAAGGCCAGAGCTGCACCACCCGCGGCGAGTACGGCACCAAGACCTACACCCCATGTCGAGGCGTCGAATGTTGCACCACGATAGATGTCGTAGATCGACAGACCAAAGAAGATCATTACACCTTTGGCCCAGAGGATACGACCGAGATCGAGTGTCTTGTTGTCTTTTCCAGTAAACGTCTGGAAGATAAGGTCTTTGAGTTTCTTAAACATCTTTCGACTCCGTTAAGTTAACGAAATCATGATTTAGAAAGGACCGTGGTCCTCGTCAGATTCATGGTATTTGTCGATAGCAGCCATCATCTTGATCTCGTTATCGACCTCGATGGATTCTGCTTCGGCATTGATCTTATGAGCTTCTGCCAGAGCTTTATGATCTGTCGTGCCAAGAGTTTGTGTCTTGACGTTCGGATCGAACTCCGTTACTTTCATGCCCATCATTGTAGCGAATGCACCAACGAAGGCGCCGACGATAGTCGAGAACGCAGGACCGATGATCTTAAAAATCTCGTTGTTGTCGATCAGTTCGTTCGGCACAAACATACCGATAAGAAAGATAGCTACGACTGCCATCATGATGGCACCAAGAATAGCTGCAGCCATCTTCATGATGGTCAGCTGGATCTTACCCTTCTCGAGCTCGAGTTGCTCGAACGTCGTGATAGGAGGTGACGAGAAAAACGACTTCAGACTCATTTCTTTTTTCTACCCTTCGTAGCCTTCTTCACCTGCGTAACGGCATCTGTAATCTGATCGTTAACTGCAGTAGCGGCTTTATTAATCTCTTCGTTAGCTTTCTTTAGCTCTTTTTCTGCAAGAGCCTTTGCTAGTTCGATATCTTCTGCAGTCACTTTGCCGTCTCTATCGAGGTCTAAAGTACGTGCAATCCAATTCTTAAACTTTTCCCACATATCACTCTCCGTTATTTTCTATTCGATGTTGATGCCAGCTTACGAGCTACGCTTGCAGGTAACCCGTCTTTCGAAACGTTCAGAAGTCCAAGAGCAGCGATCAACAGGAGAAGGCCACGAGTATCATCTTTGTTACTCGCTCTGTTCAGAGAGTTGGCGATGACGTTGATCAAACTTTCGTTCGAGTCGTCTTCTACTGGAGCGTCTTTAAACTTCTTCATTTCTTTTTCTCTTCGGCCATGGCATCAACAGCAGCCTTATTCTGAATTATCCATTGCTGGAGTTGTCTGAGCTGCTCGGCGTTGGCTTGGCAGTTGGCGTAGTTTCCGATGATGGTGAGGAGGGCTGTAGTGTCTTTAATTCCTGAGGGGGACGCATCAGAAGCTCTGGCGGCGTCGGCATTACCGGATGTGGCACTAAGGTCGTGCGTGTACACCCAGCCGTTAGACATATCGTGCTGAGCAGGAACAGCGTTTTGAGCGATGTCGCGGTATACATATTCTTTCTCTCTAATTGTGTTTACTCTATCAACGTACTCAGTCACTACCTGAGTAGAAATCTCAGAATTCTTCCTCTCCAGCTCCGCAATCTGTGCGCTCTTTTCTGCAGAGAATCTCGCCAACTCGGCTTCTGCATAAGCAGATCCTTTCATGTAACCAAAAATGAACACACCTACCAGAGCAGCACCGATAGCGAGTAGCTTGTATGGTAGAGGGATCATGCCAAACATATTATTTTCCTGTGAAGCCTTTGAATCTCTTCATAACTTTTGATTTCTTGACCGGCGGTTCACCTTGTGGACCAACACCGAGACCAGCAACTTTGCCTGCACCGACTGAGTTGCATGCTACTTCTTCTTTCATCTCGGTAGACATATAATCTGCTGCTGTCTGAAGATAGTCGTATGCAAGAGTGATCTTCGACTGAACCCATTCTGGAAGATCTGTGTCTGGCTTCAACATACCGTTGAGCTGTTCTGCATGAGCCATGATACCCTTGAGCTGAGACATCACCATCTCGCCTTCGTATCCGTACTCACGATCGTCTTTACGTTCTCTCAGATCTTTGTCTGCACCGTGATATGTGCCTTTGCCCTTACGAATGTAAGAGTTAACGCGGGCATGACCCCATTGTTCAGGTGTGGTTCCAGGACGATGGCCAGAATTCCAAGCTGCAACGCCTCTCTTGTACACTGTCTTAAGAGTACTCAGAGAGATACCAGTCTTCTTTGCTTTTGCTGCGAGAGAAGAATCTGCTGCTCCTTCTTTCATCATCTTTCTTACCTCTATCGTTGCTTTGCTCGGTTTAGTCTTGGCTTTCGCATCACCTGGAGCAGGTTCATAAGCTCGAGGATCTTTATCAGAATATTTACTCATCTTCTTCCAATGCGCTTTTCTTGCCTTGGCAGTCGATGCGCTTAAGTTACCTACGTATGCTTTCGGTAGACCTGATTCTTTATCTCTTGGATTCTTCTTCATCAGATCTTCCTTAGTAGGTTTACTATCTTCTCGTCCATCACGATATCACTGGTATAGATCGTCTTGTTATCTGCACCGATACCGTGTATTCTTTCCGGGAGTCGTCCTAATAAAACAATGAACGGCTTCAGCATATGGTGATAGCCGTCCAACTTAAAGAAGAGTAATCTTGTTGCTTCGTTGCCGAATACGTTGTACAGAACAACGAGATGATTTACGATCAATCTATCTTTCAGTTCTCCGGATTCTTCATAACGATTAAGTAGTCTTTTAATATACTTGAACCTTGCCAGATCCTCATAGAACTCGAGGTCCTCGAAACACTGTGGGTTATCGTAACACTTGGCCGCGTATATCAAAAAATTAGAATCATCAAGCTTTTCAATCATTATGCAATTCTTACTTTGACAACCCCTGCATCGGTATAGTATAGTTGTCCAAGAGCTACACCACCGGTATTAGCTGCAGCGTCGTCTGCATAAGGACCTTGTACGATTGCTTTACGAAGTGTTGATAATGTAGCAGACTTTGTCGTGTTAGCGGAGACATCCTCGACAATGAAGATGTCCCCACTAGCGATCGACGTGTTGGCCGTGCCAATGGATGTCAGTTCTGTAATCTTCTTGGCACGATCAGACATTAAACGATACTACCCATTGCAACAAGCGTTTCGTACTGTGTACGACCAGCGCGGCCACCGACAGTAGCTACTACGTTAGCAGATGTTCCTGCAACTGTGCTTCCTCCGGTCGAGTTAGCATATGTTGCAATAACAGTCGCATTGGTGAAACCAGCACCTGGATTTGTTAGAGTTACTGCTGTGATACCGCCTGTTGTGTTGGTCGAGATAGTAGCAGTAGCGTTGACTGCTCCTGTACCAGCAGCAACTACCTTGATCGTGTCATTGTTTGAGTAACCTGAACCACCAGCCACGATCGTCAGCGCGGTAACTGGGCCAGTTCCCTGCGTTTTCAGATTCCAACCAGCATGTGCAACCTTCTTATAGTCAGACGCAGTGTTAGCAGCTTCTGTGGTATCTACACCGTGTTGGCCCACAACTTCACCCGCAACGAATGCACCGGTAGTTGTGTTACCATACAGATTGGTTTGGTTTGTAGTATTAGCAGTCTTATTCAGTTGAGACACGGCCCACAGGACTGAGTTTGCCGCGTCATCTGTATTGCCCCATTGAGCCATTTCTTATCTCCTGTTGAACTTTCTTTTATTTATCATTCTTCAGATGTGAGCATATCGATCATGTATGCTGACATTTTCTTGTTAAACTTTTTCGGTTGACCATTATGAATGACCGTACCATCTTCCATATGTACGATCTTATTCTCGACCTTAACTTCTTTTACCTCTGGTGTAGTCTCGTTGGGAGTTTCTTGTCCCTTGACTATGAGATTGCCGACTTTGATTGCCATGTTACACCTTATACGTGTTTCATCAGCTGCTCATGAGAGTGGCCGATCTTCTTCTGAAAATCTTCTTTCTCGTTTGGCTTCATACCAGCATACTTGTCGAGAAGCTTGGCAGCGTGAGCACCAGAAACATGCTTCGAATCGCCGTGAGTGAAGTGAATTGTTGATCCACCAGTCATCGAAGTCTTAGCCTTCTGTAGCTGATTGATGATGTGTTGACCAGCTTCAGTCTTTGGCTTCTGCAGAACACCGTGTTTCTGAAGAAGTTCGATCTTCTTCATGTGCTCAGGGTTATTGTGCATCAGCTTTTCTTTTGTCTTCGGATGGATAGTAAAGTCCTTGCCTCCGGCTTTCTTCGGACGGCCGCGAGCTTCGTCAAGAGTGTCTGCGTTCAGAGCATCGATGAACTCTTGCTCTTCCTTCGTCAGCTTATCACTAGCCTTCGAGATGCCAGTCAGACGATTGCGTAGATCGCGCTTAACTTTTCCTGGAACCTTAGGATTAGAAGATGATGCAATAGCAGCTGTGGCTGCAGCAGAACCAGCAGCATGACCAGCAGCTTTCTTCACGTAAGATCCAAGAGTCTTCTTTGATAGTTCATCGAGTTGCTCTGCTTCTTCCGATACGATACGAGCGCTCTTCGTTGAAGGATCATTGCGATAACGATTCAGAGCTTTGTATGCATTTGTCGGGTGAACAGGAACTCTCTTCTTGTGGCCAAGAAGATGAGTGACTTCGATGTACTGCTTATTCTTCTCAGCAGTCGACTTCGGCAGACCAGTCTTGTTCTCGCCTTCTTCGAGCTCAACTTCTTCCTTGGCAAGAGTATTGTTACCAAGACGATCGATAGCGTTTCTGGCTCCGACTTGTCTCTTTAGTTTTTGATCACCTGTCGCAGTCTTACTTTGTGCTAGAGCTTTCTTAGAATAGTTCTTTAGAAGAGCATCAGAAAGCTCATCGATCTGTTCTGCTTCTTCCTTTACACCGTACTTTTTCTTGGCATCTGCAACAGACTTCTTTGTCTGGCGTTGCGCCTTCAACTCAGCTTCAAGAGCATCATCGATCTCTTCCTTGACTGGCTTCTTTTCCTTAGCAAGGAGAGCACGAACCTTGTCAGCAGTCTTCTTGTTTGCTTCAGTCGGTTCATCAGAAGTAGGAACGTATCCTTCTTCCATGTCATCGTCTTCGCACTCACACTTGGCACAGCCACATTCTTTGCACTTCTTGGCTTCTCCAAGAATACCAGATACGGTTTCGAGAAGATCAGCACTGAATAGGTCTGTAAGTTTCTTCGTAAACATTTGTTGCTCCGTTATTTTTAAATCTATTTATGATTTCATAGATGCGCGGAGCATCCATGCATGTTTGTTGTGCTGATCGAGTCTCTCTTCAATGAAGTTGACTAGACCGTTTTCTTTGTACTTGTCTGCGGCTTCTCTTGCTACTTGAAGAGAAGCAAGGACCTTGGCATTGTCAAAAAACAGATTTGATACCATCTGTTCAGGCTTGATGATAAGAACTTCATCTTCGATGCGTGTTAATTCTTGAAAGCGACTGAAGGCAGCAGGTGCATATGCATTCTGTGCACGAATTTCTTCGGCGAATGTATCGATGGCTCCACCAACCTCTTCGTAGATCTTACCAAAGAAATCATGATACATGGCAAACATCGGACCTTCGACATTCCAGTGATAGTTCTGCGCCTTCACGTAGAATGCATAGGTATCAGCAAATGCTGCCTTGAGAGGATTAATCACTTCTTCCATTAGTTACACTTCCATCTACGCAATGACATTGCTTTGCGAGTCGGTCTACCCTTCTCGTCCTTCATCGGACCTGGCATGCCGCTCATGCGAGCACAGAAAGACTTGCGTCTCTTGGCATCCTTCGAACCTGGCTTCACTTTACCTGTGACTGCAGTCTGAAGCTTCGAACCAGGATTCTTGGCACGATAGGCCTTTACACCCTTCTCAGTCATGCCAGCACCTTTTTCGGTGGCGATGAAATGACCTTTCGAGTCTTCGCCACGCTCTATGATGAACTCTTTAAAGCCGATCATTCTGCGTCCTTCTCGATGTTTGCTTCACGACGAACTTTTCTCCAAGTCCATCCCTTCGGTGTACGAACCTTGACCATACGAAAGTCTGATTCGGTTTCTTTTTCTTCTTCTACCACGTCAGGATGCATCTCGAATCCAGGCTTGATATAGATGCCGCACTCGTTAGCAGTCAAACCTACACCGATACCAGCAGCGAACTCGATGTTGAACATCTCGTTCAAGTCTGCTTTTTCCTGGCCAGGTGTACCCTTCTGATAAGCTTTCACAAGTGACTTCGTACCGACTTCAAGTTCTGATGGCTTGTACGAGTCGTCGATCACTTTCTTCTTGATCTGATCCTGAGCGATACGAATTTGTTGAGGATCTGCATCGGTCTCTCTCTTCGTATGCATCTTATGACGCTTGGTATACTGAACTTCTTGGCGTTCTTGTGTAGCGGTTTCTTTATGAGCCGCAGTTCTTACACCGACGTATTGAACCTTACCGTGACGGGCAGTGTCTGCTACCTTATTGCCTACCTGATCTTCGACTGCCTCTGAAGCCGATCTGATCCCTTCGGGTGTCGGGGCACCCTTCGAACCAGGTTTACGCATGCGTTCACCTGATCCTGCTTTGATTCTCTTGCGCTTGGCATGAATGTTAGCCCATAGACCGTTACCTTCAGCGAGCTTATCGAAAGCTCCGTCGAGTTTGTCGTAAGCTGGTTTCTCTTCACGAAGATCTGCATCGAGAGACCATGCTTTGCCTCCGGCGATATAACTGTTGACTCTCGAGAAAGCGTACTGCTCTTGAGTTCCTCTCTCGTCATTTTCCCATGCAAAAAGACCGCGCTCGAACACTTCGCGAAGTGTCGAGAACGGGATGCCGGTCTTCTCGGCTTTTTTGATGAGAGTAGAAGTAGTGGTATCTTCGGGAAGGACGGCGTTTAGCAGTCGCTTCATGGTGATAGCCATCGAGTCATTGTTTTGATTTAGGCAGTCGATCGACTCGTTGATGATGTCTACGAGTTGTAGAGAAGTCTTGTCGTTCAGACTCTCGACGATACGATTGAACTCTTCATTGGTGGCAGCTGGAGCCATCTGCTGCAGCTTCTCTCCCTTATTAAAGGAAGCGAGGCGCTGATACTCCATCTTACGGAGACGAGGAAGCAGGCGACCAGCCAATCTTTTAATCAGCTTCACCTTCTTGTCTACGATCTTGTCTACTTGAATCTTTTCTGCAGTCGTCAACTCTGCATAAGGTGTGCCTCTACGCGAAGCGAACCTCTTCTTGACGATGTCTCTTGCTTTGACGATTGCTCGAGCCTTCAGCTTTTCGTCTGAGGCGAGCTTGTGCTTGGCAACTTCTTTAGCTCTCTGCATCTTCGGCTCTTTGGCACGAATAGCGCGAGCTCTTTGCTGGCGCTGTACGAGAGTCAGTGCTTTCTTCTCAGCTAAGGTGTCAGTTAGGACTACGGTATCCTCGTTGCGCTGGCTGTTACCGAGACCTTTGAGCTGAGGACGGATCTCGATTCCATCAAGTGGTTTGCCAGTAGCAGACTTGCCGGTTGGTTTTTTTAGTTCCTGCTTGTCGACCGGTTTTGTATTCTTATCTTCCATCAGAGTTTCCCTTGGGCTTATCTGTTATTACAACGGGATTGCCGTAGCCTAACCGCAGTAGTATTTATAATAAATCAACCTCCTCCAAGGAAATCATTGATAAGAATTAAATCGAAAGCAGCAGTATATCGACCGTTGTTTGAACGAGTAGCTATACGAACATCGATATCAGACTTTGCAGGAATAGCAATAGGAGTAGCGAACTCGTACAGATATTGGCCACCACTACCTGATACTTCGAACGAGTGTCCCACTCTAAAAGAAGATTGACCAAAATAGCGAATGTACATGTCGCCTGTGCCATCGGCTCCTGCTTGAGCGGTGCATGTTCCCTTCAGAAGATACGCAGTATGTCCAGCTGGTACAGTATACACAGACATAAGTGTCTGCCCTTTGCCGGCAATGATAGCTGCTACAACGGTACTGTTTCTTTTAATTGAAATTAAACCAACATTTGTGGTTCCATCTACAACGAAAGCTCGAAACACTCGAATGAAAGTCTGCGTAGATGTATTACCTGTAGCATTTGTGAGTGTAATAGTTTCCGTTAAAGCGTTGTAGTTTGCATCGAGCCCGACTACCGTGACTTGCTTATTGGCATCACCTGCATCTGCACGATCGATGGTAATAGTTCCCGCAGTAGCCCATGCCGACCATGGATAGATTGTATCTCCGATATCCCATACAGTACCGGTAGTATTTGTACTCATCGATGGTACAGCTCCGAACTTATGTACGTAGCTAGTCCCTTTCACCAATCCACGAGAGATGTTGAGGAACACATTGTCCATCGGAAAGTAGTTTGCCATCAGCTAATCCAGTTCTTAAATCTGACGATGAACGACTCGTGAATACCCATGCCCTTACGAACATCGTGATAGAGTTCATCTTTGTGTGCTTTGCTCATTCCAGACGGTGCCATCTTATGGAACGATTCTTTGTCACCTGCTGCAGCGTGCTTACGCATTGCAGTACCAGAAGCAGATTCGATTCCGCCTCCACCTTCCTTGCGTTCTCCGCCTACAGACTTGACTTTGATGCTCTTGAAGTTGTAGTGTCCATGTCTCCCTTCAACCCCATTGTACTTGTGCAGCAAGTTATGGAACTCATGGACACGGTCCGAACCGACATGCATGGTGACATGAGTGTAACCTTGCTTATGCAGTTTGGACATCTGATGAAGGAGTGTAGGATGATCTTTGTTCATGGCCTCGACGTGTGCACCTTTGACAGCACGAGAAAGGTGCTTGACCTTCTGCTCAGGCGTCAGCGGGTTTTTCTTGGCATCGTGAGATCCGGTTGTCAAGATCTTATGATCTGCGCCCTCTTTCTTGGCAGCATTCATCACATGCTTGACGACCATCTCATGACCTGCATGGACTGGATTGAATCGTCCTTGTGTGAGGTGAATAGACTTCATAGAGATTTGCCCCTGTTAAAGTTAGCTGCCGAGAATTCAGCACGATCGACGATCTTAGTAGGACGATTGTGTCTTACTACTACGAATCCTTCTGGCTTTGATTTCTTGCCACTGATACTATGATCAAACTCTGCACCACTCGAGAGAGTGTGTGCGAGCACGTCTTTCGCTTTTTGAAGGTGCTTATGTTGATTCAGAATGTTTTCGAAGTGTGCACGGTTACGTTGAACATGACCGATGTCAGCTTCCATCGCTGCGGTTTTGGTTGCCTTCGAAGCAGCAGTCTTAACACCTTCGATCTTCTTCTGATGCGACTTCATGTAGTGATCCATGAAAGCTTCGACGCTTGGCTTAGTGCCAGTACGAACTGTATGGTTGATATACGTCTTGAGCGGAATCTCGTGGCCTTTGATAGCTTCATAAGTCTCCGGCTTCGCACGCTTGTTATGAGCAGCAGCCATCTGCATAGCCTTAGCAAACTTTGCTCGCTGCTGAGGAGTGTAGTCAATCTTTGATAAATCATGATGTGTAGAAATAAGATGCACATCATGATGCAGACCGAACTCATCGAGCTCGGGTGCATATTCGGCTTGCATATCCTCGAGTGTCTTACCGTTGTATTTGGTATGTACAGCAACACCTACTTTCGCTCGCTTGGCGGCTTTGCCATGTGCAGAGTTGGCAGGTGCCGAGTAAGTAATAGTGTTAGGAGTGAAGTGAACACGACCATCATTTTCATGCACATCATCAGGAGTGTGCATGATATCACCCTGAAAAACTCCCTTCTTTGGAGTTACTTTGGGAAGATGATGCAGAGCTGCCTTCAGCTTGGCTACTAGACCAGGAGCATGACCGTGATTACGATGAATGTCTTCTTCGGTATAGTTGATCTTCGGATTCTTGTTAAACACCGACTTCGATGCAACGAAGAATCGACCAGTCTGAGGATGACGACCGAACACCACTGAAGGCGAACCGTCATACTTCATCGTGATACGTGTATCGTTCTTCTTACCCGATAAACGATCGTGTACGTCTTTCAGGTTGTGAAAAGCATGAGAGAAACCCTCGTTGCCAGCATTGATCACGTGATCTTCGGCATGCTCGAGGTGCTTCAGCACCTTCTCATCGACTTCTTCTGCGAGGAAATTTCTAAAACTTGTCATCGAATTCTCTTTACCGATCCATCGTGGTTAACGAACCAAGCTTCGAACTGAACGTTTGGATACTCGTCAGCGAGTTCCAAGAAAGCCTTGAGGTTACTCATGGCATCGTCGTACAGTCGACTCTTGATATAGTTCTGTGTATTTAAGTACTTTCGAAAGATCACTTTCTTAGCTTCGGCAGAAGAGTCGATGCCAAGGTTACCAGCACGTTCTACGTACATATCATCGATAGGTAGACCATGATCTCGGAAAGTCTGAAGGAACATCTTCTTGTCGTCGAAGTCTGCACGAGCTGTACAGATGATCGCACGAGAATGAGGATTCTTCTTAGCTTTCACAATCGCTTTAGCTTTCTCAATCATACGAACAACGGGAGTTGATGTCTTACGAAATACTTCAGCAGACTTGAACTCACGAAAGTCGTACTCTTCACCAGCCTTACGCTTGTATGTATTAAACTCTTGGTTGTCGAGCATTCGAACGACCTTGCCGTCCTTGACTACTGCAACTTTCGCTTTCGTATGGAAGAGCGTCTCATCGATATCGAAGATCGTGAGAGTACCAGAACCGACAAACTTTTTAAAACGACTTACTTTTTTCATATTCTCAGTCTACAATGTTTTCGAAATAATGTACACTATAAAAAGCACGCCAAGTTCAAATCTTTTTCAATAATTTTTACAGACCTTCCATCGACTGGCGCGATGTTAAATTTTGATTTAGATCCAGCAGGAATGCTAAATTGCATCTCAAACGTGAATTGATAGTTACCGCTTCCCTTATATTGAACTCGAGCTCTGTAAGTAGCCTTCGCCGCAGATCCAAATCTTGGAACATCCTTTAGCTTTAGAGGATTTTGTGAACCCATCAAATAAAATCCGTGTGTTCCAACATTGACATAATATGTCTTTTTCTTAATGTAGTACTCTTCGATCTTCGATGCTGGGATGGAACCCTTTATGTCTTTAAAAAGCACCTTATCTCGTTCATACATTTCTCTATTCGACATATCACCGAAGAAAGCTTTCCACTCATCATCTTTATCACGCTTAGCTGGTCTATCTTTCCATTGTGTTTTAATAATATCAAAGATGCCTACTTCTTCAGCTAGTTCTTTAATAAAAAGCTTTTCATCTTCTGTTGCTTTAATATCACCAAACTTCCAAGGATTTTTTAAATCTTTCGAATCATACTTGATTACAAGAGATCCTGCCGATGCAGCTGAAATTTTAAGTTCACAACCTGATGTTTTTCCATTTTTCATAATCATGAGATCAGGCTGATCATGACCAGCACCAGCTGGCCTAAAATTTTTTGGAACAATTCCATATTTTTTTAGTAGATCAGATGCATTGATTTCGTATTGAAATCCCTGTTGGGCTGCCATAGAAAACTCCTTTGGCCTATTTATCAAACAAAAAAAGGCCAACCCTTGAGCCGTAGCATCAGAGGGGTTGGCCATGTTATGCTTATTTATAAAATTAGGCTGCGACGAACCAATCTGGTACTGGACGCTTGGTCCACACCATCTTGAAGCGATCTTGCTTCGTCTGATAGAACTTACGATAAGAACCTACGATGTCTCGATAGTCCATGCATTCAGGGTTCGACTTCATAGCCAACGGCTGAGGAGTCTTTGGTCCGACTGGAATGTTACGAGGCGGGTTCTTCAGAGCTTCACGAAGAAGCTTGTCAGTTCCATGCACCTTACCGTAGCGATACGTGTACTCGTTGCAGAGAGCTACAAAGTGGACGTAGTGCCAGTTGTAGTTGTTGTTCGACTCTGCAGTCCATATGGTGCAAGGATGGTGCATGTGCACAGCTCGATAGAACGTCTCTTCGCGTTCGTCAGGAAGAATCCATGCCTTCGACATCGTCTTTCCAGACTTCGAAGGGATACGAGTCTGATGGCCATCGAGCATGCGATGAACCGTCGAAAGCATTTGTGCCGACTCGACGATCATCTTGACGACATGCTTGTCACACTGCAGTTGAGCTGCCTTGACTGGATCGCTATCAAGAATGAAGAGGTTCATAGTCCTGCTTTCTTTACCAAGTCCTTGTATCCACGCCAAGACGGGTGAATGTTGTCAGGTTGAACGTATGGAGTAGAGATGATTCTATCTCCATACTTGATCGCGATTTCTTTGACCGTAGCATTCACTCCCGGCTTACAGAAACCTTTGTTGCACGGAGGCATGATCCATACAACTTCAGCAGCACTGATACGATAACGAATCTTCGAGAGTTCCTTATATGTATTTACACCGCGATGGTCGTTTGTGCCGAGGCTGATAACGACTTTCTTAGCCTCGAGAGGAGTGTTACCCCACTTACGATTCCATTGCCACGTATTCCAACCACCCTTCGAATACGAAACGCATTCCTTAGGTGCAAACATTTTTGTGCCTACACCGATGGAATCACCGATGATAAGACACGCTAATAACATGCTCATACTTGTAGTCCTGTTACTTGTTTAATGTATTGATTGGCAATACTCTGCGCCGTCTCGGTAGCACCGACGATGACTGTATCAGAGATCACCACGTTGTTGTCAGGAGCTGACATCATCCATGGCATCATAGCGAAACCCTGCGGTCCCATGCCAACTGTACGCGGCTTGATAAGTTCCGTGACTCCGTTCTCTTGTTTCACTCGCGAGATTACTTCCTCGCCAGACATGAGCTTGATAGTATATACTTTATTCTGTTCCATAGTCCACCTTGTGTACTTGTTGCATTGCTCGTTCGGGTCCCCATGATTCGAGATACGGATGATCTTCGAAGAAGAGGACTGGAATCTCTTCATCCGTCACTTCACGACAGCCGATGATGTTCTCATCGATATGAAGCTGACCGAACTCGTCAGCCTCGTTCATTGTCACAGTATCTTTGGCATGCTCTGGGCTATCGCACTCGACTACGTAGCGCATACGAAACATGCTGATAGCTTCAACAAGATACTTAGCCATTCGTAATCTCCTTGAATTCGGTTTCACCAAGGCATATTGAGTAATTCCATGCTCTATTGCAAACATGGCAAGACACCATTCCTGAAGTCACATTACGATCTGGATTGATGTTGTTGCCATGCTTGTCATAGACAGGAGGATAGTATGCACACGTAGTCATACCCATGCCGACATTGAATCGACACTCTCCTTCGCATCCAGGATTAGGGTTCAAGGCCCATGTCCTTCAGCTGTTCAGGAGTGGAATACCACTTCAGCAGGATCTCGATAGCATCGATATGCCGCTGGATCTCAGCGTCATCGGCTTCATCATCTCCCCAAACAAAGACTGCCTTGCTAGAACCGAGATCTGCCTTCAGGCTTTCCCGAGTGTCACGAAGCTGACCAACAACAATGTGATCAACAGTTTCCCAATCAAGTTCTACAGTAAACTTAGCCATATCAAAGTGCTCCAAAGTAGTTAAAGGTTTGCTGCTTCTCGCGAGTCAGCTTGAGGCGAGTGCCGTCCTTGGCACGATACTCAAACGTTCCGGTCTGCCCGTTGACGTTAATCAGCTCAGACTGATCGAAGCTGTAAGTCAGATCTCCATCTTCATCGTTTCCAAGAATGGCGTTGATAGCATCGCTGCCGTTATCGTTCAGTTCGATGGTGATGGTGTTGCAAGCCAACGGGTTGCGATTCCACGTCTTGTTGTACAGATACTTATCTTCGACCTGAGTACCGTCAGCTTCGAACAACTCGACCTTGAACTTGGCCTCGTCACGGTTGTCGTACTCAGGCTTGGCGTTCAGAAGTTGCATGACCTGCTGCGGAGTTTCACCGTAGCGATTCATGTCCTCGACCATTGCCTTGAGCATGTCGAAGTTGAACTCAGTGAACAGTGTAGCGATCTTGACGATCTGATCGATATGAGTCTTATCGTTCAGGTTATCGTTGCAGTACTCGATGATGAACTCACCGGTGAGACCCTTGAAGTCGATCATGTAGAAGATACGACCAGGACGATTGCGCATGTGCTGATCGATACGCCACTTGTCGTTGCAAGTCAGAACGAACAGCTTCTTCGAAGGGAACACGCCGTCGAGCAGAGTCAAGATAGCTTCTTGCTTGCGATGATCGTAGACCTTCTCGAACTCGTCGAAGAGAATGATACACGGCTGGTCGATGTCAGCGAGGAACTTGTTGAAGTTATCGCCAGCCCAGTCGTTGTTGATGACGATGGTAGGAATATCGTAGTTGTAGCCCATGATCGAGAGCTGCTTAGCAAGCAGAGTCTTACCAGAACCCTTCTCGCCAGTCAGCATGACACCGGTGCTGGAAGGACGATCGTCGAACGTACGATGAATACGATCGGCATGACGCAGACAATCGCCGTAGTACTTGCTCAGTGGCTTGAACTTGTCAGTTTCCTCGAGATAGAGGTTGCCGAACTGATCCTGCTTGATGATGTAGTTACCAGCTGGCAGCTGCTCGTGCAGATCGAGAGCAGCTTCGTCAGAGACGCGATACGTATTACCAGAACGAAGAAAATAAGTCATAATATCATCCTTTACAGCGTTGATAGACCCTTCTACCAACTTTCACTTTAATTGTAAACCCTTAATACTCAGGGCCATGTGTTTTATCGGTGCGCTCATAAACTTGAAACCAGTCTACACCGTATGCAGGACAGATGTGTATCTGTTTAGGAAGGTTGTTACTATCCTTCTCACCGCCTTCACCACAGATGAAGTAGATGTTACCCATCTTCTCTGCTAGTCCCGTATGCTTTACGAGCTGATAGCATCGGCGGAGCATAGCGAGCTCACCTTCGAAAGCTTCTACTTCAAGATTCATATTCTTTCTCCACGATAATCGAGCAACACTTACCACCAAATCCGAACGAGTTGACGAGAACTTTCTTGACATCCGTTTCGATGTTCTCTATCACCACATCCATGTCTGTATCCTTACAACCAGCGGTGTGAGGGATCACACCGTTCTGAATTGAAAGAATGCTGTAGATAGTCTCGAGTACACCAGCCGCTGCGAAGGTATGGCCAATCTTGCCTTTGTTCGAGTAGATCGGTGCATCAGTAAACTCTCGAACTACGTTGTACTCTACCACATCTCCGAGGGGTGTACTGGTTCCATGAGAGTTAACCGAGTCCACACCCTCAAGATCTAGTTTTTCAAGACATGCTCGAGCACCGGTCCCAGAAGGAGCAGTTGTATCGTGTGCGTCAGAAGCATTTGATACACCAGTAATACGAGCGTAGACCTTCGAACCCATCTGCTCAGCCTTCTCGCGAGACTGAAGGATAATGCAACCTGCTCCTTCGCCCATGATAAAGCCATCGCGATTCTTATCGAAAGGACGAGACACGGTGCCGAGAGCACGAATCACAGAGAAGAAGTAGAGATCCAAGTGGTTTACACCAGCATCAGATCCACCTACGATCACGTAGTCATAGTCATCGAGCAGTCTCATGGCATAATCGATGCTGACCAAACCAGTAGCACACGCCGAGTATGTCATGGTATTGATACCAGTGTACCCGTACTTGATCGAGATCTGACTGCAGAGATAATCCATCGTTGATCGAAGGATCTGCTTCGGCTTCAGTTTTTTACCTGATGCTTGAGCTTTTGCTTTCGAAGAGTTCCCACCAAGGAGAGTAGAGAAGATCACACCTACGTTCGTCGAATGAGGTAGAGCTGCCATCTGCAGTGCCTGATCGACTGCATGCATACCATAGTACACTGCTCTCGGAGTCAGATCTTCATCGATCTTGACATCTGGATAGAACCCGTACTGCACCTTTAGACCGTGTCCTTCATGGACATGAGGATCGATAGGCATATGAAAGTCATGGTCGTTGAGCATGTTTTCCCAGCACGTAATGGGATTATCTCCCAACGCGTCAATCATTCCAAACCCAACTACACAAGCTTCTTTCATACTTTTGTCCATTCGTATTCAGAGTTACCAGTCTTGAAGCGCACATACTCGGTGCCGTCTTCTTCAACTCGTTCTTCAAGGATTTCTGTAATCGGAGTAGTCTGCCACCAATCCTGCATAGACATTGTACGAGCATAGTGGCTGCCAACTCGCATAGCAGCACCGACCTGTGGTCGACCATTATCGATAGTTTCTACACTCAAAACCTGACCGGTATCATGATCATAGGTTGGAATGAGCGCCAAGCTCATCAACCCACTATCACCAGCACCGTCACGAGTACGACGAAGAGAATACGACATTAATCTACCACCTTCTTATAACGATTTACAGTACCATCAGCTTCGATCACCATGATCTCATCGAGATTCTTGTTTTCGGCCATGATACGAGGTTCATGGTCGGCTATGATACGATCGTGTTCACGAAGCTTACGCATCACAGCGTTCGCTATACCATACTTATTACGATCAGTATCGATGGCCTCTTGAACCGCATCAGCACATGCACGATACAGATCGTCAGTCAACTCCCAGCTCATTTCCGTAACGACGTTACGACCATCTGGCATTTTACCAAGACCGCCGACTCGACGAAGATACGCTTGTCCGCCATCGACCGAGATAGTTCCGCAATGGCATGTCACGAAATCATGACGATGTTTGGAGACGATGAACTCGCCGCACTTGTTACAAATTACTGCATTCTGAACGATCATGCTACGAGCCTTTCATGCACTTGCTTGATGTGCTTACACTTGTTGTAGAAGTTGAAACCTGGACAATCGCATACCCAACCTTGATCGAGCATCGTCACATGGTACTGCTTACCTTTACAGTTGACGTAAGGCCATGTCAGACCGACCAGATGGTGATCATGAAAATTCACCCCAGGCAGGGCCAAGGGTGTGCGAAAGGCGGAGTATCGAGGTGTATGGTCAATCATGTATTCACCTTACTACGAAAAATTAATTTTGTAAACCCCCTAAAGCGAGGAGAAAGATTATCACAAAAAGAAAACCGTAGAGCATGAATCGGAAATAAATCTTGGCGACCTTGAGTCCGATCCAAAGAAAGAAACCCAAGATCGCCAAGAACGGCGTAGCCAACAAGAGGAGCAGAAAGCTCAGCACCGTCTCTTGCCGGTCGCCGGGTCGGCCGCATCAGACTTGGAAAGGACAACAAGTCCGCCTTTGTTGTAGGCTTGGCCGACGATATAATTACTGCTGACTTCGAGCTTGGCACGCTCGTAAGCCATATCCTTCGTAAAGTGTGTACCGATCTCGTTCTGAGAAGGGTATTTCTTGCGGTGATCCGATACGTTGTACTGAGGCATCGGAGTACCGCGAAGCTTCGGCTTGTACTTGCCTTGACGATAGTCGATGTACTCGTCGAGAGTCTTCGACTTGATACCGAAACGCTTGTTGCGCTTGCAGTCCTCGCGCCAATCCATGCAATACTTGTGAAACTGAGCGTCGCTGAGTTTCGACTTACGCTTACTATGATTGGTGGTAGTGTAAGCAGGACCGAGAAGATGCATTGTCATAAGTAACCTCCAGATTCTGGTATACACTACCACCAATTAATTGTACATGCTTACTTGACGTTGATGATGCCTCGGAAGTCGTAAGGCACAACGACCGAGTGGACCTTGCCGGTACGAACGCCTTCGGCGATGTCCTGCAGAGCCATAGCAGCCATATACTCAGTAGCACCACGATTAGCATTCAGAGCAGCGATACGCTGAGCTTCCAGTCGAGCGGTCTGAACTTCAACTTCCTTACGCTTCTGTTCGTTCTGAGCCTGAACAAGAGCGTTAGCCGAAGCAACGATGTTGTCAGCAGGCTTGATCTGACGAACCAGAACCTGCGAAACTTCGATCACGCCGTCCAGCTTTTCAGCAGCCAACTGATTGACGATTTCCTGACGAACGAGCTGTTCGATCTCTGCACGATTGTCAGCCATCTTCAGCGACTCGTAACGACGAGCAACCTTGTACGAAGCGTTACGACCGAGCTGACGAACGTAGTTGTACATCAGCAGAGTATCACCTTCTTCGGTCTCAGCATGGAAGCCACGGTTCTTCTCGATGTAGATCTCAGCGACAGAAGTCGGATTGATCGAGTAGATGACCGACAGATCGAAGTCAGCAACAGTCGAGTTGTCGGCAGCCAGAGGAGTCATGTCGGTAATGTCTACCGAAACGTCCTTGGTCGGGAACGTCAGCACATCACCGAAGATCGTCTGGTTGACAGTACCAGGCTGCAGCTCAGTGGTCTCGATGGTCTTGTCGAACGAGCGACGAACACCGACTTCACCGGTTTCGACTCGAGTACATGCAGCCGAGGCAACAGCGAGAGCCGAAACAGCAGCGAGCTTAAGATAGCGATTCATTCTAAATATTCCTTTCAATCAAAACAAAATAACGATACTAGCAATAATCAAGATTGCCAAGGTGGCACAACTCAAGCTATACCCCAGTACCTTGGCAACCTGGAGTTTTTCTCGGCCACTCGCGGCAAAGAATCCTTGAATACCAAGGAATACCAAACCGAAGATGGCCAAAAAGGCAAAGATCATTTTACTCATTAATTAGGTCCACTTCCATTACCCCAACCGTCGTTGGCAGCCGGAGCATAACCAGTCTGCTTCCAACGATCTTGGATTCTAGCTTCAACTTCATCAAAATGTAACGGTGTAAAGTCGGTCTGCTCGACACATACGCAAAGATAGCGAGGATCTGGTTCGTCCATCGTAAACGGTACACCATTTGATGCCGTGTACTTCGTTACGTTTCGCATGATCTGATTCGCATGAAGATGGCCATGCACGTTCACACGGAATCGACCAGTCACACAGTCCGGATGCAGCGGAATATGGCTCAGGATGAACTTATCCACGAACACACGAACACCATGGATCTGTTCAAAGCCGACTTCACGGTAGTCTTCATCACGGAAGATATCATGGTTGCCACGAATCAGGATCTTACGGCCGTTCAGTTGCTTGACCAGATGGAGATGCTTACGATTGATCACCACATCGCCAAGGAAGTAGACTGTGTCCTGTGGCTTGACCTTGGCATTGTGACGCTCGATCATGGTCTCGTTCATCTCGTCGTTAGACGTGAACGGGCGCAGCGGACTGCCATCAGCCAGCTTGAACTTTTCCCACGAGTTCGTGTGACCAAAGTGATGGTCGCTAACAACGAATCTGTTTACAAACTTTGTCATATTATTCTTCTATACCAAACCGCATAATATGTACACAGTTATTTTCACAGAACGGTGATTTTAGTGAAACCTTCTTCTTCAGACGGCATCTGTGCGCTGTTGACCATCGAGGCTAGAACCGCGTTCGGAATGGTCTTGCCTTGACGAGAGTCGAGACGACGAAACCATTCCTCTTCGCTAAACTCAACAGTTCCAGGCAGAGGGAACACCACAGCCTCGAACTCGTAGCCGTAAGGCTTCAAGAAATCGATGAACTTCTTACGACTCTTTGCAGTCAGGTTCGTTCGATCGATTACCACGTCATTACTGCGTTCTGCATTCCATTCGAGGCGCTTCCACATGATCTTCTCAGCAAGGCTGATCGAGTCCTTGAAGATCTGATCGTAGGTGAACCCGAACAAGCTTCCCATAAACTCGATGATGTTGTCAGTCGAGATAGGAGCCATCGACGCGGTCTTGTTCTTACTAAACCACGTCGACTTGCCCGATGCAGGAACACCGACAAGAATAGTACACTTAGGCATCACCATACTCCAGAAAATGTTCAATGTCTTCTTTCAGACAGTATCCATCACAGTCAGTTCCATCATAGAAAGCAGTCTCACCAAAGAACTCCTTAACGTATGGACCTTCGTCACACTTGTTAAGGATTTCCAGAACAGCTTTCAACAGAACGGTTGCACGATCTTCAGTCATTATACTTCGCTCCAGGAAACCAAGCATCACGAATCGCTTCGTACTTCACAGTCTTGGTCAGGTTATTACGAATCGTATTGCGAACCGTATCATATACCTTAGTTTTATCATCCCAACACGAGAATACTGCTGCACGATCGAATTGATTAAAGTTAGGGGCAATCTCAAGAGCAAACGTCTTACGGTCCACACCGTCTATTGCAATGCCTTCAAGAATACCCTCGATAGCCATACAAGCAGAAGCAACTTCGACATTGAACAAATGTTCGAAACGACCAAGTTCAAAACGATCTTCTTCGGGCAAGTGAGCCTTCACGTCATCGAGCTTCTCGTCAAGAATCAACTCAACGATGTTACGATCCTGCAGGATAGCTTCCTTGGCCTTGTGAATCTGCAGATACCAATGGCACTTTAGCTTTAGCATATGACCATCGTCGAAACGAACAACGAAACCTTCCAGATCCTCGAGGTCACGAACGTACTCAAGGAAAGCCTTCATATCGGTCTGCGGTTCGAATTGACGAACGACAGGAATATCATAGAGATTACCAAAGCCAACCAACTCATCGTAGCTAGCATACGAACCATCATTCATATTACGCATAGCAGTGAGAATAAGTTGATCTTCCTTATAATCCAGAACAATCCGCTGCTTACGAGAGCACCATTCAAAAATCGGAGTCAAGCCATGATGAATTGCTTCTTCAGCAAATTCAACGTAGTGATAATTCTGAGCAACAAACTCTTCAACAGGCTCAGCTACATCAGTAGCCCCCATCTTAGTTCCCCAGATCATCTTCTTCTCATAGTAACCACCATCCATCTTTTCAACGAATTCATCAGTAGTCACGTAGAACGGAGCGATCATCGAGCCATCCAGCTTCTCAAGGATAGCATGAGGACGAGACAGATCGACTACATGATCTTGAGTCTCTTCACGTTCATTGACGTTGAAGAACTTGTGAAACGGACGACGAATGATGTCACCAGTCTTCGAGTCGAAGATGATACCACGACATTCACGGCGAATGTTGCAGTCGAAAGTATCAGCCATCATCACGTTGTAGTTGATGACGGTGTAGCCTTCCTTCTCAGCCACAACGAACTCATCGCGACCTTCGATAGCAGGCAGCACATCAGAGATGTTGGTGATGGTGGGAAATTCGTAGTTCATGATAACCTCAAAAAGAAATGGTTGAAGCGACCGATCCACCCTGCAGTCACTAGCAATTTACGAAAGATCACTCGTGATCGCTTCAACCATTATCAGCTTACACTGATCTCTAAATATTGTACACTGTTAAGTGCGAGCAAAGTTACCGACTACTACGTTAGTATCGCCGAGCTCGCTCATACGAAAGCGAACGCGTGCTTCGACTTCACGACGAACTTCAGGATAACGAGCCATCATCGTCAGAAGGAGAGACTCGAAGTAGCCAGCGTTGAAAGAGTAACGATGCTCAGCAGGAACATCTGCACTGTTGACAAGATAGTCAGTCAGATCGAGGTCAGACTTATCACTCAGATTCATATCAATATCCTTCCGTATGCATTTGAATACCTTCGAGGCGGGGCGAGATCTTCTTGGCAGAGTACTGGACTCCGTCGATATCGAAGAACCAACGACCGTGGCAGGGACCACACTTTTCCCAACGGATGTTCAATGATTCCTTCTCACGATACGGGCTGAGGCCAGCAGTCCAAGGGCGACCGGTCCGGATTTCGAAAGCGCCGCCAGAAAGATTCGTAACCATGTTTGTGTCCTTCATCATTATAGGTTTACCTTATCAAAGTTTTCATAATTTGTACACCCCTAAAATGAAAAAAGACAAAAAAATGGGCGGCCCGAAAGCCGCCCATCATGCGTGTAGCAGGAGGAACCCCACCTTTAACCCTGCCTATTCCAATCGTCAGTTAAGACACTTGCCTCTTCCACGGATGAAACCGTAGATCCACGCACCACATAGTGTACAACTATTTATACGAGTTCTTCACTATCCAGAGAAATTTTTGTGTTATTTTGAAGAAAAAATGCTGGAGTAAACCCGTCGAAACCACCACCGAAGTTGAGGTGACGGCAAAGCTCACGTGCCTTTTCGACAGCTAGGTTCGACTTGATCGTGTAACCGGTTGTGGTCTCCATCACGTCTGCATGCAGAGCAGCGGGATTCGAAATGTGTGCTGTGTAATTCAATACCTTATAGTTAACCATTACTTAAACTCCGCAAACTTACCACGATTGAACTTGTTGACTGGCTTCGACTCTTCGAGTAGCCTACTACCTGATCCAGAGTTGTCGAAGACAGGAACATCATCGTCTTGTAGGACATCTTCTTGAGCTGAAGCTTCGACGTTGTACAGTCTCATCTTCGAGTAGTCGACGCCGATGACGAATCGCTTGTGTACGGCAGGATCTCCGTAACGATTCTTCAGCTGCTTGACCATGATTTGACCGAGTTGACGAAGCTCGTCGCTCGTGATCAAGGCAAACATAAAGTCGGCGGTAGCTGGTAGACCGAACGACTCTGAAGTATCCTCGAGACCGACGTCAGAGTTGCTGAAACCCGAACGATTAGTCTGAGTAGCCGAAATGATGGGTACGTTGAACTCGACGGCCAAGCCACGGAGTTCTTCGGCGATCGCTTTGATGTAAGTGTACGAGTTGACGTTCGATCCTGGCTTGATCCTCGAACTCGCGCAGATGTTGAGGTAGTCGATGTAGATGATGTCGGGTACGAAGTTCTTCTTGATCTTCAGTTCGTTCAAGAGATGCCTGAAGTTTGCTGATCCTGCGCATGCGGTTGGATATTCCTTTACGATAAGCTTGCCTTTGGCTCGCTCTTTGACTCGACCTACCAACTTATAGTAGATGGCTTGAGGCAGTTCTTTGAGATCGTCGAGCGTAACACCGAGAAGGTTGGCATCGATACGTTCGGCGATTCTCTCTTCGGCCATTTCCATGGTGATGTACAGGACATTCTGACCTGCCATCAAGTTATGAGCCGCGTTGTGACACATGAACAAAGACTTACCGACACCAGTACCAGCAAGAGCGATGTTCAGCGTCTTACGAGGCAGACCACCTTGAGTGATCTTGTTGAAGAAATCCAGATCGAAACCAATACGAACTTCCTTGCGATGATAGAACTCGTATCGTTCTGCTGCATCATCAAGGAAGTCGTGACCGATATGTGTATCGAAAGAAACGCCGAGCGCATCAGTCAGGATTTGAGGAATAGCACCGACCGAGATGCTATCCTTCTTGCTATCGTCTACGATCTGGATGGATTTCATTAAGGCATTGTAGAGTGCCTTGTCTTTACAAAACTTCTCAGTATTGTCTACGAGCCATTCGATGTCACGATCTTCTGACTTCTGAAGTCCAGTCACGAGCTCCTTCGCTGCCTTGAACTGATCGTCAGACAGACCGCTAGCATCGTTCAGCTCGATCTCGACAGCAGACTTCGTAGGGAAGTTGTTGTATTTCCCTACGTAGTCGCTGATGATGGAGAAGATTTTACGTTCGACCGCATCGGTAAAGTATTCCTCCTTGAGGAACGGGATTACCTTGCGGCTGTAGTTTTCGTTTTCGAGTAAGTTAGCAAATATGACATGTTCAATTCTCATTCATCCTCCATCTCGTAGACGTCTTCCACAGTGTCTTCTTGCATGATCTTGCCAGAAGCAACACGATACTTATCCTCGATGAACTTCACGAACTTCGGGCAGATCAAGATCGGATGCCAGAAACTGAAGTTGTAGGTGTCGTTCATGCGATAAGACTTGTCGAAGATCTCGCCTGTTTCCATGTCCACCTTCTGATACCAGCCGTTCTTTGGCTTGATCACGTGGCCAGATTCGAGAGCCAGATCCAAGAGGCCAGACCACTTGCTGATGCCTTCTTCCCATGTGACTTCGATGGGGATCTTGCTCTTTTCCTTGACGAAACGAGACTTCTCTACGTTGATGATGAAGTTGTAGCCAACGATGTCTGAACCTTCCTTCTCTTGCTGACGACCGATGATATAGATGTTGTCAGCAGAGTAGTAGATGCCAGTACCACCGGAAACTACAGGCTTAGAGAACATTTCCTGAGTCATGTAGGTGTGGTTCACCACGACCATCGGAATGTCCTTGAGATTGAGGTGCGGAGTCACCATTCGGAACAGAGACTTGAGCTGCTTGGCTCGAGTCATGTCTGCTGCCGAGTTTTGCTTGAGTGCGTCTTCGACTTCCTTCTTCGAGGCAAGATTACCGACCGAATCGATGACGATCATGACACGATCACCGCGATTGATGTTCTCGAGCTGAGCCATCACGTCGAACTTCAACTGCTCGACGTCGGTGATAGGAGTATGAAGGACACGAGACTTGTCGATGCCAAAGGTGTCGAAGTACGACTGAGGTGTGCCGAACTCTGAGTCGTAGAACAGGACTACAGAGTCTTGATACTTGTCCATGTATGCCTTCGCCATGAGAAGGCTGAACGATGTCTTGAAGTGCTTCGAAGGACCTGCCCAGATGGTCAGGCCAGGAGTGAAGCCACCGTTGATCTGACCAGAGAGAGCGATGTTGACCGCTGGCACAGTGGTAGGAATGAGATCCTTGGCAGTAAAGAACTTGGAATCTTCGAGGATATCGGAATCTTTGATCGTAGTATTCTTACGTAGTTTGTTCATGAGGTCAGACATAACTTCTCCTTGCAATATTGTCTAGTATAACCGATGTATCTTTATTTGTAAACAGTTAACTACTCAAGATCTTGTTCAGACGAGTAATAAACTGATCGATCTTCTCGGCACGATTTGGCCAGTTGATGATCGGGTTCTTATCTGCATCTTTCTGTAAGTTAAGTAGTAGTGGCATGATAGCATCGTACATTGCCTTTGCTTTATCATTGCCTTCCTGTTTATAATCGTCCTCAGATCCAGTCGTGAAGCCAAAGTCGAAGTCTAAGTCGATATCTAGTTTTGCCATTAGTTGAACCAATCCTCGAGTGTTGCGCGTTTTTCTACTTGCCAGCCAAGAGTGGTAGCGATGGACTCAATGGGCTTGAGATAGCCCTTCTCGAACTGAAGGTCGTAGTCGATGTAGTCGTTCATCTTGAATTCAGGTGGCATACCGTTCGGACAAGAGATCACGTAGTCCTTTGCAGGGTTTGGATTCTTGAGGTACACATACTTGATCTTCTCGCCGCTGGCAATGGTTTCATATTTATTCGTGAGCTTCAGTTTCTTGAGCATTTCGTTGTAGATTACTGAGCCACGAACATGGATAGGTGTCTGACTCTGAAACACTCCACGAACCCAGTACTTCTCGATGTCCTTGACCGAAGATGTGAAGGCGATGTCTTCGAACGAGAGTTGACGGAACTTATCCTTGAACTCTGCTACAAACTTCTGAAGATCAGATTCGTTTCCATCCATGATGATCTCGAGCGACTTCTTAATGTTCGCACGACATGCAGTGGGAGTGGAAGAACGAACCGCTTCGATGCCCATCATCTTCAGCTTCGGCTTCTCGTACTCGACTCCTTCGGAGTTCCATACGTTGAGGATGTACATCTTCTTGGCTTTCCAGATGCCCTTGTTAGCGATGTTCTCTCGCTTCATTTGCATCTTCTGCTCGTAGGCATGCATATAGGTAGCCAACTCTTGGTACGAACGATCGATGTACGGCTCGATCTTTTCCTTACAGATCTTGTCGAGGTATTGAACAACCTTCTTCGTTTCAGGTACATCGTCACCGAACACGTTCTTCACGAGATACTCGAGAGACACATAGATCGAGTCGGTATCGGATGCGATGACGTAGTCGAAGTTCTCTGTCTTCAGGATCTTGTTAAGGTACTCGTTGATCTTGTTCTCGATCCAACGAATGGACAACTGACCAGAGGTAGTGATAGCTTCGGCGTTGTTCACATCGAACCAACGGAACCACTTGTTACCGAGAGCACCATAAGCCGAGTTCAGCTGAATCTTCTTGGCCATCTGCATGTTATCGAGACGAGCGATTTCCTTGACGAGCTTAGGATCCTTCGTCTTCTCGTATTCCTTCTTGCACTCGATCATCTGCTTCTTGTACTTCGTACGATCGTTGTACATACGATCCATCAGACTCGGTAAGAAGCCGCGCTTGGACTTATCATATATACAAAGGTTGGCAGCGATAGTGCAGTTCGTCTTATCAAGATAGTCACCGAACTGACTAGCGCCGCCAACAAGTAGGTCGTCGATCGTCACCTTATCTTTCAAGCGAGTGACAAGAGTCTCGGGGGAGATGTTGTACTGCATGATAAGGTGAGGGTAAAGGGAGTTCAAATCGAACGACACAACCCATTTGCTCATGCCGATTCGAGGTTCTTTGACGTAACCGCCAACAAATGCTCGGTCCGGCTTGTTCTTGTCGTTCTGAGGAACGACGATGTTCTTGTTCATCAAATAGTTGTGAGTGATAACGTCCCACTGCCTCACGGTAGCGAGAGTATCTTCGTAGTTGACCTTGGCATCATAAGCCAGAGCCATCACCAACTCAATGAGCTTCAGCTTGTCTTCGAGCCGCTCAACGATCTCGACGTCTCGAATGTTATACTCGATGTAACGTTGAAAGTTACGCAGACGTAGATCGTCGAGGTTCTCGTAGCCTTCGTCGCGATAGTCTACCTTACCTTCACCGAGCTCGACCTGAGCGATATATTCAAGGCGGTAGGACTCTTGCTGAGTGTAGGTAAACTTCTTGTACAATTGAATGTAGTCAAGAACGGCGATGCCGACAGGAGTGTAGATGGTACTCTTGCGTCCTCGGATTTCAACGTTGTTCTCACGAAGGATTTTCCAAGGTGAGAGACGTTCAGCGTGATCGCTCCCAAGAACCCTTCGAATTCGGTTGACAAGATACGGAATGTCGAAGAACTCGATGTTCCAGCCTGTGACAACGTCAGGCGAATAGAGTGATCCGTTCCAGACTTCGAGAAAGGCGAGTAGGAGTGCAGACTCGTCTGCGCACTTGTAATATTGTACATTGTCTTGATGCTCCTTATATTCACCGCAGCCAAAGACAGTCTTCTTACCATTGCGGCCGATGGTAATAGCAGTGACTTCGTTGTCTGCCTTCTCGATATCGGGAAAACCACCTTCGGCGGTGGTCTCGATGTCGATTGAGCAAACAGAAACGAGAGCGGGATCATAACGGATCTCGCCCTTGTAGTTGTCAAAAATATACATGTAAGGCCAATCAGACAAACCATAGATGTTCATGCCTGCAACGCCTTCGTAGTTCTGAAGGAACTCACGAGCTTCTGACATCGAGTCGAAGTCCATGCGACCGACGTACTCACCCTTCAGGTTCTTGTACTCGGTCTGTGCATTTGCTTGAACGAATAAATAAGGTTTGTATTTGGCCGAAAACTTTACGGGCTTACCATCCGATATTCCGCGGACGAGGATATGATTACGATGTCGTGTGATGTTCGTGTAAAATTTCATGAGATCTCCAGTATCGGCTCATTATTAGTTATACCCATGTCGCGAATTAAAGTAAACAGTAAAGGCAAGAAAAAATGAAATTGACTGAACATTTTACCCTCGAAGAGATGACAGTATCGCCTACCGCGAAAAGACTCGGTCTCTCGAACCAACCAACACCTGAACATATCGAAAACATGCGTTACTGCTGCGAGAAGATCCTCGAGCCTGTACGTGCACACTTCGGCAAGCCTGTTCAGATCAACTCGTCGTATCGCTCGCCGCTAGTCAACAAGGCAGTCGGCGGATCGAAGACATCACAACACGTCAACGGCCAAGCCATTGACTTTGAGATTCCTGGTATCGATAACAAGACTGTTGCCGATTGGGTTGCTGATAACCTCGAGTTCGATCAGGTGATCCTCGAGTTCTACACCAAAGGTGACAAGAATTCTGGCTGGGTGCACGCTTCGATCAAGAAAGAAGGTGGCAATCGTAAGCAGCGACTGATCGCTTCGAAGTCGAAGTCGGGTGGAACTACTTACACTCCTGTTGCTGACTTTGATCCTTCAACGATTCCTGGTCAATTTCGTCAAGCAGCTGCTCCAACAGCAAATCCAGTAGCTCCGAAGCCGACGGCTCAAAAGGCAATTCCAGCTGGTCTTGGTCCATTAGCAGCACTCCAAACTAAATGCGGCATCGCAGCCGACGGTAAATGGGGACCTGGTACTTATAAGGCAGCTCGCGACTACTTCAAGCTGACCAACAACCAGGCAGCACACTTCTTTGGTCAGTGTGCACACGAATCGGGTGGGTTTAAGGTATTCTCTGAAAATCTGAACTACTCAGCACAAGGTCTACAGGGAATCTTTAAGAAGTACTTCCCGAACGCAGCTGTTGCCGCTCAGTATGCACGTAAGCCAGAGAAGATCGCTAACAAGGTTTACGGCAATCGCATGGGTAACGGACCAGAAAGCAGCGGGGACGGATGGCGTTATCGTGGACGTGGTCCAATCCAGTTGACCGGTAAAGATAACTATACAGCTTTTGCAAAAGACATTGGTCGTCCAGATGTTCTGACAAACCCAGATCTTGTTGTAAGCGAGTTAGCTTTCGAGTCTGCACTCTGGTTCTTCCGTAAGAATGGTCTGCTTGCTATCGCAGACAAGGGTGTTACAGATGCGGTGATCACTCAGATCACGAAGCGAGTCAACGGCGGTACACACGGCCTTGACGATCGTCTCAAGAAGACGAAGCAGTACGCAAATTGGGGATAAATTGAAGGGGACCGAGAGGTCCCCTTCTTTTTTAGAGTGCGAGTAGTTGATAAAAGATCAACGCGCACATTGACACAACGCTAAACGCTGCTGCCTGAGAAACGGGCACAATATACTTTGCCATCTTACTTTTCCTTACGTTCTGTCAGATACTCTGCAGTCGAAGGTGCAGCAGATGTTTCTTCCTCGTCTTGGATTTCTACCTTCTTCGGCTTCTTGTGTTCCGGAATGATTGCTTCGAGAGCGATCTTCAGAATGCCGTTCAGGAGCGAAGCACCACGAATCTCTACGTTATCGGCGAGACTGAAGGTGCGAGTGAAAGGACGCATAGCGAGTCCTTGGTGGAGCATCTGAGGCCATGTCCATTCTCCCTTCGAGTCCTGCTCTGCAGGTTCACCCGAATGAGTGTTGCCCTTGATGATCAGCTTGTCGTCCACGATCTCGATCTCAAGATCTTGCTTAGCAAAGCCAGCAACAGCGAGTTCGATCGTGTACTTGTTTTCATCAATCTTCTTGAGATTGTATGGAGGATACTTAGCAGCGAGATCTGCTGTTTGCTGTGCAGCTGCTGCCATCTTTTCTGCTACTTTGTCAAAACCAACAAAGAAGCGGTCAAAGTCCTTGAATGAGTGGGTGTGATTCCACATAGTTTTTCTCCTTATTAAGCGAGTTTAAAGTTTGTCACCCATTAGGCGTGACGGTTTTATTTATAAGATAAAGCTGGACACCAGCTTCAAGAAACATCTGTTTTGTGATGTCCCAGTTCAAATGAGGACGATCAAATTCTGGTTCATAAGATACCACCTTTTTGATGCCTTTTTGAATGATAGACTTGGCACACTCATTACACGGTAATAGAGGACTGTACAAAGTACATCCTTCTACCGAGAGCGGAGCATTGTCAAGTGCATTGCGTTCTGCGTGTGCTACGAAAAGATATTTTATTTCCTTATCCTCGTAGCGATGCGCGAGATCCTTGATACCGCGAGGAAATCCATTGAAGCCCAGTGATACCACACGATTCTGCTTATCGACGATCACACATCCTACCTGAGTAGAAGGATCCTTCGACCACGTAGCTACATGCTCGGCAAGATGCATGAATCGTTCAGACCACTTACTCATTTCTTTTCCTTTGATCCAGTGCGCTCTGCTTCGTGAATACGCTTACGAAGATCAGACGAGCTATAGTTATGCATGCGATTGCAATAATGAATAGGAATATGCTGCAAATCATATCCAGTAAAATCTGTACGCCCGAAGTAGTCTGCTCCTAGAAACCGTACGTCCCAATCATAACCCGTCAACAGATTATAAAGATCCGCTTCGGTGTCGTATGGAATTACTTGATCTACATACTCGCACGATTCGACCTGTATAAAGCGTTCGAACATTCCTTGAATAGGCTTGTTCTTTTCAGGTCGGTCGATTGTAGGATCTGACTGAAGAGCCACGACCAGACGATCGCAATTCTTCTTTGCTTCATACAGCATAAGAACATGACCTGCATGAAACAAATCAAAGCAGCTCGCTACGATACCTACTCGTTCAGTCATAATCTACTCCAAGATCCTTCTTACGACCAGAACGATGGTCGTCTGATACACATACTATCTGAGTCGTCCAACTCTTCTTTGGAGGCCGAATATATTCCATCGCAATATAACAGCTAGCTTCGTCCTTATAAGCAATCTCACGCTTGCCCATATAGTCTCCGTTCGGAGCAAAGAAGAATGCGATCAGCCAGAACTTCATCACTTGGCTTCCAGGACGTGACGATACTCTTCGTCACTCACGCAGTTGAACTGCGCTTGCAATTGTGTGTCGACGATCGTCTTGGCGACCTGGCCAGCGAACTCTACACACTGCTCTTTGCTTGCAGTCTCGTAGATGTCTTTGGCAAAGACCTGACCATCCGCGGTGAACAGATAGACGATGAGCCAATAAGCCATTACTTCATCTCCACGAGATTAGTCGGAGCAACACAGAAGTTGCCGCCATCGGTTCGAACCTGAACCATGCCAGCCTTGAGACATGCAGCGTTGCGCGCGGTGTCCTGATTTGAAACAGCGATCAGAAGATAGATTAGAGCGAGACCACCGATGAACATGAAGAAGCCGAAGCTAAACACGTTGTCGATAAGGCTCTTCAGAACGTCAGTAACAGTATTCTTCATAACAAAATTCCTTTTCAATTAACGATTCATCCACTTTGCGAAAAGGCCGACTTCGCGGCCGTAGGCTTCGATCTCCCACGGAGAATCGAAGTAGGCGTCTTCCTTGGCCTTCGGCTTCCAGATTTCACCCATCCATTTGCTGTGCATCTTCAGACCGCCACGTGCGGCTACCATGATGCCAGACTGGAGTTCGTTCTTGGCATGCTGCTTGACGTGCACCATTTCATGGCCAAGAGTCTTGATCATCTCGTTGATGTCTTGGTAACGGAGGGCGATGGTGAAGAAGCGCGGGTTACGAGTACCGTCTTCGTCGACGCATTCACCCTGAACATCGAGGTTCTTGCGAACTTCGAGGTCGATCACGAGGTTGCGGACCATGCGAGGATCCATCAGCTGATGTGCAAAAAACTCGGCAGCTTCCTTGAGGAGGGCTTTCTCTTTGCGCTTGCCAACCATACCCGTGATAGTGATCTGCATGTTTTCGTCCTTCATCATTATAGGTCCACCTTACCAAAGATTTGATAAAATGTACACCCTAAAAATCAGCGTGAACGATAATTTGGTCTGGGAAATGGAAAGTCTGCAAGTTCGGCATTGTCGGGATGGACGTAGTGTAAGAAAAGTTGCACGAGGGAATCTAATTCAAGCGGATCTCTCCAGTGCCACTTTCCTCCATAATTAGTTCCACCGTTGAAGATAATGGCATCTCCCTCTTCGAGATCGACAGGAATAGGATTGCTCTTGTCAGAATCTTCTGAAAACCATAAGTAAGTATTACCTTGACCTAGTTTTGCCATTGTAAGGGTGATGGAGTATTGACACGCTTCTCGATCACGATGAATAAGAAGCTCAGAACCCTTATAGTACTCTCGAGAATATGCATAAGAAGGAACCATATCATTGATTCCCCAAATCTTCTCAATGATATGCTTACAGTGTAGAAGAATGCTATCGTCAAAGATATTGTGATCTATCTTTTCAATATTTCCTGTCAAATAATTTCCAGATTCTGGTTCTCGAAAAGATTCTGTTTTGAGTTTAGTAATATCGATAAAGGACTTGTATAGCTCGATAATCTCGGGAGATAACACTCCTTTAATCTTTACGAACCCGTATTTTTCGAAGTGCTCTCTCAGAGCAGGCAACTCATCATCAATCATTTTTATCTCACTTACTTGTAGCTCTGTAAACACCATCCCAGTTGAGAGGCTCATCAAATTTAAGCTCAAAAATACGCTGTTCCATCATACGATAGTAATCGTTCAGTTGACCGTTCCAGCACTGTTGAAGATCTTGTGCGAATCGAATAGCAACATCCCACTTGCCAGTGCGATAGAGCTCAAGGAACTTCTCGTGTTGTTTTTCTCCTATCGCGTCGAACTCAGGAAGAACAGTATAGATACGAGCAGGTTCTGTCTTTCCTTTCACAGCGATGAGATCAAGTTCTACGGTTTGATATACATCCCTAACCATGTTCGCCGTGATTGGCCCGACCACGAGTTTAACGCCATAAGGCTTGGACTGACCTTCGAGACGACTAGCCAAATTAACCCCGTCACCCAAGCAAGTATAATCAAAACGCTGGCTGCTACCCATATTGCCAACAACCACAGTGGCAGTGTTAATACCAAGACCCATACCGAAAGCTGGAATCCCTTCTTTTTCAATCTCTGCATTGAACTCCTCCAAATCTTTTAACATGTCCATCGCTGTACGTACTGCATTCTTGGCATGATCTGGATCATCGAGCGGAGCGTTCCAAAATGCCATCTGAGCATCTCCGATATACTTATCAAGAGTTCCTTGATTATCGATAATGCGTTGTGTCATGGCTGTCATGTAGCGATTCATGATTTTCGTCAAGCCCTGAACATCTTCTCCGTAGTGCTCTGAGATGGTAGTAAAGCCGCGAACGTCGGTGAACATGATAGATAACTCGCGACTCTCTCCTCCAAGCTGAAGAAGTTCAGGATTCTTCTGTAGCTTCTCAACCATTGCAGGCGACAGGTAGGTTCCAAACTGCTTCTTGATCTGCTGCTTCTGCAGATACTCGCTGATGAACTTGACTGTATAGATATGCATGTAGATCAGCAAAGTTGCGATTACGTTGAAGCTGATATCCAGTATTATACCATATGTGCCAAATAAGTACACCGGTAAATAGATGTAGGCTGCGAGAATAACAGCGATATATACATAAGAGAACTTAAAGCGAGAGATGACTACCAATGCCAGGAAAAGTAGAAGAAACCCACCAAGATCTGCCAACGGAATCCAGTTTGGAATCGACACAGAGTCTCCGTTTATCAGAGTCTCAAGAATACTCGCCTGGAGCTGATGGGGATACTGCGCACCTGAAGGAGTCGCTACAGGGTTACTTAGACCAGCTGCAGTCACTCCAACGATCGCGATTTTACCTGTCAGATCGGGCAAAGGACCCGCACCAATTTCGTATGACTGAAATTGATAGTTCGGATTAATGAACATACGACCGAATTCATCGGTCTTAATAGTATCGAATTGAGGAACACGTAATGCTTCAACACCCGTCTGATTTATCTTCGCTTGATACGAAGAGTCTCCTGCAGCTACACGCAGCATCTCTACAGCAAATGACGGATAGTATTCGCCAGATGATTGCGATAGAAGAGGAACTCGGCGAACAACTCCATCTGATTCGGGAAGCGTCGACGTTACACCTACACCGACGGCTGCTTCTTGAAGACTTTGTATATTACTTAGAACGCATGGGTATTGAGGAAGAAATTCAGTCGGCTGTCCGTCACCGATTACGGCAACCCCGGTACGTCGAATCGTTTGCGTACTCTTTGATGCTGCACAATCGTCGGTTACAGTCTGAGACAATACGACAGGATACTGAGCTAACGAATCAGCAAGAACTCCGTCAGTCCCCATCCGATCAGGCTCAGGGAAAAGTATAGTACTGCCAACAAGAGCAGCCCCTCGACCATAAACCTCAGTATGAATGTCAGCGTAGACTTTACGCGGGAACGGATATTGTCCATATTTCTCGATCGCTTTCTCGCCGATATTTATCAAAACGATCTGTTCCGACTTCTTCGTCTCTGATAGCATCAGATAGTCATAGAACTTCAGACGACTCGCTTCGACCAGATATGGATCAGCTATCTTGATACCAAGAAGAATACCGAACGTGAGAAGTGCCGTCCATGGGCTCAGAAGAATCGATTTAATTTTTTGTGTAGCTATATCCACTGCAAGGTCCTGTCGTACATGTAATAGTCATTACTGCGGAGTCTGTAACGCTGGCATTGTTCTGCGTAACTGTGACTCCAACTCCGGGATTATTTATGATTAGTTGAAACAACTTCTGTGCAGTGCCTGACTGTGTGACGTTTACGTTTGCACCTCCGTGCAATGCAGAGATATCAAGAAAGTGGTTACCTGTGCCCTCTTGAAGTACATTCAACGTGTTCGAATTGCCACCAATGTTGAAAAACTGACTCTTCGCTGTACCGGTCTGAGTAGACGTAATAGAGTTGCTCGATCCGTTCATGAGCAGTTCAGTGTACTTTCCGCTCTGTTGTTGTGTAAGAGATATCGTGTTCCCGCTTCCTACGATCGAAGCTTCGACAAGATTGTTTCCTATCACGTTAGCTACAGAACCTTGATTGATCGTCACGGTGTTGGTGTTACCGTTGATCAACATCGACTGCGCACCGTTCGCTCCTCTGACTGCATTGAACTTTGAGAACTGTTCGACGTTTACGGTATTGTAGTTGCCATACGATGTGATATAGATCGAGTTACTCGTGATAGAGTTTACTTGATTGATCTTGTTTGTCTGAGTAGCAGACACTGTCACAGCAGGATACGTAGGTTCAGGAGATGGAGGCGGAGGTGCGGAAGAACCAGCGTTCGGTTGAACTGGTGTAAACGTAGCACCGTTCAGCAAAGTAGTTCCTTGTAACTGGTCGATGAACAAGATAGGAGATAGAGCAGTGTCTCCAAGATTGAACGAAGAGAAACCGAGTAGATAGTTGCCATCAGCAGGAACAGTGAACACTGCGACTTGCCAACCTGTAGCACCGTAAGAGTTTGTCGAGTAGTTACCAGTTCCAGGATTGGTGAAGCCGAGCAGAGCGAAGTCTTGTGTCTGACCGTTGATCGTTGCAGTTCCTGGTCCACCAGTCACCGTGATCATGGATCCATCGTTGTACGGAACATAATCAGTAGAGAGATATTGCCATGCAAACGTGTAAGTAGTTCCGGCTTGCAGGAATACAGAACGACTGATCGAAGATGCATTCGTTGGGTACATGTTACCGTTCGAGTAGATCGTATTCTTGATCGACGTGATTGTAGAAGCGTTTAGACCGAGTGTAATCATAGCATTGTCGAACGTAGGAGATCCTCCACCCGCTTGTACTGATGCCATGTACGTTCCGTACGGAGTGATAGTCCAACACTTGCCTCCACCAGGACAGTAGTTCTGTACACCTGTCGTGACTTGAACTCCTACTCCGTTATCGCTCCATGTTGTACGAAGTGTGGTCGAACCGTTGCTGACAGTCCACCCAGAATAGTCTCCGTTTTCGAAACCATAGTTGGTGACTTGAGCGTTTAACTGTACGCTGAACGTTAACAGCACTAATGTTAAAAGCCATCTAATCATCTCTGTCCAGACTCCTGAATCACAGTGATGTTGCCTTGTGGTCGACCAGTACCGGATGTGGTCCACTTATCGTCCATGAAGTTATAGACATCAACAATCCCGTTCTGAGACGAGATGAACTGAAGCTCTGTATCTTTTGGAAGCCACGCTACCACAAGTTGATTCTTATCTTCAGAGATTCTCGAGTACACCCAACCGACTTGTACATTCTTCTTGAACGTAGGCGAAACATTGGTGTAGATCGTTTCTTTTGGTTTCTGTCCGTCGTTGTACTCTGCATACACTTCTTGAAGCTCTTCTTGTGTAGGCATACGAATCACAGCAACAGCCACTTCTTCTGTGCTATCAGAGCCAGTATTCGGATCCTTATTATCGTCTGACGCCGCTTTTGCCGGGTTGACATACTTCTTCAGAGACTCGCGAGCAGCATCGATCAGCGATTGCCCGTCGTCAGTCTCGAGAGGAGAGATCTGAATATTGTTGTCCATACCCTTCATCGTAGGGTTAATTACGACTGGAGGAGCAGGAGGAGCGTAAGAATTCTCTACCACCGTTGCTTGGAACGGCTGCGTCAAAGACACGATGCCTGCTGCAGTGATAACATCGATCTGCCCAGATGGACACTCGAAGTTTATCTTTGTAATATCTTTATCGTTATAACATTCAGGAACAAGAACAACCGTAGATCTACCAGCTTCATCAACTGACATAACAAAGTCTGTGCCTCTTACGGCAATCGTTGCGGTGGGTGTGCGTATACCAACGCCGCGAGCGTTACCGTGAGCAATACCACCAGAAGTATATCTCGCTGTTCCCAGAGCCAACCTGAGACCAAGTTTACCTTTACTCTTATTGTTTCCATCATAGACAAAATCATCGATGACTAACCTTGAATTCTGTGTGATGTTAACGGTTGTAGCATCCACAAAGGTGATCTTAAATCGACCTTGTGAATTTGTAGATACTGTATCATTTTTTTCAATGTTAGAACCTTTGGCCGCAGGTGCAACCTTTGCCCCACGCTTAACAGTTCCTCCACCCTTAAACTCCGATATCGATCCCACACCTGCAAAGGCGGGGACCGATATCAGAAGTAAGAGATTAATGGCCAGTCTTGATATTAAACGTACCATTTGAACCCGTTGCATTGATGTTGATTACGGTCTCTGAAGCTCCGTATTGTTGGGTTGTAATGGTGTTGAGTGAACCGGTCAGGTTGACATAAAGCGAGTGGCCGAAAGTACCACCGAGACCAGTCTGTGTAACGTCGAAGTTGTTGTAGTCGCCTGTTACCAGAACGGTCTGAGTAGCATTCGGTGACAGAGCATCGATGTTGAAGGTGTTGTTGTCACCGTTGATGTCCATCGAGTTACGAATATTTTCGCCTGAACCATGGAACACAAGCGAGTTTGAGTCGCCAGTGAAGCGAGCGTTCATATCAAACTGATTACAAATCGAGTCAGTAACCAGTGTACCGCAACGAATATCAGCAGTGTTTAGGTTGCCGATTTGTCTGATCGTTGCTGTGGCAATTCCTGTTCCACCGGTCGCAGAGACGAGACCCATGTAGAGCTGGTTTCCATTACCTGTTTGTACAGCGATGATACTTTGATTATCGCCGCGTAAGTAAATAGGATCACCAGAATCGCCAATAATGTTGGCAGTACCAGTTTGAACAATGTTAACATCGACGTTGCCTCCTTCCTGATCTATATACACCTTGTTGGTGGTAGCAACTGCAGCAGCAGTCACTTCATTCGGAGAAGTAGTTACGATTGTTGGAGGAGTAGGTGCTGTAGGTAGCACAGTTTGTGCGATCGCAGAGGTTCCATAAACAAGAGCAGCACCAACGAGTAAAGACTTAACGAGTCTCATTGGTTGTTTCCTTCTGTTTAAATCTCCATAGATTCTTTCTCTCACCATCCTTGATCAACTCAACAACGGCCGTTTCTATGGCTGAACGGATCGCATAGCTACCAGCTTCGTTCGACGTTTGTTGTCCGTCGTACTCGAAAGCCTTGGTTCCCATATCAAAAAACTTGAAAGCCGTGACCCCCTCGGAAGTCGAGAGCACGTTCTTTTCCACGGTTACGGAAGTTAACACTTCTCCTGTCTGTACAGAGACAAGACGCATGCTAATCGTAACCTGATCTTCTGAGTACTGCTGATAAGGACCGATTCCGAGGAATCGAGCGCCGTTACCACCAGTCTTTGTGTTTGAGTTATAGTCGATGATCCCGCCTTCAAGAATAAGACCAGCGACCATCAGTGGAGGAAGAGGTTCAGCTCCTTCTCCAGCAACCTGTTCTCTCATCTGACGAACGAGCTGACGCTCCTTGATCAGAGAGTCAATACCTACACGCTCGACAGGACGAAACCACTTGCCGTCTCCGACATCTGCTAAAGTTTTAATAACGTATGCATCAGCTCCTTGCGTTACAGCAGTCGAGAAGCTAGCTTGTGTAGCCGAAGGCTTACGCTGACCAGTTCTGTCGGTGAACGAGTAGATGGCGATAGGAATTACCTGACCGTCAAGCTCTGGAAGATTCTTGAAGAGCTTCGGATTAGCAAACCTTTCAACCTCTGCATCGTTACGAAGGATGTAAGATTGGTTCAGCTCGGGATGAAGACCACCGACGCATGCAGTTGTAGCAAGAAGAAACGGAAGCAACAGTAACTTTTTCATGACTTCTCCTTAGAATGCAAACGTGGCGATTGGAACAGTCACAACGGTAGTGTTACCTTTTGCATCTACGACGGTCAGAGTTACTTCACTGTTTGTCTTTACATAGCTAATAGTATTTCCATCAAGGTTAAACGTGCCTTGAAGTGCGGCTCCCTCCGCAAAGAGATTGTTTGAGAGCTGTGTTGCAAGCTGTGCATACACTTGACTTGTAAACAGCGCCATGAATTTTGCAAGAGGAGTGTTAGCAGCCTCAGCTTTGGCTAGCTGTGCTTTCGCGGCCTCTGCATCCTTGATAGCTTGTTCACGTGAACGTTCTTGTGCGTCTATCGATTGCACATGAGAAGACCACCCGTAGCCGTTAAAGCTCGGGCTCTTAAACTGTTGTACTATCGGATCAGCTTTTGCTTGACTGCTTATCAGCAGGGCCAGCAGGAGCAGACTCTTTCTCATCTTGTTTTTCCTTCTTCAGCGTCAGCTTCTTGTCAGAAGAAAGATTAAACTCAAGCGAGAAAACTTTGAGGATCTCAATTTTTAGTGATATTGTCACTGTGATCCTCCTTGATCTGCAATACTACACTCACCTTCTGGTTAAGTCTAATTAAATCGTTGTCTAACATGCGGATGCGATCGATGAGAGCGATAAGAATGACGTTCGTCTCAGCGATCAGCGGCATCAGTCTATCTGTAACAAACTTGTAAATGAAGTATACAAAGTAACCCATGCCCACAGAGGCAACGATTGGAAACCCGTACTGCTTTATAAGCTCAGCAACTGTGTTTAAGTCCATCAATCTCGTCTCGCATCGTTCTTACCGTCGGCTCGAGCGATACGATCGAGATCCGGCTTCAGTCCAAGTGCTGAACTTACAACCGCATCCACACGAATGATATCATGGTTCATGGTCTTGACTCGATTGTCGAGGCCCATGATGATACCCTGCATTCCTTTAATAGCTTTCACAACACTTTCTAAAATATAATTGATGACGAAGTAAACGAAAACTCCACCGAGCAGAGCAGCCGCGATGGGGAAACCGACATCAGCAATTAACTTAAATATAGCGTCGTAGTTCATACGCCTTTATTTATACTATCGAGTGACTGAGGCACTACACTTCGTACATATATTGTTGTAGGCGCGCTCGATAGTCTCGACGTGTTTATCACTGAACCACATCTCTCGTAGATCCTGCTCCAAGACGTTGCCGAATACGTATTCGAAGTTATAGTCGTTGCAGCAGAGGATAGCATCTCCCTTCGAGTTGATACTGAGCCACTCATAGTTTCGATCTCCCCAGTTCTGACAACCTACAACCTTGCGGTTCTTCATACGATCTTGCATGTAGGCTTCTTCTGTCAGATACTGAGCGATCAGGCCAGTACGATCCTGTAGATCCGACTTCTCTACCTCAAAGTTAGGAAACATCTTTTCTGCCAGCTTTGCTTGAGTGGCATGTTCTCCAGTCAGAGGATCGAGATCGATATCAAGATCGTCGAACTTCGGTCCCTTCTTCACTGAACCAGTCTTGAATGTAACCTCGTCGACACCGTTGATGATGAGACGAACGTTGCCTTGCAACTTGCGTGTAACAGGATGCTTATGCAGATTCTGAAGATTCGTCATCAGATCGTCGAATCTCTTCGCGGGGAAACCGGCTCTCTTCGACCACAGCTCTGCATCAGAGATGATAGGCACGTTCAAGCCGATCTCTTGGATCACAGATGGTGTATACTTGTTGATGATGTCAAGCTTTTCAGGTGTGAGGTTAACACCGTTGCTGAGAATAAACGTCTTCAGACCGTAATGCTTGGCCAGTTCGAGAAGCTTCTCGAAATCCTTGTAAAGGAGAACCTCGCTGTAGTGTGTCGTCAAGAAGAGATTGAAGTCAGGACTCACGACTCCGTTCGGAGTGTTGCGTTCGACGATCAGCTTACGGAAAATCTTTTCGACATCCTCAATAGGCATCTGCTGCTTGCCTTCTTCGGGCTGAGGAATGTACCGAACAGGACAGTACCAGCATTTGGCATTACAAAACCCAAAAAGGTCGATAGCCAAACGCTGGATCTGATAGGACTTCAAACGAGAACGAATAAATTGAGACACAGTTCACCTCACAAAAATGGTATGTGAGGTATTTATTCCGTTTTCAGGAATAGCTGGTCTGCGTTCAAAAACAACTCGTCGAACTTCTTTAACCACATTTCCTTAAAAAGCGGATTCTCAGCGCGCTGAGATGCAAGAAGAACATTCTTCAGACGACGAGCGAGAACTTGATCATGCTTCATATAATAACTCCAACTAAAAGAACTGCTACGATAAAACCATTAACAACGAATAGAGGCTTATCCTTTGCCACGATCGCTACATAACCCCAGATGCCAGCACCGACAATGGAGAGAATGAGGTCCACTGTGTGGAACTCAAAGGCTCGACAACTGGCGGCGATGATAACGCATGCGGTGCCGATCCACTTAAGGATTTCCATAAAATTAGTCACGCTGATAGTTCTCCAACTGAGTGAAACCGAAGGAAGCGCAGCGATACTTGGAACCATCTGCAAGCTCAAGGATGTCACCGACTGACATCGAGCTGCAAGGACCGTTCTTGATAACTTCAGCTCCTTCATCCCAAAGGTTCATAGCCTTGAAAGCTTCTTCCATATCATCAGTTGCAACAGTTGCGACGTGAGTGTAGTACTGAAAGTTTTCAGCCTTGAACATCGATTCAATATCGCGAGAAAAGAAAGCCTTCGCCTTCGGGAAAGACTCGTCACGGTTGATAGCATCGACTTCGGCATCGGTGAGGCGGATCTGATAAACCTTAATCATTTTTGTTTCCTTCTTGATTATAGTTCCACCTTATATTGTTTTCGAAATAATGTACATGCTGAAAGCACAAAAAAACGCACTCAGAACCAGCCCGAATGCGTTTTTTTCAACGGTCGTTGTGCGGAAAACTTCGGTTGAAGTGTTCATCTCCGTGAGAGTGCCATGTCCCGTCGATCTGAACTCTCATGTAGAGGTTTGATCTGGCTCCGTACTCGTAGATCCAAGATAGAACCTCTGGTGTGATCTTCTTACCAGCTTCTCGAACTTCGAGGTATGTTCCTCCAGGCCAGTCGCGATGTGTCATGATTACGCCTGATATATCAGGTCGAAACCATTCTGGAAACTCTTTACGTCCATCCAGCATCCATGAACAGTAGTACGACCTACACGTATCAGGTCGATGCTCGTAAATCGTGCACGTCTTTCCGAAGAAATGGCACGGTCTCCCAGGAAACATCTCATGACCGTTGATGTTGGCAGAGTGCCAACCTTCACAGCATGCCGTGCAATCTCCACATGATCTGTTCATCACGTTTGTAGATTGCTTGTTAGTCGGCATTTGGAGGTTTTGCCTTGAAGTTGTAGGCGTTATCAAAGTCTTTCCAGATATCGTCATCGACGATGCTGTTCAGTTCTTTCATGACGCGGTAGCCGAGGTAGGAAAGAATCCCCACCACAGCCACTCCAGCGACTCCAGCTACGATCGCTTTCTTATTATGCATAAGCCTTTAACCAGTTCAGGATATTTTCAGGTGAAGTCTCACCGTACGGATCCGTCTCGCAGTTGTCTTCGAAGCCAGGTTCGATGAACCACTTCTCGATGGTTCCGTTGTTGACGATGCATGCATAACGCCACGAACGTTCGCCAAAACCAAGATTGTCCTTCTGTACAGCCATCTGCATGTCACGAGTAAAGCGAGCAGAACCGTCAGGAATCATCTTGACCTTCTTGATCTTCTGCTGCTTAGCCCAGCAGTTCATCACGAAAGCATCGTTAACCGACACACAGACGATGTCGTCGATGCCGAGTTCCTTGAATGCCTTGTAGTTTTCTTCAAAGCCAGGAAGCTGATACGTAGAACACGTAGGAGTGAAGGCTCCAGGTAGTGAGAAGAGCACTACTCGCTTCTTAGCAAAGTAGTCGAACGTTGTCTTATCTTCCCAACGAAACGGATTTGGACCGTCGATCGAATCGTCTCTTACACGTGTTTTAAATACGACGTTCGGCACAACTTCAGGCAATTCCTGAACCGTGCCGTTTTCAAACTTGTGCCAATAACGTTTAACTGGAATTGTCTGTGCCATAATAATCTCCATGAATAAAGCGGAATGGGAGGATTTGGCTATACCTCCAAGACCCAGCCAATTACCTATCGTAATTCTCGGTCTACGACTCGTTCGCTGGTTGAGCGGGAGGACCACTCCCCGAGTCTACATTAGGCCCACTGGCGAGGGCCTTATTCTGTCACATTCCTTACGCCACCCGTCGGCAGCGATATCGAGTTGCTCTGTGGGATCCTCCCCCACGTACCAGCCGCATGGCCGGATCTTAGTCTCAATGCACGACGTCCGTGTCCCAGATCAAGAGCATCTAAAATTAGAACCTTACGCCGATTCCAACGAGGCCGCCATGCTGACCAACGTTGCCATCGAAATCGGTGTAACGGTATTCAACCTTACCATAGACTGGACCGTAAAGGTTGGCTTCAACGCCACCGCCTACGCGGAGACCTTCAAGCTCAGCAGTCGTGGTTTGCTTCCAGTTGGAATAACCAACCTTTGCGAATACGAGTGCCTTATCGGCAACTACGTAGCCAACGCGTGCAGCTGCACCTACGTTGCGACGATCAAAAACATTGTCAAGAGTAGCTTCAACGCCGACAACGACGTTATTATAAAGCTCTGCATCAAGACCAACGCCAGCGCCGTATGTTACCTTGGTTGGATCAACTCCACCCGTAACATCGTCTAGACCTGCAGTGACTTCTGCGCGTACACCAGCATAATCATTTGCCATGGCTGGAGTAGCTACGAACGCAGCTGCAGCGGCAAGAGGAGCGAGATACTTCTTCATAGATTTACCTTTTGTTGTTGATGTGGTCGGCAGTTTATTATCATGCCGAGGATACGTGGACTTATGGAGACCGGCATTACCCGTAAAGATATCCTGCCACAATTATGAAGGCTACTGAGGTGTTGACTCGCTACTGTCAGTAATTTCGCTCTTTACGTTCCTATCTTCCCCCATATCGCTTGGTCGCCACAGGAACTTCCTTCATAAGCTGTCCGTTTTGTTTTCAGCGTTCGTCGACGAACTAAATCCCCGACCCCAACGTTGGTTCAGCAGACGGTACTGCTTGTTCGAAACTCTAGCATAACTTGGGCTTCTTACCCCATCATCTACCGAGCGCCTGCTAGTTCTCGGGCTTAGTTACTCATCTTACATCGTATGCATCCTTTGTAAGACTATCAAATGGCTCCTCAAGATGGATTCGAACCACCGACCAGGCGATTAACAGTCGCCGGCTCTACCGCTGAGCTATTGAGGAATAACTCTTATTCTCTTAACCTACACTATATATCAATTAATGTACATAGTTAATTTGGTACCCTCGGTAGGATTCGAGCCTACAACCTCTCGCTTCGTAGGCGAGTGCTCTATTCCAGTTGAGCTACGAGGGCATAAAATTCCATATGACTCTCACTACCTTTACGATCGATATTACGTAGTGGGTTGCACTTTGTTCGTGTTCGCCATGCAACTAGCACCTCAAGTCATATGGTCCCTTGCAAGGGAAACTGGTACCCGGTGACGGGATTGAACCGCCGACCCTCTCGGTGTAAACGAGACGCTCTACCGCTGAGCTAACCGGGCATTAACTGGTACTCCAAGAGGGACTCGAACCCCCACGCACTAGGCACTAGTTCCTAAGACTAGCGTGTCTACCATTCCACCATTGGAGCATATATGTTTTGGGATCTTGTGTTTTGCTTCTCATAGGTGAGATTTAACGGTTCTACCAGCAGTCCACATTCAGCGGGTTCCCTATTCACACCGCTTAGTCCCAAACTCGTGGTGCCTTCGGAGGGAGTCGAACCCCCGACACGTGGATCTTCAATCCACTGCTCTACCAACTGAGCTACAAAGGCAAAAACTTCTTAGAAGAACACTGAACGGAGTTGAACCGTTTTTCGTGTTGTACCACCTATCCACCTTGTGTCCTAGTAGCTACTATAGGATTTCAGCGTTCATCTAAAAAGTCAGTAACCTTCGTATGGGATTCGAACCCATATCCCCAGCCGGAAGGCTAGTGTCCTCTCCATTAGACGAACGAAGCAAGATGATATTCTTTAGGTTAATTACTCCTCAGTTTACATCATCTTGAGACTCGATGCTCCGGTTAATTACTCCATTGCATCAAAACAGTGACCACCTGCAGTGTGCCTTGATTGCTTACGTCCGGACGCTCAATCTTCCCTTGCGGGTTCAGCAGAGGTGGTCTATATTGGTGGAGAATAACGGGATCGAACCGTTGACCTCCTGAATGCAAATCAGGCGCTCTCCCATCTGAGCTAATTCCCCAATACTGGTACCAGAGAGTTGGACTCGAACCAACGACCTAGAGGTTATGAGCCTCCCGCTCTGCCGCTGAGCTATCCTGGTATATTTTACTCCCACTTGCTAGCATGATACTCGGCTGTAGGTGACTAGCCCACAATACCCTTAATGGTCAATTAAGGTCACCGAATGCTACCAAAATCTAGTAGCGGGATTCTTGGTGCGGACGGAGAGAATCGAACTCTCAACTACTGGGTGGAAGCCAGTCACGTTACCACTACGCCACGCCCGCTTTATTCTGGTGCCGGATGTGGGATTCGAACTCACGACCTACCGCTTACAAGGCGGTTGCTCTACCACTGAGCTAATCCGGCAAAACTGGTCTAGGTGAAGAGACTCGAACTCCCAATCCCCGCGCCCCAAACGCGGTGCCTTACCATTAGGCCACACCTAGATAACTTGTATATTCTATATATCATATTTTGTTGTATATGTCAACAATTATTTTTTTTAGTCACTCTGCCCTTATACCATCCTTCTGGTATATTGTACATAGCATTTATCTTTTTATTTTCAATTCCGTTTGTAATCCACATAGAACCAAATTGTGAATTTTTAGATCCAGACTGTGAAATAGAATTGGCTTCTGAAATTTTTTTCTTTGTTTCTTTAGTGTGAGATCTTCCTTGCCACCAAAATCCATTAGTCTCAATGTAATTTTTAAGACTATCAGATCTAGACGCCGAATTTTGTTCGTACCAATCACCACGATCAGACCAAAGTTTTTTTTGTGTTTTTCTGCCGAGATCTGCCGACTTTAAAATAGCTTTTCGTGTTTTTGGATCATCAATTCTAGACTCGAATCCATTGCGAACTCCATTAGAATTAATGTAGCTAAATCCGCCTTGACCTCCAACACATAAATTATATGTATCTTCTCGTAAACAAAATTCTTCAGTTACTAATTCTTTCTCTTTAGCATTCATTTCTTCTTCTGTATCGAATACATACAAAATTTCTTTTGTAAATTTATCTAAACCATACTTAAATTGGGCTCTACGAAGTATCTTACCGGATCCCATATATTCATCGTTTAGATTGTTTGTCTGATGTTTGCCAATGTAAATTTTGCCATCGATAATATTAGTAATTTTATATATTGTATATTTCATGTTTATAGTCCAAGATTTTATAAAAAAGTCTTATGTTTCCTGCTTTATTTATAAAATCTTGGACTCTATGATGCCCCTTCAGGGATCGAACCTGAACTCTTCGGAATCAAAATCCGACGTGTTGCCAATTACACCAAGGGGCAATAATCTGGTGGGTGAGGTTGGATTCGAACCAACTGCGTTTCTCATGTGCCGGATTTACAGTCCGGTGCCCATCCGCCATCTGAGCAGCTCACCCATTAAATTCTTCAAGCGTTTGTTCTGGATTCCAAATGAATAGATCCCAGCGCTTTGCTGCTTTACCAATCGTAAACTCTGACCAACCAGAAGGAATAGGTTTATCCCATCCATTCTTCTTGGCTTCGCCTACAGACTGAAACTTTCCAAGTCGAGCTAGCAGATGGGCCATAGTCCTATCTGACTCGATAAGAGGAGTAAATTCAGGCACAATACCATCTTCATCTTCTTCAATTGAAGTGAAGAGCCGGTGATCACACGTGGGATCAAACTTCGGTCCTATGATATTAAACTCTGCCATACTCAACTCTAAAATTGCACTCCACCACCATGCGTATTCGTTGCAGCCAGGAATCGAACCCAGCGCCGCGGCCGCGGCCAAACCATCATACACACCCCGGGAATCGAACCCGACAGAGAAACTTGGTGGACCCCGTGGGGCTCGAACCCACGACCTACAGGTTAAAAGCCCGTTGCTCTACCTACTGAGCTAGAGGTCCGAAATGGTAGACGATACAGGGCTCGAACCTGTGACCTAGGGCTTAAGAGGCCCGCGCTCTACCTACTGAGCTAATCGTCCATGTTAAACTTTAACCGATGTAGATCCGATATCCATCAGAATCTACAGGTGCACCGACCGAGCGCCGCTCGATGTAGTACGCATCGATGAAATGATCAACGTCGCGAGTGTACACACCATGGGCAGTCCGTGCTTCTTCTTCAGAAGCGTACACACCCAGGAGTTCGGAACCTTCGTAGTCGAACTCGCCTAACAGCACAAAAACTTCCATGACAAAATTCCTTTTCAATCTGTATATTCTCAACCTACTACGCAGTAGATAATTTGTACACCCTAAAAACGAACTTTATCGAAAAAAATGGTAGGGACGGCGGGACTCGAACCCGCACTGTGAGGATTTTAAGTCCCCTGACTCTGCCTTTGGCCTACGTCCCCATGGGGTGAAGGAGGAATTTCGAAATCCCGACCTCTCGGACCACAGCCGAGCGCTCTGCCTCTGAGCTACCAACACCATAAAACTACGAGGGTTCCCAGTCACGATCCACATCGGCGGAATTTTTACAGCTATACCCACAACGCTCTAACCTCTTAAACTAGGTGTCTTTCGCAAAGGTCAAGTCCCGTTCTCTTTCTCTGCATAGCAGAGCGACTTTTTATGACCACTCCTTAGATGATGCACTTTACCCGAACGCAGGTTATAGCAACATTCCTAGTTTTTTCTGTTGGCGGAACGTCTGGGAGTCGAACCCAGTCAACCCGAAGGTTGTACACCTTAGCAGGGTGCTGCATTACCGTCCTGCCCACGTTCCTGAAACTGGTGACCCCACCGGGTGTCGATCCCGGTTCTCAGCTGTGAAAGAGCTGGATTCTAGCCAACGTAAACTATGGGGCCATGGAGGAGGGTGATGGCATCGAACCATTTACCTTTCGGTAACTACAGTTTTCAAGACTGTGTGAGGAGCCAACCTCAGCACCCTCCATTTGGTGCGAATGACAGGGATCGAACCTGTGACCTAACGATTATCGGTCGTTTGCTCTACCAACTGAGCTACACTCGCACATAAAGAGTTTCCAACGATGTCAAAGAACAAACTGGCGAAGGTGCCGGGATTCGAACCCGGAACGACGGTTTTGGAGACCGTAATGATAGCCGTTTCACCACACCAACGTAATTTGGCGATCTAGAAGGGACTTGAACCCTCGACCTCTCGCGTGACAGGCGAGTGCTCTAACCAACTGAGCTACTAGACCAATGAAGCTTTATTTATACCCTTTTACTCAATTCACACTTATTTGTACACATTTATTTTCAGTTTAAGTGACGAACAGCGTGATCGGCAGCGTGAGTAGCAGCGAACGATGCAGGCTTGACCTTCGCATCCAGACCGAGCGAGCCTTTCACCCAACCAAGAGCTTCCTTGATCGCGATCGAAGACTTGTGCTTCGGGTTCGGATTGATGTCAAGGTGCAGTTCCATGTGACGATCGCCGAGAACATCGAGGATCTCAGTCGCGGCCATGACAGCCATCTGCACTTCGTTCAGTAGACGCTGCTTCAGGTTACCGAAGTCAGGCATATCCACAGATTCATGGAACAACTTACAGCCGCGCTTCGAGTCCATATGGACGATGATCACGGTGCTGTACTTTGCGTACCACATCTTGTTTTTCTTGAAACGAATCGAGTCGCAGCCGATATAGACTGAAGATTCAGGGCTCGAATCAAGAATCGCTTGCTTTGCTTGTTCAATCATTGTACTTACTCATGAATGGAGGGCCGGGTGGGATTCGAACCCACGGCTTTCAGGATTTGCAGTCCTGTGCGATGGACCACTCCGCCACCGACCCTTGGTACTCCTGGTAGGAATCGAACCTACATCGTCGGCTAATCTGGCCGTCATGCCTTATAAGGACACCGCTCTACCGTTGAGCTACAGGAGTATAATTGGCGCGCCGTGCAGGACTCGAACCTGCTGCCTCAAGATTAGAAGTCTCGCGCTCTATCCAGATGAGCTAACGGCGCAATTAGATTATCCGATACGACCTATTCGATGGAGGAGACTAGCGACCTTGGACAGCTCTTCAGACACGTTTCGTTCAGACTCCTCGGACTTGACAAGCATGTCCTTGTAGTAAAACAATGCGTTCTTCAGAATCGGCATGTCTGCTGGTGCAAACGTACCGCCTTTTGCTTCCTTAATCATTACTTCGACTCCAACAACCAAGTGTTTGCCGTATCCATCCAATCCAAAGCCTCGAGAGGCAACGATTCGCCACGACGCTGAGCGTTCAGCAACTCGCAGAATGTAACTTCAACAGCCTTCGGATCTTCCATAGTCGGAAATGTAAACAGTTCGACTTCCATGATTCACCTCCGTAGTATACTATATATCAACGAGTCGTAAACATTGCTACGATAAAAACGATCAAAAAGATAACCGCAGCGATTGCCAGCGGAATCCAGAACGGCGAGAGAACCCACAGCCACGACCAAGCGATGTAGCCAGTAAGCTTGAGAGTGATGAAGATCAGACCAAGCAGGCCGAGAATGGGAAACTGAACGGTAACGTTTTTAGAATTAGACATAACGAGCTCCAGAATAATCATAGACGGTGAAGTGAGTGGCGTCAGCGATCAGACAGTCTTGCATCGCACGATGACGGCCACGAATATAAGTATGACCGTTAACGCCAGTCATTTGACGACCGATAGCGACGGTACGAGGTCCACGATAGCGAAGACGGACACGAATATCTTCGGCGCGATAAGCGGCGAGCACTTGTTCGCGAAGTTCGATCGGAATCCAATACGCACGTACGGGATAGTAGTTTTGACGAGTCGCGTCGGCGGGGACTGTGTAGGTCGATTCGATCTGAGAAACGGTAAGAGTCATGATATTTCCTTTCAACTGATAATATCATCTTACTGCAGTTTTCAGATATTGTACACCCCTTAAACGAAAATATTTTCGTAAACATGCCAAACAAAATCGCCTATCAGAACCGTGGCGAGATGCATCTCGTTGTCGTTGTAGATGTAGTGGCCAGTGCCGTAGACATTGAACTGGCGCTGAGAGAGCGGACGAGTAGGATCCTGTTCCACCCACATCTGAAGCTGGCCATGTTGCTCTGCGATATGAACCACTTCAGCTTCGAGAGGCAGAGAAATGCCGTTGAACCCGACAATCAGCGGATACTTATAAATCGTTTTCATTTGCTTTCCTTATAATATAGGAGCCACTTGGCTCGTTCAATGATCCACTTGTCCTTCGGCAAGAAGGCACCAGATGCACCAGTCCAGTCAGAGAATTCCTTGTCGTAGAATCCTATCACCTTCTTCTGCTTCTGTAGCTCGACGAGTTCATCTGCCCATTCTTGCCACTTATGATCGTCGATGACGTTCTCGTCCATATCGTAGTAGAGATAGGAGTGGACCAGCATCTGGATCCTACGCTGACGAATCTTTTCAGACAGAGTCTGAACCTCGTTCACCATCGGATCATCGTCCAACCATGCAGAGAGGTCGGCAGCCATTACTCAGATAGCCACCGAGCAATGGAGCCGTACTTAAGATCGAACTTGTACTCAAGCGCTTCGAGTCCATAGAACTTGAACTCGTCCTCCGAGATACCTTCAGCATCAGCAATGATCTCGACGGCACGTTCACGAGTAGAACCCTGCACCATCTGCATGATACCATCAACACGACACACAAAGTCGTCGAAGTTACGAGCCTGTTGCTCTGCTTCCTGAGCGTTCTGCTCATTAAGACGATTGACAAGATACTCGAAGTCTTCGTCGAACTCTTCGATCGACTCGAACTTGGCATAACGAGGCCGGCTACCGTACACGTCCTTGTACAGGTCCGAGTAGATATCGCCGTCGTGGCTATTGGTCAGGCGATTGATGTCCGAGAGAGTAAGCATAAGAAAACCTCCGTTGTTACATTCTTACCTTACAACGGAGGTTTCTTTTTGTACACCCTAAAAGTGATTTTTATCGAAAAAAATTACACTGCGATATTGAACGCAGAGAGTTTGGCAATCACTTCGTCGATAGTATCGAGGATGGTATCCGGTCCACGATCGTCGACTGTGCGGATCATGACCTTGCCGCGGTGTTCTACGACACCGATAAGATGGTTTACATTGACCAGGTACTTTCCACCTGATTCATTGATGAATTCTACGAATTGTACTTTGTCGCTCATTTCTTTCTTCCTATATTATACTTCGTCACGAGATTCCATTCGTTCTTTTCTTTGAATGGAAGGATTTTAATCTGGTTCAAAGGAGTCTGTGGATCTTCGATCTTCTCTGGCTCAACGACAGCGATCAGCCCCCAATCAGACAGAAGTTTGGTGATGGTGTTTCTGCGACCTTTGTCCTCAGACGAGAAGTCGGATGGTTTACCATCAAGAGCAAACAGTTCCTTGAAGTGTACGATGTAGTACTTACCTTGTTTGTGGAGGATATGACAAGACTGATAGAGAGTCTTGTCCTTGCGTGAAGCAACGCCGATGCGTGTGAGAGTCTCACGGACCTTTAGGAAATCGTCTTCTTCGCCCAGCCTCACTTCAACTAAACTATCGATTAAACTCATGTTTCACCCTTCTGAATCTTTTTCTTAATTATTTTTATCTGTTCAGAGGAGAGGATATCAAGGGCAGCCTTGGCAGCACGACGATTGTAACCGTAGTACTCTGCAACCGCTTCGAGATCTCCATCCTTTTCTTTCTTCACCCACTTTGCAAAGCGTTTACTGGGGCGAATAATATTTATCAAAAAGGAATATTGCAGCTTGTGATCAAGATGATGGTTGCAGTTCATCATGTTGGCTGCATGGATAGTATCAGCGAAGTACGAGAGAGATTTGTTCGTTAACCAAGGACTGTACGTCTTCTCGGCGAGAGCATCATTCTCCGTACCTTTCATCAGGTTCTTCTTCGTCGAGTTGATCGAGTTCACGAAATCGAAGGGATTCATCGGCATGGCCTTTCATAATCAACGGCGCAGACTTGTCAAAGAAGTCTGCACACGATTCACATATTTCCATAGTATCTATGCCCTCGGCAGTGCGAAGGCGAAGCTCGTGGAAGATTGCTTTCTTCGGATACTTCACTTCACACACCGGGCATTTCTTCTTGCCGAAGATCATACGAACTCGCAGTCGGCCATGATCTCGGTGACACATGCTACCAAGTTGATCTCAGGATCGGCAGCGAAGGCGTTCTGATACTGATACTTCGAGAGGTGTAGCACCAACTGAGGTACACTACCCTTGCCGATGTAGTCTTCAGCCTTGTCGAAGAACAGACGGAAGAATTCATTCGGCTCGACCTCGGTCTCTGCGATCCACTTACGGACTGCAGTGAAGTTCTTGTCCTTCATGTAGCCGATCAGCTTAGCGAGAGCAGAATCCGTGAAGTTCCTAAGAATCCCAGTGTCAATGCTGCCAGTAGCACTATACCTCTGAAGCTCGTTGATAACACGTCGCCAATCTGGAAAGTGAGTCTTGATGACTTCAGCAACGACCGCCTTTTCATAAGAAACCGATTCATACTCGAGGATTCCACATACCCTCTGAAGAAACTGCTTCGCGAGATTGGGAAGTTCCGACTTAGGAATCTTAAACTTGACAACCGAGCATCGAGAATGTAGTGGCTCAATAATCCGATCGACAAAATTACAAGTAAGAATGAATCCACAATTTGCACTGAATTCCTCCATAAAGTTACGCAGAGCTGGCTGAGTGGACTGAGGGTTGAGATAGTCGGCCTCGTCGAGGATCACCATCTTTCTGCCACCCATCAGAGACACCGAGCTGGCAAACTGAGAGATGTCGTTACGCAGCATATCGATGTTGCCGTTCATCGAGCCGTTGATAACGATGTAGTCGCATCCAAGCTGTTCACACATGGCTTTGGCCACAGTCGTCTTACCGACGCCGGCAGTACCAGAGAGAATGAGGTTTGGAATGTTCTTCTGATCGACGAACTGTTGGAAAGTCCGCTTCAGATCGTCAGGGAGAATGGTTTCATCAACAGTCTTGGGACGATACTTCTCGACCCACAAAAAATCTTCAAGCATAATATATCTCCGTCAAAAATCAAAGTGCCGGTTACGAGGTCCGGCGTCGCCTTTTCGTATCGACCGCTTCACCCGAAGACTAGCTTCCAGAGGGTGCCTCTTATACGCTGGCTTCTTATGGAGGCCAGTCTCCATCCGTTAAGCTTCGAACGAAGAGTTGGATTCGACGGCGATCCAGTACTCTACGCTTGCACCCTTCCAGTGGCTGAGACCCTTCGACGAGATCGACACGTCGTAGGAACCTGGAATCAACTTGATGCAATCAGCACGGAACACCATGCGGAAGCGTGCATCAGTCTCGCCGACTACCACACTGAACGAGTCGTTGGTAGTGCCACGAGTGTCGACTGCCTGCAGAAGGATCTGACCGTCCTTACCGACGATGGCGATTTCAGGAAGCTGAGACACGCTCAGAGCCTTCATCACTCGGTTCAGTGCTTCTTCGGTGATCAAGCAGTTGACTTCAGGGTTGGGAAGCTCGATCTCACGATCGGGAGGAACGATGATCAGCGAAGGATCGGTAACAGCATAGTTGAACTTGTTGTTACCTTCACTGATGACCACGTGCGAGTCCTTGACATCAATCTCAGGTTCATTGAACAGAGAAAGGGTGCCGATGAATCTCGACAGGTCGTACACTGCAAAGCTCTTGTCGAATTCTTGACTGATCGTTGCACGAGCAAGAACAGACTTGGTCGACGAGATTGTTCTGATAACACTTCCTGGCTTGAACATAATGTTCTTATTAATAGCCGAAAAGTTCTTCAGAATTTGTAACGTTGCATTATCTAGTTTCATAATAAAGTCTCCATATGTTCGGAATATTCATCTTACACGTTGTAGTATTAATTGTACACCTTTATTTCTTTTTCTTGAGTGCAGCAGGATCTGCGGTGGCAGCAGCACCTACTCGAGCAAGATCAGGCAGAGAACCGCCAAACACGTAAGAACCGACATGCTTCAGTTCCATCCACGGGCAGAGCCAGACCTTCATACCAGCATTACGCACCCACTGACAGAACATGTAGTCTTCTGACAGATAGCGCTTCGAGTAGTCCTTCAGCAGACCGTTGTTCGGATCTTGTACGAAAGCTACGATCTCGTCTGCTGTGGCCTTCGGGTTCTTCGCAAGAAATTCCTTTAGCTCTGCATTGATGTTCGTGCGCTTGTGATCGATCGGAGTATCGAAGAACGCCATGATCTCACGGCTACCATCGAACGCTTCAGTACGAACGTGATCTGGCTTGTACATCTGCTGAGGATAAATTTCTTGGAACTTCTCGAAGGTGTTACGACGAATCATCATGAAACCAGTACCAGCTTCGAGCACTTCGACTGGCTCACCAAGCGGAATCTCGCGAGTCTCTCCGGTCGGGTTGAACACATAGTCGCCTACGAACTTTTCAAGTTCTCCAGGATTCTCGTCAGCCATACCCTTATCGACAGCAAGCTTGATCTTTTCCCAGCTGATGCACTTCTTTGGATAAGGACCAGCGATGATGTCGTATCCGTCTTGCGTATGATCCGGATTCTGCAGAGCAAGCAGAGCGATGACATCGTTCGGATTGAAACCAATGTCCGAGTCGATGAACATCAGGTGAGTATCACCTGAGCGCATAAACTCATCTGCACAGTAGTTACGTGCTCGAGTAATCAGCGACTCATTGAAGAGGAAGTAGAATCGAACCTGAATACCGTAGTGAGTACAAAGAGCCGAGAGGTCAGCGATCGAGCGAGTGAACATACCCGCACACTGGCCACCGTACATCGGTGCAGCGACGAAGAGCTTACGCTTACGGAGCTCTTCGATTGGAACTTGAATTTCAATACCCATAATTAGTCCTTATATTCATTGTCATGTACGTGGAGTTGGATGATGGCATAGTGGATAACCTTGAGCAGGTCCTTGCGCCATTCTTTTGGATCGCCCTTGCGGCCGTAACGCTGAGTGTACTTCATCATATTCCCGATGTTGAAGCCCGTACCATGTCCACCATCGATGATGAACTCGGTTGCCTGAAACTTGTTGCGGGAATAATGCTGATCGTATGTAGCATCGATGTAAGACTGAATCTCTTTGATGAGCTCGCCTTCATTGTATTTATACTCGATGAGAGGCTTCGTCTTCAATCCAGGAACAAATTTTGTCGTAGTCGTCTTTAACGGTTCTACAGCAGTAATAGACAAGGTAGTTCCGTGTCCTACTACTTCATGCTTTGGAACTGGAAATCCCAACATCGTATTTTCATTATCATCACTCATGCAAAAAAGTCCTCTAGAGTTGCGGGTTTGTTTTCAGGTAGACCAGACCATCTACGGCCTTGCCAATGCGGATAGGATTCTCGTGAGAGGTGGACTGACTTTGGCTTTTCCATGCACTCGAAGTCAAGCTCGCCTTTATCGTTGAGAAGAGGATCTACCCACTCGATAAAGTTAACACTGCCTTGAGCACATAACTTCTTCATCTCGTCCTTAAAGATGAGACGCACTGAGTTACGCTGATCCCATGTTCCGTAGAACGGAGTGCCTTTATAGTAGCCGGTTTTTGGAAGAACACGAGATTCGTTCTCGATAGGAAGCAACTCGTATGCCGCGACCTTTGCAAGATCTAGCTGAGAGAGTTGTTCATAGTATCTCTTCGCCAAATCTCGAGTCGCTTGTACAGGATCTGGTTGACGGCAAAGATGGTGTCGTACATCGATATTACCAAAATAAAACTCTGCGATTTCATGATGAGGCTCGACGAATGTGTGTAGTCCTTCCTTCAGAGCACCGTGTAGAGTCTTGAACGGAACTGAGTTGACGAACCAACCAGGACGATACATGCAGATAGCATGACTATCACCTGCCACGGCTCGATTTACTACTTCGATCTCACGAACGGTAATAGCAGTGTCTTCAATCTTCTTCAGATTTTCCCAATCGACAAGATGCCAGTCAGGGTGGATATCGCCTTCGAGACGAGGCTTCAGCATCTCACTGTACTTCGGATGGTCGATCCACAGAGAATAGACAGGAGCTTTTAGTTTCGAGTAGCGAATCAGCTTGTCGATGTTGCTGTAGTTCTTCATACCACCGAAGAGGTTCAGAGAACCGAACCAGTCGTTACCGTGATATGCATACACTTTGTCGAACGAGCCGGGATCAGGATGAATGTCACCAGTTCGATCGAGATGTACGTTACCAAACTCAACACTAAGCTGCTCTGCATAGATCGCAGCCTGAGCAGCACGATGCGAGTGAATGTTGGAAGAAACAGGAGTAAACGGAGAAGTTACGAGGATGCTCATAGGTTTTTATCCCAATCACGATAAGAGTCTACACGATCGTAGATGGTAGGATCCTGCAGTACAGGTTCTTTCCCAACATTCCAAAACAGGATATCACGGCCGGTATTCTTAGGAATGTACTTCCACACTTTGCCGTCGTATGTATCTATACACGGGAACGGAGGCATGTTCTCAGGTTTTTCTGGCGAAGTGAACGCAAGCGGTTCAGAGATGACTTCTTCGACTCGACCAGCTTCACCAGCCTTGAGGTTGCGAGCCACTGCCACACTATGGAACTTGGCATTCGGCCATGCAATCTGTAGTGCTCGACTCAGAACACCAGTCGATGCAGCCACGTACACTTCTTCAGGCTCGTCGATCATGGATGCTGCGTGTACGATACCAGCAGTAGCGAACTCATGCTTCAGACCGAGCGGGACGAAGAAGGCATCGTTCTCTTCTGCGTACTGCTTAGCTGCTGCGTTGAGGTTCGGCATAGCAGCGATACGCTTGAAGATCACGTCTGCACCCTGTTCGATACAGCATGCCTGATGGTGTGAGATACGCTTGCTCGATGGCATGAAGAGAGTGATTTTCTTGTTGTGATGCTTGGCCACATCCATCAGAGATACACCAGCCAGACCAGTACGAGGCTGCGAGTAGACGATATGCGAGTAGTTCGTCTTCGCTGCTAGCAAGTCGCCAGCTCGAGTCTTTGTGCCGACGATGAGGTCGTCCCTTACGCAACGAATCCCGTCGTGTACAGTCACAACGGGATCCGGATTGTATGGCTTCCATCCTTCAGCGAGCGAGAGGTAGTAGTCCTTCGCCCATTCCCAACCAAAGATGCCTACGTCTTTGTTGATTCCATCGAGGACATGATTGTTATGCGCCATTCGTTAGCCTATCATATTTGTTGGTCTTGAGTGACCAGTTAATGGGATATACCCAATCGTACGGGATCTGCATCGTCTGAGACTTGATACCAAACTTCACTGCCATGTACTTGTAGTGCATGCACAGCTTGTCTTCGAGGTTCAGGTACTGATGAGTATGAATCGGGTTTGAAGGATGTGCCTTCAGATAATCCATATGTTCGACCTGCATCTTGGCTGCATCGTTTAGAGGAATGTATGTGCCGAACTCATCGATCTCGTACTTGCTCTTGCTCATGAGGTTCGGGCAATCGAACACCTGACTTAGACCGTCGAAGTAGCCTGTACCACCATGGAGGAACGAGTCTGGATCAACCCATTCTGGATGACTCATCGCCACGTGACGTGCTGCGTTCTTGCATGGATACATGGCATTACGGAACCCGAATTCTTCGACAAAGATTTCGTTCAACTTCTTAGCGAACTCCATCATTGTATACGGTCGGTTGATTTTTGTAAATAGCCTATGCGCATGCTTCTCGGCGAAGAGCTTCGGAACTTCGCAGAGCCATTCTTTTGTATTCGTATCTTTCGGGTAGTAGATCTGAAATAGATCGTTACGAGCATGACGTTCAGTCAAGAAACGACGACGCATCGATTCCGGACCGCCATCTCTCCATGCTCTGAATGTCTGCCAATGTTCGTTAGTAAACGAGAAGATAAGGCATGCTTCGAGTACGGTCTGAAAGTCGTCTACTTCTGCGATCTCATCGACGAACGGACACTCGTGCCAGTGTAGGCGGTGACTGAACTGCTGATAGTTGTCACGAAGAAGCGAGTCACGACGAAGATCATACTCACGACAGAACTCGAAGAACTTCTCGGTCCGTTCTTCCTGTGTCCAGTCCTTCATCCATGACCGCTTCGGTTTACCCTTCTCGTCGTAGTCGACTTCGGCGATGTTTGGATACTGGATATCAAACTCATGCTCTCCGAGCAACTCAGTTAACAAGTTCATTGACTTTTGCCTTATATTCTGTTACGCTCATGCCAACTTGCTTGAGAATGGTATCGTCTGAAGGATGGTTCGTCATGCCGTTGAAGGTTCTGACGAGTCCAAGATCCAGCATCGCACGTTGTCTTCCGTATGGGTGATCCTTAATCTTACAAGACGACCAAACGGAATCGAAGCATAGATGGTTGTAGTCGGCTCCTGGTTTGACGTAATTTTCCACCCACCGAATAAAGTCACAGCAGACGTCTTCGGCATTGTAGGGATATGCCCCAGTATCATCATAGATCTTCTCCATAATCTGATCGAGGAACTTCTCTTTCTGAACACGCTGAGTGTTGATGCCGAGATAAGAGATGCATTCCACTGCGTTCGTTCCGTAGTAGAACGGACTTTCAAGGTTGACGTACTGCGGGAACCAGTCTGCGATGTCTGCTACGAACGCTGCGTACTGGAATCGATAGGCACGTAGACCGTTACGAGCGTTCCAATCGAACATCCACTCGCCGATCTCACGAAGATCCTTTTTCTGGTTGTTGCCTTCGAGCCACTCTGCCAGTTCTCGACAAAGACGAGGTGCATACTCACAGAGGTAGTAGTCACCGCCACGCTTGTAACCGGGTGCTGGCTTCGGGAACGAAGGGAACTGATAGCCTACCGAAGTGTAGAATGGGTAGGGATACACGTTGACGAATCGAGCCATATCCTCGATCGTGTTGAACTTGTACAGATGAGGCAACAGAGTGTTATAGTAGCCTGAAGGCTTCTGCGCATAGTTGATGCCAGAACCGGTTACACGATGCAGAAGGAAAACATAGAGCCATTCAGGTAGACCGAAGTCTTTCTGCTTACCAGTCCAGTCAGTGGCGATCGTCTTACGTTGGTACGTATGATGACCTTTCTCCATCTTGTCCCAGTAAGGATGTTCAGGAGTCCAACCATAGAACACATCATTGACAATCTGTGAGAAGCCCGCATACTTACGTTCGACGACGTCATAGAGCTCTACGTTCTCCATGAGGTCGTCGTTCATGTTTGATTCGAGGTAGGGGACAGAGCCGAGATTACACTTGGCTTGTTGATCTTTCGCTAGATGAAAATATCGGATATACTCGTCATAATATTCAGTGAGTTCCACGCAGGTAATCTTTCATATTTTCAAGCGTCATCGTTACGTTTCGAAAGTCGTTCCACTTTCTGTTACGCATCGAAGGATGACCGATCTTGAGATGGTGAATGCCTAGCTTATCAAGAACTTTCGAAGGGAAATTACCAAGGGCAATTACCTTCTTGTCTTTGAACTTGCTCAACTTAGTATTTATATCTTCAAGATTGACGTTGGCCATCTTTGGTTCTGCGTCAACGATATCAGGAATCACGTTGTAGAAATCATAGTCGTATTGACCTACGATGTTCATCCAGTTCTTCAGTCTCCAATATGTGTCAGATCTCGAACGAACGTCGTTGCTCGAAGGACATAAGCCAACGACCACAACATCATCGCTGATCTTGTGGCCGCTCATTGAAGAATAATATAAAACGTCTTTCATTATTTCACCATATCAAAATGCCGTTCATAGACATGAAGATTGCCGACATGCCAGATCACCTTCGTCTTCGTGATACCGAGTGCAGCACCAAGAAGCTTGACTACATGATCTTGCCATGCATAGTCGTTGCGATAGCCGAAGACAACATCGTTGCTACGCATCTGAACCACAGCTACAAGAGTATCTTCGCGGATCATGTACTGCACTGCATTGGTGCACATGAAGTCAGACATACCGTTAAAGTTATAATCGTACCACATGGTCGGACGAGTGTAGATCATGACTGCTCGACGACTGTTGGGATTCTCACGCAGTTCGTTGAGAACCTTCCAATACTGACCGTAGTTGTCATCGGACCAGATACACCAACCATAGTTCGAGTTGATGTAGCCGTTCTCGTCAGCTACCTGCTTCCAGATCTCAGGAACTGGAGCAGGAATATCATAGACGCTGAGCGACTTCGACTTGTACCAAGCGAGTTCACGATCGACATAATCTTGATTGACTTTGCCGAAGATGGTCGGTTCATCTGCCTCGAAGGTAGCACCGATCATCTCGATGGTCTTGACACCAGTTTTGTCAGTGACAAACCGTTCAGACTTCAGTTCTTGAATGAAGTACTCACGGATATGTTCAACCTTCAACATTCAGATTGCCTCCGATCTTGCTGCCATCAATCTTTGCAAGAGGACGATTGAGGAAGTCACGCTTCGGATCTTGACCGTCCATCTTACCACGGCAGTAAGAGACCACGAACGAAGCGTAGTTGATCAAGTCCATTGCTGAGTCTTCGATCGACTCGAAGTTAGGATTGTACGAAGGATCCTTTTCCATCGCTTCGATGACAGACTGCATACGCAGAGTCTTGGCATAGATGAGATCGAGGATGGTGGCTACACCACGAGGATAGTAGTCAGCTTGACGAATGCGAGATGCTTCGTTCTGATAGTCTTTGGACTTCTTGAGCTGGATCTCAGCACATTCTTGGAGGACTCGGATTGATTCACGTTCTTTAGACATATTCACACCTTCTTAAAATGAAAACGATACTTCGGACGACCTTTATGATCGTATCCAGCGATCTCGGAAGTTTCGATTACTTGTTGAGCAGGAACAGCTCCAAGTACAATATACGACACTTCTTCATTTATGTACAATCTTTTGTGACGGTTGCGGTCAGCCCACTCCCATACAACGATATGATCGATGATACCTTTCTTTAGGCAATCATAGATAAACGAACTAAGATGAACTCCATTCTGAGAATTCTGCTTGTAGTCGCAGTTACCAAGTTCTTCATCGATTGTATCGAAGCAGTAGTGCTTGTACTCATCGTTACCTTCGAACAACGTCTGCAGAGGATCGATCTGAGACTGATGATGTTCAGGGAACTCACAATCCCACCGACGAATGGCATCTTCTTCGCTGACGCCTTCTTCACGCATCACACGCGCAACGTGCACATCACGTTTTTCAATCCAAATAGCTGACGGTTTGCCAGTACAAAGTCCATATCTCATAATTTAAAATCTACCACAACTTTCATAATATGTACACAATTAATTACTTCTTCGGCTTACGCCCGGGCTTCTTTCGGACGTACGGAATCAACTTGATGCCAACAGCGGCATACTGTTCTTCCCAAGTATTATAACCAGAACCAATCTTTTGGTATGGCTTAAGTGCTTCGTTTTCTTCTTTCGTTACGTAATGAACTTGACACACCATTCTGATGAAATCGATCAATTCATCTTTCGTAGCACCAGCATCGAGCATTTCAAACATTTTATATGCACTCGCTTGACGAGGATAAAAATGTTCCTTTACCAATTCGCTTGCTTTTAAATGTTGACCTTTTTCAGAAACAAATCCGCTGAAAGTACCAGGACAATCAAAGAGGACATTTCGAAATCCTCCAATCATCATCTGTCTTTCAGCCGGCTTGTTTTGATACAGCAAATGGTTATCGATGACGCAGTTTGCTAGAGTATGATATTTTTCATACTTCTGTTCATCAGTAAGTTGCTTTCCCATTAGATGCGCTTTCCATCGAGAATGAAGTAACCACGATCGAGTTCGTCCTTCGCGAAGACGAGGATGTTGTCGTTCATGAGGATCTGCAGAGGAGCTTCACCCTTCGGGTTGTAGGCTCCGCCGAGGCGGCTGAAGTACTCTTCGACCGAGTAGTGCTTGATCAGCATCGACTGGAACTTGGCCTTCGTGACCGGACCGCGATGCTTGAAGCGAGCGACGAACTTACGTTCACCAGCACCAGTGGTATAGTGAAGGTAGCCACCGTGGTATTCGAAGTTGGTCTTGGCGAAAGCAGTCATGTTCGTTTCCTTCTTGATTATAGGTTTACCTTATCAAGAAGCGAGATAATTGTACATGCTTTTTTTCGATAAAAACGCTATTCAGCGATTTTATATAGCAGTCCGTGGTTGTATGTATGGCTCGGTGCTTCCCATCCTTCAGGCTTAATAAGATCAGGAAGACCGAGAGGATTCGGACGAGATGCCTTTACACCGACCTGCTTGTTCATGTTAGCACTATGTACTTCATCCCATGCTCGGTACGGATTCACGTCGAAAGCATCGAGTGTGCCGATAGCCACAACACAGAGGTCGATCAGAGCATCGACGATTTCCTCAGGGTTGTTCATGTTATCCTTCAACTCGTTCAGTTCTTCTTCGAGGAAAGCTACACGAAACTCAAGGAACTGCTTCAACTTTTCCTTGTCAAACTCACGAACCTTCTTGTTGACACCGTACTTGCCATGCATCTCGGCGATGTCTTCTACCCAATTCATACTCATAATAATCTCCTTAGGCCTTGAGCCAGTCTAACATTTCTTGCACTTCTGATGATAACTCAGAACGTGATTTAAGTACACCTTTTTTTCGATTGATCTTAGCAGCAAGCTTCTTTGCCTGTTCCAAGTGATATCTATTCGCTCGCTTGGTGTGCTGAATGCCGTTGAGGTGATCGAGCTCATGCAGAAATACTCGAGCGGTGATACCATCGAACACCTTCGTCTCGGTGTTACCATCTGGATGAGTGAAGCGAACCTTGATCGTCTTCGGTCGCTTGATCTTGACAAAGAGGTTAGGATAGCTTAAGCATCCTTCTTCGAGGACGACTTGTTCATTCGAGACTTCGACGATACGAGGATTGATAACACCGATCACGTTCTCTGCTCGCATGACGAACATACGAGTAGGAACGCCAATCTGATTTGCCGAGAGACCCATGCCATCAGCATCAATCATAGTTTCAGCAAGATCCTTGTACAGTTCGACTGGATCCATAATAGGATTTGCAAAGTCGAAACGTGGCATCTCTTCGCGAAGGATAGGATCGAGGTGATTTACGATATCTTTGATCATGATGTTGCCTGTGCTACCTTCTCGATGACTTCTTCAAAAGTATCGAACTGATCCTTTGAGAGGTCGATAGACTTCTGTTGAGAGTGTCCTTCGTTCAATATAACGTAACCGTACTGACTGTAACTGCTACTTCCAGGAACTTTCGTCACGCGAACGATATGATCTACGTTGACGAAGTGTTCACGCTTGTCACGATCTCGAATCCAAATAAACTTACTCATGCTGCCATCCTACTAAAGTTTTTGTGCTTTTCAAAACGAATTACGCTGTGGAACTTGTCATAGAGTTGATCACCCTTATGACTGATAACGAATGTGTTTGTATCCTGTGTCAGACCTTCCAGGATCTTCATGAATTCTTCTGTTCCTCCGACGTCGAGCGACGAGTCGAAGACTTCATCCATGATGAGAAGGTTGGTCGAAGCAGAATTACGGAGCTTAGCAATAGCCCTCCAGGTAAACATAAGGCTAAGATCAATGCGCATTTTTTCTCCCTCGGAGAAAGAGGCATAGCTGAAATCGTCTCTGTAACGCGATCGTATAGTTTCATTAAAGTTCTCGTCCAGTTCAAACTGAACAAAGAAGTCCATCGCCGCGAGGTACTTGTTGATCAGTTTGTTCATGATAGGCACGTACTGCTTGATGATCTTGGTCTTGATACCAGTATCCTTCAGCAGAACGCCTGCTACTTCCAACACCTGTCGATGGTGTGTCAGTTCTTCTTTGCGATTCTTCGTGTTCTTGAGATCGAGCTTGAATGCATCGATGTCGTCGTTACCGCTATCGATCGCTCGAGTGTTGTTACGAATCGATTCGATCTCGGCATTCAGAGTCTTGATCGAGTTTTGCCACGAACGAATGTCTGCATTATGACCAGTGATCTGCGTGTTAAGGGAGGTAATTTGAGAGTTGATCGTCGTGATCTCATTGAGACGACTCTCGAGACCTTCCATTTGCCGCTCGATCTGAGCCATGGCTTCGGTAATCTCGGTAGTCTTAGATACTCGATTATCGATCCATTCTTTCTTAAAGTCATGATCGATACCTTGCCTACATGTCGGACAGTTGTCGTGATCATGGAAGAACGAGATCTCTTTGTTGAACTTACGAATCTTCGTTTCAAGTTCTGACTCCATCTGTAGAAGCTTGGCTTTACGCTTGCTGACCTTATCATGATCCTCGATCTCTGCAGACAACGTAGCGATGTTGGTAGACAACTCTTCGATAGCTGTTTCGGTAGACTGAACGCGGTCGTTCAGCTCTGCGATCATCTCTTCCTTGGCACGAATCAGATCGTCGTTGTTCGTACGAAGTGATACGATATGCTTCTCGGCTAGCTCGATCTTGTTCTCGATCAGAGTTACTTTATGGTCCACATCGTTCAGCTCGTTACGGTTATCGATGATCTTCTCCTTCAGCAGCGTGTTCATGGTGCTAAAGATCTGAATGTCCAGCAGATCCTCGATCACTTCTCTTCGCCCATGAGCTGGGAGCTGCATAAAGGGCAAATAGTTTGCAGAGCCCAAAACCACGATCTGGCCGAAAGATTTGAAACTTAATTTCAAGATTTGCTTCTCAAAGTAATCTTGATAATCTTTGATAGAGCTATTCTGATTGATTAGTACACCATTTTGGTAAATTTCAAACAGATTAGGTTTCATACCTCTCTTTACAAGAAACTCATTTTTTCCTACAGAGAACTCACATTCTACGAGGAGGTTCTTGTTCGTCATCGAATTGATGAGCTGAGGCTTGTTGATGTTACGAAACGCCTTGCCATACAGTACAAACGACAGCGCGTCCAGAATCGTGGACTTACCTGCACCGTTTTCACCGACGATGAGCGTGGACTTGCTACGATCCAGAAGGACCTCAGTCATTTGATTACCAGTCGACAGGAGATTCTGCCAACGGAGCTTTTTAAAGTAAATCATTTATTTCCCATCGTCAATCATTGGAGCTAAAGCATGTTCACGTCCAACTTGGTATGCAGCTTTCATCCAACTAAGGATGAGCGATCTATTGCGTACTGCTTCGCTAACCGTCTTATCGACCCCAGTAACCGTATCAATATCATCATATAGACGCTCGATACGAAGACTATAGTTTTCAATCTCGTTTAGCCATTGATCAAATGTCATAACTACTCCACACTTAAAGCTTCACCATACAACGTAGTCAAGAAATTGTACAATCTTTTTTTGTCGACTGGAGTATCCCACTGATCCACCACCTTCGTGAGGATGGTCAGTGTGTCCTCAGCCTCGTTGACGATGTCGCTGTCGTCTTCGAGTTGTAGGTTGAGGTTGTCCTCAACTACCTGAATGTCGAGCGCACCTGCTTTTTCGAGGCGATCGATGTATGTATCGAACCAGAACGGGTTGTTCTTGTTCTTGACGATTACCTTGACATAAGATCCTTGAGCGGCTGCAAAATCGAATCCATTAATGAAGTCGAAGCAGTCCCACTTGGTGTCGTCGTAGAACCACTTTTGGAACATTGTATAAGGGTTCTGGATGAACTGCAATTCTCGAGTTTCAGTGTCGAATACATGAAAGCCGCGTGGATCATCATAATCAGACCAAGACATTTCATAGGGTGCGCCGAGATAGTTGATATTACCACGCGTGGACTTATGATGGAAATGGCCAGAGCACACGAGATCAAACTTATCGAAGATACGAGTAGATAGACCGTGATCATTTACTGCTCCCTTGTACATCTCGAATCCTGCGATCTCGAGATGTCCAAAAAGGATCTGCGCGTGAGTCTCTTCGACAAATCGCATCGACTCGTCGTAGTTTCCTGAACACACCCACGGCAAGACGGCAATATCAGTACCATCAAGATTAACAACAGTAGGCTCATCATAATAGTTTACCTCGTACTTCGAGTGGTCGTACAGCTCACGCATGGCATTGACCTCGTTCGTGTTCTTGAACGAGGTGTCATGGTTACCGATGATAACATCTAGTCGGATGCCGGAAGAACTGCACTTATCGATGAAGGATCGGAGGTGCCGTGCTGTGACGAAGTTGATATACTTTCGACGATCCACAATATCGCCCAAGTGAAAGATATTGCTAATACCGCGATCAGCAAGATATGGGAAGAAGAATTCATAGTAAAACCTATTAAAATATTCGGCGAACGCGACAGAATCTCCGCGTGCACCGAAGTGAGTGTCAGTAATCAAAGCAATTTTCATCGACGAACTTTCTTGTCGTACTCACGTAGACATCTATCGCAGAAGTCACGAATGTTCTGCAGGTTGATCATGTAATTATATCGAGCCGTCATTGAATTTGTCGGATCGAGCATCTGTTCTCTATACTGCTCGAGCAGTGGAGGGATATTATTGTTCTTCATCATCGTCCTCAATAAACTTTTCTACGCCCTTCTTTTCAACGGGCTTCGGTGGCTTCTTCGTTTCGAACTTCTCAACAAGATCGTTCAGCTTCTCTGATACGTTGATGAACGCGGAGCTGAAGTGTGATGCATCTTCTGGAGCCATATCGACCAGAGTGTTCATGATCATGCTGTTCTCGAAACTCTTATGCTTTATGTATAAGTGTTTCTTCTCTTTTTGAATCCTTCGAAGGAAAGCGTAGTAAATAATCTGAGTGAAGTAAGCGAACGGGTTCTTCGACTTTTCTGGATTGAAGTTGTGAATATATGCCAGACAGTTCTCGATGCCGTCTCCGATCATCTCGTCTCGATACGAGTAGCCGATGAAGTTAGGACGAGTAGCCAGTCGTTGTGCGATCAGCATGATACACTTGCCGACATAGTTTGGAACAGGAGGACGCTCTTCTCCAAGGCGATTTGCTTCTTGGCAAGAGTTCCAAAACTTTACCATCTCGGTATAGAACAACTTGTTGTCGATGTAGTGATTTGACTGCTTCTTCTTCGGAGCTGGTGATTTCATATTTTAGACTCTTTCAATTAACCGTGCTCTTACCGACGAATCTACTGGAGATCATCTTCTTCCAACGTCGATCCATTTCTTCCATGCTCTCGATGGTTTCTTCGATGACTGCGTTGTGGTTCTTTGTCACGGTGTATTCGACTAAACGTTCGTAGTATTCAGACATCTTTTCAGACGGCTGATAATCATACACTACACTGCTTTTATTAATTTGTACACTGTTTTGTGAAGAAAAAGCCAACAAATAGCTAAGTCTTATTCCAGATCCTTCATCAGGATGATCCATGACTTCCATATAGAACGGGTGTGTAATCAAAAAGGTAGATTCACCTTCGCTGACGACTCCAATGATCTCTTCGCCAGTTGTAAGATGTAGCACTCTGTTCATAATTATACCTTCACGTTGTAAATTTCATAGTCAAACTGCTCGGCATCATAGATCTTGGTTCTTTCAAGAAAATGCCGAAGAGTAAAGTTTTGATGGGATTTGTAAGAAAGGTCGTCGACGATATCGTACAAGACCGCATATTCTTTCGACTCATGCTGACGAAGCATACGACCGATAGATTGTAGAACCTTGATCTTTGACTTAGATGGAGAGGCAGCAATCATGTGATGCAGCTTGTTGATACTCACACCCGTCGACGTGGTGCCGAGAGATGCCAGGAGAATGGCGTTCTCTTCTTCCTCTAGCGCTTTTCGAATCGCTTCGCGATTATCACCGCTAACAGAGCCATCAATGTAAAACACATTATGATCTGTACTTCTTGTGATGAGATCATAGAGTGTTTTGCCATGATCCACAATTCGAAAGAAAACAAGTTTATTCCCCTTTAGCGAGAGACCGAGGTTCTTGATGAACTTGTTTCGAGACTCGCAATTAACGAGGAAATCGATTTCCTCTTGATATGTTTTGCCTTTGATGTCTCGGCATGTAGGTTCATCATACTTAAGGACAATGCACTTAATCTTGAGTTTTGCAATGTATCCTTGGTCCATGAGTTCTTTTGTGCTGACTGCTTTGTATTTTGGACCGAAGAGACCTTCGATTGTGGTCTCGTTAAGGGGTGTGCCATCAAGGGTGCCAGTAGTGCCAAAGCGATATTTACAGCTAGTAAGGCTGCTAAGAATTTGTATAAGCGAAGTCGCTTTTGCTCCATGTGCTTCGTCTCCGAACACTACACCGAACTGCTGATACCATGGTTTTGGCATCTTGTTCTTGCCGTTATTGAGTGACTGCCACGTGGTGATTACCATGTCGCAGTCGATGTCGTTCGACTTGTTCAGTCCTTGAGTAGACAGGTGTATGTTACCTGTATACCCATAATCTCGAAAGTCGCTCTCCATCTGATTGACGAGACCAATGGTAGGTACGATGATCAGACCCTTATGCTTCTGATACCATCTCATGAGAATGTAGATCATCAGAGATTTACCAGACGAGGTAGGAGATACCAATGTTCTTCGACCAGAACGAATGCATTTCAAGATAGAATCGAACTGATAGTCACGTGCTGTATATTTTTCCGGAATGCCAAGAGTATCTATGAATTCTCTCAACTCGTGTTCAGATACGTTGTCGTAGTACAGCTCGTCGTCAAATGAGAACGAGTAGCCGCGAGCTTCGCAAAACTTCTTGATATGTCTTGCAAGTCCAGCATATACATATCCTGTCAGGTTGTTGACGAGACGAATCTTGCCATCCCATACACGAGCACGATACTTTGGATTGAACTTGTAGTTCTCCGCATAGAAAGTAAACTGATCCGCCAGTTCCATGATAGTCGACGGTTCAGCTTCCACTTTGACGTGGACTCTGTCTACAAAACGAAGATGCACTGAGCTCATTAGATACCTACTTTGAAACGCTCCCACTCGATGGCCGCCTTGATATTGAAACCGCGGGCAGTGAGAGACTTGATGATAGACTCAAGCAGGTCGATCTTCTCGTGTTGAATGCCGATCTTCAAAGATAGGTTCACGATATCCTTGTCTGCTTCTATATAGTTATTCACGTCAGAACGAAGGATCTTGCCTTGAGGAGGTAGTTGCCATCCTTTGGCGTGTGTATCTTCTGTCGGACCCATCGTAAAGAACTCATGCTTCTCTAGCTTGAGTTGCTTGAGTTCAGTCTCGAGCTTACGAAGCTGCAGCCGCTCGTGTGTGAATATCTTAAAATACTTGTGATGAAGCTTTGGAATCTTGAGCGCTTCTTCTCCGAGCTCAGAGCGATTCAGCTGGGAATCTTTTTCCCACTCATTGTAAATGTCATCAATTTTCATAACGATCCTATAAAACGGTTATATCATACCTCAGATATTTAAACTCTACACTACATTCTATATAATTGACACTGGTATCTGTACTATTAAACTCAATATCTCCAATACTCACGGGAAACGCGTCGTAGAAAGTAATCGAAATGTTGGAATTCATGCTGCTATTCATGATCTGCAAATTGACGTCAGAGTATAGAGCTTGCGTTGCACCCGGTTTTGCATCTTGTAGTGCCTTATAAGCAGTAAAATCAACCGGAGATGCCAACGCGACCATCCAGTTGTAGATCTCGAGATAGTCTGTCATATCCTCGTTCAGACGAAACGATATGTCCAGCGGGTTATAAGTAAGCTTACCAGTTACAGGAATCGGAACGAACGGAGTAGGACTCTCTCCGCTACTCATCTGAACACCAGGAAAACGAATGTTCTGCACGTTGTAAACCACTGCAGGAGCTCGAGCCAATGTCAGCTTATATCCTAGCGGTGACAGAAAATTCTTGTTGATATTATTAACGGCTGCCATATCTTTTCCTTGGCCCTATAAGGCATTATACACACTATTTATATATTGTACATGGCAAAAAAGAAGGGGAGCCTTTCGACTCCCCTTCCAGTTACCGGTTGGTTGTTCCCAACTCTTATGATTACATAAGGTTGTTAACAAGAACGCGACGGTAGTACTTGTTCGAATCCTGCTCGAGAGTAGCTGTTGCGTTAGCAGCAGTTGTACCCTTCGCGAATGGATTCGGTGCCATGCCGTAGCGAGTCTTGAAGCCGATCTTTGGCTGGAACGAACCTGGATCAACCGCACGAACCATTTGTAGCGGAACGTATGGGCAGTAGAACAGACCAGCGTCGAACGGATTCGAACCCTTGTAGCCAACTACCAGGAAGTTTGTACCAGCATAAGGATCGATGTAGACCTTAATGCGACCGTTGATAACACCAGCAAATGTGTTGCCTGTGTCGTCGATGTTCAGCGAAGAAGTGTTCATCGCAGGAGCGTAATCAAGAACGCCAGCCATCTGAAGTGCCGAAGCAACGTCTGACGAGCAGATGATTACGTTACCCTTACCGCGACGTGTTTCTTTCGCGATCTTGTTACATTCACGTTCGATTTGGAACAGAAGGCCCTTGAACTTTTCAACTGACCAACGACCGTTTGAATCGGTGTCGAGGTCGAAGATACCAGCAGTTGTGGTTCCTTCGGTTGCACCCTTTTCAGCGGTGATGATGATCGAGCGAACAACTTCACGGTTGATTTCCGCAAGGATTTCACCAGAAAGAATGTTCGAAAGTTCGGCTTCTGCGTCAAGACCGTGAATTGCCTTCAGATCTTGTGCGAGTTCGAGGGTGTATTCAGCCTTCAGCGCGCGTGTCTTAGCCGAAACTGTAACCTTCTCGATGGAGAAGCCCATTTCCGGGAAGATGTATGTGCTGTTAGCGCCAAGAAGTTCGCCAGAACCAACTAGCAGACCCATTGTGTAGTTGTAGTATGAGTTACCAGCGTTGTTCGACGAGTCAGGAGCTGTACCAACTGTGTTAGCACCAACTGCAGTTGCTGAACCAGCACCTGTGTTAGCAGCGTTGAGACCTGCACCCAGACGTGACGAGTGACCTGTGTTAGCTTCGTTGTAGAAAGCTTCCGAAACGGTCGAGTCTGTCGAGTTAGCGTACTGTGAACGCATCGCGAAGATAAGACCGGTTGGACCGTTCATCGGCTGAACGCCGCAAACGTCGTAAGCGATCAGGTTTGGCATCGAACGACGAACCAGTGAAATAAGTACTGGATCGAAGTTAGCAACTTGGCCGCTACCAACAGAGTTTACGTGCTCTGCTTCTCCAAGCATTTGTTGAACGCCACCTTGAGCAGCTGCTTCGCGCAGAGCATTCTCGGTGTTTTCTAGGACAGTAGCCGTAACGAGACGACGATGTCTATCTTTAATCTCTGGAAGATCCGAGTGCTCGAGCACTGGCTTCCACTTGTTGTTTAGTTCCTCAGCTAACATTTTGTTCTCCCTTTACCTAAGGATTTTTTGTTATAATCTATTTATCAAATTAAAACTTTTGGGTTCTTGAAATCGCGCTGACATAGTTTGCCATGTCACCGACTACTACCGGCTTATCTGCTTCAGCAAGACCATCGGTCGCTTCTTCAGTGATAACACCTGTGCTAACTTCCTTCTTTTCCGAGAAGTACTTGTCCTTGATGATGTTGAGCTTCTTTGTGTAAGATTCAACGTCTGTGAACTCGATACCTTCGGCAAGTGTACGAAGTTTCTCTACTTGAGTAGCAGCAAGACCTTCCGAAACTTCATCGAACGTTGCTTCCATTGTAGCTTCGTCGATGGTGCTCTGAAGTTCGAGCTGTGTGTTGACAGCTTCGTCGAGCTTTGCTTCTAGCTCTTCGATCTGTGCCTTCATTTCGCCGATGACATCGATCTTTTCTTCTGGAACAGTGATGTACGATTCAGCGAACAAATTGTAGAGACCTTCCATGAAGTTCTCAGCAATATCTGCACGGAGTGTAGACTCGACAGCAAGCTTGTTGTCTTCCATCCATGACTCAACGACATAGTCAAGATACTGATCGATCTTGGTCGTCATTTCTTCCTTGATTTCTTCGACTGCTTCAGCAAGAAGAGCTTCTGCTTCTTCAGCTAGGCGAGCTTCTTCGAGAGAAACGCGAGCTGATACAGCAGCTTCGAAGATTGTAGCAAACTTGTCTTTTGCTTCTTCTGTAAGGTCCTCACCAGCGAATACTTCGTTGATGTCTTCCTTCACAGCGTTAAGAGTTGGCATTGGCATCTTACCGAGACCGGGTGCACCACCAGGAACCGGAGAAGATGGAACTGCATCTGCACTATACTTCTTCAGAGAATCGTTGAAGAAGTGTGAAAGGTCCTCGCCCTTAAGTTGCGAAAGCAGCGAGCTAAAGGTTGCAAGCATTTCCGCACGAGTCGGGTTCGGCTTCAGTGTTTCCGATCCAGCAGACTCATCGAGACCTTCTTCGTCAAGGATTTCGTTCTCTAGAACATCGTCCTGAACGATTTCATTGGTTTCTTTATCTGACATTTTTGGCTCCTTGTGAATTTTATTTATTTATTCTAAGTTAGATTTTAGAAATTTTGTTCAGGAAGTTCTCGAAAATCTGAAACTTCTTTGCTTCAAGTTCTCTTGATGAAACCGCCTTTTCGATGGTCTGTACTGTCTCTTCGACAACACGTGCTTTCTTTGCGACGAGTAGATCGTCTTGCCATACCCACTCTACACCTTCCATGATACCGTTTACGAATGCATCCGGAGCAGATGGATCCGCAACGATGTCTGCCGCTGTAGCGAGGTAGAAATCGTCTTGTACTTCATTGATGCCTTCTCTATTTAGCTTCAACGAACCCATACCTCTTGAAGACACACCAAGCTTTACGCCTTCGCCGATCAGGCCCTTTGCGATGTTACCGAAAGGAGTATCCATCAGCTTCGCTTTACCGATGAAGTTGTTGCCTTCTTTTCTCAGCGAGGTGATCATGTGTGAAACACGGTCAAGGTTGATCGAAGGACCGTCTGGATGTCCGAGTTCTCCGAGAGCTCTACCCTTCTGAATGTAAGTCTCGTCATAGCGCTTGACTTCTTTCTCGAGTGTCTCTACAGGATACATACGACCGTTACGGTTCTTAATGCCACCTTGCAGGAAGATACCTTCGATGAACACGTTCTTCTTCCCGTCTTCACGGGCTTCAGTGATGCACTTTAGATCTTCGATGACTTCTGTGATTAGTTTCATGTTTTTACCTTACGCGCTGACGTATTCTGATGGCAGTGTACCAATCTTCTGAATCTCGATCAGGAGATATCCAATGCCACCGGTGAGATTAGCAACGATCGTTCCACCCGTATCGACGTTCAGAGCCATACCAGCGCCTGCATAGTCGTAGTAGCCAGTCGAGTCGAACACAAGAACGGTGTTCGCGCCGCGCTTGACTGTCCAATACGAACCGTTACCAGCACCGCAGAATGCTTGTACGATGGTTGCTCCTGTTAAAACTTCGTTTCCGATCGCAATGTCACTTGTAGAAGAGTTGCCTGCTACATTGATTGTGGCATTCGCAGTAATATGAATGACAGCAGATGTATTTTTTCTATTGATAGTAACAGCCATTATTCACCTCTGTTCTGAATAGCGAAGTCCAACATCTGCTCGACACCTTCGGGTGTTTCACATGCAGTCATGAACTTTCTTTGGTTGTCTTCGTTCAGCTTCGAGAACACATCAAGGAGTGTACGCTTATGCGACTCAGCGAGATCGCCGAGGTTTGCAAGCAGTCTTTCTTCCTTGTTGAGCGGTTTACCACCACGTTCTGCAGAAAGTTTAGCAGCGATCGCCATGACTTGACGCTTCTTCTGTGACTTACCTTGAAACTGTGGAGCATCTGACTTCTGGAAATCCTTGATTACGGTTCCCATCGAAGCCTTCTTCATATCAAGCTTTTCTTCTATCTCAACTTCCTCGCGGGCCAGCTTATCGATAGCTAGTCCAAGACCAGCATGACGCTTATCGGCTCTGCGGTTGTGCATACGTTCTTTTGCAGATGGTTTAGCTCCAATAGTACGAGCACCCATTTCTCTACCAGCAAGAGTATCTGATCGACTCATCTGATCCTTAGCATTTTGTGCATAAGATCTTAGTGTCTGCTTCGATAGCTCGTCGATCTGTTCTGCTTCTTCGCGAACTGCTGCTTTAACCTTTGGTTCAGGTGTACCATACTTGGCATCACCCCAACGCTTCTTCAAAGCAAGATTACGACCAGCTTCACGCTTTGGATTATCCTTAGTCTTGTTAATATAACGTGACAGTGTACCGCCAAGCTTGTGATCAAGCTCATCGATCTGTTCGACTTCTTCAGTCTTCAGACTTTCGCCGCGCTTTACAAGTTGCTTACCAGAAGCCTGTGCACCAGCTGCTCTCTTACGAAGAGTCTTGGTATCCTTCTGATCCTTCGACCAGTCTCCGCCACCCATCTTCATCTTGTCGACGATAGCGTTGCCTTGAGCGCGCGCCTTCTTACGATAGCTCTGAAGAGTAGGAGTTGAAAGTTCGTCGATCTGTTCGGCTTCCTCAGCTACTTTCTTCTTCTTTGCGCGAAGTAGTTTGAAGTCATGAGCATCGACCTTACCATTCTTATTGGCATCGATCTTGTGCTGATTGCCCTTCAGCTCCTCGTAGACTGCTTCGTCTTCGCCAGGATTATAACCCTTGCGGTGCTTCGGACGATCGGCCATCTTGACCTTCGAGCCTTTGAAAAGCTCGTCGTCGTTGCCGTTGCGGTCAGCAACCTTTGCAATGACATGCTTGTCAATGAACTTCTGCTCGTCAGGATTCTTGACGACCATTGGCCCAAGCTGTCTTTCGTTTAAGAAATCTTTAAGCGTCTTCGCCATCGTCGTCTTCTTCCTCTGTGTCTAGGTCGTCCAGATCGTAGTCGTCCAGATCGAAATCTTCATCTTCGAACTCGTCGTCATCGATGTCAAAGTCTACGTTGTCTTCGAAGCTATCTTCGTCGTCGTAGTCTTCGTCTTCATCTTCTTCTGGTTCTGCGAACATCTGCTGCGCGTAGGCAATCTTTTCATCTTCAAGTCTTGCTGCGATCTTCTGACCCATGAGATCATCGAACGCTGTAGCAAAACGAGTTGGCTGCTGCTCTACGGCTGCGCTGATCAGTTCGTCAATATCCATATAGATTCTCCAAAAGTCTTTTTATTATTTATAACGTGTCTTACTTTCCTACCAAATCAGGCACGTTTGGTAGAGAAGTGGATTTCGGTTTAGCCGGAGGAGATGGAGGAGTAGCATCTGTTACAGGAGCAACATCACCACCGGGAATTGGTTGTCCGTCTGGACCAACTGCTGGTTCAGCGTACTGTGGGTTGTCTTGTTCTTCAACGATCTGCTCGTCGATTTCCTTCATGTCTTCTTCTGTCTGATATAGAACGTTACGACGAATCCATTCATGCGAGTAGTACTTACCTGCATAGTCGTCGATATCACGAAGCATCGAGATACGATCACGAAGGATCTCAGTATTCTTCAACTCAGCGAAGTGGTTGTCTTCTGAGTACTCGTACTTGAAGTTCGACTTGAACTCGGCCCAATCTTCTGAGGTAATGATACCCTTCAGAATGAGTTGCTTTTCAAGGATCTTGCTGAAGATTTCAGAAAATTTTGCACGAAGACGAGTGATGAACTTGGCGAACTTGACTTCGTCACGTGTAATCTCAGTCGCGCGACCAAAGTTAAAAGCAACTTCAGGATCAAGACGTGAGATAGGAACGTTGAGAGCTTTGTACAGCTTACGTTGGAAGTATACGACGTCGTCCATCTGACCGAGGTTCTGTCCACCTGGTAGTGTGGTGATCTCTGTACCTTTACCACCTTCACGGCGTGGTAGCCAGAAATCTTCGAGCATCGTCATGTGCTTACGATCGTCTCTGATCTCGCCTGTGCCGGCATCGTAGACTACCTTGTTCTTGAAGCGAGTCATGATATCACGGAGATACTGCTCAGCTTTCATCTTCGGTAGGTTACCAACGTCGATGTAGAAGATACGACGTTCAGGTGCACGAGAGATACGATAGATGACCAGTGAGTCTTCCATCGCCTTTAACTGGTTGAGAGGCTTGATAGCCTTTTGTAGGTAACCAAGAACCATGTCACCCTTAACGTTGACGATGCCTGAAGCAACGTTGACGATCGAGTCAACAGCGATCTTGATACCTTGTGTTGTAGGATCTTGATAGTTCGGCTGAGTCGGTACTTTACCGAATCCGTTCTCGTTGTAGATGTAGAACTCTTCGCCCTTGGCAGGAATGATAACGTTAGAGTCCTTCGAGACTTTTCTCTTCTTCTGAGTCTTGACCTTACGAATTTTACGAGGATCGATGTAACGAAGTTCTTTGATACCTTCTTGAGGCTTCTTCTCGTCTATCATGACGTGGTAGAACAGACGGCCGTCTACGTACCACTTCTTAAAGATCTCATACGCATGCTGATTGAACTCAAGCAGCTCGAGTACTGTATCGAACTCTGCAAGGATCAACTTCTTGATTTTTTCAGGCTGTTCGAGGTCGTCGAGATTGAGAGAGACGACTTCTTTCTTCGGATCCAGAACTACGGCTTCGTTGAGGATATCGTCGAGAGCAAGCTCGATGTCCGGATGCTGAGCCATCTCACGGTATTTACTAACGAGTTCAGACTCGGTGCGAATGGCACCTTCCATATCAACGTATTGGCCATATGCTCCACCTTCGGCAAGAACAAGAGACCCCTCATCGTCTTGTTTAGGGACGAACGAAGGGAGTTCTTTTTCCTCTTGCTTTCTCTTGATTTCAAAACCAAATAACTCGGCCATGTGATCTCCAATTTAACTAACAAAAAAGTAAGGGGAATGGCTACCCCTTACTTATTAATCACCGCCGGCGTCGCCTGTGACGCTGTCCGAGATTGACCAGTAATCGTACTGGAATGTAACCTGGAACAGTTCGATCTGGTCGGTCGTTGACCAATCCATTTCGATTGGGCTGATATTGCTCGGGAAGATCCCGTTAAATTCATACGTACGAAGCTTCGAACCGTCCTTCGAGAACTGAGTTACTTGAGCTTGTGACTTGTAACGATTAATCTCTCTGACGTTACGCTGTAGACGGTTGATGGCGTTCGACCATTCTTCCATCGCGTTACGAATCAGGAAGTCTTCGTCGTTGATGATCGTGACTGTCCATTCTGCGAACGTTCTGTCACCAGCTAACTTCATCTGACGACCAAAGTAAAAGACTGGAATAACTCCGAGGTCAGAGCCAGGCAGCTGAGCTGCCTGACACATGAATCGAGTCTTCGCATCGCCAGAACCATTTGCAGGGTTGTTGATCTGCACTTGGAACAGGTTTTGTCTTGCACCGCCGTAAGTTAGTTGGCTTCTCATTTCATTGATATTAAAAGCCATTTACTTTCCTCCTAGGTTTGTCTTATTTATTAGAACTGGCCAGCGATTTCATTGAATTCGACACCAGATCTTACGGCAACGAAGTTCAGCTGAATGAAGTTGATCGACTTAGCAGGCTTGATGTAGATATCTCCAACAAAGCGGTTGCTGTCGATTACTTCGGCAGTGTTGTTCGTTTCATCGCAAACCACGCGGAAGTCATAGATTCCACGACGTCCTTGAACGTCACGTAGATAAGGCTCTACGAGATTCTTGAACTGAGCTCTTGTGAACTCGTCATTGAACTCAAAGAGTGCCGAGTTAGAAGCAGTCGCAATCGCCTTTTCAAGGACGATGAACAGGCGACGAACGTTGATACGATCAAACGCGCTCGAACGACCAAGTAGTGTCTTATCTCCGTAGAGTACTGTGCCTTGACCCGGGAATGTAACCACTGGGTTGACATCGTTCTTGTACAGAAGATCTCTTTCAGTCTTGTTCGGGCTGAAGGCAAGCTTCACGAGGTTCTTAACTTGACCGCGTGTGAAACCAGCTGGTGAGAACCAAGGATCTCTTACGCTGTCACTGCGAGCTGTAATACCTGCCATATCTCCGTTCAGTGGGATGTAGCGGTATACGTCAGCATACTTGTCGTACTGATACTTGTAACCAGAATCGAGGAACGCATACGATGTGTTATGCAGTGCATTTCTGAAGTCTACGATGTTCTGTGCTTGAACATTTTCAAGACCGACACCTACAACGTCTGAACGAGCAGGTGAGATGAACACTACGCAGTCTTTGCGAACTTCAGCAATGTTATCGATCAGATAGTTAGCTAGCTGAACGTCGTTCGTTCCTGTTGCTTTACCTTGAAGAACCAGAGAAAGATCTACAGTGCTTGCATCTGCGAATAGGTCGTATGCTGCACCAAGAGCTGCCATCGAAACGTCTGTTTCTGTAGCACCATCTGCTCCGCGAACAAACGACTTGGTATATGTCGTTGTATTGGTTGAGTTAGCAACATCGTTGATTGTATTCGATTCTGCACCTGAACGATCTCCTGTAGCCCAAACCCAACGTGAGAAGTCGTTGATGATTGTCTTGTAGTAGTTCGTTGTACCGTCGTCCTTCTTGGCGTTTGTGGCGCGTGAAAGGTTTTGGTAGATTTCAAGAACTTGACCAGGAACACCGCTGATTAGACCGTCTTCGTCGACTACAACAGCTGAAACTTCGTCAACAACAGTGCGACCTGCTGCAGTCAAAGCAGAAGATGTACCAGGAGCAGACTCTACAACGTTGAAGTATTCCCACTTACGTGTAAGTGCAGTAGAACTTGCGTTGGTTGACTTGTTCCAAGTTGTATCGAAGCCAATGTTGAAGTAGATGTTGGTTCCGTCGTCGAGCTGATCACCTTTCGAAGTTACCTTCAGGTTCTGCTTACCTACAGTAGTATTACCAACTTCGACGTAGTCTCCTAAAGTCAGCTTATCACGTAGAGCAGTCACAGCCAAACGTGCTTGTGCAAGAGTCAGACCGAGGTCGGTAGCAGACTGCTTGGTCAGATAGTTGACCGAGTTAGCTGCGCCATTCGAGATCGATACTGCAGAACCGCCTGATGACAACGATAGCGAAAGGCCTGTCGTATTCGCAGAGATTACATAGTACGTAGTACCTTCTGAGAGGCCTTGAACGCTGTTAGCTGAAGATGCATCGCCCTTTGCGAACCATACTGCATCACCGTTGGTGAATAGCGTGTTGGCTGTAGAAAGAGAGATGAAGTTAGAAGATACGCCGTTCGAACCGAACGAGCGGGCAGTAGCAGAGTTCGCTACACGATCAGCAAAGTCGTCTCCCGACCATACGAATACTACGTTAGCAGTATTGCTGCCAACTGCGATCGACATCGTTGCTGAAGTAAGATCAGCAAGAGCGTATGCATTTGCTGGAGTTGATCCCCAAGTGGTATTTGTTTCGAAGGTAACAGTCTCTGTATATTGCTGAGCAGAATCACACACTGAAACCTTTAGAGAATTTCCAAGAGCACCTGGATAGCGAGCTACGAATTCTGTACCAGTAAAGGCAGTATTCGTTGCACCCATATTTTCGAACTGCTCGCTATTCTTCACGATAAGCGCGAGGCTGTTTGCAGTCGAAGTATCTCCAGCAAAAGCCGAAAGTGTAACGTTGTTTGAAACGAACGTAAGCGTAGCGTCTGTGCTAGATGTTGCAGCGCGAGTTAGAATGACCGTATTTGTAGAAGCGTTTGCTGATGCAACAAAAGTTCCATCTGGAATACCATCACCGATAACTAGGTGGCCAGCAGCAACTCCAGTTGCATTCGATGCCAGAACAACTGTAGTGTTGCTGTTCAGGTTAGCAGAAGCTGAAGTGTTTGAGAACGCAGCAGTGGTTGTGGCTGCGCGCGAAACATACAGCGCGTTCCCGTAAGATAGGAAGTTTGCTGCTGTAAAGAATGTTTCGTAGTTATCCGAAGTCGGCTTGCCGAAGCGGTTAACGAGTGTATTTTCGGAATCTACGAGTACAAACTTTCCGACTGGACCCCAACGAAACACACCACCAAACCCGCCAACTGTAGTAGCGAGAGCTGGTACGGAAGTTGTAAGATCAATTTCGGAAACGTTGATTCCCGGGCTGACTTGAAACGCCATTGTTATCTCCCCTTTGAAGGTTATCCATATAAGATACGTTTTTGTTTATTTATAACTTCAGCAATTCAGGAGATCTGTCGACAAAGAAGCGTGGACTCCTTACGTTCAATCGTTCCTTAGCATCTTGTAAGTTCTCTGATAATAATTTATCATAATCTTCTGCGAGTAAGAACTTAGCATTCTTACCATTTTTGTACGCTTCGTATGCCATCTTCACTCTTGTGAGAGTAAAGTCGCGTTCTCGAAAAGGTCGGCCCAAGTCAAACAGGATAGTAAGGCTAATGATCAGCCAACTCAACGATCTCGTCTGAGCAAACGAGAACATGGCCAAACACATCTCTCCGTCGATGGTCGTAGGATAACCGGTTAATACATGCCAGAAATCATGTGTATCACGGTATCTTCGAGCCATCCAACTGTATGGATGTTCTGCTTCTATCCACTTTTCGTTCGCTTGTCTTCTACTGATCTTTATGACCTTTAGTTGCTCTTCTTTAAATATTTCATACGATCTTCGACCGACCGAACCTGCTGGTCTATCGCGCAACGCAGGAATATAGTTCATGATCTCTTCGTTATTGAATGCCATCTCCCCGCCGATTCGAGACTCAAGCATCTTCTTGTAAGTGTACTTCAGTGAAGGACCACTGCCGTGTCTAACGATCTGAGAAAGAAATATCAAAGCATTTGTAGGATGATACAGCGTATGCTTTAGTGCTTTGAACAGTCTTTTTAAATCTAATCGATACTCGTCTTTCATATCAAAAGTTTCCTTCAAAAAACCCTCTTTTACGATCTGCCCAAAACTCGTCTTTCTGGCCGCCGTCAAACAACGGTTCATTGACTTCGTCGTCGTAGGCATCATCACCTGTACTCATGAGACCAAACGGAAGCATCTGTTGCTCGAGCATCTTTTCGTTCTGCTCATAGATCTGCATACGAATGTCAACGTTCGTGATCTCTTTCAGATACGGTTGTGTAGTCAACCAAGCAAAGAGGACGCAGCACATGGCCATATCGTCATTGCCTTCTTCGGCTTCATACGACTGGTTACCTTTCAGGCTGTTCTTCAGCGAGAAGCGAGTCAGCTCGTAGATGGTATCGTAGTCGTATATTAAGAATTTATCCGATTCCACCAGCGTCTTGAGCGTGGCGCATCCGATTCTCTTTACTTGCTTGGTAGTTTTTACACCGTAGTGAGTGGTTGTAGCAAAGCCGCCTGACAGACTCTGGCCAGTACGACCGTTGTTGGCAGTCACCAGAACTCCGTCGTACTCAAGATCGTAGTGAAGAATGTCTGCTACCTGCTGACCGATGTCGTTCGTTTCGACAAGAACAAGTGCGTTGTTGTATTTCAGTGCAGCTGTGTAGATGATGTTAGGATAGATCATCGGAGAGATCAGGTTATTTCGATACGTGGCCACTTGTCGATACGGCATAGTCGATACGTTGACGATAATAAAAGCAGAGTAGTCGGCACCGGCTCCTCGAGAAGTATCGACGACAATGGCATAGATCGTGTCCTTCTCTGGTTCTTCGTATACTTTCAAACCTCCGATATCTTGAGCGATAGGATGCTTGTAGACCATGTTACGAAGCTTGCTCGGATGAATAAGCGTGTTCGAAGAACCAAGGAACTCGCACTCGTATTCCTGTCTGAACTGTTCTTCAGACGTGTTGTTGATCGTCTCTTCTTTCCAAGCTTCGTCACGGCCTGGAATCTGTGACCAGTGAACGTCGACTCGAGCATACGAATTGCGGCCTTCTTCTGATTCCATCCAAATACGATAGAACATGTTCATACCGTTCGGAGTCGAGGTGATCAGAACCTTCGATGATGTACCAGATGAAATGGTAGGATAGACCGACGCGAAGAACTCGTCTTGAATATTAGTAGGAACGAACGCAAACTCGTCGAGATAGACCATGTTCTGAGAAGTACCACGAATGGCGGATGACGAAGTAGCAGAAGCGAGGATTTCAGACCCGTTCTCGAGCTTGATGTTACCTTTGTTCCATTCTGTAACACCCATCTGCAACCATCTTGGAAGATGCTCGAACATGAGCTGAATACGACCAAGAATTTCTCGAGCCTGTTTGTCTTTGTTGGCGAGAATAGCGATCGAGTACTCTTCGTTGAAGAGAATCTTCCATAACAGGTAGGCAGCAACAGTAGTCGTCTTACCCACCTGACGTGGCATCTTACAGATAACGAAACGATTCTCTTCAAAAGATAAGATCATTTCCTTCTGGAATTCCCAGAGCGGGAACATGATCAGACCTTTGTCGATGTTGACGATCTTACAGTAGTTGAGGATGAAGTAAATCGGATCCTCAGAGCACTTGATATACTCTGCGACTTGTTCTGGCGTATACTCTACTTTTGTAGCCGCACGTTTAAGCCTAGGATTACCTAGATAGAATTCACTGCTCATCTGACTTTTGTTGTTTGAGGTACTTTTGCAAATCTGCTGTTGAACCTACGAATAGGTTATTCGTCACCTGCTGTGGTGATGCAGAAGGATCATCTTCGAGGATCTTCTTCTTCTTGGCTTGTAGATCGAGCAAGTCTTTGCTGGCTCCGACCATGGTGTTCATCATCGTGGCAAGAACTTCGTATGCTCGAGGATGCTGACTCTGACGAGCCACGTCCATCAGATCGAACAGCGCTTCCTGTCCCTTGTTGATGACTTCCATCATGTTCTCGCGAGCATACTCAAAGTCTGCGTTTACCTGTGTTGTCATCTTCTTCTCCACCACCGCCGGCAGATTTTCACCTGGCGCGATGTTCAAAAACTTGTCAAGTTCATTACTCATAAAGGTTCTCTGTAATTGTAGTGATATAACCGTAGTTATCAGTACTTATGATATCTTCGTAATCGATACTTGCTGCTGAGTTGCTAGTTGGTTGTCCGTTCGCAGTCAGACCTGGTTTTGTAGTTACGATTACAGTGTTAGTAGTGTTCGTAGTATTTCCAGTAGCAACATCTTCAGGAAGTCTGAACGTCGTCTCTGCTAGCTTGATCAGTTTCGATTTCTTTGTTGGACCGTATAGCCAACCTTTCATCGTAAACGTCAGAGTCCAGATTACGGCTCTTCTCTGTTCGAAGCTGCCTTCGTACGAATCTTGATGAGTGATCCCGTTGAGGATCACAGGAATGTCTCTTGCAGAATCGACTTCTGGAACAAGATTGACACTGACTGTAAAGTCGGGTGTAAAGTACGGAACGATCTGCTCTACGATTCTTGTGCCGTCTTCTGAGTTCTTGACAAGAATGTTCATCTCGAACTGCATGTCATATGGAACAGGTTGATACTGATATTTCACTTCATCGTCTGTGCCGGCAGTGGCAGACTGCTTAGTTAGCTTGTTCAGAGTATTGAGCTTGCGTGTAGAATCGTATTCCATCGAAGTCATCTCAAAAGAGATTCTTGGAAGAACGATACCAACCTGATTGTCCATCTGAGGATTCTGTTCAAGACGGGCGAGGACTTTGTCCTTTGGACCATAGGTCAACGGGACCTTCAGCGTCTGAATAATCTCTCCGGAAGAGTTCGTGCGATTGATGTAGATATCATTGAAAAGTGTGCCGAACACAATGATGTATTTACGAAGGGTATCATGGCTCCAGGTTCTACCAAACATTAAACCACTCCCTCACTGAAAGGATCTCGTTGTGTCCAGTCGAGGATGCCATCTCCTTCGATCTCGAACTCCGTATTGTCTTCGAATGGATCGCCAGCTTGACTTTCAAAGCTGTATCCGCTTTGCACGATAGGACCACCGTCTTGAGTAGTCAATATCAATCCATCTGACGTAGTGATACTATAGATATCCATGTTCAGGCTAAGATCGCGCTCGATATCATCGATTGCTTTGTATCCAGTGTTCAGCTTCTCGCTGCTGTACTCGAACATCTCGCAAACGAGATCGTACATCTGAATCGAACCCATCTGATAGAAGACAGGAGTCTTATTGACGTACTTGACATACATCAAGCGATCAGCCATCGGTAGATAGATGAGATCACCTTCTTGAGGACGATCGATCATCTCCAGATTGCCGATCTCATCCATAAAGTTACGAACTGAAACTGTAAACGTTACCTGATCTCGAATCTCAAGGCCAAACTTCGAGAGGAACTGACCGTCTCCTTCGTAGCTCTCGTAGCTACGAATGTACATATCGATCTCATAGGCCATGTTGTACTCTGAGATGGTATCTTCTTCGTAGATATCATCCTTTGCTACGAGTGTTCTTGGACAGTATACGACGTCATGGCCATAGATCTTGATAGACTCAAGAACAAGGTTCTCGATCAAGATCTGTTCTTGACTATTTGTAAAGTTGTTGAAATAAAAATTGGTCGACATGTATTATCCAATCATATCGAGGACCGGCAGAGAATACCCTGAAATCATCTCTTCTTCGAGCTTTTTTCTTTCGGCTACGGCATCGTCGTAGATTTTCTCGCCGTTAAACTGTACACCGCCAGGCAGAGTCATGCCTGTAAACTTCGTGAGGTTCGAACCCCATTGCTCTTTAATTAAAACTGTCGCATAGTTCTGAAGCCAACGATCATTCCATGCATCCGTAAATGTTTCTGGATTAACTACTTCGTATGCTTCTACGAGTAAGAATGAACCGACAGCTACTGTGTTCCAGTCCATATCAACGTATAGTCGATCTTTATGGCGTGAGTAACGAATAGGTTGTTTACCGACCAGCAATTCTGTCAGAAGTGCAAGATGTTCCATGACCATATAGTATGGAATAAGAGAAACGTTAGTCAGTGTGTAAAGATCGTTTAGCGCGATTTGATAACGAATGTTGAACATGTCATCAGCACGAATAGATGGATCTCCAATTGAGAAGATACTAACTGCACCGATGATGTTTTCTGGAAGAGTGATGTATTTGTTTTCTACATCAGTTTCTGTGATGGCATGCTTATAGTATACCCTTTCAGAACCATCAAAGTGATAGTCATACCAGTAACGAATCGCTTCGTCAACACGATCATCGACCTGATCGTCATCTACGTTGATTTCGATTACTGGCTTGCCTAGCTTACGAAGACAGTATTCTTTGAACTCGGCTTTTGTAGTAGGAGTGGCCATGTAATCCCTCTTTTAGTATATTTATCCACTAGCTATTTATAAGGCGTATAAATACAGTCAGACAATATGAACAGGTGACTATACCATGAACTTAGATCTGATGATCATTAATGATTTTTATACAAACCCAGATGCTGTCAGAGCCTTTGCTCTGACACAAGAGTTCGATGTTACTGGTAACTATCCAGGCAAACGAACAAAATCATTCCTCACAGACGATGTCAAGCAATGCATTCAATATTGGATGAACTTTGCTGGATCTATTACCAACTGGTACGAAGACTCTGGTTATACTGGAGCCTTTCAGTATGCCACCGCTCTCGATCGCACGTGGATTCACTGTGATCACACGAGTATGTGGGCTGGCGTATGCTACCTCACTCCTGATGCACCTTTTACAAGTGGTACAGCTATCTATCGCCACAAAGAATCTGGAGAATATCGTTCACATGAAAATGTGCACGAAGCTTCAGACTACACTAAGTGGGACAAGGTAGACGTCGTAGGCAACAAGTACAATCGACTCGTCATCTATCGCGGAGATTTGTTCCATGCCAGTCTCGATTACTTTGGAAAAGATCTATATGATGGTCGTCTATTCCAAACATTTTTCTTTGATACGGAGAGATACTCGTGAAAGTATGTAAAGTATTATGGTCGACTAATCGACTCGAGTATTTGATTCCTACTCTAAAATCGCAGCGTGACATGTTAGACTTTAGCGGATGTCAAGTAGACGGCATCTTTATAGACGACATGCCAAAGAATCGTCACGATGGAACAATGTATGAATTGGCAAGAATGTTCGGATATAATGAAGTTATTCTTCGTCCTCAGAATATGGGATTACCACATGCATGGAATGAAACGTTTTCTATTCTAAAAGAAAGAGACTATGACTACGTGTATTTGTCAGAGGACGATGTTGTATTCAATCAGCCTATTAAGGTAACTGATCTGGCTCAGATACTGCATGACAATGCTACTTTCTCTCAAGTATGCTTGACTCGTCAGAAATGGTATGACTTTGAAGAAGAAACACAGCTTCTCGAAACAGACATTATTATCAACGAAAGACAGAATGTTAGCGTAGAATATCGAGCAGAACTATCTGACCAGTATTTTTGGAGTCTCGCTAGCTTTTTCCCGAAAGCAATCGTCGATATCCCGCATTGTATGTTAACATCTGAAAAGAATCTAAGCGAGCACGTGGTGGCAGTATCTTTACGTCAGACCGGTATGAAGACGTGTAAGTTAAAGAGCTCGGAAGGTAAGAATCTAGTTACTCATATCGGGGAATACAGTGTCGGGAAAAGAGCTGAACCCGGTGATCCTCGATACGAAGACTTTGCCGCTTTCGATCCTGAAACAAAATACAGTTCAAGACACGGGACGAAGTGGTAGATCTACCTCATCCCAGAAGTTGATCAGCATACTCTTTCTACTTCCGCTTCGAAGCGTATTGATCCAGTGATAGTATCGACTACCTTCGAAGTATAAAACATCTCCTCGATTTGGAGGAATCATCTCATATGAGTATCGATATATTTCTTTACGAAGCTCTTCGATTGGATGTATCTCTTGTTCGTAATCGAGCCAACTTCTATCAGAGATGCACAACTCTCCGCCTTCCATGTCACTGACTTCAAGATAACACGCTATCGTAATTGGAGACATGAGTTTTTCTCGAGGAATTTTCTCTCCTTGAGAGAGTTTTATTCGAAGCTTATCGTTGAAGTCGACATGCGGCCATAAGTCTTGACCGGTTTCCTGCTCTTGAAACCAGTACTCGATGTATTCTCTACTACAACAAAACTTCTGCCTTTTTAAGAACTCGAGAACTGCTTGATCTACATCGTTTATAGGGTTGTTGACGTGGAAATAATGTGCTCCAGGTTTTGAAGCCTGCACAAAAACAGAAATCAGATCATCGTCTATACTCGATCTACGTATAATCTTCGATGTTCCAGGGTACATTATCAAATCTTTCAAATACAAAACGAGCTGCTTCTAAGTTCTTTTTCGATTTGCCGAAATCTTTCACAAATCGATTTGTAATCTTGTTCTTATAATATCCTTTTCCAACCACATCGAAGTTGGCTGGAGAACGACTGATTTCTAAGGTATCACATATCTGATCTATGTTTTCTTGCTTAAACATGTCTTCATAGAAGAAATACATCGGTCGGCTAAACACGCTATCAAGTGCTTGGATCGTTTCTTTGTACTTACTCGCAAGATGGTTTTTCATAATGAACATCGAAGCTTTAGCCATCTTCGAAGATCCACCGCCTAGCATGTTCCATGCCGACCACGATCTCTTGATTGGATCTCTCATGATGTAAACAGGAATTACTTCGATATCATACTTTAAGAGTCCATTCTTTATGAGTCTGAAAATGTTCTCGCTCGATCCTTCATAGTGAGTAAAGTCTCCAGACACTTGATTTACTTGAGAGACCTTTGCAAAGAATGTTTCAAGATCCTTTCGATACTCATCTACGCCCTCGAGACACGGCACAAGATCGTCTCGTTGGACGATATTAAGCTCTTTTCCGAGGTCGTAGTATTCAGGATGATTTCGAAAGTACTCATATAACCAAGTAGTACCAGCTTTCTCGGCACCTACACATAATAAAAACTTCTTCATATATTCAGAGCGACCTTGATATTTGTTAACGGTCCATTTACCGTTTCTTCTATGACTTGATAGTGACCTGCTCCGGCACGAATCTTGATGAAACGATGCATGACAGAGTTTGTTGGAATGTTTCGATACAGGATTTTAGTGATGCCAAGCTCTGAGTATAGACGATTGCGATCAAGACGAACTGGCTCACTGTAATAGAAGTTACGAGATCCATTTTCATCTGCCGCAGAGAACGAATGCCTACCGTCGTGAGTATCTCCGTCGATAATATACCCACATGCCAAGCTCATGTCTTTTCCTGTATCAAGGTCGACAGACTTGATTCCAATATACTGATCGCTTGCATGATGGATATTTAATCCTGGCCATTCGTTGTTGAAGCCGCTGTTCATCATATCGATACAGATCTGCTTTCTCTCTGCATCTGTAAGAGGAGAGTCTGATGGCCAATTGACTTCGATAGCATCTCTTGATCTTTCGTAGAGATCATCGAAGTCGACTTCTGATAAGCTTGTGATTACAACGTGTACGAGATTCATTTCTTAACCCTTCTTGTGCCTACCGCATTGGCAACGTAATCTAACCATCCTTCTCCGCTAGTGTCCGTTGCATGATCGTGGTGCCACCTGTGATGATGCTCTCCACCGGTCAAGATTCCATACCACCATGGCATCTTTTGGGGACCATTATCATCATGATTCAAAGTCGATATCGATAGAGTAAACAGAGACAAGCCGGTCGGAACTACGAACAAGAACAAGAAAGCTTCGAGAGATACAAAGAGAAGCAAGAACGGAACGAGAAGGAGAGGCCAGTAGTAGTCATGATAGAAGCGAGTGATCTTGTTCTTGCCGAGTCTGACTATTGTTCGAAGATCTCCGGACTGACGATCTTTCCAGAACAGAGGAAACATAGCTTTCCAACCGAGATACTTCGGAGAGTGTGGATCCTTCTCGGTGTCCATGTACTTGTGATGGTTAACATGCGCTGCACAGAAATCTATCGGAGAAGATATACTACCATAAAACCCGAGTCCTGTACATATAAATTCGACGATAGGATGCATTTCATGAGTTCGATGGCCATGAATACGATGATACGTTACCACTGCACCAACACAACGCATAAGAAAGAACATGACCAAGGACGCTAAAACCCAAGGCCACGAAAAGTACGTTATGATTGCCCAAATGGCAATGATAGGCATTATCAACTGAAGAACAAACAGATGATAAGTTCTATCAACGTTCCTTAAAAACATCGCGTATTGCTTTCTTTATCAAAGTTCCATGCTTATGATCGTCTAGTAAAGGAGTATGTGTTTCGCATATTCCAAAATAGTCTTCATACCATACGATATTACATACATACTTATCAACATAAGATTTTAAACCGAAGTAGTCGTATGCAGTAAATTGTATCTCTTTTAAGAGCACCTTCGTATCGATATCTGGATAGAGTTTCAGCATAAAGTTGGCGTAACTCATAAAAGCATCTATCATGTTCTTTCTCAAGATCACGTAGTCAGCTTTGTCAGCCATCAGATACGATGATTTATTTATCATGATGATACTGCTTTTCTTATCGTAGATAAGGTCGGCAAACTGATCAGCCGTAAAATCTTTTTGATACTTTGTCTCATGATGATCCGCTTTCCTGTTCTCGAACATATAAAGCGGGTTCAACTCTCCTACGAAGGGGATACCAGTTTGATCTTGTAAGTCCATACAGAATCGAGTAGCTCCGCATCGTGGAAGAGAACATACTATCATTCATCATCTTTCGAGAAGAGAGGAGGAGGCAGAGCAGCGTCTTGTTCTTTTTTCTTTTGTTTTGCTTCTATTTGAGCTAGAGGATCAGACATACCGATTTCTGCAAGAGAATAAGTTCGAGCTCTTTCTTCTATTCTAACATTAATGAAGTCGACACCGAACTCTTCTCGAAAAGCTTCGAGCATGTCTTCGCGGCAAGTTTCAAGATACTTTCTCCATCTCCATCGACCGATCTCTGCTAGGATTTCACGGCGACGTGCTCCTTCTGGAGTAGCAGCGGGCTTCTTCGTGTGCCAAGTTTTTGTGTCTTCAAGATGATACGAAACGATGCTGCTATGATGAAACATCTTATATCCAGCAGCGTACGACATCATAGCCATCATTACCTCTTCGCCTTCGAAGAAGATCTTGGGATCGAGTCCAACGTTTTCGATCCAATCAGTATGAGTGAAGAAGTTTCCAGCCATAATATGAAATGCTGGTTGAGGCATATCAGTAGCAAGAATGGTATCACCGTGAACGACTGGAATCAACGTATCAGGATCGATAGTGTAGTACTTTACTTTACAAGCGACCGATTTTTCAGGACTCATCAAGAACGTTTTGATCTCGTCATCTTCTTCCTCGATAGAGAACGTCTTACAAGATCCAGTGATAACGATCTTATTCGTTCCCGAAATATCCATCGCTCGCTTGTAATCTTCGATCAAGGCACGATCCCAATTAAGATCATGAAGAATATGTGAATCTACCTGATAAATGAAATCGTATTCATCTGTTACGTTAAGAAGATTAAGATAACGAGCCCATACACATCCATCAGAGTATTCTGGATCGATTCTCTTATAGATCACATCGTCTCGACTGACGAGTACGGGTTCTCTACATGCAAGAGAGTCTTCGTAACGAGTCTGCTCGAAGATCGAGTACACTACGTTGTTTCTATTTGATTTTGTTTGCATCATACTCTTAATAGTATGAGGCAGTAATGGATCTTGGTAAGAACAGATCGAAACAAAAATATTCATTGCTCACTCTCTTGGTTTATCTTAAAGACTTTCTTCGTTCTCATGAACTTTCGATAGTATTGTTTATCATCACCTGGAATCAGATTTTTGACTTTATCTACTTGTTCTTCGGTTCCAGGACCGACTGAAGCAGTGATCGGTGTATTCAAGAAAGGCATCACGTGTAAGAGAGGCTCTCCGGCCTTGATATGCACTTCACACTCTCTTTTCGGCATACAGATAAAGTTGACTGCATGGAACTTGTTATAGTCGACTATGCCCTGAATGATGTGCAAATCTTCGAAGTGTGATCCATGATAAGTTGCCGGCATGACCATTGCGCTGATATCTCTTCTCGCGAAGATTTTCCATGGAGACGGGAACAGTATAGCAGTAGGAGGAACGTTCTCAACTTCGAACGCGCCATCTACTAGACGATGATCCATTGCACTGCCGTTATCAAACCCTCGATCTCCTCGAGAACCCTTATCGCCGATGTACCATGACACTCCTGCTTTGTTCGCGAAGATGTGAATATCCACCCATGCAGGAATGATATACCCATACTGAGAATAGTCAAGAATACCTGGGCAACCAGGCATTATGTGTTTTCCATACTTCTCAAGTTGTGGACGATACGTGTTTGCTTTGACATCACAAGCTCTCTCGACAGTAAAGTTATGATACGAAAGACGCTTGGTATCTACGAACTCCAGATCTTTTTGTGGTTTGAACCAGGATGAAAAGGGATTCTTCATTTTCTCGGCGCTCTCAGCTCATCAGTGTAAACTTTTCTACGAGTGTTCTGCATCTTCATGATAAGTTCGTTGTGATGACGTTCCTTATCTGTGATGCTTCGTATCACTGGTTTTGAAGGAACTGCATCTCTCTTGATAGGAACTACTACGACAAGAGGTGTACCAGCTGGAAGTAAATCATCAAAGTTTGGCGTATGCCATATCGCAGGAAAGTTTACTTCCTTTGGATAGACATCAGTGTCTACGAGACCAGAAAGACATGTAAAATGGCTCTCCATATTATTCACTAGAGGCATGAAGAGAGTCGACCAACCTGGTGCAGTCTTCACGATCCATGGATTGATGAACTTCAGAGGAGGAGCAGGAAATCCTGGAGCAGATCTTTCTCCGAGCTGACGAATGTCATGAAACTCACAGACGTTGATATTCGGAGAAGATGTAACTTCAATCGTGCTGCAGTCATGGTTACTACGAACCGAGAGGTCTGCCACAAGAGGAATCACATACCCAAGAGACATAGCATCGAGCATAGGCATGCATTTCTTGGCAGTAAAAGTACGAGCTCCATACTGATCGCGATCGTTGTGACCGTCATTGATCACCTGAGGAATCTTCTTATACCATTCTGGGATATACTTAGCAGCAGGTCGAGGATGTGGAAGAGTTTCCACGTCATCACGATGACACAAGAACTCGATGATAGGTTTCTTCTTAAAAGGATTCCAACTCAGCATTCTCTTTCACCCATTACCCATGCTACAAGACTTCTACGTAAACCCGAAGTAACCGGAGCTACGCGATGCGGCATCCACGAAGCGAAGAATACCATGTCACCTTTGGCAGGTTTAAACGAAACTTTTGCGTCAAGATTACCGTTATTGACTATTTCAAGCTCTCCGCCTTCGTATTCGCTTGGATCAGAGAGCATGAGAACCATCGAGATCTTACGAACCCACTTCTGCCAACCAAACTCCAGATCCCAATGCCACGTGTAGTGTTGATTTGGGCCGTACTTCGTGTACTGAAAAGCATCGACGCCATCAATATTGTACATGAAATGATCGTAGTTTACGACAGATGTAATTCCAGCAATACGTTCAAAAACCCAGTCGCTGTGCTGATCATGATGAATCCATGAGATATCGGAATCACGAGTCTCTGCTGGAGCATCGGAGTTCTTATCGAGACCGACTTTTCCCTTTTCGAACTGCTGAAGTTTTTCGAGATCGATTATCTTATCGACTTCTTCTGGAGTAAATCCACCAGTCCAAACAGCAAAGCATTGAAGTTGCTTCCCGTACTTGGGAATATTATATGGCATATTATATCCTTTATCAATTCACTTATTCAATAGTAACTTCTACGTAACCTCCAGGTGCTACCGAAACTGCGTGCGATTGACCATCGGGATAAGAGTAGTAGCTTGCCTTCTGATTATTTATAACAGGTGCAGCGGTTCCTCCAGCATTTGATCCTGGGAAAGTAATACCGAGGGCAGACGATGGGTTTCCAGGTACTGCAGGTGTCGGTGTGTTATAGTTCTGAGGGCCATTGTTAGCAGGATTATAATTCTGAGGACCGTTGGTTGCAGGGTTATAGTTCTGCGGACCATTCGTAGCAGGATTATAGTTCTGAGGACCGTTAGTAGCAGGATTGTAGTTCTGAGGACCGTTAGTAGGTGCATTGTAGTTTGCTGGTCCGTTTGTAGGAGCATTATAGTTGGCTGGACCATTGGCTACGTTGTAGTTAGCTGGACCATTGGCTACGTTGTAGTTTTGAGGGCCATTCGCTACGTTATAGTTCTGCGGACCGTTGGTTGCTGGATTATAGTTTTGCGGCCCGTTGGTTGCAGGATTATAGTTTTGCGGCCCATTTGTTGGCGCATTGTAGTTAGCAGGTCCATTCGCTACGTTATAGTTCTGAGGACCGTTGGTTGCAGGGTTATAGTTCTGCGGACCATTGGTTGCAGGGTTGTAGTTCTGTGGGCCACCAGTTGGAGAGTTATAGTTAGCAGGTCCGTTCGCTACGTTATAGTTCTGAGGACCATTCGTCGGAGCATTATAGTTGGCTGGACCGTTGGCTACGTTGTAGTTTTGAGGACCATTTGTCGGAGCATTGTAGTTTGCAGGACCATTTGCTACGTTATAGTTTTGTGGACCATTTGTTGGTGGATTATAGTTTGCAGGGCCAGGAGATGGAGGATTGTAGTTGGCTGGACCATTTGTCGGAGCGTTGTAGTTAGCTGGGCCGTTCGAAGGTGCATTGTAGTTAGCTGGACCGTTGGTAGGAGCATTATAGTTGGCGTTTCCGGGTTCACCGGCGTTATAAAGAGTCTGGCCATATTTAGACAAATATACTGATGGATAGACGATATTGTAATTAGCAACGTTTCCGAGGACTTTATTGTACCCCGCAATGTTACCGGAGACTATGTTATAGTTAGCAATGTTACCATTGACTTTGTTATAGTTAGCGACATTTCCTGTAACTATATTGTAATTAGCAATATTACCTGCAATCTTGTTGTAAGTACCCGTTCCTGGATAGATGATATTATATCCTGATACGTTTCCTG